>Ga0209091_10000312_pt1 | contig 47410 bp, 47 predicted proteins | sample ArcticOcean_MG_C_6_FD_187438 | JGI IMG/M metagenome (GOLD analysis project Ga0209091, IMG submission 187438) | Marine microbial communities from western Arctic Ocean - ArcticOcean_MG_CB8_128 (SPAdes) (version 2) | ecosystem: Environmental > Aquatic > Marine > Oceanic | place: Arctic Ocean...
ATTGGATCAACCCCCGGCGGTTTCGAAGCAGATGAATTAAAAGGACAAAACTGGGGGCCTCGTGGGTTCGTAAATGTTATTCTTGACGATACAGCGTATTATCAAACCTTAGATGGCAGGGATTATGACGGAATAAGTGGCATAGGAGCACCTTATCCAATTAGTCTTAATTATCAGCCTGCTTATCGAACTAAAATCCCGATCGAAGTTCCGCCCGGAACGTGGTGGGATATTCGTTATATCGCTTACAATCGTATTATTGACATTCCTGATTCTTTCGTAGGGGCTTGTAGCAGTTTTATTCCAGCAACCCAAAACCCATAATGGAATAGATATAAGTAGTTACGATGTAATAGACATTGTATGGGTATTTCCTTTGATCTTGCGGTTGAAGATTTACCAGATGGTATTTTTGATAAAGTAGTGGATGGGAACTTTCACAAACAAGATAATTATTCCAAGGGTAGATGGGACGGAATATCCCCTCTTGAGGGGTCTTGGGTAGTTAACGATATTCAAGTTGCTAATAATATTGTTCTAATGTGTGGATCGTATGAAGCCATATGGGATCGCAACGACGTCGATATTGAAATAGAGAGAACTTACGAACCAGACACGGTGTTTTCCCCTTTTGCTTTTTGGAGGGATGGGTTTTTTGCTTGTGTTTCTTTTGACGAGATAGATAACTTAGAAGCATGGCACATTGTTCCAACCCGTAGCCTTTTGGAAATGGGTCCGGGAATCGTAGGCTCACCAGTAAACTTTGATGAAGGTGGTCTACAATCATTTGTTATTGATTATAGGACTATTGGTCAAGGAGAACCTAATCCCAATGCCACTGGGCAACCTATTTATGTAACTGCCGTAGGATATACTGCCGTTGATGGATCAGATCCTTCAGGATATGGATTTGCAGCAGGCAATCCAGTAATATATGAACCTTATAAATATTCTATGTTTGAAAATCAAGATTTTTACCCTCAAATGTTTTCATGGGTTATCGAAAACAGTTCTACCGCTGCCGAGGCAAAAAGTTCCGATAATTTATACTCTGCATTTCCTGAAGCATATCTCCAAGGAATAAAGGAAACAGGATTTCAAGCAGATCAATTGGGAAGAAGCCTACATCTTAATTTATATGATACCGAAAATGGTCCAATGATAGAAGACTGGAATAATAATAGTAAGATTTACTATGGTTGTGCTATCGCCCCTTTGGAACAATATACTTACCGTGCCCACCAGATCGGATTTGTCCAGTTACCAGTCTCAGGATATTTTAATACTAATCCTTATGGTAGAAACCCAAATCCACTTGGTTGGTGTCCCACGAGTTATTATGCAGTAGCCCCGATCTTAAAACCTATTGAGTTTTGTTTCACCGTTCCCGGTTATAAGGTAGAAGATGGTCTTGGCGATCCAACAGGATCAAGTTTCTTTCCAGAAGCAGTTCGTAATCTAAATCGAACACTTGCTGGACAAAATCCAGATCTTGCTTCAGATGCTTTAATTTGGAGGCACGGTTGGATACCCAGAAAACTTTTGTCTATTTATCGAACACAACCAGTTCCCTCCATATATAATCCACTCGCAGGGAGTTTTCCGTTTCAATTGGGCATTTTTGGAGAATTGGGAACATTAGTTATAGGAGGTGACTGTTTATATCAATCATACAATGCCAGAGGTGAAGCCATAGCAGGTCAAGCCACAAGCGACACGACAGTATTTCCACCCGTATTAAACTATGAACCTTTATTACTTTACGGGCAAAATGGCTGGGCGCAGGGCGTCTCAGGAGTTCCAACTATTCAACCATGGGATGTAGGGGTTTTCTTTGCTTTCACCAAACGTAATTTCACTATTGAGGATGTTGCACCAACAGCAGTAAGTTCACTAACTAATGCTTCTATTGAATTGATAGCACCTTGTCAAGAAATATTAGATCCATTCAGAACGTCTCTATACCCAGTTCTTTTAGGTATTCAAATCACTCAGCCTGCTAATAGAGCAGAAATAATGGTTTTCAGTCCGACAGAGTCTAATGGTTCAGACTATCCCACTGTTTTTTGTCAAGATTGGAAAGTCGTTGGACCTTATGCTTCCACGGGCGGAGCATGGGAAACAGCCACAGGATTAGAACTCGGAACAACTTGGAACAATGTTGGTTCACAACCTATAGATTTTACTGCTAATGAATTAGATTTGAGTAAGTGGGTTGCTAATTATAAGCGTTATGGTTTTATAAACCCCCAATTAGTAGGAGTTCCAGTAGGAAGATCGAATATTTTTGGAGGTAATACCACACGAAGAACTCAGCAAGGGACTTATGCTTTAGCATATGACATCGGTTCAATAACTACTGAGTTTAACTCAGTATGGAATACTCGAACACCTGCCACACCAAATATCGAACCATCTGAAGGATTTAGAGTATTAAAGGTTTCAGAACGCACTGACAATACTATAGGCGGCACAGGCCCTCAAGAAATAGATTATTTTAGCAGCATCCAAAATACAGCACTAACTAATCAATTTTATTCACAAACTATATATCATATTCCAAATAGCAGTATGCTCTATCCAAATGGGACCTTACCTGTGAGTTGGGATTGGAGGCAACTTACCACTATTGATATAAATGGACTTGGGTTTGGAGGCCTTATTCCAGCGGCTACCATCCCACCACCTTCCGGACAGTATCTATCTTTACAGGATTTGGCTGATCAACTTAATCAAGAATTAACATATATGAAATCAGCAGGTGCTCCTTTTTCATTAAATACTCCAAATGGTGTTGCAGGAATTACATTTAAAGTAACTTCAGATAACAAAGGAGTTTATGCTGAAGTAGATTCTGCCCTTTTTACCTTAAACTTCTTCGGAAATCTTAGCGATCCAACTAATTATGGTGGTCGTTTATCGATACGAGATCCTGTTGGCACCTTTAATAATGCAAACAATTATCCATATACTGTCGACCCATTCGTCAGTATTACATACAATTGGGCTAATGTTGAATACACCCCACAGGCCGCTACTGTGCAACCTTCTACTATAGGAGATGCTTCGGGATGTTTCCAAGATATTGGTAAACTTTTAGATGATTCTACTGATACACCAATTGCTGTAGGATCACAAAGATTTTTTATTAGTGCTGATTATGATACCGATCGTGACCAATGGTTAATTGCTTTAGGTGATTTAACAAATAATTATACAGTTATTGCATCTACCACTGATTTTTCAGAATTGCTTGATCAAACTGACTCTTTCGAGAAAGTTCTTTTGAATAGGCGACAAGCCATGCTTTTAGCCTTAAATCAAAAAACCGATGCTTTAGATGGTGTAGCCTTTGCTGGGAATTATGTGGCCATTCATGGAGTAACCAATGATTTTAATGGCAAAGCCTATAAAATTACTGGGACTACTGGACGAAATGTAAAAGTATTCCTCAACTATATGCTTTATGATGGTTTAGAGTCTTTAATTGCTGTAGAAGTAGCAAATCTGGGCCTTAGCGTTACGCCTGAAAACGTTATGTGGTATAAAACCACCATTATGAATGGAAATGCTGATGAAGAAGTTACATTAGAAGAGATAGAAAATTGGATGAATCTTCAAAGAGAACAATACGAAGGTATGTTGCGTAATAAAAAGCCAGTTCAACGTGATGATGGATCGTTGCCTAAAGTTGACGACTATATTTTGGATGACAAATCTATCGAGGATCTCCTTCCTGAGTTAGATCGTTTACCACCTAATCCAGATTCCAGCCCTTCTGATGCTGACATGATGGGCAATACACTTTCAGGAGATATTAAATCAATAGAAGAAAAACGTAGGGAAACTGATGTTTGATTTCCAGAATCAGGTAACTGAGTCACATATATGATGCATAGAGGGAAAATACTTAAATAGTAGGGAACCAAATTATTGTTTGAGATACATGCGTTTCCGTAAAGAGTTCGAAATACCTATGAATAAAACATCGACTGTCGTTGCCACTATTGAACTTTCAAATGATAATTGTTTAGAGCAGATTATTATTCACCCAATTAGCACTTTTAGTGATGATGACTATGCTACCGTTAGCATTAAGATCGGTAACAAAGAGTTATATCGAGGAGAGTTAATGGGAGATGGTATGGTGATCGATATGGAAACTTGTCTTTTGGAGTCGAAAGGTATGGGAGAATTAACAGTTTCAGTAGAATGTAATTCCCTTTGGACTGCATTAACAGGAGATTATACTGCTAATGATACTCAAGAAACCTATTGGGTAAAATGTTCCTTGGTTTTCATGGATAATGCAATATCCTTTGAAGAAACTGAAGATGCTATCGAAAGGTGGCAAGAGTCCTTTTCTTCCCAATACCTATAAATAGGAAGGCCATTAACGAAAGGTAATGACCAAATTGATCCTATTTACTGGGAAGGGTGGTGTCGGTAAGTCTACTTCAGCAGCAGCCACGGCTTTATATTATTCTCGTGAGGGTGAAAAAACACTATTAGTATCTTCCGATCCTGCCCATAGCACTGATGATACTGTTGGCACAAAGGTTGGCGACACACCCAGAGAAATCAGCCCTAACCTCTTTGCTATGAATATCAATGCTGTTTCCGTTACCGAAGAAAGAAGGGCTCGTATGCAAAATGCTTTTGCGGCTACTTTCGGAAAGATGTTTCCCAGTTTGTTAGATCCTGAAAATGAGGGACTATCTTCGGTGATGTCAATTAACAATGCTATCCCGGGTATTGACGAGTGGGGTGCTTGTGAAGTCATGGGACAACAGTTCCGATCAAAAGAATATGATTTAGTGGTTTTTGATACTGCTCCCACAGGCCATACTCTCAAAGCCTTGGCCTCTCCGAGCCATGTTAAACAATTTATCCTGCAATTGCGCCGACTAAAAAGCAAACTGCTCGGAAAACTATTGCTTTTTAAATCCAAAAAGGCTGACGAGTTGGAACTTTGTCTGGCCGAGTTTTGTGATGAGATCGACGAATTAAAAACTTATCTCTCCGATCCCTCGATGACTCAAATCGTTTTGGTTTCTATTCCTACAGAAGCAGGATTTATGGAGTTTTACCGCACCGTAAACTATCTCAAATCTATTGGCCTCTCGGCTCAAACGCTGGTGTTAAACCATATGATACCTGATATGGGAGAAGAAACATGGTCTATATCGGGCACAAACCCCGCCGTTACAATGGTATATCACGAGTTTAGAAATCAACAACCGTGGATAACCCATTATAAAAAAGTATGTAATGAACATAATATAAAAATTGTTGGTGCTGTCAGATTACCCTATGAGCCAAAAGGAGTCGCTAAGGATTCTCATTTAGGTGATTTCGCAGAGTTAATTTGCGGACCAGATAAAATCAATATGGGGTGATAACATACTAATACCTTATTTAATCATCCAAGCATTACTTCTTCTTTATTTTGTTAAGTGGGTTCTTTGGCGCAACACCCGCCTTACTGAACTTTTAATTTGGCACCATAAAAATGCTGATCGGTTTGCAGTGTTGGATCGTTTCAAAACATCGCCCAGAACCCCTGTTATCGAAGATGACTCAATAGAACCAGCAGGGGAAAGGTATTGTTATGATGATGTAATTGTGAAGCCAATTGAGTGGGCACTTGAAGAGTAAACTATAAATAGTCGAGCGGACAACTTTGTCTTATGTCGTTCTACGTCAACAATTCGTTTGGTAAGTTCAATGCTGAATCAGACTTCAAAGATGCCCTTCCTAACGATCATCTATTGATAACTGGCTATGAAAAAGCACTTGGAGAGCAACATAAACTCTACACTGAACTCGATATTAGTGAAGGACTAACTCCAACATTGGCAGTTTACAGGCATGGTGTAGAAGGTTCTTATAAACACGATCTCGTGGCTATTGAAGGAACAACTGCAGATTCTAATTACAAATTACTAAAGCATTATGCAGAGTTCTCTGGAGATGATGGAGAGACCTCCGCTACTACTGAGTTTGATGAAAAACTTGGCGTGTGCGCTGACCCAAATGCAGAATATGATAAGTCTACTGACACTTGTGGCTGCAAGATGGGATACACCATTAACGCCGACACAGGAGAATGCGATCCTGATGATCCATCATTCCTCGAAGAAAACAAGATGGGTATTGGAGTAGGTGTTGCTCTTGTCGCCATTCTTGGTGTTTTCTTGCTACGTCGCTAAGTATAAATAGATGAAAGCCATAATAAATATTATGGCTCACCTTAATTTTGATTGGGATGATATTTTACCCAGTGAGTCCAGAGCCGTTGATGCCCTAAATATCCTCAGAGATAATTTTGGTTTAGGTAATGTTTGGTATCGTTTATCTTCATCTTCTGAGGGTATGCATGTTATGATTGCTGACTTAGTTCCACGAACACCCTATTGTTTAGACTTAGTTCCTACAGATTATGATCACTCATTTGTCCTATCTTGGAGAAACCATTTTCTCAACCCGCCCTATTCTTTAGAATGTCAGGGTCGCCTAAATGCTGACAAAGAACGAAGTTCTCATGGATTTAGAATCGGTAGGATTTTTCTTAATAAAAATAATAATACTTCTGGAGAGTGGAAATGTTATGGCCTCGAATAAAGAAAGCGAATGGGAACATACAGCCCGTCTGTTGTTCACAGGACTGATGGAAACTAAGATTTTCTTTGTTGCAGGAGAGGAAGTTACAAGCCCCGGGCAAATCGTCGAAGCACTAAAAAACGGAAGGCCTTTGATATCTTTGAACAAAAAGATATAAGTAGGTATCACACAACATCAATATTATGCCTCAAGAATTACGCTACTGGGACCGAGTTGGATTTATGGTTTCTAAAGAGCAAGCAGAAGAAGTAGCCTCCCGAATGAACACCGCCACTGGAAAGAAACTCGATGAAGATCTCGAAGATTATGTGGAAGCGAGTGTAGATATCAACGCAGTTCTTACTGAAATCACAATTCTTTTTGAAAACCCACCTATCGATGATCAAGAATTGTCAGAGGATAATCAAGCCATTATCACTATGATGCAATTTGAACAAGGTAAGAAACAATTTATTCTTGATCGCAAAGCCGACGGAATGGAATTAGCGGATGCTAAACAGGCTTACGAGTTTGAAAAAGCAAAATTAGTTAGAGTTGCATTAGACCTACCAGATCCAGTAGAAGAAGAGGAGTGATCCTATTGGGATCTTCCAAGCCACTTCCACTAACAGAATCATTAGTTTTTGATATAGTGGAATACCTTCTCGAACACGAGGGGTATGGCCACTCTACAGAAATCTCTGAAATTATGGTTCGTAACAAACCCCGAAGATATACATCTCGTGAAGTTATTGGAGTTCTTAGAAACCGCCCAATGTTTAAACACGCTCAATCTAAAGATCGTCGTGGAGGTATTAGGTGGCGATTAGATTTGTTAGCCTTAGTAAAATACTTTGAAAATAAAAATTATACTCAACGTGCCGAGGATCGGGATATTTATCTAAAGATTAGGCAACTTAAATGGAGACAACTGTTTAAAACAATTGCAGCCATGCAAGAGTTAATCCCTCAGATCGATAATCCTGAGCCAGAAACTATTGATAATTGTTATGAAACATTAGCAAACCTATGGTCTTGATTCGGACCTATCCGATTCCTTATCCGATAGATATAAATAGTTGGACCGAACATAAAGATGTATGCCCTACTTTATTCGCAGGTATCAATCTGGAGTAAAAAACTCAGGCACTAATGATATTTTGACTTCAGAAGTCGAAATCACAATTCCTAACTTTGTCATGCTTGCCGAGTCAACAGGCCCCGGCAAATACCTTTTGTGTCAGCGTGGCCCCGGAATACGGGGGTTTAAGAAAATCACAGATTGTATAATTGAAGACATGCCCGAAACCGTTTCTTCATATGAAGACGACTCGTTGCTTTTTAGTGCTGAAGAATCAGTTTCAGTTAAGCGTAATCTTTCACTCAAAGAAATGAATAATGAAGATCTTATGGATCTTATGACTTCTATGGAATCTGCTAACATCAATACTGATGATGAGTTTAAAAAGTTCCGCAAGGATTTGGCATCCGTTAATCGTGAGATGCGTCGCCGTATGATGGGAACAGAATTGGCTGCTGAATCTGCATTTACAGGCCCAACTACTGCTAAGATGCCTATTGCTTCTGCAGCATTTGGTATTAGTTCAATACAAGCAGGCCTCATGGGAATCTGCCTCGGTGGACTTGGAGGAGTTTTAGGAACTGCATTTTACTACCGATCCAAGATTGATGGTTTAGGTTCTGAAATGGAATCAGTCAAAAAAATGTTGTCAGAAGCAGAAGTTGCTATTAGACGAGCCGAAACTAATTCTAAGAAGGCGGAAGAGTCTGCATCAAGAGTAGAGAAAATGAATCAAAATGATTTCTTTGATATGAACCTCCTCTCTGGATATCAGAATCGCACACGTCCTCAATACTGAGGTGATTAAGTGGAATCTAATTTTAAACCCGCAGATCTAAAGTCGATGCTTGCATCGTATAGCCGTTTACTTGAAAAAGAACGAGATACAGCAGTAAAAGGTCAATTTGAAGAGTTCATGGCGCAAATAGGTATCGAAGATGCCGATTCTATTAAAAACTATTTCGGTTCTTTTAATTCTATGTTATCTACGATTGACAAATCAGAAATAAAATTGCATGAGAAATTACGCATTTGTATTGAATCTGATTTTTTCTATGAAGTTTTAACTGCTAAAACCAGTAACCGTGAAAGAGAACTTCGGAAAATAACTTCACTTTTATCCGATTTTATCCAAACTTCTGCAGATAATTCTGGTTCTGATGAACAATTTATTCAAAGTGTTCTTGCTCAAAGCCTTAGATCTGCTGCTGAAATGATTGAGATGGATCGTGATGATCATGGTTCTATAAACGAAGCATGGGTAGAAGCCCTTAGATTGGGATATGATATCTTCCTTGGAAATCCATCAAAGACACGAAAGGTATAAATAGAAGGGTAAACAAGGGTAACATCATGTCCGATTTCGACAACCTTATTAAACCTGCTGATTTCGATGAGGTAGAAAGACTTCTTTCTCAAGATAGGGATACTAAGCGAACTTCTAATGCTGGTGGAAAAAAGGCAAAACAAAAGACATTGATGGAGATGTTATCAGGTAGTAATGACGCAGGAGCCTTGGCACGTCGACTTAATGTAGATCCTGATATGTCTGAAAAGGTTATTGTTCCATTACTTAATTTCCTCGACAAGTATGGTGTCGGAGGTGCGGTATCAGAATCCCCGACGGCTCAGGCAGCCACAGGACTTATCGAGTTTTTGACAGATATTACACCAGTTGTTAAAGAATCTATGGATTACTTTGCAGGAAGGCAAAAAGAACTTTCTCAAACCGATCTGGATTTCTTAAATCAAATTAAAGATGCTCAGACTGAAAATATGGATGGGTTATTTATTGGAGAGGTAATCGAAGAAGTTGATGAAGAACCAAAACCAACACTACCTGCCGAAACACCAAAAGGTCAGATTCCCAACGATGTTGATCCATTTAGTGAGGGAGTGGATTGGGCCTCTGTAATAGGTGTAAAGAAAAAGGTTGTTCCGTTCAAAGCGCAACCCTCAGAAGCATATATTCAAGGATTGGAACGATTGGCTAATGAATCTGGTATGACTATGGATCAGATTAAAAAGTCAGATCGTCAAACCAAAACTAATACCTATGGCCGAGGAGGGGAAGAAATAGATTATTCTGATGCTTTTACTATTGATTTGGGATTAGAAAAGATTAACGCTGCTATGGATGGCGAGAAAAAGCGTCTAAGTTTGACCTCTAAGGTAGATTTTGAATCCACAGATGAACTCCCAGTTCCTGACTCTGTTGGAGGATACGAACCATTAGGAGAGCCAAACTACACAATCCCATCATTTACAGGAATACTCGCAACGGTTGATTCATTAGCCGATAACGCAGGTGTTGATTTAACAGAAACTCCATGGAACGATGATGATTACGATCCAGCAAGTGATGAAATAACATTAACTACTGATAAAGAGGTCGAACCTTATGACGGCGACGAGTGACATCAATCCGATTTGGGCTCGGTTTGTTGCACTACAAATGGAAGAATGGGTCCAATGGCTACGCAACATCCATATAAGAAGTTATTTTGATATGATCGAGAGATTTATCCACCTTAACCCTTATTACTATCCTGACAACACCATTTCAGATTCTGAAATGGGTCAGTTGTTTGATCGTATGGTTATTAACAAAGAGTTTATGGAACAGATTTCTGATCGTGGTTTGCTTGTTTGGGCCAATTCAGGATTCCCTGATTTCGTAATTGCTTTAAAACCATATGGTAAAGTTTATCCCGAAATTGCATTAGTAACCAGTTTCTTTGAATCTAATTTAGTTTGGTTTAGGCGCATTTATCAGTTTTTAAGAGCAGAATTGGTTATGCAACTTCGTGACGAAGGTCGTAAGATATAATACTCAGCCCGAAACTTTATATAGTTGGCAGTCATAACCAAATATATGCCTACTATGTCGGAAGACCAGCGACACGCACTTCTCGTATATCTTAACATAGAGGGGTTTCGTGCAGGTGCTATGACCGCAATCGATAACGATATAGTTTATTTACTTGATGACAATGGATTTACGATCCCAAATTATCAGTCAGGAGCCGGAACTGGAAATGCTATGTTTGGAGGCGGCAAGCAATACTCTAAACATGTTCAAACTAATTTCAATGATAGTAATATACAAACATGGATGGGACTAACTGGAGAAGGCGAAGCAGATAATTACACCCGAGCCGTTGTTGCTCCACCTGCTAAAACAGGAGATTCTAAATCTGCTAAACGCAACTCTGTTGGCGACCCACTCCCTGCTCGTGTCTTAAAACCAGAGTTCTTTGATCATAACGGCATGATGGCTAAAAACATCTTGTCAATCGCTTCAACAGGTATGCCAGAAGCAGCGTGGATCGTTGCTGCTAAGAAAGTCGCTGCAGGTGCTAACTACCTCTCAGAGTTCCCTGCGAATCTCCGTGATACTTACGCACTTGGTTCTCGTGGTATTCACCCCAATATGGGTGCTACCACACCAGCACCAGCACCTGCACCGGCACCAACTCCTGCTGCTCCAGCACCTCAGAAAAAGGTTCTCATGCCTGTTGTCGATGAAACTGAACCAATGGAAGTCGTAGTGGAAGAAATTACTGCACCTACAGGAACCACATATCTTGGAACTAATGATGTAGTTACAACTGCATTAAAAACAGTTAGAAGTAATGGACGTAGTCTAAACGATGCTACATGGGCTGCTCGTGATTCCGGCATGTCTGGGATGTATTCTTATGATACAAACAAACAACCTTTAGAAATCATTTTTAAACAACACCCTAACAATGATATCCTTCAACCACCAGTTACTGGTAAAAATATGGGAATAGTGGATCTATTTTCTGGTTCGGAAATTGTTGCAGAGGTTGATGCTTCTCCTGCTGCTAAGATAGTTATTCAAGATGGTTCGATATTTGTTGATATCAATTCAGAATCATATCAACTCACCTTTGATGGCGAACAAACTACTGTAGAGGTTGTGTGGGAACGATCTACTGACAATATTACTGGAGTAGTTGTAAAAGCAGTTGGATCTGAGGTGCTTCGTATTGTAAACAATACGATAACTCTTCTTAATATCGAAGATACTCCTGATGATACTATTCTTAATTTGGTAGATGCTCCAGCAGATATATGGATAGCACCTGAAATCCTATATGATGTTAGCGAAATAGATAACCCAGTTGTTTACATAGGACATCAACGTTATGATGATTATGGTATTTCTTCTGTGTCTTCCCCCCGTGACGATTACAATGCAGCCCTCAACGAGGTTCGTGATGGCGGATATGGATTTGGCTACTTCTCTCCAGAAGTTACTATAAAAGGTTCACTTGGAGTTTATGAAGGTGGATCAATGGATTTCGATGGAACGCTTCGTGATGAAAACTATTGGCTATCTCGAATAGTCGTTGAAACTTCTGATGCTCTTGATGTTTCTCAGTCATATATATCAGTGAACTTAGTTTTTGATATGGATACTTCATCTACTACTGATCTCTTTAATGGTGGTCCTGAAAAAGTCAAAACTGAAACACTTATTTTTCCCGGCGATGAAAACGGATTGGATTTGTTAGAAACTCCATTTAGTAGTAAGAAAACAATTATGGCTGCTATTGGCATTGATAATACTGGACTAAGGGCTTTAATGCTTACAGACGTTGACACCTCCACCGCAGTTGTCGCTGTAGAAGATGATGGAACTCTTTTAGGCTATTCTACAGTCACCGATACAGATTTAACTTTTACTAATTTAGGTTCTGGCGATTCTCAGAAAATCCACATTCCAAACCCAGACGATGAGTTTGCTGCAGTAGATCTCTTAGGCCAAACTTTGCGAGGTCGTGTTGAATCAATCGAACTATATACTGGAGATCCTGCGGCTGCTTATCAAAAGCAAAAGGCTATTCGTCGCCAACAACGCATGAATGACGCATTCAATATTCGAAATGGTAGTAAGTCTGATGAAAATGCTACTGCTGCTGTTGCCTTTAGTAAAGGTAACAAATACTATATAGTAGGGCAACACAAGGGAAAACCAGTGATGGTAGAATTGGAGTTAAACTTCTGAGGTGATATTATGGATGATGAAACTAAACCAATGGATGAAGACGAAATGATGGATCTTTTTGGAGATAATACAGATATCCCTGAAGTCATAGTCGAAGATACCGAAACCCCGGTTGAACTGGAAGAAATTACTCTTGATGAAACCACCGATTCACAGATCGAAGAAATGGAAGAAGATGAGGGAGAAGGAACTATTATACTTCACCCAGATAACATGCAAGAACTCGCTAACTTTATTGGAGAGGATGAAATTACAGAACTTATCCCCGATCTTGATGATGCTGCTTACGACCAGCAGGAAAAATATCTCGCTAAGTTTTCTGTGGTTAAAGAGATTGATACCTTTCTCGGCCCAGATTGGAAACTCTCACCACTTGCTACGGTAGATGAAACTCCAGATAACATTAAGTTTCTTCGTTCTATTGTGGGTGATGATACTGCAGACCTAATTCAGAAAGTAGCAGATATCCAAGGAATTGATTTAGAAGACTTCGTTCGCATCCGTGCCCTACCATCGAATCTTAACCGTATAGATATTCTCGACGATTCTGTTGGAACAGCCCATTATTTACAACTTTTCGATGATCAAGGCACAGATATTTCCGATAGTATAGGATTACCTCTCGATGCAGTGGGACAATTATCAGTAGAGACAGTTTTCTCAGGATCTGCTATGACTGCCCTAAACAATGGAGATAGAAAATATAGTCCTGCGACTATGGGTAAGTCAGTTAGCACTTCTTTCCAGAACTTTTATGATATCATGAGCGATCGAGACCGTCGTAAAGAAAGGATCGAGACACTTCAATGGATTCGTTCTTTAGTTACTCGCCTTAATGGAGTTTTCGGATTCGACGATTACCGACAACTTGAAGCCTTTATCGCTGCATGGTTGATGAAAAACTCTACTTGCCGACTGTCAGGTATTCCGGGAACTGGTAAAACAACAGTTATCAACTGTGCTGCTACTCTATTAGGAAACTCCTATGGATACCACATCAACAAAACTTACTTGGCTTCAGATGATACCATGGACTATTATCCTTTAGATTATAATAACACACATCAATATTCAACCATCGATCAGATTTTTGCAGGTAATGAAAACCTAACTAATGCCCACGTTGCTGATGTTGTTCCATCAGGACAATCTTATAACGTTATGTATAATGATCAGCGAAACGATACAATTTATCGTAACTGGAATGGATGGCGTTTCCGTGACTGGACTATGGATCAGCCCGGAACTGTTTCCCTCTCTGGTTCTTATACCTATGGTTTTAACTTCTTGCGAACTACTGAAAAATCAAGCACTGTTGATATGAGCAAGGCACCTATCCCAGATTTTAGATGTGTTCTACCTGCTATCGATGGAGATACCAATTCTAAGAAATCTATCGATCCTCAGAAGTTCCACAAATTACTGTTTAACTGTTGGGAAGTAGAAGTTCCCGATGATTTTGATTTAGCAGCATCAGAGGCTGGAACAACAAAAACTCATTGGATACCAGATTCGGAAAAGTTCCTTGAAAAGAAAAAGGCTGGAAAGACTCGCATGGTTGTTAAGCCTATTCAAATCCACGATGGAAAAAAATTAACCACATTTACTAATACTAAGCCACCACAATATGGTTCATTCCCAATGACACTTCGTTATCCTGATTATAATAGTGATTCATACAAAGCAGCATTTGATCACATTGACGTTTTAAAGAATGGTAAAACAACAACTAATCATCTAAATGACTATGTTAATTCCATAGGCCAAAATGGATTATATACAGACACAGGCCGTAATGAAGGTTTCTGGATGCGACATCTTATGTGCCATTGGTTCTACGATGTCCGAATCAAAGATCCAAAAGCAGGTCAATTCGACATTTCTGTCGAGATGCTTAATGAGATCGGTGTTGCCAAGATTGACTACGATAAGCGTCCTGATGAAGTCCTTTATGGTCTCGAAATCCGTGCTGTCGAAGCCGTTAATCAAAATGGTGAAACAGTAAACACTTACGAGTTCGAACCCGTTCCTCGTGAAATTGTTACTCAACCTATTAAGTTCTTTAACGAAGCCAACCGTTCTCAATCTGGTGTAGAAGATGCTATTCTTGGTCTTATCGCTGAAAAAATGGTCGAATATCGAGGAAAGATTTTCAAATCTCCTGATTTCGTGGCTTGGATGGATACTAACCCCCACCAAAGAGGAAACGATTTAGCATTTACTGATCGTATTGACATGGAACTTCTGTTTAAGTCAGTATCTCTCGGTGGCCGTTATGATCAATTAGTAAACAAGTTCACTGGAAAAGGTGGATTAGAGCCTAATCGAATCTTAGTAGATTACATGATGTCTGATAGCAACGATCCTAATGCCTTTAAACCTATGCGTATTGGAAATCTATTCGACGTATGGAGTATGGTCGGAAAGCAAAAGTTCACAAGCCCCGGCTCTTCTTATGACGGTTTCCGTGAAATCTCAGTTATATCAGTGTTGTTCTCGCAAATCTTCGCTTCACGGCCAAGGAATGTTAACATCGGTGGTTCAGATGAAGGAGTTGATTATTCCTTTTCTAATGTTGATGATAATATTTCATTGGATCTTTATGAGTCACCTCTATTGGATTACTCTACCACTACAAACACCAACACCTCTGATCGTGGAACTACCTCACCAGTTCTTAACGACGACACTATGATTTTTGGAAGTTCTGATGTTGCAGGACAACTACCTACTGTATTTACTCGTGTTCTTGGATTCCGTTTCACTAACTCTTTGGTTAAATTATCTCAGGCTTTTGCATTCCTTCGTGGGAAAGAATCAGTATCACGCCAAGAGATTTTAGATGCTGTGCCTTATGTTATTGCACACCGTATGGGTCGTGCCAAGTCAGGTGCAAAAGATATGGAAGGTAACAACAAAGGATTAGATGGAAACCGTATCGGATATGTGAATGAACAAGAGTTTATTCGTGAAATGGTTGTAAAAGGATATATCGAAGGTAAAATTGAAGGTGTTGCCATGGACGAGAAAAATATCATGGACAACTCTGATTACTTTTATAATCACTGCCGATCCATCATGGATTCAGTTCCTGCTGTTTGGGAATATGAAGAGTTGGTTCTTCGCCCACTTTACACAGCCATCTCTGAAAAAGAGGTTAATTCTTTGACACCTATCCACTGGCATATTGCCACGATGGTAGTAGAAGAAGAAAGAAAAGGCCGTGGACGTAAAGTTGCTCGAAACTATTCTGCCTCTAAGGCAGGTCCACAAGGATATGCATCTATTCAAAAGGCACCAACTAACTATCATGAAATGTATTCTAATTATGAAGATTTGATTTTATCTCCAAGTCCAAATGGCGAACCATGTCTTTTCGATTATTATCGACTTCGTGGATTTATTGCCCGAGAGATAAACTTGTTTACCAATGATCGAGAAAGACTACTTCGTATGTTGGCAGGAGAGGTCCGATCGATAGCAGGTTCAGATGGATTAGAATTAGATTTGGAGATGGGTTCTACCACCGTCCGTCCGTTCCCTCAAGGAATTACACCATTAGGGGCTGATGGCACAACATTGACTCAAACTACTTACCGCCCTATTGGAATGGGTCCATGGCCAAGACCAGAACAAACTTACTGGCATACCTATGATGATGCTCAAGGCGCATATGGTTCTTTAATTGGTTTGGGGCAGGTTGCCACTTATGATTTGTCTAATGATAAGTCCCCACTTGAAATCGATCAAGGATATACTGTTGCTGCTGCTAATCAATCCCTTAGAGTTACTGGACGATATCGACAGACCGCTAACCTTAATCAATCAATTAGTAAATATGATATTAGTAGAACTCTAACCCAATTTGCTAAGAACTTCCGAACATCTGTTGGTTCAGGAGTAAATCTTGGTGATGATTTCCCAAATACTAAGGGTGCCACACCATCCACCTTTGACGAGTGGATAAAATCAGCACAAAGGTTCTTAATTTCTAAGATTTCTGATCCAACCCGAGATAACGTAAATGATATGTGGGGTTGTTTTGAACTTAATCACGCACCAGTAGTTACTCCACAGATGGGACTTCGAGGTGTCAAAGGAAACGACAAACTCCGTTTGTGGCTTCGTCTTAGCAATATTGGACAATCTGCTTCTGTAAATGGTGGAGATTTAATTGATATGTTGTTTACAGTTGGAATTACTTCCGCACCAGCCCTAACCAGTAAAGCCAATGTGGGGTTAGAAGCACTCGGTCAGGACTTCGAGATACTCTCTGTAACTGATGCTAAGCAATATGTTTCTAAGCAGTGGACTCTTGGAAACAAGCAGTTAGGCTATAAAACAAACACAGCACTTGTTGATTCAGGTAACATGCTTTCTCTCGATAGATTATATTATAATAATATGTTTGCTAAGTCTTTAGAGTGAAACCTTATATAGTTGATAGTATCACTATACTCCATGGCATCTGCTGAAGATCGTGCAAATAAGCATTTGCCAAAGGCTTTTGTAGAAACATATAAAATCTTCAAAAAACTCTCAGGTATTCCAAAGGAAACTCAGTTTGTTTTATCTACTTCTTTACATAACGCTTACACCAATTCCAAGCAAGTTTGTTTTGGAGCAGAATGGGTAGACTCCGCAATTCCAGCAAACTTTCAGGGTTTCGGAACAGATGTAGACACAGTTCAATCTATGAACCAATTCGTTATTGGACATGAAGTAGGGCACTTATCAGTTCAACCTCATTGGGACGTTTCATGGGCTAAAGAGATTAGATCTTGGCCAATTAACTTAAGCCGTCAAGGAATGTGGAGCAACGTTTACTCTGATGTTTTAGTTAACACACATATTTTCAAGGCCCGTGATTGGACACGCACACCTAAAAATGATCAAGAGAAAAATATTGCTGAGTTGATGGAGTGGTCTCAAAGATGGCATCTTTCATCAAGAATATGTAAAAACCTCACTAAACATGCACAATTAAGAGCCGAAGGAAAAGTTGTTGATAACCGATTCACCCCTGATAGTGGAGTTCTTGGGAGTTATAGTCCACACGAACCTTCTGATTCTTTTTCACCTGTGCCGGGTAAAACCCCCCTATATCAGATTCGAACAGGCCATGGCCGAGGATTTCAAGTATACCCTCCAATTTCTTATGCTTTAGCAAAAGGACTCCCTGCAAAGTTCCGAACTGTTAAAGTTCCCGAAAGTCGAAATCTTTTTGAATGCACTAAATGTGATGAAGTCATGACTGACATAGTTACCAGCGGTTCTTGCCCTCGTTGTAAGAATACTGTTAATGCTGTTGGATCGATAGCAGCAGGAACTTATGAAGTTACTAAAGCAATTGATATCGAAGGTAAAGTAAATAATGCCCTTCCAACTTTTGGACACTATTATATTATCGACGGTAAAAAAGTTCCCACCATTATTACAGAGGAATTATGTCCTGACTGTATGGAAGATGCTTCTTGCAGCATAACCTCAGGATATTCGGGAAAATATTGTAGTGAACAATCTACACTTTGGCGTATATTAGTTATTCAAGAATATGCTGGTTTCCGTGCCCTTACAACAGGACATCGTGGGAAAACTGGTTTTGCAGCAGGACATCAATTCATAGATGATGTGGTAATAATAGCGCACCATGCTGAAACAAAATGCTTGATCAGCCCAACCCCTTAGGTGAAAAAAATGGTATATGATAATAACCCCTACCCATCCAAACAAGGTGTTGGATTCCTTAAAGGTATTTTTGATCTTATTTTCCGTCCCGATCCCTCAGACGCTTCACAACTTGCTAATGACGGTGTTAGGGCAAATCGAGATTTCTTCAACTCTCATAAAGGAGGATTAGTTAATTACACTAAGCGTTTTATTGGTGGTTACGAGCCTGTTTTACCCGGAATGTCTCAAGATTCTGGTATTTATGTCTGCGATCCAGAAAAAGGTGGTTGTGGTAGAGCAGATTTTATGTATAATTGGGAGTTTGTCGATGCAGGACTATATGATTCTAAGAATTGGCTCGGAACAGTAGATCCAAAAACTGATAATATCTGGTCTCAAAAGGGATACCCAGTAATTACCAGAGTTAGGTGTAATGATTATAATCATTGTAAGGATTGTAATGCTACCTATGCAACTGCTAACAGAGGAGGTGGTTCATGTATTTATTGCGGATCTAATAATATTATGGGTGGTGGCTGTGGAGAGGAACATATGGCCGTGCATTTAGTAAGAGAACAAACTGTCGATCAAATCAATGCTAACAACATAAATGCTATTCAACCCAGTAAATATGTCACAGGAACTGTTAATGGACTTATGGGACAAATAAGAACTTCACGCCCTTTTGCATTTAGGATTACTTGTGGGAAACTTAAAAATGATACTCGAATAGATAATTATTCTCAAGCAGCCGCAAGAATACCTAATTTAGAAATAGGATACCGTGCTACTTCAGACGGAATTAACTTTTACAGACCTAACCGTTTAGTTTCTTCATTAAATAAAAATGATGAGACCTTTTTCGGAACTCCCAAGTGGAGAGGAAAAACAAAATCTGGTAAAATTAAGGCAGAACAAACACCCGAAGGCGGAGGGAAATGGATACTCGATCCAAACATCTCAGACCTAAAACAAGAAATGGGCGGAAGTTATTACGATTCAGGCACAATAACAAAAATTGGTTCGCTAATTGAATCTGCCAACTCAGAACCTTCAAGATACCCAATTAGTAAAATGAGGTATGCTTTTACATATGATAAAAAGATTGTATGTTCTGCACACAACCCACCAGTTCAACTTTGGGCAGAGTCTGGATCAATATTATGTTTAGATTGTGGAGCCTGCCGAACACCATATACAAGATCAGGTATTAACACTTGTTATGAATGCAGTAGTTCTAACGTTACTAAAAACTTTGATGGGCCACGTCCTCTTGAGGATTGTCCTAAGTGCGGTATTAAAACACAGCCAACTAATCTTAAAGTAGATCGTGGGATGGGAGTTCCATTTATATTCCCAAGAAAAAAATTATACATTAAAACCGAAAAACAACCGGGGAATCCAATTATTCCATTAACAAAACCAAGTATGGAGGGTCCATTAAATACTTATAGACTACTATTAGTTACTGATGATTCCGAGGATGGTTACTCTTATGAAATCTATGTCGATGGAAAATATACTACTATTCTAATTCCGAGAGATTTAAAGCAAGTTAATAAACTATTGGGAATTGATGATGATGACTCAGGTTCGATGAGTAGTGGATGTCCTAAAGATCCTTTTATAGATGCACTTGGAAATGTATACAACACTGGAGGTGCTCCCACACAACAACCACCACAAGGAGTTTGTGTTCTTCCAGAAGGCGATCTAATTTTGACGGAAGAATTATCTTGTGATGCCATGCAGGGAGATTATCAAGGAGATAACACAGAGTTAAATAACTATATTACTTCGATATCATCAATCTTGGGATATCCTCAATCTGGTGTATCATTCCCCGGCTTTTCATGGATAGTATGCGAAGGAAGGACTCAATCCTGCTATATTGGAGAACGTCGTAGATGGATAGATAATTCTGTTCCCAACAATACTTATAGAGATGCATCATCGAGTTCATCTACAAAAAATAAAATAACTCACCCTCGATTTTTACTCGGCCCTTCTACCGATCCAAAAGTTGCTGCTGGCACTATGACTGCCCATAAAAAATACTTATTTATGAATCCAAAAACACATATTATGATGGATATTTTTAAACATACTTCTATCAATATGTCTAAAGGTGGTTCCAGCAATATTGCTAACCACACACACGATACTAATTATAAGGGAATGGTTGATAATGGTTTAGGAGGGTCTGATATGATCATGGGTTGTAAAACCTGTTTAGCATATTATAAAACAGGTATGGATTTAGCCTTTAAAAATGACCTCAATGGGTGTGGAAATCCCGAAAATAAGGCATGGACAACAGTCGGCGGAGCCACAAATCTCGAAACTGCTTGGAACAATGGTAAGCCAACGCAGTATTTCCCCGGTGTTGAAGTTTTAATAAAGAGAAAAAACTTTGGAAAAATAACTGGTTGGGTTAACGATATGCCTGAGTTCATGCCTCGCCGCATTTCAACTTATTCTGAAGCAGTTTTGCATCAAGAAATCAACAACGTGAAAAAAGAAAATGGATGGTGGTTTTGGATTCACGATCAAACTCTCCACGACATGTATCAAAAGTGTGATGGAACATATATTATATGAGGAATTATTATGAGTGGAGTTAGCAGTGCATCATCAGGAGGACCCTGTAATTATGAAACCAAAGGACCAGATTTCGAGTTCGACGATGAGGATCATGATTTCGTCAACCCATTAGAATATTTTATTTCTGAAATCGCTCCTCCTTATGTTCCAGCACCAAAAGCACAAAAATACCCTGAGGTTCCTATTAGAACTACTGATTGGGACGTATCTCAAGGAACTAAGCCTGCTATCAAATCCACTTTAGTCCCATTCCCATTTCCGGGCGTAGGTCCTGCCATGAAAGTAAATCAACCAATCCCTCGTGGAACTGAGGGACTTAACACTGCTATAATAATTATGGTAGATCGTTCTGGTTCTATGGATAGTAGAGCATTTCCAGTAGAGGGTAGAATGCTTAATCGTATTGAAGTCGCCCGTGGATTGATATGCGCTATGATTAGAATGGCTCAAAATCAAGGAGATCATTTTGCTGTTTTGTCTTATGGCTCCAGTAAATACACCGAATGGCCACAAGCCCCAGCAGGAGATCTTGGCTCTTGGAACACACCACTCAGTAAAGATTATGAGTCTGCATTCCAATATTTTTCACAATATAGGGCAGAAAATTATGTTCAAGGATTACCACCACCAATTCCTTGCACTGATGGAACAGATCACTCCTATGCTGTCGAAGGCATTGTCAAGAAACTTCGTGGAAATGGAATAGATTCAGTAGTTTCCTTTGTAATCACCGATGACTTTTATAACGCCGGATCACTTTTCAATGGATTTTTCTCGGAAGATAATATTACTCAAATCCCTCGTGATACTATACTACGTCGTAACGAATCATATATTTACTACTTTGGGATAGATAATAAGGGTGCTGAACAAAGAGGCCGTAGATGTGCTACAGATTTAAATACGATGATGGAAGAACATTATGGAAGGCCTATAAAACCCGCACCCGCCCATTTCTTTCCTTTAGATCCTTCCGATCCAATGGCTGCTCGAAAAATGGCCGAACTCATGCTCGAACTTGCTGCGAGTGATTGAGTGGAAACTATAAGTAGTTGGAACGCTTAGGAACTATCATGACTGATTCAATTGTCAATCTACCAGATCGTGTAGTTCTGGGCAAGGATATCCACTTCCCTGCATATGGGAGTGATTCTATTATTTCCCAAGTTATGTTTGTAACTGGTAAGCGTGGATCTGGAAAATCGTGGACAGCAGCAGTCATCATGGAAGAATATGAAAGATTAGGTCTTCAATTTGTTTGTTTCGATGCTTTAGACGCTCACGGATATTTGGGAGAACAATTATCCAATGTAGTTGCTTTACGACCCGGACCTGCTGAAACTATTAACATGAAGGAATTAGTGGAAACTATTAGGGCTACACCAAAATCAGTAGTTATTAGTATGGCAGGTATGCCTTTAAGTAAACAACAAGAAATGATTAGTGAATACTGTGAGGCTTTACTCGAAGGCACACTGGGGAAAGGTATAATGACTGTCTTTGAAGAGTGTCAGGACTTTATTCCACAAATGGGTAAACCTAATTCTGCTGATGCTATTATTCGCTTGTGTAAGTTGGGTCGTGCTTTAGGCTATGGCGCAACACTTATTTCCCAGCGACCTGCGGGAGTTGGCAAGGAGGCTCTTAGCCAAGCCTCGATTTACCTTGTTCACAATGTTATTAACGCAAGAGATTTAAAAGCCCTTGATGATCAACTATCGTTTGGAACTGATAAAAAAACTATTAAACGAATGTTAGATGGTATTGCTAAAGCCAAGAAAGGAGAAATTATTGTTTACGCTCCTGAGTTTTATCGAGATCGGGGTTATGTAGTAGTCGGAAAAATCCGAGGAGATCGTCGAACAGAACACAAAGGACACAACATCGATATCAAAGATGCTCGGGCAGGATTTAAAGAAAGTGCGGATAGTCCTGCTATCTCTACTTTGGATCGACCAATTGAAATCAATAAATTGCCTGCAGGTGGGTCTACTATTTCAAGCCCCGTTTCTGGTATCTCTATGAAACCTACGGGAAGTCCATTTGAACCGACACCAAAATTGACTCGTTCTTTGTCTTGGGAAGCAGTTCCAGATGATCCCGTAGTAGAATATGATTTAGAAGAATTAGCAGCAGAAGAGCCATCTACAGCATCTGGTCCAGTAGTTGCTATATTTGTAGGCGGCACTATTATAACAGGAACATTAGGTTTCTTAGTTTACCGTGGTTTAAATCAAAACTAAACATACATATAGATAGTCACCCCAAGAACTTCTAATGTATCAAGTAGGCCAAGCATATTTAGACATAAGTCAGATGAAATGTCATCCTGATAATCTGTCAATTAACGATCTGGATTTTTTCCATCGTTATAAAACCACCAAAATGGATATGCTATCTGAATGTATTTTATACTTTTATGTCCGTAAAACCACAAAAAAAGATGGTTTGGAACGTGGTATGTTTGTAGATAGTAGGTCAGGAGTTGCTAAAGCCCGAGTCTATGAAAATCTTTGGGGGCCTGTTCCTTGGACAGTCAGCGAGAGTCCTAAAAGATGGCTTAAGACTTTACCACATCCAAGTGAATCTTATGGCAGTCCAGAGTCTGTCAATAAACCAATTCTACACAATAATCAACAATTGTTGTTTAACGATACTAAGGGAGTAACTCACGCTACTAATGTTCGCTGGGGGACTACAGGAGAATATATTGTTCCAAAAGGAAAGTTCTACGATCATGATTGCGAGTTTATTACTACTGCACCTGCGTTTAGAAATGCTAATCTGAAGTTTATGGGAAAACAAAAGATAAAAACTGGTGCTGGTTTTATGGTGAAAGCCGCCGAAGCATATTATCCAGAAAGAGAATATGATAATCACCGTTTCAAAAATCTAAGCGGTATGCAAGGAAACCCACAAGATTTCTATGTTCCAATTCAATATACCCGACCACAAGCCATTCCGCCCCATAGCATGGCTACTGGAATTACTCTGAATTACCCCATACATGGTTTTATCCATACATTATCAAATACTGTTAGTGTTCCACTTGGATTCATCCCACCAAACAGCCCAAATCCATATCTTGATGATTGGAAAAATCCTTTTAGCAAGTAAAACTATAAATAGTTGGGACGGGATACTAATAACTATGTTGCTTAACGACAACCCAGTAATGCAAGACCAGAACACCTCCGTCAGTTATTTCCCTTGGGAAAGCGGATGTGGCTCAGTCAACTCCTTTGATTTAAACAACTCACAAAGTATGACCGATCCTACTCTACAATCAGTAGATGAAATGGACACACGCACTGAATCAAACGTTGCAGTAGAAGACTCCACCCCCGAAGGTGCTGATGAAGGCCAGACAGGAGATCAAGGCGGAGATGCAGATGGACAGAACTTTGGACAAGACCAAGGATCTCAAGATACTATGTCTGCTGAAGGAATGACTACAGGAACCAAGTTTGGAATCGGGGCTGTAATTGTAGGTCTCGGCCTCTTTGGAATGATGTATGTCTTAGACACTAACTGAGCAAAACTATAAGTAGTCGAAAGGGAAAGGTATTATCATGGCAAACATCATCGGAAAGTCAACCGTTTTACCGGACAGACCTTATTCACCTAATATGCCTGCATTCCCACAAGTATCATTAACTCGTGACACACTTGCTGCTCACAATGCTATGGGTCAGTCTCTATCACAGGCAACTCCACGTCCAGCACCTACTATCGTAAACACTCCTAAGTTCAATGTTCCTCAAGGACCGGGACTATCTCTTAACGAAATGTTGATGGGTGGCGGATTTGGACAGGGTATTGTTGCTAACTCACCTCGACCTGCTGCTAACTTTGTGCCAAGCACACCTTCTTTGGATGTTTCGGCTTTGGCGGCTTCCCGTGCTGCAGATTTTACTCTTGATGCTTACGCTATGTTGGGTCAAAGACTTACTCCTGAAGGACAATACCTTCGCCCATCTCACATGAATGAGATTTACGGAGATTTCGATCACACTCCTGATGTTTCCCACCTTAACCGTATGAGGCCAGAAACTATGATGCCATCTTTCGATGCTCACCAACCAACTGCAAACCTCGGTGGAAGTCCAGCCTTTGAAGTCGATCGAAATGCAATTCGCCCAACTAACCCACGTCTATTAAGTCGTGGTGCTCCACAAGTTAACATCAAGCAAGCAGAACAGCGCATCCCGATCCGAGAACGCCCAATTATTCCTGCTTCCACCCAGCCTCGTATCAACAATTCGTGGGCTAAGAATCTAACTCCTGCCAAGAAAATCCGTATGGAGGCTGAATACCGTGCACCACCAGTTCGTAACTCGGACATGGGAGGCCTTGGTGGCCTTAGCACATCTTTCGGCTCAAGCGGCGGTCGGAGTTTCGGGGCCGATTCCCACCTAAGGAGTGCTTTTTAATGACAATGTTTGGACGAATGGATTCTTTCGCAGGTGACTCTGTGAAACTGCTTGCTGATTTAACTGCTTTGGGTATCGTTGCTTTTAGTATTCGCCCAATCTTTATGACCCTAAAAAACCGACAATGGGATACTCTTCCAGTAGTCGGAGTGCCTTTCCTTCTTGGAACCTTTGTGCTTGCTGCTCGCAGTGGTCACATGGAAACCAATTACGTCGATGTTTCTGATGCCATCGACATCGTAAGAGATGACTTTAGTGATCTTTACGAGGACGTAGTCGGACCATCCAACCCGGAGATGATTTGAAATGATGAATAAACTATGCGACTGGACAAAAACTGATACTGGATCTATTATATGCTCGATTACTGCCACAATTGGTGGGCTTCATCTGCTATTGACTGCTCCACAACCTGTGCTTAACTTTTTACCTGCCTTTTCTTTCTCAGTAATGGGACGTCAAGTCGGTGCTCAACAAGTTGTCGGTGCCGTCCTAACACTTTGCGGTGTTTGCGCCTTCGGTGCTTGCTGTATGCCTAAGAAATCGACTTTGATCGTGGTGGAGGAATAATTATGTTTAACAAAATAGTTTCTTTTGCTTCTTCACCTAAAGTTGTTGCTACTACTCTTGTAGTTGTTGGCGGATCAGTTTTCATGAACTTTGATATGCTAAGCAAGTCTTTCTTTACTCTACCTGTTGTCGGTGATGTTTCCATTATCCGTGTTCTCGGTGCTTGCGGTGTTATCGCTGGTGCTGCTATGTTCATGGGACGTGGCGACATGGTCGGATCTAAACAATTCGTGGCTGCTGCAGAATCTATGCTTGAGGGCGGTTACGCTCACGGCCACTTGTGAGAAAGTATAAATAGTCGGACTGACAACATTAGTCTATGACCTCTATCTCCCGTCGAACTGAAGCCGAAGCACGTCGTATTTGCGATCGTGGTATGTCTTCGTATATTTCTGATCGACATTCTATCTATCTTAATAGATCTCTTGCTTATGGAGTAGTCGGAGGAATCATTCCAGCATCTGCACTTTTAATTACTTCAGCATTTTTACCAATCAATCGTCTTTGGACTATTCTACCATTAGGGGCTGGACTCATTAGTGGTTTTGGATATGGACTTATGACTTCTGGATCGCAAGATCCAACTTCTGAAACTGAGTTCGAAATAGTTTGTGATTCATTAACCCCTGATGAAGAAGAGGAAGAAGATGAATCTGATGGATCTATAATGGGTGATGAACAATGAGTCTAATTCGTAATTCATTACTTGTTGCAGTAGGAACAACTGTTGCAGGAATTGGACTAATGGAATTATTTTCTTCAACTCCTTTTAAGACTCCTAAACCCTCATGGTATTATCAAGCAACTTTGCTTACAGGGATTGCTGGTGGAATAGGTTACGCTTTAGTTAACAATCGATATACTCCAGATGCCCTTGAATTAACAACAATTGGGTAAGCATAAATATATATAGTCGAACAACCTAATTATTATTACAGACAGGTGATTTATTATGACTAAAAGTTCCCAAAGCCTCCAAGGCGCAAAAAAATCGACTAAGAAAGCAGGTATGTTGACCGTAGTTCAGCGATATGTATCTAAATATGGAATTAACGAAGGTGTCAAGCGTTACAAGCAAGATGGCTGGAAACAGAAGAAGGCTTCCAAGAAAGTTCGTATGCAAGTTTCTAACACCAAGCAAGGCCCACGTCGTATTTCTGAAGGAACTACTGGTATCGGTCAAAAGTCATCTGGCGGTCGATCTCAACTTTACAAAGATGGAGACCGTGTAGGATCATGGACACCATCTGGTGGACAAACTAAAAAGAATGCAGACCGTGGACAATCATGGTTCACTGACCGTGGATACGGAACTCCGGGTAAGCCAGTTCCAGACACACCACTTGCTCGCAAGTTGGGTATCGCAGGAAAGATGGATCTCAAAGTTACTGGAGCAACATTCGTTCCAAGTCAAGACTGGGAAGCCAAAGCAAAAGGATTCCTCGGAATGGATGCTGAAGGTTACGACCTCTAAGGGGGTTACTAATTTGAAAAGTAACTATTTGGGAATTGCTACTATTGCCGTCATAGGCTATGCAATTGGATCAATGCTTCGGAAAGACATGTCTGCCGAAACCATTAGAGTCCCTCAAAAATCATTAGTTACTTCGTTGGCTTTCCAAGATATTGCTGTTGCTAACATGACAATGCGTCAAAATGTAAATACAGAACTAAACCATCTCTACGGTGGAGTTCCAAACCCAACGGCTATTAACATTATTAAGATGATCACTGGAACACCTTCTTTTGAAGAGTATAATCCGGGGGTTACTTTGTGAGCCTTTGGGATAAATTAACATCATTCCTATCTCCCGAAAAAGATTGCGATTGCGATTCAAAAAACTCTGAGCAGGATGAAGACGTTTCAGGTCACAAAGAAAATGTAGAGTATCTTAATCCTACGGAAGTTCACGGTGCTCAAGACATTATGGGTGCTGAAACTGCTGTTAATCACCTTAACCCTGTTGAGGTTCATGGTGCCCAAGATGTTTACGGATCGGAAGGACTATCTAATGGTCGAGTTTTTGGATCTCGAATCGGAAAGTTTAATTATAATACACCAGTAGGATCACCTCCTTTGTTTGTCCCACCAAATCCAAATCAATACCAAACTACTTCTGGTCTTTATCATGATACTTATATGATGGATTACGATGGTAACCTTAGACCTGCTTATGGAGAGATATGGGATAATTGGAATGATTCACTTCCAGAATATCGATTCCCTCGTCCATGGAGTCCTTCTTACAACCCACGATGGGCTGGACGACCACAAGATTATCAGGTTAATCAAGTTAATGGTAACGTAAATGCTAATGTTACTAACATGGCTACTCATGCTACTACTGCTGCTGCATCAAGACGCGGTATTTAATTATAGTATCAAAAACTATAAGTAGTCGTGACGACTATAATCTGTTATGGGTAATCACATGGTCGACGCTTATGTTCGACGCGATCCTAATTCAAAGAATCAATTTGATTCTCTGGGATCTTCTGAAGAGGAGTCTTTAGTTTTACCTGATGGTATTTTGATGTCTTCAAAGGCATTTAAGAACACAGTTCCTCAAACGCAGTATACTTTAGCAGAATTAGGCATAGAAATGGCCTCCTCACCCTATGTTGAAGCACTAACTTACGAAGAAACTGATGTTTCTGGAGTTATTGTTACCCCACATGTAGTTGAATATCACGGAGAAGATCAGATTTTAGGCCCCGGTGGAACTCAACAAACACATTTAGTGGCTGATGAGACTACTTTTGTAGGACAAAGTATAATCACTAACCCTGTTAATTCTATTAACAACGCTGTCAAAGAATACTGGGGTTTATTAGTATTAGTTGGAGTTGCTATTGGAGCAGGATTTTTCATAGGACGTAGGGGCTGATTGCCCTGCTATCTAATTATAATATCGGAGATGTTGTAGTTTCAACAGCGATCGAAGATGATTTCCTTGTGGGCACAATTGTTTACCTTGGTATGGAAAGAGCGAGAGTGGTTTGGCCTGACGGGACGAATAGCACTGAGCGATACCAAGATCTTATCTTGGTGCAACGATCAGGATCAGATCATCCTGAGTTTTTAGGAATAATGGAAGGTCCTTTAATCCATGATGAAGATATCGGTCCAGAATATCGACAGATTTTAGTAGACCAAGGATTATCTGGAAAAAGTAAACATGCTGAAGGAACTTTAAACCCGTCAGGACAAGGTGGTCCAACCTTACAGGTTCCCGGAAGAGATTTAGCCATTCATGACAATATCACGCTAAGAGCATTTTGGGATGCAAAAGAAAAGTTTGAAGAAAGGCAGATTGCAAAACAATTGTTGACTAATACTCTTCCAAATCTAAATAGTCCTGCAGATAGCATTGTGGCTCATCGATCTATTGGAACTGCTCATGTTGATTGGGAACCCGGTGACATAGTCTCGGTTTCTCGCCCCGGCCGAAACGCAGGACACCTTTCGACAGCACATATTTATCGTGTTACTCCTTATGAGGCAGATCTTGTTTGGGTAGATCCAGTTTCTGGACAAGAAACAATTACCCGAGAGTCTTTGGCTAATCTTTTATTTATTCGTAATGATAGTAAGTGGAGGCTCGAAAGAGAAAAAACCGAAAGATTGGAAGCCGAGGCAGTTGGAATAGATAACACGGATTTTTATGGATTTAAGAGTAATGGATATCCTGTGCAGTTAATTGCCGATCCTATGATGTATGAATTAAATTATGTCAAAACCAAAACTCGTGATTACTTAGGTAATCAAGTCAATAAGCATCCTGTAGGTGACAATAAATTATCAGAATATTCTCTAAAAGAATTACAATACGGTGGCGTTCAAAGAGGTTTCCAACCTTTTAATGGTTTCGAAAGATTTGCAGATTATCTTTGGAGATGATTAGTTGTTTTACCCTGCTATCAATTTCGATCTAAAATCATTTAGATTTCTTACTTCTGATTACGGTCGACAAATTAGGAAAAAAAAGGAGTCTGAACTTTTTCCTTTGGCAGATTACAAACTCTATGTTATCAATAACAAAGAAGCATTTCAAACATTAGAGTTACAAGTAGTAGGATTGGCTAATTATTTATATGATTTATCCCGACCTTTGAAAGTGAGGTATTCCTATTCCCGCCCGGCTGCCAACGATCCTTGGCGATGGGCAAAGCATCGAAACCATACTGAAGAGGAAGAAAATTATTCTTCTTTAAAAGATTATCTGATAAACAAATTAGATAAGTTGGACAGATTATTAGAGTCAGAAGATCACTATGGCTACGAAATAGAGAAATCTACAGAAACTATGGATAATCGAAAAATTGTTTGGAAATATATGGATTGGGCATCTAATAGTTACCTACCTGATAATTTTATTGGTTATAATAGAGTATGGCTAAAAGAGTTTATTCTTTACTTTAAGAAGGAATATGCGGAATGGAAGGTAAACAGCGGTGGAACTCATCATCGTTTGTCGTTTTCGACTTACAAGCAACTTGACGAGATCTTTGAAAACGCCAAAAAATATTATCGAGATAATCACTATGCCATTAAACTTAGAAAACAGGATAATTTTGATATTAAATTAGCAACTGAAAGATCTGAGGATGCTATCAAACTTTTAAGAGAGATTCGTGATCTATGGTCTGCATCTCGTAAAGGTGTCTACGGTGTTCAGACCGCAGAACTAAATGAATTATTATTTGAAATGGGAATGGATGATAGACTACCTATTTGGGATCCTATGGTTTGTCAAAAGTGTGAGGGCGAAGGATTTACAGTCCACCGATCCAAAAAACGAAGATGTTTGAAGTGTAAAGGATATGGCTACAACAACCCTAATAGGATTTACCCTATTCGTTATCAAGGAACATATTCTGAACGAGAATTAAGTGAACTTAATCGAGATGCATATCCTCCGTTTTACAGAACGTCTGATGCGTATGGAAGGAAATCACAATTAGAGATTCCACAAATAGATGAGATGCGAACATTACTGAACATAGCGGAAAGTATAAATAGTCGGGAGGCTTAGATTCTACTATGATGAAATCATCTATCTCTTATTTTGTTGGTGCTCTTGGAGTCATGGCAGGTCTTGGATGGGCAGTTCGCTCAAACAAGATTTCGTTAGGACCTCTTGACAAAATCTTTAATGCTGATGAAATCACTCCTGCCCAATATGAAGAAATGCACATCGAACGATCAGGATCTACTTTAGATTATGTTCCTCAATCCCTTTCGGAAGCATTTATGGGATATCAATATCTTGATCTTGAGCACACTACTATGGTTGCTAACGATGCTCCTTTTGGACCGGGAATTATTGACAACTCGTATCTCTACGAAAATGACTTTGATTTGGGATACAATGACGATGAACTAATTGCGGACATGAACCGTGAAACTCACCCACTTCAAGAATATGCACCTCAAGAGATGTCTGCAGAAGCCCCCGGCCAAGGAGCACTTTATGGCCGACTAAAGGAAACCAACAACATTAACCCTGTTTCTATGCAACAAGGAGTTGGATCATTTGGCTACGGACCTGCAGTTTCAGGATATGGAAAACTCCCTCCAGAAATTAACCGTGATTTCCCTTACTTAGTTTCTTATGTTAATGCACCTTTCGTAGAAGTAACTTCGGAACAAGATGGAGACAATCGCTTTGGCGATCTAAGTCGCAACTCTATTGATTCTAATATCAATGGACGCTTTGGAGAATTAGCCTTAGATCCTACTATTAACTCTGGATATACTGATGGAAAATCTACTAAGTCTCTTGATAACTGGCGTCAATCATATCAATTACTTCGTATTTCCGACACTATGGTTCGTGGAGTCCCAATGTCTGGCGGAGAAGAATTGTTACTTCGTCGGGTGTGATTAAATGGATGCCAATTCTTCAGAAAATATGAATCGTCGTCGAGTTAGTAGACTAATTGGCGATGTGGTGCAGCAACATTATGATTTAATTGAAATTACTACTTCGGAGGAATACTCTCACAGGGTAATAAACCCCTCAATAATCACTAACCTTTTACTTCTTGAACTTAATAGAATCTTCCCCGATACGACTCCAAAAGTTATTGAGACATTCAAATCTGAATTGTCATACGATGGAGATCCTGCTGATTTCGATAAATACATGGAAGATAAAGTTGGAGAACTTGATTTTCGATTGAATGAAGAGATACCGAAGTTTAATGATATTTCAACTTTTAGAGAGGCCCTTGCTTGTATATTTACATTTTGCCGCATAACTGGGTATTCGTTGTCGATGCTGGACTTATTCAGTCTTTCCGAAGATGCAGAAACCTTTGAAGATCATCTGAACTTTTTTTTGGATGAACTGCTTTCAGCACAAATAAGTGCGATAGAAGATTTAACTTATGTGGACTCTGGCTATATATTCACTACAGAGCAGGTAGATTACACACAATATGTCCTTAATAGAATATATGAAAATACTGGAAGAACTAAGCAACTCGTTTCTGCTTCAGATGCTTTTCAAGAAGATCTACATCGAAGTATCGAGTCTTTTAGTAACATGAGTTTTGGTGCAGAAGGTAACATATGTATTATGTGTAACAAAGGTGGGGGAATACCTCATCCTGCCACTGGAGAACCAGTGTGTATTATGTGTTCTAACAGTCAATTTGTTAAAAAAATGACTACTCCGAAGAATGAGGTAGGAATGTGCAAAACTTGTGGAGATCATGAGGAAAGTGGGTATTGTGATTCATGCGATTCTTGCTATGGTATTTGCGAATGTGATGATTGCGATTGTTATACTTGTAAGGACGCAGAATCCTTTGAAGCACCTACTGGTTATAATGAATCTGGACCACGTCCTTTCTATGGCAACGCTCGTAAAATGGCATTAGATCGTTGGGGCAATCGTCGATTTATTCGTCGTCGTAAAGATGGCACTTATATGAAAAATGTAGATGTGAACCGTAGCCTCGCTATGGATCGACGTAGAAAATCTACTACATGGGCACCTGCTGGTTTCCGTGATCAAGGAGATGGATCTCCATCACTACTAATTAGACTACTTGATATGTTTAAAGGTGTTGACGAAGTAGTTCTTATGGCCGAGTCTGATTTAATGTGTGATAAACACGATGACTATTGCGAATCTTGCGGTTGTGCTGCGTATAATTCTGAAACTGATGCTTATATCTATGCTTACAACGATGGACACACAGATGCCCGTAGCCAAAGTGGATATAAACCCATTACTTCTGATCGAGAAATAACTTCTTTTAAGAAAATATTTAAACAACAATAATGCGATAATTATATATAGTCGGCCCGACTAAGTTGTCTTATGGCAAATACGCACGAAATGGTCTACATCCTCTCAGAAGATTACTGGGGCTTCGATCCTGCAACACGGGACGATGCTCTTAACTTCTATACAAATGTATGGACTCTCCCTAAGACTCAGTATGATACTCTTTCTGATGAGGACCAACGTCGTAAACTTTATCGCTGTGCTTTATTCTATGTTGTCGACAAAACTGACAACCACGGATTCACCCCTATTGCTATCCAATCCCAAGGTAACACTGTGATTGTGGCTGCTACCGCTGCTGGCGGTGGAATCAATCGTCGTAACTATGATAGTGGTGCTGAGTCAGAATATGAAACTGGAAGTATCATTATGCGTCAAGCAGATACTAAAGCCACTACTTTTGATGAACTACAAGATATGCAGACCTCAAGCCCCGGCAAGTTTAAGATCGAAGAGTTTATCTTTGACGATGAGTCTGCTATCAAGACTAAGGTTGAAGAACTTCAAGAAGAACTTGGACAAATCAACGCTGCTGAATCATATGCTTCAGAAGCACCTGCTGATGTAGCCCTCGACGCTTCAGAACCTCTTATTGCTAACCCAACTACTGCTGCTATCGCAGGAGCAAATCTAATAACAGATGTTCAAGACACTTCATTAAATCTATTTGCAGAAGAAGAAACAATGAACTTCGAGTTTAGTAATCTTCCGGGACTACCTGTTGTTGCTAACAACTTTGGAGAATCCTCAGCACTTATGTCTGGTAACAGCGTTCCACAATGGTATGGTGCAGACGGCGAATTAACTGCTGCTGATAAAGTGGCTATGAAGCGTAGTCGAAACATGCAATCTAAGATGCGTGGAATCAACCGTCGTAATGCTCGTAAGGCTAAGAAAATGGGTGCTGAAGAAGTTAATCCAATTCAATTCGAACAAGTTGGTGGACAAGATGCTCTCGGCGTCGGACTTCCAGTAATTGCAAACGACTTTGGCGAAGATTCTGCTGGTGGCAGTGGACACGGTGTTCCTCAAATGTATGGTGCAGAGAGTGATACTCCCTTTGGATCATTTGTTGATCAAGATGGCAAAGTAATTATGGTAATCAGTGGCCCAGATACAGACGGTGCAATAGATTGGGGGTTAAAGCATTTTGGAAAGCAGTATAAAGGCGTTAAGTTTGTTAAATATGAAGGTATGGCTGCTGAAACAGATATGACCCAACTAATGACTTCTAACGCTCTTGGTCAGGCTGGTGTTAACTACGATCACGAGATTCATTATCGTGCTGATGAATTGGCTGCCGAAGATTTCCCCGGACTTGCCGCTGCTAACGAACAAACTATGGCTCTTTCACCTGCACTACCCGGACTTCCAGTAGTTCCTAACGACTTTGGACAAGATTCCTCCCTTTCAGGAAATGGTGTTCCACAATGGTATGGTGCAGAAGGCCGTAAATATGGAAAGCGTCAACGCTTCGATCACATCAAGGGTAACTCCCGCTACTTGGCTCGTAATGCTAAAGGCGAATGGATTAGTAACGTTGGAGTAAGTGGATCTATTAAAGCAGATCTCCGTAATAATGCTAAGACCGAACAACCTGTTGGTTTCCGTGGACTTGGCGACGCTGATGTTCGTCAGTCAGAAGAAACAATGAACTTTGAGTTTAGTAATCTTCCGGGACTTCCAGTAGTTCCTAATGACTTTGGAGAATCCTCGGCACTAATGTCGGGCAACAGCGTTCCACAATGGTATGGTGCTGAAGCCTCTCCATCTGTAGTCGATGCTGCTGAACCTACTGAATACATTCCTTATGAGTTTACTGATGAAATGAACACAGGCGAATACATTTCTTCTGATGATTTCATGACACTACTTGCAGAAACTGTTGATGGTATGGCTCTTCGCTATAAACCACCAATGTATCGTAGCCCACTTGCTATGGCCGGAGCAGGAGCGATCCTCGCTGTTGTCGGTATGAAATTGCTTAAGAAGTGATTTTGATGGATAATGATAATAGAAAGATAGTTTCACTATCCTTCTTTTTGGGTGGATTCCTGATAAGTGAGTGGCTACGAAATAGAGGTCAACGATCATCTTTAGGAAAACGTCTTTTGCCCGGAATAGTTGTTGGTGGAATATGTTGGATAGCATATCCATACCTTGCCAAGTAATCTCAAGTTATAAATAGTCGGAGGGATAAACTCCTTCTATGACTCTTCATAAGAAAGACGGTATGTGGATTAGCGATTGGAATGTTTCCGATGGTGCTAATGATGAAGGTTGTTACAAACGTCAAAAAGAGCAAGATCGGAAGGCTCGGGCCATTGTTGCCAAATTAAAAACTCAAGGTTGGAAACGCATTCCTGAAAAAAAGGTTAATAACACTCTTATGTTTATTATTGGTTCTGCAGAACTTCTGACAGCCCTGAAAAAATATAATGCTGATGTTAAAAAGAAATGGGCAAACAAAAAAGTTTCTACCTCAATCCCCGGTCGGCGTGTTCAAACAACACCGGCTTGGAAATATCATAGTTTCTTCCCCCATGGTGATGTTAAAAGTGAACTCCAAGAATGGTTCAGTGATGATTATTACTCATTTGACTCATATTTTATAGGAGAGTTGGGAGGATATGGTGCTCTTATGAACAAGGGTAATCAATACCGAATAATCATGACTGGTGGATCAGACGATGACGAGGCTGCTCATTGGTCTACCCCTGTATTCCAGTTAGCACTCAAAGGACAATCTAAGTTGGCTAAAACGGTTAAGAAGGCCAAGCCTAAGCCAAAGGATAAACCGATTATGTCTGGTAAAGGACAACAATATGTTATGAAAGGCACAGGCCGAGGCGTTAGAAAAACCCCTGCCAAGAAAACTACTAAATACGTGTTAGGTAAAAAAGATCGGCCAACTGATATTAAGAAACGCAAGTCCCCTCCTTACTCTGCTAAACAATTCCCGAAAGGTGCTCGTAAAAAAGGTAATAACGGCAAGATGTGGTCTATCGTTACTGACAAACGTGGCGTCAAGCGTTGGAAAGCATAGATACAAATAGGTGGTGGGACGCATAACGTCCCATGGACATCAACGATAAGTTTCGAAAGCATTATGCCGAACAAGGTGTAACAGAAACAGATTTAGCCGACTTTAATCTTGATTCTCTGGATTATATCCATTGGGGAAATAACTCTGTGGCTTTTCCACCTTTTTTCCAGACTGAGGATGTTACTGAAGTCACAGGATATGTTTACACAGGATATCACGGAGCCGAAGGAATTAGAGTATCTACATTAACACTTACTGTTGGTTCTCCCGATCCACGAAATGCAGCATATATCGTTTCTCGTTTAATCACTGCTACTGATCTTAATGGTGTAGAAACTACTCTTATCGGTTTAGATGCTGTCGATCAGGATGTTATCGAAGCCAAAGTTTCCCCTTATGTCCATTTATTTCAATTTATTGAACCTCTTGGCAATTTATTGGCCGCTTCTTTCGGTCCGTTGCCTGTTCATGTAATGGATTTTGAAGGTGCAGATAAAGATCCAGTTTGGACTATCCATTAGTAATCTATAAATAGTCGGACTGACAATATCATCTTATGGAAGATCTTTCGCCAGAACTCTCCTCTCTAAAAGAAGAGATTGAAGAATCTGCTAATGTAACTGAAGAGGTTATGGACTCTATCCCAAATACTGATGCAGACTCATCTACGGCTGCCGACGTAGTAGGTGCAACAGCAGGTGCTATGAGCAAGGCTAAATCAGCCATGGCAAAACTCGATGAAAGAGAAGATGGAATCACTGATGAAGTTGCTATCGATCTCGATGAGATGCACCAACCACCTACCGAAGCAATAACTCCACCAGAACCAGTTGGGGAAAGTATTGACTTTAGTGCCGACACCCCGCCTGAACCAGAAACTATTATTTCCACATACTCTGCTGAAGATAAAATGGCTGCTCAAGAAAGTTATGAGTTGTCTAATCGTGTGGCTCAAATGGTTCCTGCAGAATATGAAGAATGGATGTTCCCTCCAATGGGTCACCCCGGTTATCACCTTGGACAACTTTGTCTTTCTCGTGTAATTGCTAATCTTGCTTCTGCTGGTTATAACTCTGTGACTCTTGATGAAGATCCAGTAGTATACCCAAGAAAGGTTCAGATTGCTGCCAGCACTTGGTCACAAACTCATTATTCAGGAGAGGATTTAGAATCCACTCGTCGTCAACTAACTATGGCACCAGCCTCTGAAATCCAAACACTTATCCCATCTACTACTACTATGATTGATGATTTAGTTTCTTCTCGATACCCACCTATGGATGTTGATGTTGAAACCGTTATTGTCGAGGATAAAAAGTCATTATCGCCACTTATGGGATTGGGTGTCGTTGCTGCTACTGGACTAACCTCGATGATACTACCGATCTACTTGGTCCGACGTTGGACAAAACTATAAATAGCAGAACCACTGAGGAATAACTATGAATCTTGACCTTGCGATCCAGAACACTCTCCGAAGAAGTCCTATGGATTCGGCTATGCACGGAGTCTTGTCTGACTTTGGCGGTCAATACGAATTAAAAAGTTTTACTGAAAACGGTTCCCTTCAACAACGCCTCTTTGGAGATTCTGTGGGAATCACCGCTCCTATTGGATCAGAGAACTTGGCTAAACCAGTTCTTCAAGAAGAGCGAGAAGTAGTTGGACTACAACCAGCAATTGATCAAAATCTTTCTTATGGTCAAAGAACATTTAAACTTACCTTTGAACCTTCTAACCAACGCTGGACTTTAATTGAATATATTCCTGAATCTGGATTCAATGGTTTTATTAACAAACTAATGGGACGTCCTAATGGTGGTCGAGAAGAAGTTCTTGCTGTTAAAATGGGAACTGCTGCTACTCATCGTTTCCTAACTGAAGTTGAAACATCTATCCTTCCTGAAGATCTAAAGCGAGAGATTGCTTCTATTGGCGTTATGTCAATGAGTCCAGTTATTTCTGCAGTTAGTCAATCACTACGCACAGATTCTTTTGATGATTCTATTGATCTTGCTGGCACAGCACCTGTTTCTGCACAATCATTTAATCAAAGCAACGTTATGGAAATGGATTTAGCCGCAGAATACACAGGAGTTAAGAAACTTAAATCAAATCATTTTATGGGAGATACTATTATCCCTACTCCAATGTCTCATATCCACGCTGGTGCTTTTAGAAGTGCAGAATCATTTAATCAAAATCCAGTTGGATCTTATGTTGCACCACCCACAAAAGTAGCAGGTGGAAATCGCAAGTATAGTAGGTCACTATGAGAAAGTATAAATAGTCGGACAGGGAGATATATATTATGGACTACGCACCAACCACAGAAGATTTGGAATCATCTTTTGATGTTCTAACTGATGAATCAACCTATGCAGGTGCTATGGGTCTCGTCGCAGGAGCATTTATTGGAGGATTATTAACTTATTTACCATTCTATCGTCTGGGTCGTGCTGCTGATATTGGTAGCACAGTAGTTACAGCACTCGGAGGAGGATATCTTATTGTTAATTCCCGTTCCCGTCCTGATTCCTATGGCAAGGCTATGAATTACGCTGGAACTGTTTTAGTTCTTTCCTCAGTTGTTCAAGTTGCTGGAATGTTTTCTCCAAAACTCGGTGGAATGCTCGGACGCTACTCTGCAGAAGATCTACCACAGTCAGGCAGCGGATCGGTAATCGGTCAAGAAACTGCTACTCATTCTTACTCTGATATCAAAAACGCTGAAGAGTGGGATTTTGAAGAATCTACTGTTCGAATGCAAGAGCGTGGCATGGACGGACTAAATCTTTCTTCGGTTGAAGAACTTGCTCCACTTGGACACGGTGTTGATCAGAACTTCGGATCTGAAGAAATCTATGCTTCACCAACTGGCGGAGTCGGTCAAAACTTTGGAGGATTGGCAGAATCATCAACTTATTCTAACCCAACAGAAATGGCACTTGGCGATTACGTTAGTTCTGTTGATACTATGGGCAAAGCAGCCATGGCTGGTTTCACTGGATTGAATCCACTTACTATGACAAATTACTCTATGGATACTCCACCCGTTATGGCACGAAACGATGAACCTACTATTAGTATGGGAACTCCTGATCCAAGAGTTCAAGAAGTTTCACCTTATTTCAAACCCCCGACCACTGCTGATAATGGAGAGGACTACATCCTTGGTTCTCACACAGTAGTCAACGCTGGACAGCCAATGCAATTCTATGGCGCAGAAGGCACTTATTCCACCACTATTGGTAATCACGTTCGTGGTGCTGAAGGAAATGGTTCCATTTTCGGAATGTAAAACTATAAGTAGTGGAAAAACAAAACAAAGAATAACCAATAAACAATAACTGGAGATGAAAAATATGCTAAACACAATTATGAATACGCTTGTAAACCCCTTGACGATTGGAGCCAGCCTGACTGTGGTCGGTGCTGCTGGACTTGTAGGTGGAATGTTCTCGGACGTTCTATCTTATCAAATACCTCTCGTTGGAATCAGCCTCGGCACACTAATGTATGTTGTGCCACTTTCGGTTGGTATCGTGACCTTGGCTCGACGCTACGCTGGCATGGACGTTCCGTTCCTCGGAATGATCGCTGACGAAGCAGCCGCTGAAACTGGATTCAACTGGGGAGAAAACTCCTCAGGTCCAGACAATGGTAACGGCGTTCCTATCTACTACGGTTCGTGAGATCCTTTAGAGGATAAACACAATAGGTGATACTATGAATATTAAATCAACACTCGTAAATGAATACACAGTAGGAGGTTCCCTCTTATTAGTTGGTTTTGGTTTCTTTAGCACTCGCTTTGCTGACGTTCTTTCATACCGTCTTACGACCCTCCCTTCAATGATTCCAGTTATTGGCGGTGCAACAGTCACTGTTGGTCGTGTTCTCGGTATTGTTCCTGCAACACTTGGATTAGCCGTTCTCTTTAGAAAGGCTCGTGAAGTCCCAGTAGTTTCAGAAGCCACAGAACTTCCTATAGTAAAGACTATTGTTAAATATGTTGACGATCTTAACGAAGATATGACTTCACATATTGAAATCGTCCCCGGACAATCAGGTAGTTTCCCACTCCCCGACATGAATGCTGAGGAAATGGCTGCTGAAGAACTTTTGCTTTGTGCAGAACACGATGATTATTTCAATGCCTGTGGATGTGGATCAGAATCTACTGAATCTGAATCTGTTGAAATGGCCGCAGAAATGGAATTGCCTAAGAAAAAGACAACAGGTAGTCCAAAACAGCAAGCATGGAGATCCTGTGTTGCAGAAGCAAAAGGCGATATGGCCAAGGCTAAGCAACTTTACACTGCCATGGGTTACTAAGGTGATTCATTATGATCAATAATCCTATGGCTTATTACAAAGAGATGGGATTCACCTCTCTTGATTCTATCGTTTACTCTACAGCACTGATCGGATCGATCGGTGGACTCTTGGGAATTGCCCAAGGCATTCGTTACATGAAACTTAATCAAATTATTGCCTTTTCTGCTATGACAGCAGGAGCACTTTATGGTGCTAAGAAAGGTCTTGATATATCCAATGCCGACTATTGACCTTACAAATAGTGCAAAGGTTTATATAGTCACAAATACAACTACTATATGCCCTCTTAGGGCGGAGTTGAAAAAATATGTCAATGAGATCACAAGTATATGAATGGAGTAACCTACAGGCAAACGCTAACCAGTTGCGCCGAACCACAGGCGACCTGCCAGTTGCAGTAACCGCAAACCGTGAATACGATATTTTCACAGGTGGATTAGGAAACAACATCACGAAGCCTGCCGAAACGACCGCAACACAGTTTATCGTCATCGAAGACGTTGCTGCATCACCACTTCTTGGTGGAGCAGTCCAGATTCGTATCAACACGACAGACTACTTCCAGAACCCTGACGTTACTGATATGTCCGGTATTCCGGGATTGGCAAGTCCATACCCTCGTGGAGCACCTTCTTCAATGAACGCTACTCTCGCAACCGCTGGAGCAGTTGGATCTCAGAACACATTGAAGTCATTCGACCTTTACCCAGACGTTTACGTCCTACCGGGTCAGACTTTCCAGATTCTTTACTCAAGCCGACTCGGAACTGGTGTTACTGCATCAGCAACTGAAATTGTATCCTGCTTTTTGAAGTATACTCTTTACGACGGACCTGACGCTCTTATCGCTAACAAACTTTTGGAACTTGGTGTCACCATCAACCCAAACAACGTTGACTGGTATAAGCGAAGTCTTATCGAACAACAACAACGCTCCCGTGCTGTCGCTGGAGGACAACAATAATCCGAAGGGATTCCAAACACTAAATAATGGAGTTGAAAAATATGTCAATGAGATCACAAGTATACGAATGGGACGCCGCACGAGAGACTACACCTAAATCGATCGCTTCAACGATCGGTAACCGAATCAGCATCTTCGTTGGTGGAGTTGGTAACAACATCACCAAGCCTGCTGAAACAACCGCAACAGAGTTTGTCGTTATCGAAGATATCGCAACCACACCAAGTTTGGGAACTGTTTCCGTAGTTGTCGCTGATGAAACAGTCCGTGGACTTACCACTGCTGCTGGCGGCCTCGCCGGACCTCGTGCATACGTCCAAGTGCGTATCAACACAACAGATTACTTCCTCGATCCAGATAACATCCCTAACGATGGTATCCCGGGCGCAGCAAGTCCTTACCCACGAAGTATTAACTTCCAGCCTTCCTTTAACCTTTACCCAGACGTTTACGTCCTACCGGGTCAAGTTTGGGACGCTTTGATTACCTTCTACAACGATGGTTTCCCAACTGCTAACTTCCAAGCAAGCGAACTTATGTGCTTTGTCAAGTATACCCTCTACGATGGCCCAGATGCCCTCATCGCTAACAAGTTGTTGGAGATGGGAATCAGTATCAACCCGGGTAACGTCGACTGGTATAAGCGTTCCTTGCTACAGGCTCAGGCTTGAAGTAGGAAACTCTTCGGAACACCGATCTAAGCCCTCAATGATGCATAAGTAGTCTTAGGACTACACAAATGCGGAGACAAGGTTGATCATTAGGTGATACTATGAAGATGACATCTGCTAAACTTGGAACGGCTTTAACTGTTTTAGGTGCAAGTATGACAGGTTATCACACTCATAGTATGCTGCTGGTAAAGAAATACGATCCTAAATCCCTCTTTTGGGCATTAACTGGAATCGTTTCCTTTGGAATTGGGCAGAATCTGATTGCCGACGCACTTCACGATAGATTTAAATAGGTAGTAGTGAACATCAAACATTATGTTTGACATCATTATTCCAACTTACAAGATTAAACCCGATTTAATCAGACGTTGTTTAGACTCTATCGCCAATCAAGACTTTACTGACTACAAAGTATACCTTGTAGACGGAACCCCGCCTGATTGGGAACACTTTGAAGACTTTAGATCCATAGTTGATAGCCACGATTTGGTTTATCTTCGTCAAACTGGCACAGGTGTTTCACAGGCTCGCAATCAAGCAGTTTCAGAAGGATTAAATGATTATCTTGCCTTTTTAGATGGTGATGACTTCTGGTATCCAGAACATCTTGTTGAACTGGCATCTGCTATCGATAAAACTGACGAATCTGTTGTCATATGGTGGAATCCCATGGACACACATATAAAAATAACAACACCTAAGAACACCTTTTCTTCCAATAAGTTGTGTAATTATTTTGCTGATCACAGTGATTGGCATCCTAAGTATCATGGTTTATACATTACCACACATTCTGTTTTTCCAAGTTCTGTTGCAGTTAGAAGAAATAGATTTCAATTCATAGGTGGATTTCCTGAAGATTTGTTTGCAGGAGAGGATGTCATCTGTTGGCATTTGATGTTAGGAGATGCTCGCTCATCAGAAAAATGTTATTTATCTTATCAAAATGATTTCGTCGGTGGTTTCCACGATCTCCAGAATGAATTAGGTGGTGACAATGGTTTCTTTGAAAAAGGCCAACACCCACTATTAGACTTATATGGTGATAATGCTGCCGAAATCTTTGATGAGAACTTAGCATCAAGGTCTAAGTATTTTACCTTAGGCATTAAGCCAGATTATATCGATCAAGAAATATGGGAACAAATAAGTTCTTTTAATATGTATGATGGTTGGGCACCATTGTTGTAGATAACTGATAACTATATATTCGTGGTATCTATAATTCTAATTATGCCCAAATTACCGCCACCAAGATTTGTTATAAATACCCCCGTAGGTGACATCGAACTCGATCCAGTAGAGATTCGAGATGTTTGGGCTTATGTTGCCGACTCTGTCGGTGTTGATATTCAAGATGAACAAATTAAAGTCTTCTTAGGAGATTCTATTGAAACCAAAAAAGACTTCTACCATAGTAAGTCCTACATTGGTTGGGGTAACACAATGATGGAAGTTATAAACCGTGATTATGAAATAATTAGAATCGGTAATTATAACAGTCGTATGTCTGGTGAAGCATCACCTATTTGGTTAGATGAAAAGATTAAAAAAGACGGTGAGGAAACACGCATTAAAATCCCACATAAGATGACAATGTATCTTAGATCCAAAATAGATGGGCATGGTTTAGTTATTGCTTTCTATCCTTATGACACATATGAATTAGATATTATGTATCACTTTTGTTCAGACTCTTCTTTTGATTATACTATTTGGAAAAATAACCTAAAAGAGCATTTCTCTACTGAAGGTATATACAAGAATCAAGCGGTTACTGCTTCTTTCGATTTCTTAGATCATCAACAAGTATCATGGAAAGATATTGTCTTGCAAAAAGGTGCTATCGATAATCTTAATCGGCATGTAATTAACTTTATTTCTAATCTTGAAAAGTATAAAGATGCTGGTATTCGATCTTCTCGTGGTATCTTACTAACAGGCCCACCGGGGACTGGTAAGACCCTTTGTTGTAGCATCCTAATCAACCAAACAGATTCCACAGTTATCTATGTAACTCGTAATGCTGTCACGGATCGGGGGCAGATTGATGACCTTTATAAATTAGCCAGATTCCTTGCTCCCACATTAGTTGTCTTTGAAGATATTGACACTCTCGGTGGTATCGATCGGGAAGATGCTGATCACCCTCTCTTGGGTGAGTTCTTAAATTGTTTAGCAGGTGTAGAAGAAAACGAAGGTGTTATTACCTTGGCTACAACTAATTACCCACAAAATCTTGATTGGGCTCTTGCTGATAGGCCGGGTAGATTCGATGTCAGAATTAACTTTGGATATCCTGACGTAGATGCCCGTAGACTCATCTTTGAGAAATACCTTAATAATTGCGAACAGTCTAAGATCAACTACAAATCATGGGCTAAAAAGACTGACGGATATTCTGGAGCCTATCTTCGTGAGTTAGCAGCATTATCTTTTATGATTGCCACTGAAAAAGAAGTATCTTTAAATAATAATATTATTGAAGAAGCATTTGCAGAACTTGAGAGTCAAAGAAACTTAGTAGCCAAGGAGAAAAACCTTGTAAGAACTACTGAAGACACTCCAGACTTTATGTGAGCGAAACTATAAGTAGTCGAGAGGCTAAAAAAAGGGTATGGCAACCGCTGGACCCGTAGTTACGGAATTACCCGCTCAAGAAGTAAGGTTTCTTTTTGGGACTATGATGGATCTCAGAATGTTACCTAATGAACTAAAACACACAGGAAACATCGCTGAAGGTGAGTTCAAAATAGTAGCCCATTTCCCTGCTATTCATAAAACAAACGGCACTGAGTCTAATTATCTTGCCCGTCACAAAACATTCCGTGGTGGCCTTTATTCTACCTATCAAGACGGACCTTACAAGATCGATGAAGTCAATTGGGATGCTACTAACCGTGCAGGAGTTCACATGGTCACTATGACCAAATATGGACAAACAGTCGAGTTCCCAACCCAACCTTCTAAAACCATGCCCGGAAGCCTTAAGTTAATGGTTCAAGAATATGTAGAATCTCTAAAAGTTCCCGGTTTCGTTATTCGTTGCAGTGGACTTGGCGGTGCTTTAGAACCTAAAAAGGGAACTACTGATGAATATAATGTTATTCTGCTAAGTGGCGATGCTAAGTGCCCTAAGAAACTTGCCAATCACGTTCCTGCTAAATATCATGCTGAGGATGAATCTATCTTCCATGCTCAAGTTGGTCCTTGGTGTGGTAATGCGGAATCCTTTGAAGCAAGTGGTTCTGGCGATAAAATGACATTCGGAAGGATGGAATGGAGTTGGGATACTGATGAGGATGATGTTGAAGAGGATAGAATCAACGATTTGATCGAAGATGAAATCCAGCAAGATGGTGCTGAATCTGGTAGTGGAACATTAACTGAACAAAATGAAGAGGGAGTTTCCTACGATATCGATTATACTTGGAATCATGTATTTTCAGACTACAATACTGCTGAAACAGGTTATCACGCTGCAGAATCATTCGCTGCTGCCAGCATCGCTCGTGCTGACTTACCTCGTGAAAAGAGAAATGTTCTTAGTTCCGTAAAAAGCAATTACGATCCTTCTTTTAGTTGGTCTGCTTGCAATTGGGGCCCATACTTTAACCGTTATGCGGCTGAGGGTTCTAACAAGTTCTATTCCGTTTGGGTTTGGGAACGATCGCCGGGTATTTACACCGCTATGGGAGCATATGGAGGATTGGGACAAAACCCCCGTCTTTTCAACGTAGGCCAAACCCGTGATCTTCAACAGGCTGTTAATATGGCTAAAAAGAAATTACAATCCAAGCAGAAGAAAGGATATCAAACTTATACTGCAGAACAGATGGCCCAACTCGGTGATTCTTTCTTCCCAGTTATTCCTAACACTGGTGGCGGAGACACCGCCCTTGGATCGGGACGTGGAGTTCCACAATGGTATGGTGCTGAATCTGCTTTCGATAAACTGGCTAATAAAGTTGCTCAGGGTTATATCAAAAAAGGAAAGTCCCGTAAAGAGGCTTTAGAGATCGGACGAAAAACTGCTTACACGATTGGAGCCAAGAAATACGGAAAGGCAGGTATGAAGCGTAAGTCTATGGAAGGACGAATGCTTAAAAAGTCTGCTGAAGTAAATCCACTGTATTTTGAACAAGTTGGTGGTCACGATGCTCTTGGTGTCGGACTTCCAGTAATTGCTAACTCATTTGGCGAAGGCTCTGCTGGCGGATCTGGACAAGGAGTCCCTCAATTTTATGGTGCTGAAGATTATGATGCTGAAACTAATTTTAGTGGGGTAATTACATGGGATTGGTTAGCCAAAGTCGTTAGAAACGATGATTATGTTGAAGTTCCTAAAGCCCTATTTAATGATAGCGACCTAAATGACATTGATGATATGTGTGAAACCCACATCCAAAATTATGCGGTTCAGGATTTGGAGAACGGAGAAGCGGAAATGGGCTTGGAAACCTCTTTAGGTGATACATTACTGATACTTACTTGGTCTTTTGATTATGATTCATTAAAAGCCATAAAAGGCAACAATCCACGTTACGGTGCAGAAGAGTTTGAAGCACCTATGCCATTCCACAGTCCAAGTAAAGGTGATGTCAATAAAGTTATCAAATCTATTCGTGCTCGCCACAAGGGAATTAGAATGAAGGGATCTCCAACCTATATTACTGAAAGAAAGGGCGGCTCTAATAAATACCATGTTTTCCAAATGACTAACCTTGGCGGATTCAATGGCTACGGTAGGATCGGACACACTATGGATGTCTTTGGACCTATGAGCCCAAAACAATACCAATCAAAACTTATTTCTAAAATGAAGAAAGGCTACAAGGAGACTGGATACTGATGGAATACATTGAAAACTTAAGTAATGCTATCGTGCAATTCGAAGACGGTGCTGGCTTTTCATCAGCCTCTGCGCCCCCTAATGATATTTATTTCGCTGAAGAAGGCGATACTCCCATCCAAGATCCAATGGAGTTTGGAGAGCCTGCTAACTGGACACCATTAGATGGAACACCGTCACTAAAACGTCGTCGAGATGCCGAAACATACGCAGCAGAAAATCAAGTTTTCGCT
>Ga0209091_10000313_pt1 | contig 47401 bp, 48 predicted proteins | sample ArcticOcean_MG_C_6_FD_187438 | JGI IMG/M metagenome (GOLD analysis project Ga0209091, IMG submission 187438) | Marine microbial communities from western Arctic Ocean - ArcticOcean_MG_CB8_128 (SPAdes) (version 2) | ecosystem: Environmental > Aquatic > Marine > Oceanic | place: Arctic Ocean...
GACTTCCTGGATGCGGTGCTCGCGAATGCAAAACATATCGTTGTCGAAGAAAACAACAGTTTTGTCGCACCGATCGGTACGCCGCTTGTTGATGCTGTCCAGGTCGACCTGTTGCTCGATGTTGGGAGAGAAAAACCTGTTTTCCCTGTCGGTGACATTGACGATGTGTCAAATAAAATTGGCGAACAGGTCGCGACTCTGATCAAAGACGGCGATTGTTTGCAGACAGGTATAGGCGCAGTACCAGCAGCCATTCTCGCGAATTTGGGTGAGCGTAGTGACCTTGGTTTTCACGGCGGGCTGATGGATGACGGTGTGCTTGCGCTGATTCGTAATGGCAACATGAACGGAAGTCGTAAAGCCATCGATAAAGGTAAACATATTCTTGGCATGGCGCTTGGCTCCGAAGAGCTGCTCGACTGGCTCGCACATGATCCTCTGGCAGAAGGTGTTGTTTTCAAAAGTGCTAACTACACCCATGAGGTGAGTGTCATTGGGCAATTGGATAATTTTGTCTCAGTTAACTCGGCGGTCGAAATCGATTTGATGGGCCAGGTGAATGCAGAAGTAGCTGGCACCAAACAGATATCGGGTACCGGGGGGTCGGTCGATTTCATGAGGTCAGCCAAGGCTTCAGGCGGCGGGCGCTCTATTGTCGCAATGTCCTCGACTGCACGCGGTGGAACTGTGTCGCGAATAGTGCCCCGGGTTACCCTGGTCACTGCGCTGCGAACTGATGTGGATATTGTGGTGACTGAGTTTGGTATTGCAGAGCTCAGGAATGAGTCTTTGGCGTCGCGAGCAGAACGGCTGATTGAAATCGCACACCCTGATTTTCGTGATGAACTAAAAGCCGGTCTTTAGGTCGGTTTCGCGGCGCCTTCCCAGGGTTGCAATGGTTCGGCCGGAATCATGTCTTCAAAATCTTCTTCCTTGAACACCTTAAATCCGCGATTCAGGTAGTTAGGCAGGGCGTTGGCGTGATCTAGCGTGCAGGTATGCAACCATATGCGATTGTCTGCGGTGTCCCAGGCTTTGTTAATGGCATCCTGCAGCAACAGCCTGCCTAAACCCTGGCCGACAAATTCGGGGACTAAACCAAAATAGGCAATCTCGGTGTTGCCGCGGGGTTGTTTCTCCAGTTCGAAGTAACCGATCGGCGTCGCACCCTGGTAAGCGACCCAGGTTTCAATACTTTTTCTGACGACGTAGTCTTGCCACTGTTGCCACTTCCACGGAAGCCGCATATACCACATGCAGGGTGCTCCGACGGTGGCATACAGAAATCGGTTCAATTCCGGCAGGGGGTGCTCAACCTTTAATAACTGGTATGAATGAGTGTCTGGTTCTGATGTCTCAGGCCTGTTGGTCATCTCCAGATGCCAGACATGGATACTGGTTTTTACTTTCTGAATGTCGGGTTCAATGGCCAATCTGCTAGTTAATCCTTACGGCGTGCTGCTGAAACAGATCAAGCGGCACAGCCTCTAGGGCCTTCTTGTGTGTGTTGTTCAGGAATACTTTTGGAGCCATTCCTTTTTCGTAGGCTTCAAGCCATCTTCCGGCACAAAGACACCACCTATCGCCTTCTTTCAGGCCGGGAAACTGGAATTCCGGATGCGGGGTAGACAGATCATTACCGGCGAACCGTGAGTACTCAAGAAAATCTGCTGTCACTTCAATGCAAACCGTATGAGAACCGACATCTTCATCGCAGGTGTTGCAACAGCCATCCCGAAAAAAACCTGTCACCGGGTCAGTACCGCATGGTTCCAACTTGGTACCAAGAACGTTGATCTCTTCTTCTTTTACTACCGGCATAGCTGATGTGTCTGTATTAAGAACGTGGCAATGATAGAGGGTTTGGCTCGCCAATGCATTTTGGATGCATTACGCTTAAAGCACCAAGAGAATTGAACCATAATCATATAGAGCTATGGTTTATAGAGCTATGGCTTATCGAACAATGGATTTTCGAACTATGGATAATGAAATAACTGAACGTGTAGAGCACGTGCTTAGTACTGCCAGATCAGTGCGTAAGAAACTCGACTTCACGAGGCCAGTCAGTCGAGAAGACTTAGAAGCATGCATCAATGTGGCGGTGCAGGCACCCACGGGACTCGCCGGGGAGAACTGGCGCTTTCTTGTCGTGACGGACCCAGAGACCAAGAAACAGATCGCAGAGATCTACTGTGATGTGTTGGTACAGATTGGGGAAACCCGGGGTGTTACCTTAAAGCCGACCCATAATGCGCTCATGGCACGCCTGCATGAAATACCGTGCATGGTGTTTGTGTTTGCCATCGGTGAGCCGACCGAAGATGTCTCGGGTCAGGTTGGATTCTTTGGTTCAATATTACCTGCGGCCTGGTCACTTATGCTGGCAATGCGCGCGCGGGGAATAGGCACGACCTGGACATCGCTACTGACTTCACGCAAAGACGAAATCGCCAAAATACTTAATATCCCTGAAGGAGTGACGCAGACGGTGATGTTGCCCGCGGCTTATACACTAGGGGCTAGACTAAAACCTGCAGACCGAAAGCCGGCAGAAGAGGTAACGTTTTGGGACAAATGGGGTGAAGGCTAGTCTGCGGGAGCAGCGGCAAGCTACTTGGTTCACACCCACCTCTGTTGGAGGCTGAACAAATAACGCATAGGCAAGCGACTGCGCATCGCGCACCCGCTTAGCCTATTCGTTATGTGCAATAGGTTTAAACAGCAACAACCTTATTTGCGCAGGGACCTTTCTGACCCTGTCCTACTTCGAATTCAACAGTCTGGCCGTCATTCAATGTTGCATATTCTCCGCCGGATTGGATTTCTGAATGATGGACAAACAAATCTTTACCGCCGTCTTCTGGGGTAATAAATCCGAAACCTTTATCTGCATTAAACCACTTAACTGTACCTTTACTCATATCACTCTTACCTTTGGTGAAAAAATAATTCTGGTTTTGCTATCACCATTACAAAATCAGAACATGAACTTAGTAGAGCACCAAATTCCGCAATTAAGCGGCCTAGATGGGCTGGCGCTTGACTTGTACAAGCAGGCCAATGGGTAGCTTACCACGACCAGTGGGGCGATAGTTGAAGATTTTAATAGTCTTTTAGGTGCTTCTTGCAGTCTGAGGAGGGATTCTATGTCCATCGAAGAACGCCATGTTGTTCTTCCCCTGCTCGGTTTTTGTGCTTCTGCCAGGTCTATAGCGTTTGTTTAGTCGGTTAGCGGGGGTCGTTCGTTGTAGTACTCGATGGTGTTCCGCAGTTTCTGCTGAGTCCAGTTCACGGTGCTTTGAGGCGCAACGCCGGGTGCAACAGTGGTGGTTTGCCTTGGTGCAGTCAGGGTTGTTGCGCCGTTGCGGTTACGTACTGTCACAGGCACATCATCCATCGCAATCACTATCAGACCCGCATTGCCTTGCTTGTGATACCCCAGCCAGAAGTGCTCTGCGAGCGTCTGAAGTTCCGCAATGGCAGTACGGATACTAAATTCGTGCGGTGTGTCGCCGGGGCCTTTTACCTGTAAGGCGCCTTGGGCAAGGCTGGAGCTGGATTTGTAGTCGACACCGTTAGTGGTCATGTCCATCACAAGCCATTGGGTTTGTGGGGGGATGTCGATGGTTTGCCCCGAGACCAGCGTCAATCCGACTGCCGACCGTGCGTTAGTACCGATGATGTCACCGATGTAGATTCTCGAATGTTTAGCCAGGATGTAGGGTCGGTTGTTTCTGGTCACTGAGGGCAACCCAGCGGCTGCGGTAATTGTCCCAATTGGGCCGGGGATGGAGTTGTAGGGAAACGAGGAGCATCCTACGAGACAGGTGAGTACAATCAGGCACGCCGCCCTAAATATCATCGACCTGACTCAGGTCAACAAAGGTTTTTTTGCCATTTTCCCGATACATTCTGCGATTGATTTTTGGGTAGTCGCAGACGTCGATGTCTGAACGTGTGCCACCCATCAGGTAAACGAGGTCTTCGGCATGGGAGTTATGCATGCAGTGGGGCAATGAGTTCTGGGTGAAGGCCATAAAATCGCCGACTTTTACTTCGGCCAGTTCATCACCGATTTCTGCTGTGCCTTTACCCTCAAGAATGTAGATGAATTCTTCATCCTGGTGGTGAAAATGAAACTGTGTCGTGTCATTACCTGGCGCAATCCTAACCAGGTGCACCCCCAGGTGTTCAAGCCCAAGGATATCGCCGATAGATCTGGTGTGCCGAATGGCGTTCTTATTGAATTGATGGACGTGTTTGACTTCATTCGTTTCGCTGATGGCTTTGGCGGTTAGCAGCGGGAACGGTTTGTCATTCATGTAAGCACTCTCTGGCACTCTCCGGTACTCTGGTTCCAGATCGACCAATGAGTAACCTTACCTTCGTCTGTGGTTATTTTGTCTATCGTTTGACCGGCCATTGCCGCGTGTGTTTCGTTTCGGAATGCTGGCGCGTTCTGCGGCACTCATCGGCGGCAGGGCCGGGATATCTGCACCTAATTCCTCCGGCGGGTTCTCGCAGTTAAACTTTACTCCAAGCAATTCCTCAATGTTCGGCAACATAAATGAATCATTTTCGCATGCGAGGGTAATTGAAGTTCCCTCACTACCGGCACGGCCCGTCCTGCCGATACGGTGAACATAGTCTTCAGGGTCTTCTGGCAGGTTGTAGTTGACGACATGGGTAATGTCATCGATATGAAGACCTCGACCAGCCACATCTGTCGCGACTAGAATCTCTACTTCTCCTGATTTGAACTCATCCAATGTCCGGATGCGTTTCTTCTGGGGCACATCGCCCGCCAACAGTCCGGTTTTAAACCCATGACGGCGTAGTTTGGACTCCAGGTTGCGGCATTGATCCCGCCGATTCGCAAAAACCAGGACCCGCTCAATCTCATAAACCTTGATCAGGTTGTAAAGCACCTTGTACTTTTCGTCTTCGGAAGTAAGGAAAACCTTCTGTTCGACCGTGTCTACGGCGAGTTTCTCTGGTGCGATCTCGATTCGAACCGGATCAAGCGTCCAGGATTTAGCAAGACGTTTAATATCTTCGCTATAAGTTGCACTAAACAATTGTGTCTGCCGGTTTTCTTTGCGGGGCGTTCTGCTGACGATAGCTTTGACATCCGGAATGAATCCCATCGACAGCATTCGATCCGCTTCGTCGATGATCATGATTTCTACTTGAGATAAGTCAACGATATTGTTGCGGGCGAAATCGAGAAGCCTGCCCGGTGTCGCCACCACAATATCGACTGGTTTTTTCAATTTGGTTTTCTGTTTTTCGTAATCTATCCCGCCTACGAGGGTGGCGACCTGGATATCGGTATACGTAACCAGCGATTCTGCATCGCTCGCAATTTGCATCACCAGTTCGCGGGTCGGCGCAATGATCAACGAAAACGGAGTTCCCGGTGGCCGAGGATCCAGTGTTGGGTTCTCAAGGTCGTAAGTAATGATGGAAAGCAGGAATGCCGCAGTCTTGCCGGTCCCGGTTTGCGCCTGGGCAATAATGTCTGCGCCGTCCAGAGAGTGTGGTAGTACTTCTGCCTGTACCGGTGTGGTGTTTTGAAACCCAAGGTCCAGAATTGCGTGTTCCAGCGGTTCAGGGAGGTTCAGTCGTGCAAAATCTTCAGGTAATTCAGTCAAGCGATTCACTTCGTTAATTAAGTTGTTGTTGGCTTAATGACGTAAGAACTGCCATAAGCCACGAGAAACATCACGATGTTACCGAGTAGCCCCGTATAGTAAAGGTCAAATGGATAGTCGATAGCGCTTCGTGATGAGGCTATTGTCCAGAGAGTAAAGGCCATAGTGGCCACAATACCCAGAAGAATGTGGATTGTACTGCATCTGCTCGAGAAAAATCCGATTAAGTAAATGGTTAGGAGGCCGCCCGCCAGAAGGGCCGTCAAAATGGTCGCTGTGTCCTGCAGGGTGGTGGTGGTCGTTTCGAGCAGGTACAGGGCTCCTGCAATCATGAGAATGCCGGCCAGCGTTGTGATGGTGCGGGCGAAGGCCAGGTAATGTGCATCAACCTGGTCTTTTTTCAGGAATCGGCGGTAGATATCATGAGTCGAGACAGTAGCGATCGCGTTGATACTGCTATCGAGTGATGACATTGCTGCCGCGATTGCGGCTGCAATGACCAGTCCAACAAGACCGCTCGGCAGATAGTGGGTAATGAAATAAGGTAGTATTTCTTCCGCGCGATTGCCGCCGGCAAGGATGCTTGTTGCAAGTTCGGCTGGCTGGTGCTGGAAGAACACCCAGAGCGCGGTGCCCAGGAACATGAAGAAGGCCCAGGTAGGAATGCTCACCAGGGCGCAGATGAACATTGCCTTGCGAGCCTCGAGTTCGCTTTTTGAGGCGCAAAATCGCTGCACCGTATTCTGATTGCTTGAGTATTCAGTCAGCCAGCTGATCAGCCCGATAAAGAGCATCATGGTGGCGGTCTTCTCGCTGAGGGCGAGGCCCCAGTTGGCAGGCTCAAAGCCGGTGTCGCTGACCGTTCCCACACCCAGTTTGTTGGCCGACCAGGCCGTCTCGATAATTTCGGTCAGGCCGCCGGGTACCAGTGAAATGATCGTGACAATGCAGAACAGGCCGCCCGCGATCAACACGATAGTCTGAATGACATCGGTCCAAATAACAGCCTCGATGCCGCCGAGGATTGTATAGGCAGCGACGAAGACACCCGCGACCACGACACTGTACTCGGCATCGAGTCCTGTGATGGTTTGTATCACCAGGGAAATCAGGTAAAGAATCATGCTGATCCGCGCGAGTTGTGCTATCAGGAATGCAGTGGCAGCATATCCGCGGACCGAAGGTCCAAACCTGCCTTCCAGAAACTCGTACGCAGTGACACTGTTATTTCTTCGTAAGCGCGGCAGAAAGTAATAAGCCGCAAAGATGATCGCAACCGGCAACATCAGGTTCGGCAGGAAGCGAAGCCAGTTTGTTTTGAACGCGTCGCCTGGGTAAGCAAGGAACGTGATCGAACTGATTGAAGTGCCAACCAGGGACAGGCCAATCACCCAGCCACTGAAATTACGGCCGCCTAAAAAGTATTGTTCAGTCGTCTTGTTGGTTCGGGAAAAGTAGATGCCCAGGCCCAGCATGAGGGCGAAATATAGCGCTAAGACTGCCTGGTCTAGTGGCTGAAGCAGCACCGGTTAATCCAGTTCAGCGTTCAGGGATGCAAGCTCCACGCAGGTGACAAACACGTCCATGGCGCTCTCGAGCTCGGCCAGCCCTGGGAAAGTTGGGGCGAGGCGGATGTTCGTATTCTCCGGATCCTTGCCGTAGGGGAAAGTTGCGCCTGCAGGGGTCAGTTTGACCCCCGCATCTGCGGCCATGCTGATAATGGTCGTGGCGAGCCCGGGGCGTGTGTCCAGTGAGATGAAGTAACCACCACGTGGGCTGTTCCAGCTTGCCATATTTTTTCCTGCCAGATGCTCCTCAAGCTTCTTCAGTACCAGGTCGAACTTTGGCTTGATAATGTCCCGGTGCTTTGCCATGTGGGCCTTGATGCCATCGATGTCTTTCAGGAAACGAACATGACGCAGTTGGTTAACCTTGTCGAAGCCAATCATTTGGTCCGAAAGAAATTTTTCAAAAGCGGCAAGCTGAGATGTGCTGGTGGCCAGGAAAGAAATGCCTGCGCCCGCAAAGGTGACCTTCGAGGTTGAACCCAGCATAACGATATTGTCTGTTGTGCCAGCTTTCTCAGCAGCAGTCATTAGGCCGGGGAGTTCATCACCCTGTTCCACCAGATCATGAACTGCGTAGGCGTTGTCCCAGAAGACCCTGAAGTTATCACCGGCGACCTTGGGGATTTCCGCGAACTGCTCAACGACTTCTTTCGAGTAGGTGTTGCCCGTCGGGTTGGAATATTTGGGAACACACCAGATACCTTTAATAGCGGCATCCTTTGAGATGAGTTCCTTCACCTGCTGCATGTCCGGGCCATCATCATTCAGCGGAACCGTGATCATTTCAATATCGAAATGTTCGCAGATGGTGAAGTGCCGGTCATAGCCGGGTACCGGGCAGAGAAACTTGACGGGTTCACCGCCCCAATGCGCCATCATGTGTTCAACATATTGATACATCAGGTTAAGGCTGCTGTTGCCGCCCACCATCACTTGCTCGGATTTTGCTCCGATAAACTCAGCACCTAGTTGCCGTGCCTCTGGAATGCCGAGGATACCGCCGTAGTTGCGCGCATCTGTGCCACCCTGCAACAGGTAGAAACCCTCAAGAATGCCATCCAGTTCGTTGGACAGGTCCAGTTGTTCAGCGGCAGGTTTCCCTCGCGTGAGGTCGAGCTTCAGTCCAGCGTCTATATAGGTGTCAAAAATATCCAGTAATTCTGATTGTCTTGCGCGAGGATCCGTCATAGCGACAAGCCCTCCAGTTCTGTGACTTGCAACATTAGGTTCAGGTTTTGTACGGCAGCGCCGGCAGCGCCTTTACCCAGGTTATCTAGCCTTGCGACCAGCATCATTTGATCGTTATGGCCATAAACGAACACATCGACTCGATTTGTACCATTGGCTGCCTCTGGATTAAGGAACCCGTCCTGTAGTTCTGCATCGTCGTTAAGTGGCATGACATTGATGCAGGGCTCAGTGGCATATTGATCGCTAATGAGCTGATGGACATTTTCAATGGAATTGGTTTTAACCAGTTGGTCCTTGTGTATGGGCACGGAAACCAACATGCCTTTATAAAAGTGACCCACGGTTGGCGTGAAGAGCGGGTTGGTTGAGAGCCCGGCATACTGTGCCATCTCTGGTACATGCTTGTGTTTCAATGCCAGGCTGTATGGCCTTACCGGCCAGTTGGCACCCTCTGATTCATATTTTTCGATCAGCTGACGACCACCGCCGCTATACCCGGAAATCGCACTGATACTCATGAGTGCATCGTGTCCAAGAACGCCCGCACTGATCAGCGGTTTTACTGTGGCGAGGAAACCGGTCGGGTAACAACCTGGGTTTGAGATCAATCTTGCTGAGGCGATGGCCTCTCGCTGGCCCGGCATCAGTTCCGGCATGCCATAGGTCCAGTCAGGGTTGACACGATGGGCGGTACTCGCGTCGATGAAACGGGTATGGGTGTTTTTGGTGTTCCTGACAGCTTCCCTGGCCGCATCGTCGGGCAGGCAAAGGACAACGACATCAGCCTGGTCGATGATTGATTGTTTGGCGTCAGGATTTTTCCTTTCCGCAGGGTCGATCTCGATGAGCTCGATGTCAGTTCGAACCGATAATCGCTCGTGAATCTGGAGGCCGGTTGTCCCGGCTTGCCCGTCTATGAATATTCTGTTCATTTTTAGTGCTTTAGCTGCTAAAAGCGGCGGTAATTCTACCACTTAACAAGCATTCTGGTGATAGATAAAAGCATGTAATGAGGCCCTTATTGTTTCGACCTCGGCATCAGGGTCATGCGCTTCATCCTTCAAGTCAGGCATGAAAGGGGTGCTTTCCAGTTCTGCGACGGTGACCCGTCCAAAGTGCTGATCCCGGAAATGGTGGATAAACTGCCGGGTTTTCAGGCCATCGAACCAATCATTCAGGTGTTTTCGCATGACCGCGGGCGTTGGGGACTGCTGCCTTTTGTGCTCGTAGTGTGGGATCAGACCAATCTGTCGGACATAGTCATCGGTGTTGGGGTCACCAGTGGACACTTGTCCTGGCTGCGTGACAGAGATACCGTTCAGCCATTCAAGAAAACGCTTCAGTTGCGAAAAACAACTGGGATGTTCGAGCGTGAATTCCGCGATGGGCGAATCCAGGTCATGAATAGCTCTGATCGCCTGGCCTGTGCCAATAGGGACGCGATCTGAGATTCTTCCAGAGATGATGATGGGGTCTCCACCGGCCAGTCTGATCTCACCGGTTTTACGCAGTTTGTTCAACAGATAAAAATCTTCACCAGTGTTTCGTTTTGGAAAGCCTCGAACTGCGGCGTATCGATCCAGTGAGCAGCTGATCGTGGAGCCGATAGTGGGGTAAGCATAGGGTGAGTTCGCCCAGCGAAGTCCCGCGACGTAATACAACATGCTGAGCTCATACAGCTGCATGGGTAATTCCAGACCTGGTTGCGCGACATGTTTAAAAGGGTAAATGAAAGCGGCGTCAGCACTTCCGGTTTCAACGTTGAAGTAATTTTCAGGCAGTTCTGCATCTGCGTCAGTGGTAAACAGCCAGTTGCCTGAAACCACCCCCTGGTTAATCAGGGAAGCTGCGATATCCATCCCGATCTTACGGGCGAGGCCGACACCCTGTTTTTTATCAATGCTGTAGCCGCGGGAGAAACGATCTATGATCAATAGATCGGGACCCATGGCACCGTCAGTTTTTTCAACCAGTTGGGCGTGATCTGTTAGCTGGCTAATTTGCTGATGACTCGTCAACGCGTCAATCAACATTCGGGCTGAGTGATCTTCCTCAACATGGCTGTTAACCACGAGGATGACGAGGAAAGAGGTGCCCGGCTTAATCTGTTGCCACACTTTGAGCACACTTTGGTGATCTTCATTAAACGCAGGAATCACCAGACTGTAGTCATACTGCCTGCCTGGCAGCTTGATAGCTGCTTCCACTTCTGCGTATCGGTCCAGGTATTTGGTGATCGCTTCGTTCTGCGTACCCATGCTCATGGTGAAGGGCTCATGGTGAAGGGCTCATGGTGAAGGTCTCCTAATGGAGGCGGCTGCGGACTGGGATACCTTCGATAACGGTTTTTTCCATCACTATCCACTCGGCTAATCGCTTGTCTACAATCTGGTCGTTGAAATACTGTAAAGCGAGACGCAGAAACAACTGATGGTGGCCTTTCTCGGCATTGGCGAGGGCCATATAAAAAACCTTCAGTTTTTCGTCTTTCAGGTGATCTGCAAGCTTGCGGAACCGTTCTTCACCCCTTGCCTCAATAACCGCGCCCGACAGTAACCGATCCAGGAAATAACCTTCTGTGTCACCACGTACGTGGTGGCGCATTTGGTTGACGTAAAGGTCTTTCTCGTCAGGAGTCATGAAAAGACCTCTTTCCTGCATGAGGCGAATAACCTGTTTGAAATGAGTTAACTCTTCTAACGCCAGGTCTACCATTTCACGCACCAAATCAGGCTTGTCGGGGTAGTGGGCGACGAGTGACATTGCCATGGAAGAGGCTTTGCGCTCGTTAGCCGCATGGTCTATGAGGAACTCATCGAAATTACCCAGTACACACTCAAGCCAGGCACCAGAGCTTGGTATTAGCTGGATTTCTCTCGTCATTTCGGCAGGACTTCCTGGAAGAAAGCGGCAATCTGTTCGACCTCTTCCAGGCAAATCTGATGTTCCATTGGGTAGTCGAACCATCGGACGTCGTAGCCGAGTCGGATCAAATTTTCTCGTGATGTTGCCGCCCGCATGATTGGAATCATCTGGTCGTGGGTGCCGTGTGCCATCATGATTGGGATAGCAAGGTTGGCATCGGTCATGTCGTTTTCCGTGCCGGTGAAGTCATGCAGGTAGGTTGAGATCGCCAGGATGCCGGCAATTCTTTGCTGGCAGCGCGTGCCTGTGTGTAATGCAATGACCCCACCCTGGGAAAACCCTGCCAGCAAAATATTTTGTGAGGGGATGCCGCGCTCTATCTCATGATCAATTAAAGCCGCGATCTGGCCTGACGATTCAATGATGTCGTCATGACCAGCTGTTTCGGAATGAGGGATAAAGTCATACCAGCCGCGCATTTCAGCGCCATCGTTAATGGTGATTGGCCGTATAGGCGCGTGCGGGAAGATAAATCGAATGCTTGAGTCTTCGGGAAGCTTCAATTCTGGGACAATCTGCTCAAAATCATGACCATCTGCACCCAGGCCATGCAGCCAGATGACAGTTGAGCGGGCGGGGACAGGGGGTTCTATTTCAATGTGTTCTAACAGGTCCATGGTCTTGGGATTCGCTTATTCTAGTGGATAGACGGGGGCGGCAATGATAGCCCATCTTGATCGCCACCTCATCTGCTGATCAATCATTAATCCTTCGTTTGCCCTGCAAATTTGGATGTGACTAAATACAGCTTTGCCAATTAGAGTGGAGTCAGTCACATGGGACCTTTAACAGGTACTAAAATCATAGAACTTGCGGGCATTGGCCCGGGACCATTTTGCGGGATGTTGCTCTCTGACATGGGTGCAGAGGTCATCAGGGTAGACCGGGCAGGCGCTCCGGCGCGCAGACCAACGGATGTATTGACAAGGGGGCGTAAGTCCATTGCTGTTGATCTTAAAAGTGCTGCTGGCAGGGAAGTTGTCCTGAAGCTTTGTGAATCATCCGATGCATTGTTTGAAGGTTTTCGCCCCGGGGTAACTGAGCGGCTCGGTGTTGGCCCGGAAGAATGTATGGGTCGCAATGGGCAACTGGTCTACGGCCGCATGACTGGCTGGGGTCAGGAAGGCCCGATGGCTCAGGCCTCCGGTCACGATATTAACTATATTGCCCTTGCGGGCGCACTGCATTCGATAGGTGAAGCCGGTGGTAAGCCCGTGCCGCCCCTTAATCTGGTTGGTGATTTTGGCGGGGGTGGCATGTTCCTGGCTTTTGGTCTTGTGTGCGCGATGTTGGAAGCACAGAAGTCGGGGACGGGGCAGGTCGTGGATACTGCGATGATCGACGGCGCTGCAACCTTGATGTCGATGTTCTTTACCATGCACGCAGCCGGTGTATTCAGCATGGAGCGCGGTACCAATTTGCTGGATGGAGGGGCTCATTTCTACGGCACCTATGGGACCAAAGATGACAAATATATTTCTCTTGGCTCGATCGAGCCCCAGTTCTATGCGCTGCTGGTTGAGAAGGCTGGTCTTGATGTCGACAGGTTCAGCGCGCAAATGGAGCAGGGCAAGTGGGTTGAGTTTAAGGCTGAGCTTACTGAAGTGTTCAAAACAAAAACAAGAGACGAGTGGTGCGACATTATGGAAGGTTCGGATGTCTGTTTCGCTCCCGTGCTGGCGCTGGATGAAGTTCCTAATCATCCGCACCACGTAGCGAGAGATTCGTTCATTGAATTAGACGGTATTGTCCAGCCAGCGCCAGCGCCCCGGTTCTCCAGGTCTGAAGTAGGTGTCAGCCATGGCTCTCGTATTCCCGGAGAGGACACGCTAACAGTGTTGCAGGAAGCAGGCCTTGGCGAAGCAGAAATTAATGAGCTGGTTGAATCCGGTGCGGTGGTAAACACCGCCGGTGCATAGCGTACGAAAACGCAATGATTGGTCGGAAGTTTTCTCCTATGGCTGAAAATATGCGTTACTATTGCGCCTTAACGAATTGTCCTGACGTTTGGATTAAGTTCGGTCCTGGGATAGTGCGGGGATGGCCGCGCCCGAAAACAGATAAAAACAGGGAGAATAAATGAGCGTAGAGCTACTGGACACGACAAGGTTTCACGGGTTTCGAGTTAGACGTCAGATTGCGGGTAAAACTTTTCAGGAATATTTCTCGTTAAAGGCAAACGGGAAAAGAATGAGAGGCGCAGATCGTGCCAAGGTAAAAGCTAAAGCGGAATCAAGAGATTCTGTCTTGGCAAAGCAACAAGCCAAAGCCAAAACCGAAGTCGCTCGATCTTCACTGTTTGATACTAAAGGGAAAGTTCGTGGCATTCTGTTCAGAATGAAAACAGAAAAGAGTGGTACGCGTACCCCTGTTTTTCAAATTGGTATCATGTCAACGAAACTTGATAAGATCGTTAATACAACGGTGTCAATCAATCTTCATGGTTTAAAGGGGGCCTGGCAGAAAGCGGTCGACTTTTATGTACAGCATAAGAAGATTTCCAAGAAGTCTCTTCTCTACCGGAAGCTAGTGAGGGCCCAGCCCAATAGGGCTCAGCTGGATGCGATGAAGAAACGCCGGAAACGGCGCTAGAAATAAAAAAGGGGCTTTTAGCCCCTTTTTTATTTCTAGTGCCTAATGGTATGTTGTTTTTTTAATTGGGCAACCATTGTGACTGACTACAAGACAGCATTTAGACGATCTCTGGTACGCCCCGAGGAGTATTGGGCGGAACAGGCCACGAGTGTGGCCTGGTATAAGTCGCCTAGCTCCATACTTGGGAAAGATACCAACGGTAATGATGCGTGGTTCTCTGACGGTGAGCTTAATTCGTCTTATCTGGCCCTTGACTATCACATAGAGCAGGGCCGCGGTGACCAGACCGCGCTGATCTACGATTCACCCGTTACGAATTCAACCGCCTCTTACACATATAGTGAGTTAAGGGATGAAGTCGCAACGTTTGCCGGTGTACTCGCTTCGTTAAGTATCAGTAAAGGCGATAGAGTCATTATCTATATGCCCATGATTCCGCAGGCAGTCATAGCCATGCTCGCATGCGCGCGCTTAGGTGCTATTCATTCGGTGGTGTTCGGCGGTTTTGCCGCAAAAGAACTGGCGACAAGGATTGACGATGCAACACCTAAAGCAATTTTGTGCGCATCCTGTGGCGTAGAATTTTCTAACGTTATCGCCTACAAACCACTGATCGATGAGGCGCTTCAAATCAGTGAGCACAAAATTGATCATTGTCTTGTTTACCAGCGCCCGGAGTCAGTCGCGGAAATGGCCAATCCCTGGGACAGGGATTGGGATTCACTGCTGGCTGTGGCAGCGCCTGTAGATCCTGTTTCGCTCCCGTCGTCTCATCCTTTATATATCCTTTACACCTCCGGGACGACAGGGAAACCAAAAGGTGTGGTCAGGGATAACGGCGGCCATGCCGTAGCGCTAATCTACAGCATGAAAAACCTCTATAACGTGGCCGCTGGGGAAGTCTTCTGGGCAGCCTCTGATGTGGGTTGGGTCGTTGGTCATTCCTATATCGTCTATGGGCCACTCTTTGCTGGCTGCACCACGATTTTGTTCGAAGGCAAACCAGTGCGTACACCGGATGCAGGAACTTTTTGGCGAATTCTGTCTGATTATAAAGTGAATGTCTTTTTCACCGCGCCAACGGCCTTCCGTGCGATCCGAAAGGAAGACCCTGAAGCGAGTCTGCTGTCAAAGCATGACCTCAGTCATCTTCGCAGCTTATTTGTTGCCGGTGAACGAACAGATCCCTCAACCTATGAATGGCTTTGCGAAATACTGGGGGTGCCTGTGATTGATCACTGGTGGCAAACCGAAACAGGTTGGCCTGTCGCCTGTATACCGATGGGTTTAGAGCCCACCGAAGCCAAAGCGGGTTCGGTGGCGATGCCGGTGCCGGGGTTTGACGTTCAGGTTGTTTCAGAGAGCTGCGAGCCCTTAAATGCCGATGAAGAAGGTGCCGTAGTGATTAAGCTACCGCTCCCTCCGGGGTGCCTGCCAACTGTATGGGGGGATCACCAGCGCTATGTGGAGTCTTACCTTAGTGAGTACCCGGGTTATTATCACACCGGTGATGGCGGCTATATCGATAGTGATGGTTACCTGTACATCATGGGCAGGACCGATGATGTGATTAATGTTGCTGGACATCGATTATCGACAGGGCAAATGGAAGAGGTTGTTGCCGCCCATCCTGCGGTGGCGGAATGTGCAGTGGTAGGTATTGAGGATAAAGACAAAGGCCAGGTGCCGGTAGGGATGGTAGTGATTAAGGATGGAGTCAATATCGAATTAGGCACACTTGAAGATGAACTGGTGGCGATGGTCCGCAAGGACGTAGGTGCGTTTGCCAGCTTTAAGCGAATTGTCAGGGTGCTACGCCTGCCCAAAACCCGGTCTGGAAAGATATTAAGGCAGGTCATCCGGAAAATTGTTGATACAAAGCCCTACGAAATACCGGCTACGATTGATGATCCGGCAATCCTGGAAGAAATTGCTGATGCATTCAAACAAAATGGTATCGGCTATATTGCGCAGTAACATTGATGTCAACAAAGACACCCCCGGTCACCAGCCCTGCTAACCGTTGCGTCTTCCGGGTTTGGTGAGGCCTGAGCACGAAAATTTGCTGCCGAAGGGCATCGGCTGATCTTTGCTGCCAGACGAACGTAGTGATGCTTGTGGCACAAGTCTGGTCGCTCTTTGCAGTACATCGGGATAGCTGAAGAGGCAGTGTGGGGCCGGTTTATCTGGCCAACGTGAAACACCTCATGTTTGGCGCTATACTGGAGATCACTCCATCCAAGTTTGTTGCTCCCGATGATTATTGTTCATGGTACGTTTCCCGTTAAAGTTGAAGTCAGAGATGACGCGCTCGAGTTGATGCGCCAGATGGCTAAGGCTAGCCAGGAAGAAGAGGGTTGCATCAGCTACGAGTTCTACGTTGGTCTGACCGACCCCAACACATTGCTTCTTTTCCAGGAGTGGGAGTCTGTAGACGCGCTTCAGGGGCATTTTGAAACAGACCATATGGAAGAATTCCTGAAGCTGTTGCCTGATGTTCTCGATGGGCAGGTAGTAAGCCGTCGCTATGAGGTGAAAGTCAGCAATGATGTGTTCGAGGCTGGGGACTTTGATCCCGAACCGGTTCATATTGAAGAAGAACGCGAAAAAATCATTCACTAGTATCGCTTAGAGAATCTCCAGGGCTGACTCAGGTGGCCTTCCGACTCGTGCCTGCTCTCCACAGATGACGATCGGTCGCTGCATCAACTTTGGCGCTATTATTATTGCGTCCAGAACATCACTCTCGGATGAATCTGCCGTTAACCCAGATTCTTGGTACTCGTCTTCACCAGTCCTGACAATGTCAGCAGCCGTAACACCTAACATTTTCACGATGTCAGCGAGTTCACTTTTTGATGGTGGCGATTCAAGATAGGGCACGATGCGCAATTCCAGGTCCCGTTCTTCCAGCAGAGCAAGTGTCTGTCTGGATTTGGAGCATTTGGGGTTGTGATAAATGGTAACTAAAGTCATAGTCGTTCCTCGTGAAGTTCATAGCTGAATGTTAACAACTCGTATGCTAATGCCAATGATTGAGGCAGTCTGGGATTTTTTCAAACTGCTGGTAAAAAATTACTCCGAGGATGGTTGCCAGTCGACCGCCGCCGCTCTGACCTACCAGACCTTGTTTGCTGTTGTGCCCCTGCTCACAATTACCTACGCAGTGCTGGGGGCATTTGAAGCTTTTAGCGGCGTGGGCGACGTGCTGCAGGATTTTGTGTTCGATAATGTCGTGCCGGAATCTGTATCGGTTGTGCAGGAATACCTCCAGCAATTTTCGTCTCAGGCAAGGAGCCTGTCAGGGCCTAGTCTGATAGTCGTCGGCATCACGGCCTTCCTGATGATGCTCACGATCGAAAAATCATTTAATGATATCTGGCGTATCCGCGAACCAAGGCAGGGCTTCCAGCGCATTCTGATGTACTGGGCGATTCTGACGCTTGGTCCGCTTCTTATGCTTCTCGGCCTCGCGAGCACGACCTACCTTTTTTCGTTGCCGATTGTTACCGGCGTTGGCGCGTCAAAGTTATTCGGGGTTGTCCCATTGGTGCTGAGCACCGCATTTTTTACGCTCATGTATGTCGCTGTTCCAAACTGCCAGGTGCCTGTGAAGCATGGGGTTATTGCTGCTGCAGTGGTTGCGGTTTGTTTTGAGTTGGTTAAGCATTTGTTCGGGAGTGTCATGGCTATGACCGATTTCGCGGTGATCTATGGCACTTATGCGGCTGTTCCATTGTTCCTGATCTGGTTGTACGTGTCATGGACAATTGTTCTTTTCGGTGCAGAACTCAACAAGAACATTGGATTGTTCAGGTCGCAGCGAAGTCCGCAGATGGAACCGCCACTGGTACAGATACTGATCATTCTGCATGAATTCTTCCGTTGTCATCGGTTGGGTGAGGTGGTTACCGACAGAACGATTACCAGCCTCAGTCACCGGGTTGATATGCAGGCCTGGCACGACTACAAAAGTCGACTGCTGACACTTGGGCTGATACGTGTAGTCGAGAAAGGTGGGCTTGTTTTATCTAAGGACTTAAATGAAGTGACACTCTGGTCGCTCTATCGGGATATGCCCTGGCCGTTACCAGCAGGGTTCACCGTCGCTGGTGAAGTTTGGGAGAAGCTGGTCAACGAGAAGCTAACAAAATCCTATGAAGAGCGGCGCACGGTGTTTGAACTGGATCTGGAACGGTTGTACAAGGGAGAAGAGAGTTGAAGTTCAGAGCGTTGGTTGTCGTTTCGCTGGTTGTGCTTTGCGCCTGTAGCCAGCCCCTGGATTTTGTTGATACTGACGGTAATGGTTACCGATATTCGGATATACAGGGGAAGTGGCAGGTCATCAACTATTGGGCTACCTGGTGTGCTCCCTGCATTAGGGAAATCCCGGAACTGATCAGGCTGGATGAAAATAACGACAACGTCGTTGTGTTTGGTGTCAACTTTGATGCCCCGGAAGGCGAGGAGATAACAAGGCAGATCGAGAAGATGGGAATAACGTTCCCTGTTTACCAGGAAGATCCGGCGGCCCGCCTGGGCATCGAGATGCCCGAGGTATTACCAACCACAGTTCTTATTGACCCTGAGGGCAAGATTGCAGGCGTCCTGGTTGGCCCCCAGACAGAGTCGTCGCTGTTGTCCGCAATGGGTATCAAGGAAACTAAGAATGTCAGAGGAATAAAGCTCGGACCTGATCCAGGGTAAGGTCCTTATTGTTACCATCGCGGCGGTTAACATACTCCACGACGCCTTTATCAAGCCCGCGATCGCCTATCACCACTCGATGAGGAATGCCCATCAGTTCAGCATCGGCAAACTTTGCGCCGGGTCTTACGTCTTCACGATCATCCAGTAACACTTCCACTCCCTGATCCGTTAATTCCGCATATAGGGATTCGGCTGTGGCTCGAACCTGCTCGGACTTGTGAGCGTTAATCGGAATAACGATCACTCTGAACGGAGCTATACTTTCCGGCCAGATGATGCCGCTTTCATCGTGGTTCTGCTCGATGATGGCGCCGACCAGTCGGGTCACGCCCATGCCGTAGCAACCCATTTGCATCACAACGGCCTTGCCGGATGCATCCAGAACGGTTGCGTTCATCGATTTGGAGTATTTATCGCCGAGCTGGAAGATATGGCCTACTTCGATGCCGCGCTTGAACATGATCTCACCCTTGCCGTCAGGGCTTGGGTCCCCTTCTACGACGTCGCGAATGTCTTCAATGGCAGTTGCCTTGGCATCTCGCTCCCAGTTGAGGTTGCGTGTGTGGAAGTCATTCTTGTTGGCGCCGGCAATGAAGTTGCGCAGCGCGGCAGCGCTTCGATCTGCGATGATAGGCATCTTTAGCCCCTGAGGGCCGATGGATCCCGTACTAGCGTCAATCTCCGCCTTGATTTCTGCGTCATTTGCCATTGTCAGCGGTGAGGCTATACCATCAATTTTTTCCGCCTTGATCTCATTCAGCTGGTGATCTCCCCGCAACACCAGTGCAACCAGCTTGGATTCGCTACCTTTAACGATTAGCGTTTTGACAGTCCGGTTTGCGGTGACATCTAACGCTTTGCAGAGATCCTCTATGGTTTTAACGCCCGGTGTCGCGAGCTCCTCAGTGTCGAGCAGACCCGCATCTTCGGATGCCGGTGCCAGGGCTTCAGCCATTTCGACGTTCGCTGCGTAGTCACTCTCGCTGGAAAATGCGATCTTGTCTTCGCCAGATTCCGCCAGCACATGGAACTCCACGGAGGCACTGCCGCCAATGCTGCCGGAATCCGCAAGCACAGGCCTGAAGTCCAGGTCCATGCGAGTCAGAATTCGGGAGTACGCGTCGTGCATCTCCTCGTAGGTTTCATTCAGGGACACCTGGTCCGTATGGAATGAATAGGCATCCTTCATGGTGAATTCGCGTGAGCGAAGAACACCAAACCGTGGTCGTGTCTCATCTCTGAACTTGGTCTGGATCTGATAGTAGTTAACCGGTAGCTGTTTGTGGCTCTTTAGCTCGCCACGCGCCAGGTCTGTAATAACCTCCTCGTGAGTTGGGCCAAAACAGAATTCACGATCGTGACGATCCCGGAACTGTAGTAAAAGCCCTTCATCATACTGGCTCCACCGCCCTGACTCATGCCACAGTTCAGCGGGTTGAACCACAGGTAGCATCACTTCCTGCGCGCCTGAGGCGTTCATTTCTTCCCGGATGATATGTTCAATTTTCTGCAGGACACGAAAACCCATCGGCAGCCACGAATAAATACCGGAAGCGAGCTTGCGAATCAGACCGGCACGGATCATTAGCTGGTGGCTGATGATCTCCGCGTCTGCAGGCGTCTCTTTCAGGGTGGCGATAGTGTACTTTGATGCTCTCATAATGGTATTTTTTGCCTATTGATGTTGTTATTGCTCTATGTGTATTTGGAAAGGTATATCTCATGTTACATCGAGGCGATTGCCATTGTGGAAATGTCCGGTTCGAATTTGACTCAGAGCCTGATGTTCATGTGCATCGATGTAATTGTTCAATCTGCGACAGGGTCGGTTTCCTGCATCTTATCATTCCCCGGAGTGCTTTTAAGTTAATCACAAGTTGGGATGAGTTAACGACCTATACCTTTAATACTGGTGTTGCCGAACACTATTCCTGCAAAACTTGTGGTGTAAAACCGTTCTATCTTCCCCGTTCGAATCCCGATGGTTATAGCGTCAATTTTCGGTGTGTTGATTCCGCTACTTTTGCTGAAGTCGTTGTTACGGATTTTGATGGCCAGAATTGGGAAGAGAATGCTGGGGCGTTGGCTCATCTGAGTCAAGATTCGAGCGGTTCAGATCTGGGTCCGGGTAGTTCAAGGTAAAGGTCCCTCCGCGTCGGTCGGGATGCTAGGGCTGTGTTCCCAGGAAGACGGTTGGTTCTGCGCCATAAAAAAGGCCGCAATCTGCGGCCTTTTTCAGTTCGATTAAAGTTGTACTTTAAACAAACTCTTTCAGGCCTTTAAGTGGCAGGACCTTGATCTTGGTGCTTGCAGGTTTGGCCGCAACATCCATCAACTCACCTGGACGGAAAGGATTAGGGACACCTTTACGAGCAGGACGAGAAGGCTTCTTAACAGTTTTGATCTTCAGCAAACCTGGAAGAGTAAATTCACCAGCGCCGCCTTTTTTAACATGGCGTTCGATGAGTGAAGAAAGTTCGTCAAGTACCGAGCTAACCTGTTTCTTGGACAGTTCTGTGGTCTCGGCAAGTTCAGCAAGGATAGCGCTCTTGGTGTACTTATCCTTGATAGCCGTTTTTTTAGCCTTTTTAGCAGCCATTCAGTAATCCTTATATGTCTAGTGTGATAAATCCAAAATCAATAAAAAAGAGAAGAAGGCTTTTGGGCCTTCTTCTCTTGGGTGAGCTTTATATCCGATTGGCATTACTGGTTCAAGGAAAACCCTTTAAAAATCGGGTCATGGCCCTATATTCATGCAAAGTAAGAATAATGATGGGCGTTCGCCATTGTCCTCAATTGTTACTATAATGCGCAGCCGCTGGAGTAGGCTCCAGCTGGCAAATAACTGATGAGGACCATCATGCCCATTTACGAATACCAGTGTGAAGCTTGTGACCATAAGATGGAAAAGCTTCAGAAGCTTTCTGATGAACCGCTAAAGGTTTGTCCAATATGCAACGAGCCAATGCTTAATAAGCTAGTGTCCGCTGCCGGGTTTCGTCTGAAAGGCGGTGGTTGGTATGAAACCGACTTTAAAACCGGTAAGAAGAAAAATGTGGCTGGCGATAATCCTAACTCCACGGGCAGTTCCGGATCGTCTGGTTCTGACTCGGGTTCTGGTTCTGGTTCTGGTTCAGATACCGCGTCGAAAAGTTCGTCATCGAGCGATAAATCGACCGGTACGTCGACCGGTACGTCGACCGGTACGTCGACCGGTACATCGTCCAGCAAGCCTTCCACCCCAGCAGCGGCTAGCTAACAGCCGTAACTCGTTAATTCTTGCCGTTTAGAGGTATAAAAAATGCGTAGCCACTTGTGTGGCCAGATGAGGGATTCTCACATTGGTGAAGAAGTCTCCCTGTGTGGTTGGGTTCATCGTCGTCGTGATCACGGCGGCGTTATATTCCTGGATGTTCGGGATTACACCGGTATTATCCAGGTCGTTTTCGATCCGGATACGGTAGCTGCATTTACCCTGGCAGACCAGGTTCGAAATGAGTTTGTCATCCAGGTCATCGGTAAGGTTCGGGCCCGGGATGGCGAGGCCGTTAATCTAAAAATGGCCACGGGGAAGGTTGAGGTTCTCGGGTTGGAACTGAATATCTTGAATAAATCCGAGACGCCTCCTTTCCAGCTTGATGAGCACTCCAGTGCTGGTGAAGACGTCCGATTGCGGAATCGTTCTATTGATCTTCGCCGACCAGAGATGCAGGACAAGCTCCGTCTTCGATCTGAAGTCATGCATGAGGTTCGAGCCTTTATGCACGACAAGGGATTCGTGGATATCGAGACACCGATCCTGACTAAAGCAACACCCGAGGGCGCGCGAGATTATCTGGTTCCAAGCCGCGTTCACCCCGGTAACTTTTATGCACTGCCGCAGTCGCCCCAGATATTCAAACAACTTCTGATGATGTCCGGCTTTGATCGTTACTACCAGATCGCTCGATGTTTCCGCGACGAAGACCTTCGAGCAGACAGACAACCAGAATTCACCCAGATCGATATAGAGATGAGTTTTGTGGAACAACAAGACGTCATGGATGTTAGTGAGAGCTTGGTCCGCAGGTTGTTTCAGAAATCCATCGATGTGGACCTCGGAGACATCCCTGTATTGCCATACAGTGAAGCGATGCTGCGCTTTGGCTCGGATCGACCTGACCTTAGGTTTGGGCTGGAGCTTGTCGACGTCGCGGATCTTTTGAAAGATGTAGAGTTCAAGGTGTTCAGTGGTCCCGCGAATGATGATAGCTGCAGAGTCTCTGCGTTGCGGCTCCCCGGCGGCGATCAACTAACGCGGAAAAAATTAGATGACCTGACAAAGTTTGTCAGTATCTATGGCGCACGGGGTTTGGCGTATATTCGGGTGAACAGTTTGGATAATGGCATGGAAGGCCTGCAGTCTCCGATCCTGAAATTCCTGCCTGAGGAGGTGGTCACCGCCATACTCGACCGCCTGGGTGCGCAAGTAAACGATGTGATCTTCTTCGGTGCCGACAAAGCAAAAATTGTAAGCGATGCGCTCGGCGCGCTGCGCTGCAAGCTGGCGGAAGACCTTGACCTGTTCGAACGACCCTGGGCATCTTGCTGGGTGGTGGATTTTCCCATGTTTGAGGAAAATGACGACGGTAGTATGACCGCCATGCATCATCCCTTTACGAGGCCATCTGGAAATGTGGCAGACATGGAGGCTAATCCCCTGGACACGCTTTCTGTTTCCTATGACCTGGTAGTCAATGGTTATGAGCTAGGTGGAGGATCAATTCGTATCCATGAACCCGAGATTCAACAAGCGATCTTCCGGGTGTTGAATCTCTCCGATAATGAGGCGAACATTAAGTTCGGCTTCCTTTTGGAAGCCTTGAAGTATGGTGCTCCACCCCATGGCGGGTTGGCCTTTGGGCTCGATAGAATAGTGATGTTGCTCTCGGGTTCAACTGCAATTCGGGATGTCATTGCGTTTCCGAAGACCCAGACAGCGACCTGTTTGTTAACCTCTGCACCCAGCGAGATTGACGCAGAACAATTGAAAGAGCTCGGTATTGCCGTGAGAAAGCAGCCTAAGGAATAGGAAAATGGCAGGTCATAGTAAGTGGAGCAATATTAAGCACCGAAAAGCCGGTCAGGACGCTAAACGAGCGAAGGTTTTTACCAAGATCATTCGTGAACTGACCGTTTCTGCCCGTGACGGTGGCGGTAATATTGAAGATAACCCAGGCCTTCGTACCATTGTTGATAAAGCCAAAGCATCGCAGATGCCCAAAGATACGATGGAACGAGCAATTGCCCGGGGCGCGGGTGGGGATGATGGTGTAGAGCTTGTACCTCTGACCTACGAGGGCTACGGCCCAGGGGGCGTAGCGGTTCTCGTTGAAACCATGTCTGATAACCGAAACCGAACCGTTGCAGAAGTGAGGCATGCTTTTTCAAAGGCAGGTGGCAATCTAGGTACCGATGGGTCGGTGGCATATTTGTTTGATCGAAAGGGCCAGATTCTTTTTGAGCCCGGTACCAGCGAAGACGACGTCATGGAGATTGCGATAGAATCCGGTGCTGACGATGTTGAGACCGAGGACGATGGTTCAATTACTGTCTCTACAACTGCAGATGATTACCTCGTAGTCAAAGATGCACTGGTTACAGGTGGCCTTGAACCGGCAGCTTCGGAAGTGGCAATGATTCCCCAAAACTACAGCGAGCTAGATGTGGACATGGGTGAGAAAGTATTACGCCTTGTCGATGCCCTTGAAGACCTTGATGATGTGACTAACGTCTACACTAACGCTAATTTCCCAGACGAGCTGATGGGCTAGCCTTTAGCCAGTTTGGCTTAAAGCTCATCCGGTTTCATTCTTTCAAGCCGAGCTTCTTCTTCTTCTATCGCTGCACTGATTTCTGTGAGCACAGCATCTACATCGGCGGATTGCTCGTCCTCATGGAATTCGCCGGTTAGTTCGATATCCGGGTGCAGCTCTCCTGCTTCGTACAGTTCCCAAATTTCTTTTGCATAGCGAGTGTCCAGCAGTTCCGGAGCGAACTGTCCGTAGTAATTAGTCATGTTGTTGACGTCGCGGCTTAACATTGATTCTGCCTGATTGTTGGCGGCCGCGTTGACTGCCTGGGGCAGATCGATAATCACAGGGCCTTGCTCATCAAGCAGCACATTAAATTCCGACAGGTCTCCGTGCACTACTCCAACGCAGAGCATGCGTACAACATAGAGCATAACCAGGCTGTGATCTTCGAGCGCCTGTTCAGGTGAGATTGTCACGTCGCCAAGACGCGGTGCAACGTCACCATTGGCATCACAGATCAATTCCATTAGCAGTACGCCATCGATACAGCCGTAGGGCGTTGGAACTCGCACGCCTGCGCCGGCCAGCTTGTACAACGCATCGACCTCGGCATTCTGCCAAATCTCTTCCGTTTGCTTGCGGCCATATTTTGAGCCTTTATCCATTGCTCTATTGCGACGGCTGTTGCGGACCTTACGGCCCTCCTGGTAGGTAACCGCCTGCTTGAAGCTGCGTTTCATGGCTTCTTTATAGACCTTGGCGCAGCGAATCTCTGAACCACAGCGAACAACGAAAACATCGGCTTCTTTACCGCTCATCAGACGGCTGATGACTGCATCAATGATACCGTCATCAATCAGGGGTTGGATTCTTTTAGGGATCTTCATGGCCGACTTTTACATGATTTGACGGCGAGTGGGAATAGCAGAGGCTGGTTTTGGTCAATTCCAGCTATGGGTTGTGTTAACCTGCGCCCCGATTTGAATGACCCAAAATGAGGAAGCAGAGTTGGTTTCCCGCCATGTCAAAAGGTATTAACAATGTCGAACGATGGCCTGATTGAGGGCAAGGCCCTTACATTTAATGTCCTTGGTCTGCGGTTGCACGCCAAACAATGGGGTGATCCAGAAGGTATACCCACCATTGCCCTCCATGGCTGGTTGGATAATGCAAACACATTTGATCGTCTGGCGCCGCTCATTCCAGAATTGAACCTTGTCGCGCTTGATTTTGCAGGACACGGGTTGTCAACTCATCGCGCGGAAGGTGTTCACTACCATCCGATTTACGATATCCAGGAAGTCCTGGCGGTTGCGAATGAGCTTAACTGGCACCAGTTCAACGTCATCGGTCATTCAATGGGTGCATCGATCGCCTCAGAGCTCGCGGCGCTGTTTCCAGATCGAGTTCGAGCGTCTGTGCAGATTGATGGTTTCCTCGCGACGGGAGGAGTATCAGCGGAAGAGAGAATTGAGCAGACCAGGGTCGCGATTGAAAAGATTCTGAAACCCCACCACCAGGCCAGGGTATTCCCCGATCAGCAAACAATGGCGAAGCGGGTGACTGAGGCAACTGACCAGACAATAGAGGCTTCGAGCGTGCTGGTCGCTCGTGGACACAAACAGGTTGAGGGTGGTATTACATGGCGCTCTGACCCCCGCATTCGTTACCCAACACCACTTCGTCATACCCGTGACCAGATCAATCTGCTACTCAAGGACAGCACGAGCCCATCATTGTTGATCGTGGCGGAGCAGGGTGATGAATGGTATCAGGGAGAAATTTCCCTTGCGCGGGAACACCACCCGAACCTGCAGGTTGAGCGAATGCCCGGGCCGCATCACATTCATCTTGAGCCTGGTTATTTTGATCAGGTCGCAGTGTTCATTCGGCATTTTCTCAATCTGGACGGCGGACCCAAAGGAGCGACGACAACCGGATAACAATAAGGGGTAAGGAATGATCTACCGTACAAAAAAACGCAGAGCCTCCGGTCGATATTGCTCTGGTTGGATCAAATCACCGAGACGCAGTAGCTTACTGCGGCGGGGAATGTCGATTTTCTGTCTCTCGTAATGACGCCGAACACAGAGTCCTTATGAACAAAAACAAGACTGTAGTGTTCCAGTCACTGGCTGCAGAAAGTTGCGAAGGATCGTTTAAAGGCGTTAAGGTGCGCAGTCAAATTCCCCTAAGGCGTCGCAGTAATGGCTGATAATTTGCATTTCGACACACTTTCACTTCATGGCGGTCAACAACCGGACCCGACGACTGGTGCAAGGGCTACGCCCGTTTATCAAACCGCATCCTATGTTTTCCGCGATACTGATTATGCGGCGGGTCTGTTCAACATCGAAAGAGCCGGGCACGTCTACTCGCGTCTTTCAAACCCAACCAATGCAGTTCTCGAAGAGAGAATCGCCATGCTGGACAATGGTGTAGGTGCGATCGCTACTGCAAGTGGCCAGGCGGCGATACATTTAGGTGTGGCGACATTGCTAGGGGCCGGAGATCACATTGTTGCTTCAAGAAGTATCTATGGTGGTACGCATAATCTGCTGGATTACACGCTGAGAAGGTTTGGCATTGATACGACTTTTGTCGATCCAAGAAGCCCGCAGGATTTCGCGAATGCTATTCAGGACAATACTCGTCTGGTTTTCGGTGAAATACTGGGCAACCCCGGCCTTGAAGTGCTGAACGTTCCGGAAATCTCAAAAGTTGCGCACGACGCGGGATTGCCGCTGATGGTCGATGCCACATTCACTACGCCCTATCTTTGCCGACCGATTGACCTTGGGGCTGACATTGTTATGCATTCTGCGACCAAGTTCCTCTCCGGGCACGGCATTGTTATTGGCGGATTGCTGGTAGATGGAGGGACTTTTGACTGGGCCGCTTCGGGCAAATTCCCGACAATGAGCGAACCTTATGCGGGCTTCCACAATCTTAACTTTTCGGAAGAGTTCGGCCCCGCCGCATTCATCACCCGGGCCCGCAAGGAAGGGTTACGGGATTTCGGTGCCTGCATGAGTCCAACAACGGCTTTTCATATCTTGCAGGGCATGGAAACACTGCCGCTGCGCATGCAGAAGCACGTGGCCAATACTGGTGAAATTGTAGAGTTTCTTGCCCAGCAAGAAGGCGTTGAAAGAGTGAATCATCCGATGCTTGAGAGTCATCCGGATCACGAATTGGCGAAGACGCTTCTGCCGAAGGGATGTGGCGCAGTATTTGGGTTTGAGTTGGCGGGTGGTCGCCAGGCGGGCATTCGATTTATTGAGGCGCTGGAAGTGTTTTCTCATCTTGCTAATGTTGGCGATGCCAAATCACTGGTGATACATCCTGCCAGTACGACGCATCACAGGATGGGCTCTGATGCGCTGGAAAAAGCCGGGATCTCTGAAGGCCTGATCCGGCTATCTGTGGGTTTGGAAGACACCAAGGACCTGATCGCTGACCTGAAGAAAGGTTTGCGTGCGGCAGGGAGAGCTTAATGTATGTATCAGTAGCGGGTCATAGAGCATTTTTCAGTACGGGCAGCGGTTCGCATGTTGCGGAGAACGAATCGGTGTTATTTGTTCATGGCGCAGGTTTTGACCATACCGTCTGGACGTTGCCAGCTCGATACTTCGCCCGTCAGGGACGTAATGTCATTGCTGTTGATTTGCCCGGTCGTGGCCTGTCGGGCGGTAAAGCATTAACGAGTATTGAAGCAATGGCTGATTGGTTGTGCCTTGTGCTCGATGAGCTTGATATCCGGCAGGCTTCTGTCGTTGGTCACAGTATGGGGTCTCTCGTTGCCTTGAATTGTGCGGCCAAGTATCCGGACAGGGTTCGAAATCTGGCACTTCTGGGTACTTCGACACCAATGCCAGTTTCTGATCCCTTGCTGGATGCAGCCCGGGCCAATCAGCATCAGGCGATCGACATGGCGAATACCTGGAGCCACAGCAGTTTCGCGCATCAGGGTGGTAACGAAAACCCGGGTCTCACGCTGACCTTGTCGGGTCAGAGGCTACTGGAGCGAGCGGGACCCGGGGTGTATTTCGCTGACCTCAATGCGTGCAATGACTTTATCGACGGCGACATGCTTGCGACCCAGGTGAAAGCAGAAACGCTTGTTATCCTTGGACTTGAAGATCGAATGACCAAAGCCAGCGCTGGCCGGTCTGTTGCGGCGGCAATCAGTAATACGAGAGTCGTTGAGTTAGATGCTTGCGGTCATTCCATGTTGTCCGAGCAGCCGAATGCTGTTTTGGATGCGCTGGCGGCACTGGTTTAACGGCCCAATATAGCTATTGAGACCGAAGACTTGTTGCGATAGCGGCTATGTGAGTGGGCAGCGTACCGCAACAACCGCCGACCAGAGTAGCGCCCTGATTGATCCATTGGCCAACGAACTTTGAGTATATTTCTGGCGATAGATCGGCTCTGAGCTCAAGCGGTCCGTCGGTTATTTTCTCCCCGTCTAGCAACCAGTCTTCAGGGACATGGGTAAATGCGTTTGCGTATCCCCCAACGTACTTCAAGTTTGATTTGGCGAGTATAGGCATAGCGTCGAATATTCGTTCCGGCAGGGTGCAGTTTGCGGATAGCCCTTCGAGGTCGACTTCGCCAAGCCGGCTAATAGCGTCCTCAAGGGACTGTCCGCTGCGCAGCTTGCCGGGATTCTGTTCATGCAATGTGAAGGAGACGATCACCGGTTTGCCGGTGCTGCGAGCTGCCCTGGCCGCAGCGATGGCCTCGTTGATATGTGACATGGTTTCGCAAAGGAAGACATCAACGTGAGGCGCAAGAATTTCTGCCTGCTCTCGATACAGCGGCTCGATCTCCTCGACAGATCGAACTCTATCAGGACGGAAGCTGCCGTTTAGTGGGGGCAGAGAGCCTGCTATCTTGACGACCTTGCCAGTGGCTTTGATCGCTGCTCGGGCAAGCCCCGCTGCCTGCAGGTTTAGTGTTTTAAACTGGTTCTCAATACCTACTTTTTTTAGATCAGATCGGATGACGCCGTAGGTGTTGGTGGTAATCATGTTGGCACCAGCAAGGATGTTTTCCTCGTGAATGCTCTGAACTTTCTCAGGCGCCACCAGCAGTGCATTAGCTGACCAGATCGTCTCTGGAATCTCGACACCCTGCATCTTGAGGGCTTTTCCCATCCCAGCGTCCAGTATGGTGATTTTCTGATTCATATTTTCATCCTTACATTACAAATCCGAGCCGACCCCGGCTCTCTCGTATGCCTGAATGGTGGGTTCAGTGATGCCGCGGCGATGCGGAAGTAGCTTACACTGAGGCATTTGCTTAACCACGTGTACTTAACCACGTGTACTTAACCGCGGGGCGGTTATTTGACCTCATAAAAGGTTGTGCTGTCTACGGTGATTGTTGCTTGCTCGCCCCTGTCTGTCGTCGGTATCCTGCAGGGCAGTGCCTTGACCAAAATGCCAGGGGAAGACGAGTTACATCGAAAGTTTTAAGCACGGCCTTCAAGCACCAGGTTTTGGAGGATAGTCCGTATCGCTTATAGTGCAAACGTCGCTATTTGAATGTGGCGCTCAACCCCTGACCCCGGGTATGCTAAACTGGTTTCTCCTTCCTATCCTTCATTCAGATGGCACTTATTCTAGGTATAGACCCTGGCTCAAGGGTTACCGGTTACGGCATTATCAAGGCCGTTGGTAATCATCAGGAATATGTGACGAGCGGGTGTATCAGGACTACTGCGAAAGAAACGCTCGCGGAAAGGCTGGATATCATATTTCAGGGCGTCACCCAGATTATTAGTGAATATGTGCCAGGAGAACTCGCCATTGAACAAATTTTCATGTCTCGTTCAGCTGAATCTGCATTGAAACTTGGCCATGCTCGAGGTGTGGCAATGGTTGCGGCTGTAAACCAGGGATTGCCAGTATTCGAATATGAAGCGCGTAAGATCAAGCAGGCGGTTGTTGGTAGTGGCGCAGCGAGTAAAAGCCAGATTCAGCACATGGTGATGACGCTTCTGAAACTACCTTCTTGTCCTCAGGAGGATGCGGCTGATGCCCTGGCCATTGCGATCTGTCATGTTAATACGCAGCATAATCTGGCCAAGATGAGTAATAGCAGTACGACGGCTATCGATACGAACCGTTTCCGACGTGGCAGGTTTGCAGAAGAGACCAGAAAAAAATGATCGGTCGACTTACAGGACTTGTGATTGAAAGCGCCCCGGGTCAGTTGTTACTTGATGTTGGTGGTGTCGGCTACGAAATTGAAATTTCTCTCACGACCTATGCCCATATTTTGGAAACCCAAGGGCTCGAAACCCAGGGGCTCGAAACCAAAAGGCCGGTTACCGTTCATACCCATCTCGTGGTTCGTGATGATGCCCACTTGCTATACGGGTTTGCGAGTATGGGTGAACGTGAGATGTTCCGAACCCTGATCAAGGTCAACGGGGTCGGTCCCCGCATGGCACTCGGAATATTATCAGGACTGGATTCAGCGTCGTTTGCGCGCGCTGTCATCGGTAATGATGTAAAAGCGCTGACTGCATTGCCTGGCGTCGGAAAGAAGACCGCTGAGCGCCTGATCATTGAGATGCGCGATAAAGTCGATTCATTTGATGTATCTGGTTCAGATAATCCCAGTACAATGACGATTAATGTAATAGAAGATGCTGAGTCGGCGCTGATCGGGCTTGGTTACAGGCCACAGGAAGCCGCTCGAGCGGTCTCCGGGGTGAGCGACCCCGCCGAAGATGTAGAGTCTTTGATCAGGCAGGCGCTGAAGTTACTCATGCAAAGCCGACAATAGTTGAACGACAAGAATGATTGAATCAGACCGAATAGTGACATCCGCTGCCTCCGAGGTTGAACAGACGCAGGACTGGGCGATCAGGCCTCGGACGTTTGATGAATATTGTGGCCAGCATGAGGTCAGCGAACAGATGAGGCTGTTCATCAGGGCTGCGAGAGGTAGGGATGAGGCGCTGGATCACACGCTTATTTTTGGCCCGCCAGGTCTGGGAAAGACAACCCTTGCGAATATCATTGCCAATGAGATGGGCGCCGAAATGAGGGCGACTTCAGGTCCTGTCATAGAAAAGAAAGGTGATCTGGTTGCGGCACTGACCAACCTGGAAAAAGGTGACGTGCTGTTTATCGATGAAATCCACCGACTCAATCCAGCGATTGAAGAGGTGCTTTACCCGGCGATGGAGGATTATCAGGTAGAAATCACTATTGGTGAGGGCCCCGCGGCCCGATCCATCAAACTGGATCTGCCGCCGTTCACACTGGTTGGTGCGACTACCCGAACCGGTTTGCTGACGTCTCCATTTCGTGACCGGTTCGGCATTATTCAGCGGCTGGAGTTCTACAATGTCAAGGACCTGACCACTATCGTTGAACGGTCAGCCAGGATGCTAGGGGTAAGTTGTGATACCGATGGTGCCCGCGAGATTGCAGTTCGCTCGAGAGGTACGCCAAGGATTGCTAATCGGCTGCTTCGTCGGGTGCGGGACTATGCCCAGGTGGAAGGAGAGGGGTTTGTGAACCAGGAGATCGCTGACCAGGCGCTTAACATGCTGAAGGTTGATGTGAATGGTTTTGATCATATGGATCGACGGCTTTTGCTGGCGATGGTTGAAAAATATGATGGCGGGCCGGTTGGCGTAGACAGCCTTGCAGCGACTGTTGGTGAAGAGAGCAACACCATTGAGGATGTATATGAACCCTACCTGATTCAGCAGGGATTCATCATGCGCACCTCAAGAGGTCGCGTTGCTACTCGGTTGACCTATGAGCACTTCGGTATGAAGATGCCAAAAAAGCCCGGGCAGGAACTTTTTGAAAACGAACCTGATGACTAACTTGGGAATTGAATTGTGAACGAACCGTTATCCATACTTGACCTGGTACTCAATGCAAGCGTCGTTGTGCAGGTGGTCATGGGGCTCCTGATCCTTGCTTCACTGACCTCATGGGTCATGATTTTCCAGAGAGGCTTTGCGCTATCTTCGATCCGCCGACAAGCTACAGATTTTGAAAGTGAATTCTGGTCCGGTAAGGACCTTGGCGAACTCTATGTGGAACTCGATACTGAAAATTCGGATGTTATCGGCCTGGAGAGTATTTTTGCATCGGGATTCAAGGAATTCTCGAGGTCGGGCCAGCAGGATGGCGCTGATCAGGAGCGGGTTATGCAAAATGTACAGAGGGCGATGCGGGTTGCCCTGGTCAGGGAAGAAGAACGTCTTGAAACGCACCTGCCATTCCTGGCCACCGTTGGTTCTACCAGCCCCTATGTTGGTTTGTTCGGTACGGTCTGGGGAATCATGAATTCGTTTCGCGGGCTTGCAACGGTCAACCAGGCAAGCCTTTCGGTAGTAGCGCCAGGTATTTCAGAAGCGTTGGTGGCGACCGCCATTGGGCTGTTTGCCGCCATTCCTGCGGTCATCGCCTATAATCGTTACGCCGCCTATGTTGAAGTTATCATGAACAGATTTGAGGCATTTAGCGATGAATTCAGCAGTATTCTTGATCGCGCGAGTCACAAGCGCTAGTTATGTCTAAAGCCGCTCGCAGGAAGCCGATGTCCGAAATCAATGTAGTACCTTACATTGATGTGATGCTGGTGTTGCTGGTGATTTTTATGGTGACAGCACCGCTCATGACTCAGGGTATCAAAGTAGATTTGCCCGAGGCGGCTTCGGGTCCGATCGATGTGACGGATGATGAACCAATGCTGGTTGTATCGGTCAAAGATGATGCTACCTACTATATCAATCTTGGGGAGGCTGAGGAGCCCGTGCCATTATCTGAAATCGGTGATAAAGCCGCTAGAATCATTGCAGCGAACCCAGGCATCAAGGTGCTCGTAGAGGGGGACAAAAAGCTGGCATACGGGGTGATTGTTGATCTGATGAATACGCTTCAGGCAGCAGGGGCGAAAAGTGTTGGATTGATAACCCAGCCCCCCAGGACATAATAGCCGGCCGTCATGAACCTTTCTTCCAATGAAGTGATGACCTATGTCACAGCGATTCTTTTTGCGTTGCTGGTTCATGGCATCGTCATTGGCCTGATGTCCCTGAATTGGGAGGAGTCGGCGCGCAGTTACACCGAGTTGAAACCCTATTATATTGAAGCTGCAATAGTTGCCGAGAATCCTTACAAGGCCAAAGAAGAACGAGCGGTCGATCAGGAAAAATCCCGAAGAGATAAAAAATTACGTGAGCGGCGCAAGACTGAGGCTAGATTGCGGCAGGAGCAGGTGAACTGGGCCAGGCAACAACGGTTAAAAACTGATGTTAAGCCTGCAGAGCCGGCGGTGCTCCCAGAGCCAACACCCGTGGTCGAAGAAGCCGGGGAAACTGAAGTGGATCCCGAATCAGTAAGGTCTGAGTTTGCAGATGAGCTGGCAGAGGCGCTGACACGTGAGGCAAATGCAAGGAAGGCGGTAACCGACGACGAAAAAGCAATGGCTTACGTGGCGCAAATTCGACGCGAAATAGTGCAGAACTGGTCTAGACCGCCCAGCGCCAGAAACGGGATGGAAGTCCTGCTGCGGGTTCTGCTTATTCCAACCGGAGAAGTTGTTGACGTGAAGGTTGAAGATTCCAGCGGTAATGGTGCGTTTGACCGGTCAGCAGTGCTTGCCGTTACCAAAGCGCGAAGGTTTGTTGTACCCACTGACTCGCAGCGGTTTGAGCGGGACTTTCGAGAATTTACGGTTTTGTTTCGGCCGGATGATCTCAGGCTATAAGGATTATATGTGCGAGTGTTAAAGCGAATTATTTTTATCGGACTGCTCCTTCAGTTTACTTTACCTGCTTCAGCGGAACTGCGGATCGAGATTACCAAGGGTGTGGATAATGCGGTCAGGGTGGCGGTAGTACCTTTTGCATGGAGAGGCAAACGAAAACCGCCGATTGACGTCAGTGACGTTGTTTCATCCGATTTGGGGTTGTCGGGCCGATTCGAAGCCCTGCCAACATCACAGATGTTAAGTTTTCCTAACGATACCTCTGAGGTGCTACCGCGAGACTGGCGGATGCTGGGAGTTGAGTATCTGGTTGTCGGGTATCTTGAGCCGCGGGAAGTTAGCGTGCGCCTGCACTTCGAACTATATAGTGTGTTGCGGCAGACCGTGGTGGCGAAGCAGACAATTGAAGGTCTGCCCATGGATCTTCGTGATATGGCTCACCACGTCAGCGACGTGGTGTTCAATGAACTGACCGGTATTAAAGGCGCTTTTTCTACCCAGATTATGTATGTCACAGCAATGGACGATGACCAGGGTCGACACTTCGCGCTCAACATTGCTGATGCGGATGGCTACAGGGTCAGGAAGGTTTTGGAGTCAATAGAACCCATCCTTTCCGCTACATGGTCACCAGATGGAAAGATGGTTGCCTACGTTTCGTTTGAACAGGATGGTCGACCCGCTATCTACCTCCATGAAGTGATAACCGGAAACCGACAGATCTTAACGAGCTTTGCAGGCCTAAACGGTGCGCCATCTTTTTCTCCCGACGGTAAGGAAATGGCACTGGTGTTATCCAAAGATGGCAATCCTGATATTTACATTCTGGACCTGCAGTCGCGCCGACTTCGAAGGATCACCAGGCACTATGGTATCGATACCGAGCCTTCCTGGACTGCAGATGGAAAATCATTGGTGTTTACGTCTAATCGGGGAGGTCAGCCGCAAATCTATCAACTGCGGCTGGCTGATTTTCAGATTCAGCGTCTGACCTTTGAAGGCGACTATAACGCCAAGGCAAGCGTCCTAAAAGATGGTAGCGGGTTGGTTATGGTGCACCGCCGTAACGGGATCTTTCATATCGCGCTACTGGATCTGAACCGGGGCCGCTTATCTGTCCTGACCGAGACGACCCTGGATGAATCCCCCAGTGTTGCGCCCAATGGCAGTATGTTGATCTATGCAACCCAGGAGAGGGGAGAGGGCATATTAGCGGCGGTTTCTATTGACGGTGGCGTCAAGTTTAACCTGCCTTCGTCGGACGGTGATGTCAGGGAGCCAGCCTGGTCGCCGGTAAAGCGCAAAACCTTTCTGCCAGTCGAGTAACAATTGACCATTAAGATGGTCGAATGACTAGCGTTAATCGCTGAAAAGCAATGACTACGCCGTGTGGCGGAGGCTTATTCATCGAATATTTCGTTTGATGAGTAATTATTTTGGGCTTTTTGTGGTTTAATCCAACTTTGAAGAACTACTCAGAATACAGAATGTAAAGGAGTTACTCATGGGAATATTTAAGTTACGCGGTCTACTGCTGCTCTGCTTTGCAGCCTTATTGTTAGGCGGTTGTGCGAGTCAGGAGCCTGCTGATTCGGGTCCAGATATCGAGCCAATGGAACAAGCTTTGGATACCAGCGCAGACGATGAGCCGATTGAGCCTGCCGGGCCGATGGTCAAGAACGGTAAGATCGTACTTCCGGCCGATGACATGGGTTCTGGTGAGACGCTTCAAGGTGTCTTCTACTTCGATTTCGACCAGGCGATCGTTCGACGAACAGGTCATGAAGAGCTAAACAAGCATGCGGGAGTACTGAGTGCTGATCGCTACCTTCGGGTTCGAGTGGAAGGACATGCTGACGAACGTGGAACCCGGGAATATAACCTGGCACTGGGCGAGCGTCGAGCAAATGCAGTACGTGCGTATCTTGTTGCTCAAGGCGCAGTCCGAAATCAGATCGAAGTGATTAGCTACGGTGAAGAAAAGCCAGCTAATAACGGGCATTCAGAATCATCATGGGCAGAAAATCGCCGCGTTGAGATTGTTTATAGATAAGGGTTTTGATGAAAGTTAGTCACCCGCTTTTAAGTGGTGTGCTGATACCTGCCATTAGTGTAGTCGTTAGCATGCCACTTTTCGTTTCCGCCGCCCAGTCACCTGTTCCTGTTGAAAGCAGAGAGTCGGTGGTGACCTATCAGCCGCCAATTGAGGAGGAGGTAGCGTCAGGTGGGATGGAAAACCAGTACCAGCAGCAATTGCTTCAACAGGAAGTCATGGAACTTCGGGGTCTGGTTGAACGACTCCAACATGAGCTGAGCAGACTTAAATCGATTCAGGATGATCGCTACCTTGAGCTTGACGCCCGTTTGCAGCAGGTGCTCAAAGCAAATGTCCAGGTACCAGAGCCTGTTGCGGAAGATCCCGGAGAAACAGCAGTCTCAGTAATCGATGAAAACCTCAGCGAAAAAGACCTGTATGAGACCACCCAGATACTGATTCGCAACAGACAGTATGAGATGGCAATTACTCAGCTTGAAGCGTTGATTGACAGGTTTCCTGATGGTGAGTACACAGCTAATACCTACTATTGGCTCGGGCAGGTCCAGGCCGCGAAAACCAATCCGGATTTCGAAAAGGCAAGGCAGGCACTAGCGCAAGTCATCAGCTATTTTCCTGACCATAGTAAGGTTCCTGATGCAGCTTATGCTTTGGGTAAAGTTTATTACACGCTTGGCGATTGCGAACGGGCAACAGATCTTTTACAGCAAGTTATGGACCAATATCCAGGCAAAACTGCCGCCAAACTCGCAGAAAATTATCTGCGCGAATCGGTGAATTGCGACAACTGAAATGTCGTCTCTTAGAATCACAGAAATCTTTCACTCACTCCAGGGTGAAGCTCGAACTGTCGGTTTACCCACAGCTTTTGTCCGGCTGACCGGCTGCCCGCTTCGTTGCCAGTATTGCGATACGGAATACGCGTTTCACGGTGGCGAGAAGATGTCCATTGACGCGATCATCGATGCAGTCAAGGCTCGAAAAACTCCGTTTGTGACTGTAACTGGCGGTGAACCACTTGCTCAGCCGGAATGTCGTTCGCTTCTGACCCGGCTCTGTGACGAGGGATATGCGGTTTCTCTCGAAACCAGTGGTGCGATGGATATAACAGGAATCGATGCGAGGGTGTCGGTGGTACTTGATCTCAAGACACCGGGTTCAGGTGAGGTATCGCGCAACCTGTTCGAGAATATCCCCAAGCTGAAACAAGATGACCAGGTGAAGTTTGTTATCTGCCATCGTGGAGATTATGAATGGGCCAGGTTCAAGATGCAGGAGTTGCAGCTCGCTAAAAAAGTTGATGAGATATTGTTTTCCGCCAGCCACGGCGAACTTGAATCACGCCAGCTCGCGGACTGGATACTGGAAGATGAGTTGCCGGTTAGACTGCAGGTTCAATTACACAAGCTCCTTTGGGGCGATACGCCCGGGGTATGAGAGCGTATGAACAGATATGAGTAGGTATGAGTAGGTATGAGTAGATATGAGTAGGTATGAGTAGATATGAGTAGGTATGAGTAGATATGAGTAGGTATGAGTAGATATGAGTAAGAAAGCCGTCATTCTGCTGTCAGGTGGTCTTGATTCTGCGACGGTGCTTGCGGGCGCACGGGCCGATGGTTATGACTGTTATTGTCTGAGCTTTTCCTATGGTCAAAAACAGATCGCAGAAGTTGGTTACGCAGAGCAGCTGGCCGCGACGTTAGGGGCCATTGAACATCGGGTAGCGGTCATTGATATAGGCGCCTTTGGCGGCTCTGCGCTGACCGATGACAGTATTGCTGTGCCTGACGCAAAAGATGTCTGCAGCGAGATTCCGATCACCTACGTGCCAGCCAGGAATACAGTGTTCCTGGCTTATGCACTGGGATGGGCGGAAGTGCTTGGTGCCAGGGATATCTTCCTTGGCGTCAATGCGGTGGATTATTCGGGTTATCCCGACTGCAGGCCAGAGTTCATCAGTGCATTTGAAGAGGTGGCGAATCTGGCGACCCGCGCCGGCGTGGAAGGCCGGAAGATGACGATCCATGCCCCGCTTATCCAGCTATCAAAAGGGGAGATCATCATAAAAGGACTAGAGCTGGGTGTTGATTACGCTCAGACTGTATCCTGCTACCGTCTGACTGACTCAGGCGAAGCCTGTGGAGATTGTGACAGCTGTGTGCTTCGCAAAGTGGGTTTCTCCGACGCAGGAATCACTGACCCAACACGATACCGCTGATTCAAACAGGTGCGATAATAGACAGCTGATGCTGGCTAAAAATCACTTACTTTGGTGGTAGCAAGTTGGTATCTTTTTATGAAAGTTTACCGGCGGTTTGTGTCCTGCGTGTCTGGCTGGACCACTGTGAGGGATGCGCCAAATAGCGCCTAGTGCTGCCGCACTGCCTTGGCTATTTCTCCCCACTTGTTGAGGTTTTCGGGGCGGCGGTGAATGTCTTCACTGGCCAGATAGGTAACCACCCGGGATGCGATGCCTTGGTATCGATCAATCAATGTATCGGCCATATCATCCCACCTGGCGACCAGGGCAAAGTGCTCAAGCATTTCATCAGAAATGAGATTAGCCATGGCCGGAATGTCTCCTTGTTTCATGAGCGCGCCGAGTTTTTGGGTTGTACCCTCATACCCCAGATCATCAAACTGAAATGAATAGTTTGGCGTTGAGCCGTAAAAAGAGATTTGCGTCCGGGTCCGGTTGATCATTGATTGCCTTTCTTCAGGAGAATCGCCGGGAATCGCGAATACAGGAATGATCAAATCGATGTCACTGGCGCTGCGGCCTGATCTGTCGGCGCCGGACTGCAGGTCCGGGAGAAGGCGGGTGTTGATATAAGTCATCGAATGCATGGGATGGACATGAAGCCCATCACATAGCTCGCCTGCAACTTTGCACATGTAGGGACCGACGGCCGAGATATCAATCTTGATATCTTCATAATCATGTCGGCCAGGCGCCCATTGACCTGGCAGCAATGACAGATTGTAGTATGGGCCTTCGTGAAGGAGTTTTTCCTCCTGCCTGAAGGCGCGAATACAGGCCTTGAAAGCGTTGACGTAATCCCTCATCTGGGGGGCGGGTTTGTCCCAGTGGGCACTGTATCGGCGTTCAATATGACCCTTTACCTGGCTTCCCAGTCCCAGTCGGAATCGACCTTCGGTGTTTTGAGCGAGTTCCCAAGCAATTTGAGCCGACATCATTGGGCTTCTGGGAAACGCAACGGCTATTCCGGTCGTAAAGTTTAGCGAGGGGGCCGCGGTCGCAGCTGCAGCGATCATCATCCATGGAACCTGACCTGCTTCAGTAAACAGCATGCCAGAGAAGCCTGCCCTCTCAAGCTTAGATGCAAGCTCGGCGGATTTTTTCCAGGTGTTTGCACCTGTCATCAAGTCAAATTCCATTATGCATACCCATATGGCTGATAAGAACGTTGATCCAAGATCGAGAACTAGTCTAGCGGAATTAGTTTTACTGGAAGCTCACTGTATCCTCGAACGAAAGCGGACCTGTTGCGAACAGGTTCTCCTACTACTACAACTTTGCGGAATCGTGTCTGGATTTCTTCCCATAGAACCCGGAGCTGCATCTCGGCGAGACGATTACCCATACATCGATGGATGCCGAATCCAAATGAGACATGGTTACGCGCGTTGGGGCGATCGATAATCAACCTGCCTGCATCCTCGAAGGTTTCCTCATCACGGTTACCAGAGGCGTACCACATCACCACCTTGTCACCCTTTTTGATTTGCTTACCATGCATTTCTACATCTTCAAGCGCCGTTCTTCGCATAAAAGCGAGAGGGGTCTGCCAGCGAATTATCTCGGCGACCATATTGGGGATCAAAGCGGGTTTTGCGTTCAATTTATCGTACTGCTCCGGAAACTTGTTGAGCGCAAGTACACCACCAGAGATTGAATTTCGGGTCGTATCATTCCCGCCAACAATAAGCAGGATAAGATTGCCTAGATACTCAAGAGGGCGGTCGACCACGTCTTTGGTATCTTCGTTGTTCGCCATCATGGAAATGAGGTCGAACCCGCCGGTTTCATTCTCGCGGGCACGCCACAGGCGGGTAAAGTAGGCTAGGCATTCCATCATTTCGCGCTGGAAACCCTCGGTGGTGTTCACGTGGCCGCTATTTTTCCCTCCGGTTGCGATATCAGACCATCGGGTTAATAGGTGACGGTCTTCAAACGGGAAATTAAAGAGTGTTGCCAGCATTTGGGTTGTGAGTTCAATCGATACTCGATCGACCCAATTAAAGGTTTCACCGATAGGTAAGCCTTCCAGGATAGTTCCAACCCTGGATCGTATCAGGGGTTCCAGTTCCGCAAGATTGCTTGGTGCGACAACCGGAGAGACAGCTTTTCGCTGGGCGTCATGCTTCGGGGGGTCCATCGCGATGAACATCGGCGTCGTGAATTCCTCCAATTGGTCCTCGATGCCAATTGATCCTTGCGAAGAGAATAGCTTGTGGTTCTGGTCGACGAACTTGATGTCGTTAAATCGTGTAATAGACCAAAAAGGGCCGTAGCGTGAATCTTCGGTATAGTGCACCGGGTCTTCTTTTCGCAGGCGCTCGAAATAAGGCCAGACCACATCATGTTCGGTGAGATACCAGTTGCTGATGTCCATTTCCTTTAGCGGAACTGTCCACGCCTGCGCTAACATCTTTTCTTTGTTTGCTGCCAGTGAATTCATCTGGTGCTATCCTTTGCTGTTCCTGGGCTATTGGTCCTTATTTACAACTCACCGAGGTTGCACGCCCGGCGTTGTAAGATTGGTTTTAGTTCTCTGTATGCAGCCGGAGTCAGTGAGAGAGGGATTCTCGGGTATAGATGATGGATGATGTGGTATTGCATGCCCATTGATAAGAGGTTGCCGAGGCGACTCTTGAATCCCCTTGTGTCCGTGTACCGGCCCTGCTCGTTGCCCGGGTGGTGTGGCGCCCAGCTCAGGTAATACTCAATGTAGGTAGTGGCGATTTGTTTCGGTACCCACCACAGAAGCGCGGCTTCAATCGCGTAGCCAGCCCAGGCGAGGGTAAACATGATAACCAGGTACACGCCCTGGTAGATGACCGCATCCAGTATCATATGCTCTTTACCGGTACGTTTTAGTGTTTCTGGATAGGCCTTGCCGGTGCCGGATCCAGGTTGGCGATTCATGATGCTTTTCCACAGGAAGTGCCAGCCAGAATTAGCGTGGACATTGAAGTCCGGATCAAGTTGGGGATCGTTGGTGTGTGAGTGATGCTCGTAGTGAGTATACCGAAGTACGCGATAGGGTGAGACCAACGGGATAGTGGATAGATGACCCACAAGTTCGTTAAGCCAGCGAAGTGGTTGCCCTTTACTGGCAATGATATTGTGCTGCGCCTCATGGGAAGGCAGGTAGGATAATGCAACGTTGAGGGTGGCGAGGATAAACCCCAGCCAGAGCGGAATAATGTCCATCAGCACTAGTGGCCAGACTGCAAGCCAGGCGATCAGGTTGCCAATGCCCCAGACAACCACTCCCCAGGGAACCATGTTCATATATTTGCCTGCAATTTTGCGTTCGAGCACATCCAGTTCTGCCTCGTTCAGTGAATCCAGGCTTACCGTGGCTTTATTCATGGTCTGACTCATTGCCTAACTCATGGTCTTTTACCCAGAGCCAGCTTCCTCGACTCTGCGCCACAATGCCAAACGAGATAGAAATCGCGAGCCCAGTGCCGTAGGCGATCGGCATACTGAGTTCGGTGTTCATTGCCAGCATCACCTGGGCAAGAAGGGGGGCTAGAAACCCGATGCTGAAGGCAATAGGGGAGAGCAATAGCTCGATCAGTTTCATGGGTTACCTACCTTGAAGTGATAGTGGTGATATCATATAGATGAAATGGTGACTTTACTCTTCGAAACTGTCAATAGGGGCCTGAACAGGGACCTGAAGAGGGACCTGGACGTTAGCGGTCAATGACTCGTTAGGTGGGACTTGAGTTGCCGATCAAAAATTCTTTGATGGAGGTACGTAATGCTTGTCAGCGTTCGTGATCTGTTTTACGGTTTACCTGTGAGTTCAACTTAAGGAACAACTCAAATGTCGAAAGCGCAATTGGTCGAAATGGCACGAAAAGACCTGGAGCACGGTAGGAACGGCACGCAGGACCAGGCGGACAGTATTCACAAGGTTCCCGTTGAGAATTACTACGATCAGGCTCGATGGGAAGGCGAGAAGGAAAAAATTTTTCGCCGTATGCCGCTACTGCTGGCCACCACGGCTGAGCTGAAGGAAGTGGGTGATTACAAAGCGATGGTGGCTGCGGGCGTGCAGGTGTTTATTACGCGTACTCAAGGTGGCGGTATAAAGGCGTTTGTTAATATGTGTAGCCATCGCGGTGCCAGGCTTGTGCATGAAGGCTGTGGCACCGCGCATCGATTCAGCTGCCCCTATCATGCCTGGACATACAACCCGGACGGAGATTTGGTTGCTATCTATTCTGCTGACGACTTTGGCGATATCGACAAGCAGGATTATGGGCTTACGGAATTACCCAGCCTGGAGAAGGCAGGATTAATCTGGGTGACACTTGACCCAAAATCCACACTGGACATTACCCTCTTCCTGTCAGGATACGATTCACTGCTGGCGCAATTCGGTTTTGATAACTGGCACTATGCGAAAAACCAGCGGGTAGAGGGACCCAACTGGAAAATAGCCTACGACGGTTACCTTGACTACTATCACCTTCCGATTTTGCACAGGGAAACGTTTGGCACAGAGATAGGAAATAAGGCCAACTACTATAGTTGGGGTCCACATACTCACATGGGCAGACCTGATGCGTCTTATGAAGAGTTTGAAGGCCTGCCGGATGACGAGTGGCCAACCAACAGGCTGGTTGCTGGCGTCTGGACCATTTTTCCACATATTTCTATCGCAAGTTTCGCCGGTGGTGGCCGGTCGGTCATGATTTCACAATTGTTCCCGGGAGCGACGCCGGAGACGTCATACACTAACCAGATATTCCTGATGGAGAAGGCGCCGGATACGGACGCGCTAAAAAAAGATGCAGAGCAACAGTTTGAGTTTCTTGAATATGTTGTTCAGGAAGAAGATTACGCTACAGGAATTGCCCTGCAGAAAAACCTTAACGTTGGCGTGCGTGATCATGTGCTCTTTGGTAAAAACGAAGGCGGTGGCCAGCGATTCCATCAATGGGTCGACACGCTGCTGGAAACTTCCGATGAGGATTTACCGAAGCTGTTTCAGACGGGTTAGCGCATAGGGGGTTGGGGCTTGTGCACCAGTTTCGTGCTTTCTTAAACGTCACTCCAGCGATGGGAGCATAGCGACAGGGACTCTGAGGGAATTTTTGTTCAGGTACGATTACTTTGACCATTTACCCAAAAGGTGGTTAATTCCCTGTTCTTGCGTTTTTCTTCCGAGTATTGGGGTCTATTTGAAAGCCTATATTGTCGTCACGATCATTCTTATTGTCATTTTTGGGGCTATTGGCGGATTCCTTTTCAAGCGATTTAGTGCCTTTTCGTCAATGGATTTTTCGCCACCGCCGGTTACCATCGCAGCCTCAATTGCAACTAGTGAAAGCTGGGGGCAGGTGCTGAACGCCGTTGGATCCATACAAGCCGTGCGCGGGGTTGATTTGACTTCAGAAACCAGTGGTCAGATCACCGAGATTCATTTTGATTCCGGGAATGCCGTCCAGGCGGGCCAGCTTTTGGTAGTGCTGAACGATGAGATAGAGGAAGCGAGCCGTAACAACCAGATTGCAAGCCTGGAACTGGCCGAAATATTGTTCGAGCGAGACAAGACGCTCATTAAACAAAAATCCATTCCGCAATCCCAATACGATCGTTCCCGAGCTGACCTGGAACGCGCCAAGGCACAGCTGGCCGAAACCGAGGCAAGGCTGGCCAATAAAAGAATAGCAGCACCATTCGCCGGTATCATGGGAATCAGACGGGTTGACGTTGGTGATTACCTGTCACCGGGTACCGTTATTGCAGCCCTCCAGGATCATAGCGAGTTGGAGATAGATTTCACTGTACCGGCGCGCTATACACCGAAATTAAGGTCCGGGTTGGATGTTGGCGTCGAAGTTGATGCCTTCCCGGACAGGCGGTTCGAGGCGGTGGTCAGTGCGGTCGATTCGCAAATAGATACCGCAACACGAAATGTGCTGCTTCGGGCGATGTTAAAAGAGTCCACAGGATTGCTACCTGGCATGTTTGCAACGCTTGTAGTTGACCTGGGTGAAAAGCAGAGCGTGGTGTCGGTGCCAGAGACAGCGATGACTTATGCCTTGCAGGGTAATACGGTCTATATAGTAGAAGAGACTGAAGATGGAAGTTTGACTGCCAGTGCTCGGATTGTTGAGACGGGTGAGGTGAGGCGTGGCAAGGTGGCGATTCTGTCTGGTGTTGAGCCTGGAGAGCGCGTGGTCAGTGTGGGGCAGAATAAACTCTTCAGGGGTGTAAGGATTTTGATCGACGAGACAGTGGCGCTATAAATAATGAAATTCACTGACATTTTCATTCAACGTCCTGTGCTCGCCATTGTGATTGCCGCGGTGATGTTGCTGGTCGGTATACAGGCTGGGACACAATTGTCCCTTCGTGAGTATCCCGAGGTGGAAAAAAGCCAGATTTTCGTGCAGGCAATCTACCCGGGTGCGAGTGCGCGAACGGTGCAGGGTTTCGTGACAACGCCTTTGCAGCGACGAATCGCAGCGGCCAAAGGTGTGGATTATGTGACGTCGGAAAGTAATCCCGGCTTGTCGCAGATAAATGTTTATGTCCGCCTTGGTGAAAACTCTACGGATGTGCTCACAGAGGTTATTACCAAGATTAACGAAGCCCGGTTTGAATTGCCGCGAGAAGTTGAGGACCCGGTCGTCAGCAATCGAACCGGTGGCGACGGCATGATGTATCTTGCGCTCCTAAGTGACCAGATGTCGGTTCAGCAAACGACAGACTATGCGATGCGTACGATTCAGCCAGTCCTGAGTACTGTAGAAGGCGTCGGTGAAGCTCGCATGTTGAGTAGCGGTGTTTTTGCCCTTCGGATCTGGCTTAACCCAGCAAAGATGGCCGCTTACGGGGTGACTGCGCGAGACGTTAACGACGCTGTTAGAAGGGAGAATTATATTTCCGCTGCCGGGACAACCCGGGGTGAACTCGTACGGACGAGCGTAGATGCGCAAACCGATGTACAGGATCCGGAGAAATTTGCAGAGATTGTCGTTCGCCAGGACGGTGACAAACGGGTTCGGTTGGGTGATGTCGCAGAAGTTGAACTGGCGAGTGATACCTACGAGTCGGCGGCTTATTCCAGCGGCAAGGAAACGGTATTTATTGCGATCACAGAAGCGCCGGGTGCCAACCCGCTCGAGGTGGCCGCTAGAGTAAAAAGCAAAGTAAAGGAAATCGAAACACAACTTCCCGCAGACATGACCATCTTGATGGATTCCGATTTGTCGATATCCATTAGCGAGGGGCTTGAGGAAGTCGGAAAGACGTTAATCGAGGCGTCCATCATTGTTGTGGTGGTCATCCTTTTGTTTCTGGGTTCAATGCGAGTCGTTGCTATCCCGATTGTCGCCATTCCGCTGTCGTTAATAACAGCCTTGTTCCTGGTCTGGTTAATGGGTTTCTCAATTAATCTCCTGACCTTACTGGCAATGGTGATTGCGATTGGTCTGGTGGTGGACGACGCGATCGTCGTTGTGGAAAACGTACATCGGCATATCGAAGAAGGTAAACAGCCGAGAGAGGCGGCTTTAATTGGCGCAAGGGAAGTTGCTCTGCCCGTCATAGCGATGACCCTGACGCTGGTGGCAGTGTATCTGCCAATTGGGTTCCTTGGAGGGCTGACGGGTGTGCTGTTCAGTGAGTTCGCCCTGACTCTGGCTGGGGCTGTGGTAATTTCTGGTGTTATCGCACTGGTGCTTAGCCCGATGATGTGCGCCTATCTGTTGGTTGACCACGATCACCAGGGCAAAATCGCTAACTGGCTTGATCGGAAGTTTGACCTGCTGCACCACCAGTATGAACGGGTACTTGGAATGTGCCTGAACAATCGCGGCGCGGTCATGTTGTTCGCAGTAGTGATTTTCTGCAGCCTGCCAATATTTTACCAGCTGGCCCAGAAAGAGCTGGCACCCGACGAAGATAGCGGCAGTATATTTGCGATTGCCACTCCTCCGGACTACAGCAGCCTTGAATACACGACTTATTTTCTGGACCAGATGGTTGAAGCCTGGAGAACGGTGCCCGAGGTGAGCCATTCCTGGCAGGTTAATGAGCCCACCAGCGTATTTGGAGGCGTTGTACTGGTGCCATGGTCAGAGCGGGAACGCTCACTTGAAGAAATTCGCCAGGAAATCCAGGCTAAGTACGACAAAATTAGTGGCTTACAGATTTTTACCTTTGCGGCAGGGGGCCTACCGGGTGCCGATTCAGGTCTGCCATTGCAGTTTGTGATTTCGTCCAATGCCGACTACAAGGAACTTGACCGGGTTTCAGAAGAAGTTTTACAGAAAGCGAGGCAGTCAGGCATGTTCGCTTTCGTTACCAAGGATTTGCGCTACTCCAGGCCTGAAATCACGGTTCGCATTGACCGTGAACTGGCGGCCCGGTTGGGTATCTCCATGGAAGATATTGGGCAGACGTTGCAGATCATGCTCGGTGAAGCGGAGACGAACCGGTTCAGTATGGAAGGGCGTAGCTACAAGGTTATTCCCCAGGCGGATAGAGGGTTTCGCCTCACCAAAGAATGGTTAGAACGATACTACGTGCGCACCACTGGAGAGTCCCTGGTGCCGCTGAGTACTGTGGTCACGCTTGGTCAGAAGGTAGAGCCGAATTCACTCAAACAGTTCCAACAATTAAATAGTGCGACGATCCAGGGATTTGTGCTGCCGCCGAATACGCTGGGAGACAGCCTGGAATTCTTGGAGCAGGCGCTTTATGAAGTGGCGCCCACGGGATTTCGTGTCGGTTATCAGGGTGCGTCTAGGCGATTCATAGAGGAATCCCAGGGATTTCTGCTGCTATTTGCGACATCTCTGGTGTTTATCTACTTGGTTCTTGCGGCGCAGTTCAACAGCTTTCGCGATCCGCTTATCGTGTTGATCAGTGTA
>Ga0209091_10000314_pt1 | contig 47371 bp, 48 predicted proteins | sample ArcticOcean_MG_C_6_FD_187438 | JGI IMG/M metagenome (GOLD analysis project Ga0209091, IMG submission 187438) | Marine microbial communities from western Arctic Ocean - ArcticOcean_MG_CB8_128 (SPAdes) (version 2) | ecosystem: Environmental > Aquatic > Marine > Oceanic | place: Arctic Ocean...
GTCTCACGACGTTCTGAACCCAGCTCGCGTGCCGCTTTCATGGGCGAACAGCCCAACCCTTGGGACGTACTACCGCCCCAGGATGCGACGAGCCGACATCGAGGTGCCAAACCTCCCCGTCGATATGAACTCTTGGGGGAGATCAGCCTGTTATCCCTAGAGTAACTTTTATCCGTTGAGCGACGGCCCTTCCACTCGGTACCGCCGGATCACTAAGGCCGACTTTCGTCTTTGTTCGACTTGTATGTCTCACAATCAAGCTCCCTTATGCCTTTACACTCTACGACTGATTTCCAACCAGCCTGAGGGAACCTTTGCACGCCTCCGTTACCTTTTAGGAGGCGACCGCCCCAGTCAAACTGACCACCTGAAACTGTCCCCTAGCCGGATAACGACATAGGGTTAGAATCCTAGCATTGTTAGAGTGGTATCTCACCAACGGCTCAAATCTTCCCGCAAGAAAACTTTCAACGCCTCCCACCTATCCTGCGCAAACAAAGCCCGGAGCCAATATCAAGCTACAGTAAAGCTTCATAGGGTCTTTTTGTCCAGGTGCAGGTAGTCCGCATCTTCACAGACAAGTCTATTTCGCCGAGTCTCTCTCCGAGACAGTACGCAGATCGTTACACCTTTCGTGCGGGTCGGAACTTACCCGACAAGGAATTTCGCTACCTTAGGACCGTTATAGTTACGGCCGCCGTTCACCGGGGCTTCGGTCACGAGCTTCGTCAAAGACTAACAAGCTCCCTTAACCTTCCGGCACTGGGCAGGTGTCAGCCCCCATATATCGTCTTACGACTTTGCGGAGACCTGTGTTTTTGGTAAACAGTCGCCAGCGTCTGGTTCTTGCAACCCATAAAGGGTACCTCTTCTCCCGAAGTTACGAGGCTATTTTGCCGAGTTCCTTAGAGAGAGTTATCTCGCGCCCCTTAGTATACTCTACTTACCCACCTGTGTCGGTTTAGGGTACAGGTATTTATTGCTTATGGTAGTTAGGGCTTTTCTTGGAAGTATGACATCAGTCGGTTCAGTGCCTTAGCACCTCCTATTCATATCTCAGCTCAAAGCGTTTTCACCGCTTCTCAACACCTCGAATACTTAAGCCGATAACCAACATTCGGTCGACCTAGCCTTCTCCGTCCCCCTTTACCAACAATAAACAGTACAGGAATATTAACCTGTTATCCATCGACTACGCTTTTCAGCCTTACCTTAGGACCTGACTCACCCTCCGCGGACGAGCCTTCCGGAGGAACCCTTAGGTTTTCGGGGCATTGGATTCTCACCAATGTTTTCGCTACTCAAGCTGACATTCTCACTTCTACTTTGTCCAAACCCACTTTCGTTAATTCTTCTCACTAATGTAGAACGCTCCCCTACCGATGTTTAAACATCTTACAGTTTCGGCAAATTGCTTAGTCCCAGTCATTTTCGGCGCAGGATCACTCGAACAGTGAGCTATTACGCACTCTTTAAAGGATTGCTGCTTCTGGGCAAACCTCCTGATTGTCTATGCAATCCCACCTCCTTTACCACTTAGCAATTATTTAGGGGCCTTAACTAGTAATCTGGGCTGTTTCCCTCTTGACATTGAAGCTTATCCCCCAACGTCTCACTGGTTAACTAAATGTCTTAGTATTCAGAGTTTGCCTTGATTTGGTACCACTCTCGCAGCCCGCACCAAAACAGTAGCTTTACCCCTAAGAAAAAACATTAACCGCTGCGCCTCAACGCATTTCGGGGAGATCCAGCTAGCTCCGGATTCGATTGGAATTTCACCCCTAACCACAACTCATCCGCTGTTTTTTCAACAACAGTCGGTTGGTACCTCCACTTAGTGTTACCTAAGCTTCACACTGGCCATGGTTAGATCATCCGGGTTCGGGTCTGTAAATTATGACTTAAAGCCCTATTCAGGCTCGCTTTCACTATGACTTCGATATTTTCTTATCTTAATCTTGCCACAACCTACAAGTCGCCAGCTCATTCTTCAACAGGCACGAAGTCGAGCGTTAAGTCGCTCTTCTACTGCTTGTAAACTTACGATTTCATGTTCTATTTCACTCCCCTCCCGGGGTTCTTTTCACCTTTCCCTCACGGTACTGGTTCACTATCGGTTATTCAGGAATATTTAGTCTTACGAGGTGGTCCTCGCAAATTCAAAAGGGGTTTCACGTGTCCCTCCCTACTTGGGATAAAGCTTTAAAATGTTTAAGTTTTCGACTACAGGACTTTCACCTACTATGGCGCAGCATTCATTCTGCTTCATCTAACAATTACACTTTACAATAAGCTGTCCCACAACCCTTTATAGTTATATAAAGTTTAGACTGGTCCCGTTTCGCTCGCCGCTACTAAGAGAATCGCTTTTGCTTTCTTTTCCTCTAGTTACTAAGATGTTTCAATTCACTAGGTTTGCTCTTTCTTCTCTATTTAATTCAAGAAGTAGTTCTCGAAGTTTCCTTATTCGGGTATTTTCGGATCAAAACTTGCTTCCAGTTCCCCGAAACATTTCGTTGGTAGCCACGCCCTTCATCGCTTCTGAACACCAAGGTATCCGTCGTAAGCTCTTAATCGCTTGACTTGTATTAAAAGTACAAATTTTTCAAGTTTTTTCTATTCGAAATTTTCTATGTAATAAAAATATAGGTAAAATATAAAAATGTCTAAGTTAAACTAGTTATGTAATAAATTCCCTAAAAGGAGGTGATCCAGCCGCACCTTCCAGTACGGCTACCTTGTTACGACTTCACCCCAGTCACTAACCCTACCTTAGACGCCGCTCTCCATAAAGGTTAAGCAAACGGTTTCGGGCATGACCAGCTCCCATGGTGTGACGGGCGGTGTGTACAAGGCCCGGGAACGGATTCACCGCTGTATGGCTGACCAGCGATTACTAGCGATTCCGACTTCATGCAGGCGAGTTGCAGCCTACAATCCGAACTTAGGCTAAGTTTATGAGATTAGCTGACTCTCGCGAGCTCGCAACTCTTTGTCTTAACCATTGTAGCACGTGTGTAGCCCAAGGCATAAGGGGCATGCTGACTTGACGTCATCCTCACCTTCCTCCGGTTTGTCACCGGCAGTCTTTCTAGAAAACCTAAAATAAATTAGCAACTAAAAATAAGGGTTGCGCTCGTTGCGGGACTTAACCCAACATCTCACGACACGAGCTGACGACAGCCATGCACCACCTGTATCTACATTCCCGAAGGCACTTTCCTCTTTCAAAGAAATCTGTAGTATGTCAAGCCTTGGTAAGGTTCTTCGCGTTGCATCGAATTAAACCACATGCTCCACCGCTTGTGCGGGCCCCCGTCAATTCCTTTGAGTTTCAGCCTTGCGACCGTACTCCCCAGGCGGGATACTTAACGCGTTAGCTACCATACTGCATTAAAAACGCAACATGTAGTATCCATCGTTTACGGCTAGGACTACAGGGGTATCTAATCCCTTTTGCTACCCTAGCTTTCGCCTCTGAGTGTCAGTAATGATCCAGTAGAGCGCCTTCGCCACCGGTGTTCTTTCTAATATCTACGCATTTCACCGCTACACTAGAAATTCCCTCTACCCCTATCATACTCAAGTCTAGTAGTTTCCATTGCTTTCCTAGGGTTAAGCCCTAGTCTTTAACAACAGACTTATTAAACAACCTACAGGCGCTTTACGCCCAATAAATCCGGATAACGCTTGCATCCCCCGTATTACCGCGGCTGCTGGCACGGAGTTAGCCGATGCTTATTCCTCAAGTACCGTCAGAACTTCTTTCTTGAGAAAAGAGGTTTACAGACCAAAATCCTTCATCCCTCACGCGGTATTGCTCCGTCAGGCTTTCGCCCATTGCGGAAAATTCCTCACTGCTGCCTCCCGGAGGAGTCTGGGCCGTGTCTCAGTCCCAGTGTGGCTGATCGTTCTCTCAAACCAGCTACTGATCGTGGCCTTGGTAAGCCATTACCTTACCAACAAGCTAATCAGGCGTGAGCTCATCCCTAGGCAGTGTAAACTATTTTACCTCTCGGCATATGGAGACTTAGCAACCGTTTCCAGAAGTTATTCTCCTCCTAAGGGCAGATTCTCACGTATTACGCACCCGTTCGCCACTAAAGCATAAAGCTTTCGTTCGACTTGCATGTGTTAAGCATACCGCCAGCGTTCATCCTGAGCCAGGATCAAACTCTCCATGGTATTCTAATTGATTGAATTAAATTTTTAACCTGAATCAATAGTACCGCCTAGTGGCACCTTCTGTCAAGCGTATTTTAAAAAAATTATACTTGACTAATTGCCGCCAATAAATATATACTAAACATAGAAGGATATTTAACTAACCACATTATGCGGTAAGGAAAATGTTATTTAAAAGAAGGGACTGTAGTTCAATTGGTTAGAGCACCGCCCTGTCACGGCGGACGTTGCGGGTTCGAGTCCCGTCAGTCTCGATACGATACAAAAAATAGGTGGAATGCATTATTGAAATTAGCGTAATGTGTCCTCTTTGCTAATGCTAAGACTACAAAATACCGCAAAATAAAAAAAGCATGCTGGTAGTAACATACCAAGGTACATTACGACCCTGTTTTTCGAGTAAAAGCTTTAAATCTTGTTTTAAAAATTCAAAATAGTCGATGTACTCGAAAAACGAGTACATCGACTTTTATGATATTTATTATGAGATAATCAAATTACAGAATCATATACATTGTTAATATATTGATTCTCTCGAAATTTGAGAGAGAATCAATATATATTTCCAATTTTCTAAAATTTATGAACTTAATGCTTTAATTTCAACATCAACACCTGACGGAATATCTAAATTTCTTAGACTTTCCAGGACGCTATTTGATGGAGAGTGAATATCAATTAGACGCTTATGTGTACGCATCTCAAAGTGTTCACGTGCATCTTTATTTACGTGCGGTGAACGTAATACACAATAAATTCGTCTTTTGGTCGGTAAAGGAACAGGTCCTGTTACTTCAGTACCCTCTAAGCGCACAGATTCAATTATTTGACGACAAGAATCATCAAGTAAACTTGGCTCGTAAGCTTTTAAAGCAATTCGTAACTTCTTTGAGTTTAAATTTAATAGACTCATTATTTAATTATTAATCTAAAATCTTCGAAACAACACCAGCACCTACAGTTCGGCCACCTTCACGGATTGCAAATCGCATTCCTTGCTCGATAGCAATAGGGTTAATTAACTCTGCTGTCATTTTAATTCGATCCCCAGGCATAACCATTTCTGCGGGACTACCATCATCACCGGTAAACTGAACAATTGTACCAGTTACATCAGTTGTACGTACATAAAATTGTGGGCGGTAACCAGTAAAAAATGGAGTATGACGGCCACCTTCATCTTTTCCTAGAATATATACTTCAGCTTCAAACTTTTTATGTGGATTAATTGAACCTGGCTGGGCCATTACCATACCACGCTCAACATCTGTCTTTTGAATACCACGAATTAAGATACCAACGTTATCACCAGCTTGACCTTCGTCTAACGTTTTTTGGAACATCTCAATACCTGTTACTGTCGTCGTTTGTGTATCTTTTAGACCTACTATTTCAACAGTATCACCGACTTTAATTATACCTCGCTCAATTCTACCTGTTGTTACTGTTCCTCGACCAGTAATGGAAAAAACATCCTCAATTGCCATAAGGAATGTTTTCTCAGTATCACGTACGGGAGTTGGAATATACTCATCAATGGAATCCATTAACTTGAAAATTAGATCAACCCACTTATCTTCACCTCGTTCTTTTGAACCACCTTCTAAAGCCTGTAGAGCCATTAGTGCTGATCCAGAAACAAAAGGAATTTCATCCCCTGGAAAATCGTAATTTTCTAGTAATTCTTGAACTTCAAGTTCAACTAATTCTAATAATTCCTCATCGTCAACTTGATCAGCCTTATTTAAGAAAATAACAAGATGTGGTACACCTACTTGCTTAGCAAGTAGAATATGTTCACGTGTTTGTGGCATTGGACCATCCGCAGCCGAAACTACGAGAATTGCACCATCCATTTGTGCAGCCCCTGTGATCATGTTTTTTACATAATCCGCGTGACCTGGACAATCTACATGTGCGTAATGACGAGTTGCAGTTTCGTACTCCACATGCGCAGTATTAATTGTAATACCACGAGCCTTTTCTTCAGGTGCAGAATCAATCTCATCAAATTTCTTTGTCGACTTTGAGTCAGAACAAATAGCTAAAGTAGCTGAAATTGCAGCTGTTAATGTTGTCTTTCCATGATCAACGTGACCAATTGTACCAATATTAATATGTGGTTTTACACGTTCAAACTTTTCTCTTGCCATTTTAAAATTGAAATGATTTTTTTAATAGTAAATTCCTTGTATGCCTTTGGCGAAATTAGAAAAACAAACTTTTAGTAACGGAAATGTGCAAAAGCTTTGTTTGCCTCAGCCATTTTATGAGTTTGTTCACGTTTTTTTATTGCATTACCACTTTCTTTCGAAGCATCAATTAACTCATTGGCTAACTTAAATGACATACTTTTACCAGAACGTGTTTTTGCGGATTCATTAATCCAACGTAAAGAAATATTCGTCCCACGATAAGCACGAATTTCAATCGGAACTTGATACGTTGAACCTCCAACTCTTCGTGCTTTTACCTCAACTTGAGGTGTTACATTCTTTACTGCTTTTTCTAAAACAAGAATAGGATTCTCTTCTGTCTTTGATGTAATAATTTCTAAAGCCGTATAAACAATCTTTTGAGCAACTGACTTTTTACCCGATTGCAAAATACGAGCAATTAATAAATTTACTAAACGGCTACCATAAATAGGATCAGGTTGCACCAGGATTCTCTTGGCTCTATTTCGTCGTGACATAAGCTAAATCAATTAAAGTATTTTATAGTTTATCCTTTAGGCTTTTTACCACCATATTTTGAACGACCATTTCTACGATCCTTCGCACCACCAGCATCTAAAGTCCCACGAACTACATGATAACGACAACCCGGAAGATCTTTAACACGACCACCTCGAATTAAAACAACCGAATGCTCTTGAATATTATGCCCAATTCCCGGAATATAAGCAGTTACCTCAAAACCAGAAGTCAAACGAACTCGAGCAACTTTACGCAATGCAGAGTTAGGTTTTTTAGGAGTTGTAGTATAAACCCTCGTACAAACTCCACGCCTTTGAGGACACATTTTTAAAGCTGGCGATTTACTGGTTTTCTTATTAGTTACACGTTCAAATCGAACTAACTGTTGTATCGTTGGCATAAATTTCTGTTCTAAATTTAATCATCAATTCCATACTTACGCATAAACCGTTCTACACGGCCTTCCGTATCAATAAGCTTTTGCGATCCTGTATAAAATGGATGTGTACCTGACCAGATATCAACTTTCAATACCGGTTTAGTAGAACCAACTTTCATAACAAGTTGACCGTCACAATAAACCTTAGCATTTGAATGGTATTCTGGATGGATTGAATTTTTAGGCATAAAATAAATTAAATCCAAATAAAAAATTAACGTTTTGAATATTGAGGTGCTTTTCGAGCTTTTCGTAAGCCGTATTTTTTTCTTTCTTTAGCACGTGCATCACGAACAAGAAAGCCTTCGGACTTTAATTGACTTCGATTCTCAGTTGAGATATAACAAAGCGCACGAGCTACACCAAGTTTAATAGCATCTGATTGACCTCGTAACCCTCCACCGTGAGTATTTACATAAATATCATACGAATTCTCAAGACCTAAAGCTGTTAATGGTGCTTTAGAGGAATTAATATATTGCGAATTATAATGTAAATACAAGGCACCAGGTTTATGGTTGACAATCAATGAACCAGTACCAGGAATTAAGGTAACTTTAGCAACTGAAGTTTTCCTACGACCAATTCCAAAATAAACTGGTTGTACATTTGAATTATTGAAAGACATAATAGAGTTGTTCTTTCTTTATATAAGATATAAATAATTAAAGTTAAATGCGTGTAACGTTATCGTTTTAAGTTCAAAGATATTTTTAAAATAAAAATATAAATTAATCTTGCCTCTTAACAGTCGTTATATGTAGATTTTAATTTTTTGTTTTTGCTAAAACAATACCAAAGTTCTTTTGTAAGCTTTCACAAACCTCATCAGCGGATTTTTGACCAAAATTCTTAAATTCTAGTAAATCTTCTTTAGAGTATTTTAATAGTTCACTTAAGTTATGTACATTAGCACGTTTTAGCGCATTGTATGCGCGCACAGATAATAGAAGATCAGCTAACATAACATTTTCATATTCATTCTGCGGCTTTGCTTCTTCAACTAAGTTAGGGAGCTGTAAAGAATTACTCTGCTTAATCTTAAGGGATGCAAAAACATTCTCTAATATTAGAGCTGCATTACTAATTGCTTCGATTGGCTCAATACTACCATCTGTAGCAATTTCTAAAATTAAACTTTCTGTGACAGAAAATGAACTGTTACGAGAAGTTTCAACAAAAAAGTTGACCTTTCGCACTGGCATAAAAACTGCATCTACAGCTAAAAATCCTTGAGGAAGGCGATTAATAAATTGCTCGCTCGTTAAATAACCATAACCAGGCTCAATTAAAACTTCCATCTCAAGACTCGTACGTCCCGTTAAACTAGCAATGTATTGGCAAGGTTCTACTAATGTAATCTCATCAGGCAATTCTAGATTTTGTGCAGTAATAACTCCAGGGCCTTGAAATACGAGCCGAGCATTTATCGGTTCAATAAGATCTCCTTTAAAGATTATTTGCTTTAAATTTAGAAGAACTTCAATGATATCCTCTTTTAAACCAGGAATTGTCGAGAATTCATGACTAACATTATTAATATGTACACCTACAATAGATAAGCCCGGAAGATCTGACAGTAAAACACGTCTTAATGCATTACCAATAGTAACACCCTGACCTTTTTTTAAAGGCTCAATGCAAAACTTTCCAAGAATATTTGTCGGATTTTCAACTTTTGAATTTAAACACTGGATCTGAAACATGGGTTAAAGATAAAATACGAAATAATAACAATTCATAACTTATTATCAATCTTTTTAAACACGTCTCTTCTTAGGTGGTCGGCAACCATTATGCGGTACTGGGGTAATGTCTTTAATCAATAAAATTTCTAACCCACAACCCTGTAGTGCACGAATTGCTGTTTCCCGACCACTACCAGGGCCACTTACAATAACTTCTGTTTGTCGCATACCTTGTTCATATGCTAACGAACCAGCCTTCTCTGCAGCTGACTGGGCAGCAAACGGTGTACCTTTCTTCGCACCTTTAAAACCACTCCCACCAGCGGAGGCCCAAAAGAGTGTATTGCCTTGTTTATCTGTAATATTAATAATTGTATTGTTAAATGTTGATTTAACGTGTACAACACCAAGGCTTGGTGCCTTTTTAGACTTCTTTCCAGTAAATCGTTTAATTTGCTTTATCATAAAAATTGAGACTAAATTGTAAAATATTTAACGAGCCTTTTTCTTTGCTGCTACAGTTTTAATTTTACCTTTACGCGTACGGGCATTTGTACGCGTTCTCTGACCACGAACAGGTAACCCGACACGATGACGACGTCCCTGTGCAGAACCAATCTCAGTTAGTCGTTTAATATTTAATGAATAAACACGTCTTAGATCACCTTCAGTTTGATATTGTTCATCAATAATCGTTCGCAATACATTAATCTCTTCGTCCGTTAAATTCATACAAATTGTATCAGACGAGATACTTGTAGATGCGAGAATCTGCTTTGAACTTGTAAGTCCAATACCAAAGATATAAGTTAAACCAATTTCAATCCGCTTATTACGCGGAAGATCTACTCCTGAAATACGTACCATTTAATACCTTTCTATATTATTTTCGTTTCATTTTTGCTCGACCTTGTCTAACCTTAAGGCGCGGGTCACTTTTACAAATTAAATAAATACGACCGCGACGCTTAACAACCTGACAATCCTTTGATCGATTTTTTAAATTTCCTATCGAACTAACAACTTTCATAAAAAAGTGTTTATTTAAAATATTTATTAAAATCACTTTAAAAATGCAAAAACATTTTATAAATAATGCTAACCCAATAAATCCAAAAAGTCTATCAGCTTACTATTTAAACCCCTCATACTTCCGTGCAACAAGATAACCACGAATTTGAGAAGTCACGTCTGTGATAACACCAATTAGAATTAATAATGAAGTAACATTTTTAAAAATGTTAACTTGTAAAACATTACCAACCACTAAAGGAAAAAACGCTAGAAAGGCTAAGAAAAGACCCCCCATAAACGCTAAGCGCGCTACAGTTTTTTCTAAATATTTTGTTGTATCTTTACCTTGGCGAATTCCAGGAATACTATACGCCATCTTCGCTAAATTTTGCGAAATATCATCTGGTTTTAAAACTAAGCCAGCATAAAAACAACTAAAGAGAACAACTAGAAGAATATTTATTGTGATTGAGTAAACGCTCAAAAAACTATTATTTACAAACCCTAAATTTAACAGTTGTTGTACAGGATATGCAAGAAATACTGCAATTGTAGAACTAAAAACTAACGGCATTATGCCACCTTGATTGACTTTAAGTGGAATATAGCTATTTTTAAGTTGAGAAAAATTTTGAGATTGGTCACTAGAACTGAGATTTAATTGCTTAGCAGCTACAATATTAATCTTTTTATACGAATCCTGAAAAAGAATAATTACACTAACAACAAAAAGATAAAATATTAAACCTTGGCCGCTAATTCTAAGATTATCTAAATAGGAAGCTTGACTAAATAAAGCATTATTAAGCTCGCTAAAACTATTTGGTATACTTCCAACAATATTTATAAAGATCAACATTGACGAGCCATTTCCAAGACCTTCTTCAGTGATCAATTCAGAAAACCACATCGAAAGAATTGAACCGGTGACAAGAGCTAAAATTATTTCAAGGGCTAAACTAATACTCCAATCAAAAATAATAGGCTTTACAAGGAAAAACGCAATAGCAGTGCTTAAAATGACCGCCCAGATAAGAGCTAAATAACGAGTATAACGAGTTATTTGCTGTCTACCAAATTCCCCTTCTTCTTTTTGTAATTGCTCTAATTGTGGGAGTACCGGCACTAATAACTGGATAATTATCGAAGCGTTAATATAAGGTAAAATACCTAAAGCACCAATACCTAAAAAGGAACTTCCAGTTAAAGTTTTTGCAAATCCAAAAATTGGATTAGTATTCTGGTTTTGTGAAAATAGATCCAGATCAATATTTGGAACTGGGATATATAAACCTAAACGAACAAGAAGCAAAAGAAACAGAATCTTCGTAATTTTTGCCTTTAAAAGAGAGGTTGTTTCTGATTGTTCCACTAAAATTTAAACTCTTAAACATTAGATAAATTATACGAACGAAGGGAACTTAGACCTTCAATTGTTGCACGTGCATTATTTAGTAAGTTATTTGATCCAAGCTGTTTTGATAGTATATTTTTTACACCAGCAAGCTCCAAGACAGTTCGAGTAGCTCCACCTGCGATTACACCACTACCGGGTGCAGAGGGACGTAAAATAAGGCGAGCGGCGCCAAAACGACCAGTAGTTGCGTGCGGAATCGAATTTGCACCAGTTAACGGAACAGTAATTACCTGTTTTTTACCATCCGCTACAGCTTTTTTTACAGCATTAATAACATCTGTCGCTTTACCAACACCAACACCAACTTTACCTTGCTCATTACCAACTACAACAACAGCACGAAAACTCATTTTTTTACCACCCTTAACAACCTTTGTTACACGTTGAACTGCAACAACACGCTCTTGCCAATCACTCTTAGGTACTTGTAACTTACCTGATTTTTTAGGGTCTGCCATATCAATTAATTACTTGTAAAAGTTCTTTTTTCTTTATTTACCTGTCTTACCTGCTTTACGACGAATAACTTCACCATCATAAGCAATACCTTTACCTTTATAAGGTTCAGGCGGACGAACAGATCTTATTTTAGCAGCAAATTCACCAACGACATCTAGCTCAATACCCGATACAATTACAGTCGTTGGACCTTCTAGAGTTACGGATACTCTAGGAGGTGGAATCATACGAACTGGATGACTATAGCCCATATTTAAAACTAAATCTTTTCCATCCAATTGTGCACGGTAACCAACCCCAGTAATCTGGAGTTTTTTAGAAAAACCGTCGGAAACACCAGTCACCATATTTGCAACTAGAGTACGCGATAATCCATATAAAGCTTGTGATAACCTTGTATCCTCTGCTTTTTCTAACAAAAGTCTATTTTTTTCTTCGTCTAATGTACAACAAATAACAGAAGGTAGGATTCGGAATAGACTACCTTTTGGACCATCAACAGAAATTTTTTGTCTTTCAAGTGTTACCTTAACCTTTTGGGGCATGGTAATATATTTTTTACCTATACGTGACATAATTTACCTCAAATCTACCAAATATAACATAAAATCTCACCACCAATACATTTACTGCGCGCTTGTCTATCAGTCATTAAACCACGAGACGTCGAAACAATAGCAGTACCAAACCCACCTAAAACTCTAGGCATTTTTTTACTACTACTATAAACGCGTAAGCCGGGTTTACTAATACTTTGAATTTTTTCAATCACAGGCTTTCTATCAACACCATCATATTTAAGAGAAATTAAAAGTGATCCTCTTAAACCATTATCTAGTTCTTCAAACGATTCAATTAATCCTTCGTCGAATAGAACTTTTGCTATTGCCTTTGTAACTTTTGTAGAAGGAATTTGTACAATTTGATGCTTTGCTAAATTTGCATTTCGGATACGCGTTAGCATATCAGCTATAGTATCATTAGTCATGAATTTAATGTTTTTTTCAGTTTACAATTTACGAAGCTGCTAAAGGCATACCAAGACCTTTTAAAAGTGCTAATGCCTCCTCATCTGTTTTAGCGGTTGTAACAATCGTAATATCAAAACCACGAAGTTGAGCAACATCATCGTATGAGATCTCAGGAAAAATAAGTTGATCCTTTAAGCCTAAACTATAATTACCACGACCATCAAAACCATTTGGACTGATACCACGAAAATCTCTAATTCGCGGTAAGACAATATGAATTAAGCGGGCAAGAAAATCGTACATTCGCTCGTTACGTAATGTAACCGATAACCCAACCGGCATACCATCTCGTATTTTAAAACCAGCTACAGATTTTCTTGCATTATTGACTGTTGGTTGCTGACCGGTAACAACAGCTAACTCTTTAATACTAACATCAAGCTCCTTTGAATTTTTTGCCGCCTCACCAAAACCTCTATTAATAGACACTGTAACAATCTTTGGTACTTGTTCAATGTTCTTGTAACCAAAATCGGCGATTAATGAGGGCACAATTGTTTGTTTATAAAAACTTTTTAAATCTTTTTTCATCAAATTATTATTCGCAATACTTGTATAAGCTAAAACTTTTTATACCTGCCTTATAATACTTCCGGAGCTAAGGAAACAATTTTTGTAAAACCTTTCTCTTTTAACTCACGAGCGATAGAACCGAATACTCGAGTTCCACGAGGGTTATTTTCTTTACTAATAATTACAGAGGCATTATCATCGAAACGTAAACGAGTCCCGTCTTTTCTTGTGATTGAATGTTTAGTTCGTACAATAACAGCGCGTACAACATCGGATCGTTTCACGGTCAAATTAGGTGTAGCATCTTTAACAACACCAATTATTACATCACCAACAAAACCATAACGACGATTACTACCAAGAACTCGAATACACATCAGTTTTTTTGCCCCGCTATTATCGGCAACTTTTAAACACGTTTGTGGTTGTATCATTTATAAAATTTAAGTTGAAGATTTTCTTAAAATACTGGCAACTGCCCAAGTTTTAGTCTTACTAATTGGAACAGTTTGCTTAATTCGAACTTTATCACCCGCCTTTGAATTAAATTCGGAATCGTGAACGGCGTAACGTTTAGTACGAGTCACGACTTTTTTATATCGTTTATGAATAATTCGATCACTTACAGCAACAATTACCGTATCAACCATCTTATCACTAACAACAATCCCTATTTTCTCTTTTACAACCATGGTTTTGAATATCTAATTCTGTAAAGCTAAATTACCAAGGAATCTATAAATTGACACGAGTGACAATTTTTGTTTTAATCGGTAACTTGTAAGCAGCAGTTTTAAGAACTTTGAGTGCAAGCTCTTTTTCAAGACCATTTATTTCAAAAAGAATATGTCCAGGTTTGATAACTGCAACCCAATACGCGGGAGCACCCTTTCCTGCACCCATTCTAGATTCAGCTGCCCGCTCCGTAATTGGTTTATCCGGAAAAACACGAATCCAAATTTTTCCTGAACGACGTACATACCTCGTAATACTTCGTCGTGTAGCTTCAATTTGTCTCGAAGTTAACCAAATTGGCTCTAACGCTTGAATCCCAAAATCGCCAAAAACAACTGTGTTTGACTTTGTTGCGATCCCTTTTAGTCTTCCGCGATGTAATCTACGAAACTTGGTTCTTTTAGGAAGAAGCATAAAAATATATTTTTTTTATATAAGTTTTTAACGGGCTACTTTTGAAAAATTTCCTTATCAAAGATCCAAACTTTAATCCCTAAGATTCCATAAGTAGTCAAAGCTTCATAGTGAGCATAGCTAATATCTGCTCTAATTGTCTGCAAAGGAACACGGCCTTCGCGAACCCACTCAGCTCTTGCAATTTCAGCACCATTTAACCGACCCGAAACTTGAATTTTAAATCCTTTTATACCACTTTTTTGAAGTCGTTGCGCTGTTTGACGCATTGCTCTTCTAAATGCAACCCGTTTTTCTAATTGGTCCGCTAGTGAACGAGCAACTAATAAACTCTCATTTTCACTTTTAGCAATTTGAATAACTTTAAGACGTACTTTTCTGAACTCCTTAAGTTCACTCTTTAGCTTTAAAATCACGTTATCGATTGAAAGTGCATCTTCAGATCCAGTAGCGATTAGCTTTGGACGAGTAGCATGAATCAATAATTCAATTTTATTAACTTTTCGTTTAATTTCTAATTTGGCAATACCAGCTTTACTATAAACTGTATCCCATTCCTTTTCAAAAAATTGTCGAATCTTATAATCTTCTTGCAAAACTTTGCTGTATACGCCATAGTTTGCAAACCATGTCGACTGGTATGGTTGATTAATACCAATTCGGAAACCCGTTGGATGTATTTTTTGTCCCACAAAAATATTTTAATTTAAAATGTTATAACGTTTTAATGAACTAAGAAGACATCACAATCGTTATATGCGATGTATATTTTAAGATTCGAAATGCACGACCTTGGGCACGTGGACGAAAACGTTTCATTACTGGACCTTGATCAGCAAATGCTGATTTAACAACTAAAGTTGTTTCATCAAGATTCATATTATTTCGAGCATTTGCTGCAGCAGATCGTAAAACCTTAATAATTGGCTCACAAGACGCATATGGCATAAACTCTAAAAGAATAAGTGCATCTTTGTAACTTTTACCTTGTATTTGTCTAAGTACACGACGCACCTTACTAGGAGACATACGAATATACTTAGAAACAGCTTGAACTTCGTTATCTTGTAAAGAATTTGTAACCATAAAACTAAACTATGTTATTCTAACGCTTAGACTTTTTATCTTTCTTAATATGGGAGCGGAATGTACGTGTAGGAGAAAATTCACCTAGTTTATGACCAACCATTTGATCAGTAACAAAAACTGGAACATGCTGTTTACCATTATAAACAGCGAAAGTATGACCAATCATATTTGGAAGAATAGTTGATGTACGAGACCAAGTCTGAATGGTATCTTTTTTACCAGAAGCATTCATCGCTTCAACCTTTTCCATAACATAGGAAGCCACAAAAGGACCTTTTTTTAAAGAACGTGTCATGTGAATAATTAATGTGAATAATTAATTTAGCGACGCGAACGAAGTATATATTTACTACTTGATTTCGTTGCTTTACGCGTTTTCGTACCAAGAGCAGGTTTTCCCCAAGGGTTCACTGGACGTGGGCGACCAATTGGAGAACGACCTTCTCCACCACCATGTGGGTGATCAATCGGGTTTTTAACAACACCACGAACATGTGGTCGACGCCCTAACCAACGATTACGGCCAGCTTTACCTAAACGCACGTTAGCAAATTCAATGTTTCCCACTTGGCCTAACGTTGCATAACACTGCTTGTGAACTAAACGAATTTCACCGGAAGGTAATTTTAAGGTAACAAAATTACCTTCTTTAGCAATTAACTGTGCATACGCACCAGCAGATCGAGCAAGTTGACCCCCTTTACCTAAAGTTAGTTCGACGTTATGCACAGTACTACCTAACGGCATAGATGAAAGAGGCATTGCACTTCCTATTTCAATCGGTGCATTACTACCAGAAGATACAGTCATCCCAACTTTTAAAGAACGCGGACATAAAATATATCTTTTTGTCCCGTTTTCATAACATAGAAGTGCAATACGAACATTACGATTAGGATCATACTCAATACTTATTACACGAGCTGTAATAATATCAACGTCAGAATTCGGTTCTTTACGATTAAAATGAATGATACGATATTTTCTCTTATGTCCACCACCACGATCCCCAAGTGTAATTACTCCTCGATTATTACGACCACTACAAGCCTTTTTACCAACTGTTAAGGATTTTTGAGGTCGGTTTGTTGTAATCTCATCAAAGAATAGACTTGAACGGGAACGCGTGCCTGGACTATATGCCCGATACAAACGAATTGCCATATAAAATTGTATGTATAATATCTACTATTAAAACTTTTAAATAGGCACCAAATTTTAATTCTCTTCAAAGAATGTAATTGAATTTTCTGGCGCAAGTGTAACGATTGCTCTTTTATGGCGAGGCTTGTGACCAATAAATTTTCCAACTCGACGACGTTTTAATGGACGCATCGAAGTATTTACCGAGACTACTTTAACATCAAATAACTCCTCAATTGCAGATTTAATTGAGACTTTATTAGCTTTTTTGTCAACTGCAAAACTATACTGATTACTTTGTAATAGTTGAATAGTTTTTTCAGTTAGAATCGGGTATTTTACCAACGAAATAAACGGATTTTGGTTTAAAGACATAAATTTATATATAAATATTTACTAACTGAATAAGAAAAAATAACTCTTAAGCTGTAAAGACCTAATCAACAGGCGCTATTCGTAATAAATTGTCTTTTTTCCCTGGTAAAGAACCTTTTAAAACAAGGATATTTTCTGGAGCACTAATAAATAAAATCTCACTATTTTTAATAGTTATCATTTTATTTCCTAATTGACCGGCCATTTTTTTACCTGGGTACACACGTCCAGGTGTACTACCAGCACCAATTGAACCAGGTAAACGATGATTTTTTGATCCATGTGTCATTGGTCCACGACTAAAATTGTGTCGCTTTTGGTTTCCAGCAAAACCTTTACCAATGCTTTTACCAGTTATATCAACCTTTTGGCCAGTACTAAATACATTTACATCAAGCATTTGACCCAATTTGTAACTATTTGGATCATCAATCTGAAATTCACCAGAATATTTAAATCCTTTAGTACCAGATTTCTTAAGATGACCTAGTTGTGGTTTAGTTATTTTACTTAATGGCTGCTCAGCGAACGAAACTTGAATTGCATTATAACTATCCGTATCAACAGTTTTAATCTGACTCACTTGACAAGTCTCTGCCTGAACAAGTGTAACTGAGACAGCTGTGCCATCATCAGCAAAAATTTGAGTCATTCCGATTTTTCTACCAAATAAACCAATAGACATAATAATTCTTTATTATCTAATCATATAAACAATGCAAAATTTACAAGCAAGTAAATTTTTTCGCTTGAACCTAATTACAGGAATAAACACACATATTATAGAGGAATTTTAACCAATCTGTCCAGCTCATATAAAGAAATTGACAGTAATGAGGTACATATTGTACTAACCGTACAGTATTAAGGGCTCGTTATTAATTCTTGGACCCTACAGAGTACTATAATAGGGGGGTAAATACACCTTCTTTTCACTGCAATGAATTCCTATAATCAAGAAAGAAAAAAACCAAAGGAAAAATAAATGGCAAAAGTTATTGGAATTGACCTTGGAACAACAAATTCAGTTGTTGCAGTTATGGAAGGTGGAAAACCTGAAGTAATCACGAATTCAGAAGGGAACCGCACAACACCATCTGTGGTTGCTTATACAAAAAAAGGAGAGCTACTAGTTGGTCAAATAGCTAAGCGTCAAGCCGTAGTTAACCCTGAGAATACGTTCTATTCAATCAAACGGTTTATTGGTAGAAAAACGAACGAAATTACAGAAGAGCTGCGACAAGTTTCTTATAAAGTTATTCAAACAGAAGACACTATAAAACTTGATTGTCCCGCATTAAATAAAAAATTTGCAGCAGAAGAAATTTCGGCACAAGTTTTACGTAAACTAACTGAAGATGCTACAAAATATCTTGGAGAAACTGTTAATCAAGCTGTAATTACAGTACCAGCTTACTTTAATGATTCACAACGCCAAGCAACAAAAGATGCTGGCCGAATTGCGGGATTAGATGTTTTACGAATTATTAATGAACCAACAGCAGCTTCATTATCTTATGGACTAGAAAAGAAAGATAACGAAACTATTCTTGTTTTCGACTTAGGTGGAGGAACATTTGATGTTTCCATACTTGAAGTTGGTGATGGAGTTTTTGAAGTACTAGCAACTTCTGGGGACACGCATTTAGGGGGAGATGACTTTGACGAAAAAATTGTTCAGTGGCTTGTGCAAGAATTTAAATCGGCAGAAGGAATTGATTTAACACAAGACAATCAAGCATTACAACGTCTAACTGAAGCAGCAGAAAAAGCAAAAGTTGAACTTTCAAACTTGAGCCAAGCATCAATTAATTTACCATTCATTTCTGTATCGTCAGACGGACCTAAACATTTAGAGAAAGAATTAACGAGAGCAAAATTTGAAGAATTATGCTCGGATTTAATACAACGATGTAAGACTCCAATCCAAAATGCACTTAAAGATGCTGAGTTAACTCCCGATGCAATTGATCAAAATGTACTCGTGGGCGGTTCGACAAGAATTCCTGCAGTACAAGAATTAGTTAAAAGTTTACTTGGAAAAGAACCAAACCAAACTGTAAACCCTGATGAAGTTGTGGCTGTAGGTGCAGCAGTACAAGCAGGAGTTTTAGGTGGGGAAGTTAAAGATATTTTACTTCTGGACGTTACACCGCTGTCTCTAGGTGTTGAAACGTTAGGTGGTATAACAACTAAAATCACACCAAGAAATACAATAATTCCAACTAAAAAATCAGAAACTTTTTCAACTGCTGTTGACAACCAACCAAATGTTGAAATTCATGTGCTACAAGGTGAACGTGAACTAGCTAAAGATAATAAAAGTCTTGGGACGTTCCGACTAGATGGTATAGCATCAGCACCACGTGGAGTACCGCAGATTGAAGTTACATTTGATATTGATGCAAGTGGTATTTTATCTGTAACAGCCAAGGATAAAGCAACAAATAAACAACAGTCAATCACTATCAGTGGGGCGTCAACATTGCCGAAGGAAGATGTTGAACGTATGGTAGAAGAAGCAGAAGCAAATGCAGCAGCAGATAAAGAAAAATCAGCAAAGATTGAAACTAAAAACCAAGCTGATTCTATATGTTACCAAACTAAGAAGCAGCTTGAGGAATTAGAGTCAAAAATTGATGCCGGTGAGAAGGAAAAAGTTGAAGCTTTATTGACTAAATTACAAGCGGCGATCGATACTGACGATACAGATTCGATGAAATCATTAACTGAAGAAATAAAACAGATTATGATGGAACTAGGTCAAAAAGTTTATAGCCAAACGGATTCCACTCCATCAACGGATTCAGATAGCGAAACAATAGAAACAGATTTTTCAGTCGGTAAATAAAACCTAAAGCCGTTTAGTATTAATTTTAAAAATTAATATTAAACGGTTTTGGTTGCACTTCCGTTTTTAGCAGCAGTTTCATGGGCATTATTTAACATTGGTCGTTTAGCTCTGCAGCAATTAAAACGAATAGCTTAATTTAAAAATATTGTTGTACTTTAATAGTAGCTGCCCAGCTTCAGTTAATCGTGCTTGTCGCTTATCTCGGTAGAAAGTCGGTGTTTTTAATTGACGTTTAAGATTTTGAAAGTATAATTTTAGATAGATTTATTATTTAATTGAGATTTTAGTTTACATGGATACCAATACAAAAGTTGCACTCGTTTTAATCCTTGTTATCAAAGCGGTTGAGATAACATTCATTGGTGGGCTCGCTACATCACTTGGAACAAATAGCTTAGTTTAAAAATATTGTTGTACTTTAATAGTAGCTGTCCAGCTTCAGTTAATCGTGCTTGTCGCTTATCTTGGTAGAAAATCGGTATATTTAATTGACGTTCAAGATTTTGAATTTGAAGGCTGACAGCTACTATTAAAGTACAAAAGTTACAATCGTTTTAATCAAGGGGCTTAAAATAACATTCCTTGGTGGCTTGAAATAATTAGTATTAACTGATAATTTATAATAGACAGTATATTGGTACATCTAATGGGTCGATGCCCGAGTGGTTAATGGGGGCGGATTGTAAATCCGCTAGCATAGCTTACGTTGGTTCAAATCCAACTCGGCCCATATTTGAATTTCTAAGCATCAATTTGAATTTTTAAGCATCATATTAACGTATTTAAAAGGTTTAAGACAACAAATAAGGACTTATTTAATGATCTTATGGTTTATTCTTAAGACTCTTGAAATTTGGGACTAAAAAATCAGAATACTCTCATTTAGTTTTAAAAGTAAAACTAAGACGCTCGGCTTAGAAAACTTTAAGCCTTCCTCTTAACCCAGACCTAAAAAATAGGAACGGCTTAAAAGTTTCCTTTACTATTTAGATTTTTACGATAAAAAATAGTATACGTATTTATATTTTTTAACAAGTCCATATAAATAAATATACTATTTTTGATGTAATAGCCAGATTTTTAAATCTTATACTACCTAAATTGAGAACGAATAAGCTTTAGTAGTAAATCTTACCACCACCCCATTTTTCGTTAACTACTTTTGGTTGAATTAAGATATGTCCAGCCATTGCAAATAGATCTTCATCCGTTAATGAACGCATTTTTGGAAAAATATCTGCACTCTTAATACTTGGGTGAATTTCCGAGATTGAATCTGTACCATCATAACTCAGCGGATCCTTAAAATAACTTACAAGATTAGTAACGTTATCTCGAGCCGGCGTAGCTAAACTAAGAGATTCCACGTCTAAACCAACGTTTGGATTTGTCTTTGTTACACCACCAACATGGCATGTTCCACACGCATTGTTGAATAGTCGTTTACCACGTTTTACCTGCTCTACACTAATTACTACTGTATTTCCTTTAGCATCTAATGTTACAGTTCTCGTATCTTCGTCTAATTCTAATGCATTAGCCGCAGAGATATGAGTACCAAGAACAAAAGTTGCTAAAACACTCCCTAATAAAAATTTATTTTTCAGCATGTGTAGTCTAACTCTAATTTTTTACTAATTAATTTTGAAAAAATCTCTCAATAAGTATTAAGTTTAATTATAAGCTATACAATAAAGAATTTCGCAATTATCTAGAAAAACTATTTAATGTTCTATAAAAACGAGCTTCAATAATATAATCGTGAAATTGTACTCTTATAAACTCAAACTATTAACTAATCAAACGTATTTTTACCAGTAAACTTAACATTAACAGGTTGAGCATTCTTACCAATCGAATGCATGACATTACCTACACCAAGTCGCCCAGCATTTAATTTTTCTGGAAAAACACCATCTTTGGGGTGAAGATACTGAACTTCACTATTTGGAAAAATACGATAAATTTTGTAATCATTAACTTTAAATGATGTACGAAGTTGAGTGCCTAATGCTAAACATTGTTCTTTTTTTGCAAGGTAAAGAAGATTTTCACCTTTTTGCATTATTGCAGAACCACTTGTTGGCATCTCAAAAATTTGTTCTTTTTTACTTGTCCAAGTGATCGCGTATTTTTCCTCAGTTTCTGCTGCTCGTAACCAACCCCCAGTACTACCCCCAAAAGTTGGAGAAGCTATTTGTAAATCTAATATATCAGTCATAAATACGCCCTACTTCAAAAAAAATAAACATATTGATGTTACTACAACCATATTTTATATGATGTTTAACATTTAATACCACTAGAAATAATTTTTTTAATGGATTGCCGTTTATACTATCCCAGTAACCGAACTAAAATTCATGCTTTACATAGAAATGCTTTTTAATTTAATTAGTTTTTTAAGTGGATTCTTATTTTCCAGTGTTTTAGATACTACCCTTGGTGAATTTAGTGAATGAGCAATTGTTGGAGCTGCATTAATAGTCTCAAGTTTAGAAATCGTAACAAAAATTTTTTATTCCACGAATTCTAAAATACACAAAAAAAAATTCGGTAAAAAGTACTCTATAATAGTAGTATTAAATGTGCTACAGTTTTTTAAAGTTGGTATCATCTACGGTTTAATAGTAGATGCATTTAAACTTGGAAGTTAATAAAATAACTAAGAACAGTTAACTAGCTTTGGGTAATATATATAATATTGAAATATAATAATATGATCACAGATGCTCAAATTTTTTTAGCACTAGGTATAGCACTAGTGGCTGCTGTATTTGCAATCGGGTTAGGGCGACAATTATACGTGTAGTGTAATTAGAATTAACTAAAATAATTACAAACTAATCGCAAATTTTGTTTCTTAATTAAATAAGTAAAAATTTAGTAGCACCAGAATAGAATAATTCAGGTGTTGCTAATCATTAACAAAAGGATAATTTACCCCCCCAACAATTGGAAAAATTCATCGTTTTAAACAATAAATTAGAGCTCGTATTGTTATAAATTAACATCACCCAAAGTAATACTGAAACTATTGAAATTTATGATAGGCTTTAATTGAATTCGTTCGCGAGGGTGAATTAAATTTTCAGAAAAGAATCATTTGTACATTGTGTGAGAACGCCCCCCGCCGCCGTTTTCGTAAATATACGAATAATAACGATGATTGGGGCTTTTGTAATAAAAACTTATATGCAATGAAACAATAATCTAATTAACAGGTATAAACCTGGGAGGTTTTCAAAGCCAAACAAATTAATTTAATTATAATCAAAATCATGACTACAACTTTAGAAAGACGCGCAAGCGCAAGCTTCTGGGAGCAATTCTGTGCATGGATCACTTCAACTGAGAACAGACTATACATCGGTTGGTTCGGTTGTCTAATGTTCCCTACTCTACTTACAGCTATTTCAGTTTACATTATTGCTTTTATCGCTGCACCTCCAGTAGATATCGATGGTATCCGTGAGCCAGTTGCTGGTTCTCTACTTTACGGAAACAACATCATCTCTGGTGCAGTAGTACCAAGCTCTAACGCTATCGGTGTTCACTTCTACCCAATTTGGGAAGCTGCTTCAATCGACGAATGGTTATACAACGGTGGTCCATACCAACTAGTTGTATTCCACTTCTTCATTGGTGTATGTGCTTACATCGGTCGTGAGTGGGAACTTTCTTACCGTCTAGGTATGCGTCCATGGATCTGTGTTGCTTTCTCAGCTCCAGTAGCTGCAGCAGCTGCAGTATTCGTAATCTACCCAATCGGTCAAGGTTCATTCTCTGATGGTATGCCTCTAGGTATCTCTGGTACTTTCAACTTCATGCTTGTTTTCCAAGCTGAGCACAACATCCTAATGCACCCATTCCACATGCTTGGTGTTGCTGGTGTATTCGGTGGTTCATTATTCTCTGCTATGCACGGTTCATTAGTAACTTCATCTCTAATCCGTGAGACTACAGAGAACGAATCAGCTAACTACGGTTACAAGTTCGGTCAAGAAGAAGAGACTTACAACATCGTTGCAGCTCACGGTTACTTTGGTCGTCTAATCTTCCAATATGCTTCATTCAACAACTCTCGTGCACTTCACTTCTTCTTAGGTGCATGGCCAGTAGTTGGTATTTGGTTCACAGCTATGGGTGTTGCTACTATGGCATTCAACCTAAACGGTTTCAACTTCAACCAGTCTGTTGTTGATTCTCAAGGTCGTGTAATTAACACTTGGGCGGATATCCTTAACCGTTCAAACCTAGGTATGGAAGTAATGCACGAGCGTAACGCTCACAACTTCCCTCTAGACCTTGCAGCTGGTGAGTCATTACCTGTTGCTCTAGTTGCTCCTGCTGTTGCAGCGTAATTAGTTATCTAGATCCTATAAAAACTAGAGAGACTTTGTCTCTCTAGTTTTTTATCTTTTTTAAATGTTGATAGGGCAAAGCTAGCGTTATCTTTTCACCATTCTTTATAAAATGGATTCAGATCGTCCCAACACGTGAAATGTTAGTATAGAGACTAAATGCTTACACTTTTATCTTTTCTAAAACCTAATAGCGGGAAACGGATTTGAACCATTGACCTTCGGGTTATGAGCCCGACGAGCTACCAAACTGCTCTATCCCGCGAAAAATTACAATATACAGTTTATTGTAATGTTAGATGAAAATAATTGTCAAATCGTTAAATACTTTGATTTTCCATTACGAATTGAAAGAAAAGAAATCATTTTTCTCTAAACCTTAAAAATCTTATTCTTAATTCAAAACTATTTAATATTAGAACACGACTTTCCAACTACTTCCAAATAATCATAAAAATTGAAACTTAAACTGTTTTATTTAACTTTGTTACAATATGACGTAAGACTCGCTCATCTCGACGAATAGTACTATTTAAAAGATCAATAAGTTGACCATTTCCTAAGAACACCATTTGAATGAAATTAGCTGCTTCAAACTTTTTTATAGCATAGCTTAGACCTTTACGCCCTTGGTTTTGAACCATAACTTTGCTACCCTTACCCGTTAAAAACTCCTGGTAAAATTCAATTTTATTATCTACCTCATTATCAACAAGATTCGGATCTAACAAGATTAGTATTTCATATAACTCTAATTCCTTACGCATACTTCTAAATAGGTTAAAAACTTTAACTATAGTATACCGAGTACAACTGGAAAAGACAACTGTTCGTGGAGCTAAAGCCCAAACTGTGTATTAGTTACACTTATCTTTGAGACTAGGGGAAACCCATTTCTAACCCATCGTTAATTGTTGCTTAGATAATTTCATTTTCGTGTTTCAGTAAACATAAATTAAAAACAGGACAAAACTACTAATAACCGAATATATGCTATAATGATAACAAGTATTTAAATCGACAAAAAATAATAAGTAGCCGAATTACTAAATTAATTAAAGAAGTTCATAATACATGTCTCACTTCACAAAAATTAAAACTAAACTTTACAACTTGACGATTCTAGAAAAAAGCTTAGATGACCTTTCATTAGAAACAGAAGTTGGAAGTAAAGAAATACGAGGCTATAATAACCAAAAACATGTAGCAGAATTAGTCATTAAACAATCAAACAATCACGATATTGGCTTTGCCTGGAATGGTAGTGAATACGAATTGGTAACAGATTTAATGTTTTGGTCACAACCTTATTCCATCGACAAATTTTTAAACCAAGTTAATCAACGTTACGCCTACAATTCAATAGTACAGATGAGTGAGCGTGAGGGCTTTCAACTTGCACAATCCGAGAACCCACAAAACGGTTCTGTAAGATTATTATTACGAAAATTTAATTAAAAAGATAATACTAGAAATACAGATGATATTTTTATAAAATAATATACATTATCTAGTAAAAATATCATCCATGAATTAATATAGAAAAATAATTTCCCAACTAAACAAAAAAATACACTACAATCAACAGCGATCAATATAAAAAAATGTTATTAGCAGATAATTTAAACCAATTACTTGAAATAGTACCAGATTTTATCCAAGGGCCATTAAAAAATCACCCTAAACGAGAGATTTTAATAGAGATTGTATTAGATATTGGGCGTAGACCAGAGGCAAGATTTGCTGATAGTACCGAATATTTATCCTACCGTACAATTGTATGGCAAGATCTAGACTATATCATAAAACGACTAGGAAAGTTCAGTGATGATAACCGAGCCGGAATAGAGAAGACGCTACATCGTATAAGTTCTTTACGAAATCGTCAAGGCAATATAATTGGGTTAACGTGTCGAATCGGGCGTGCCGTGTTTGGGACAGTTAGTATTATAAGAGATTTACTCGAAAATAAAAAATCAATTCTACTATTAGGTAAACCAGGTGTGGGAAAAACAACTGCTATACGAGAGATTGCTAGAGTATTATCGGATGGTATGAAAAAACGAGTAATTATTATTGATACATCTAATGAAATTGCTGGTGATGGTGATTTACCACACCCCTCTATTGGAAAATCCCGTCGTATGCAAGTTTCAAGTACCAAGAACCAACATGAAATTATGATTGAGGCAGTCGAAAATCATATGCCGGAAATTATAATAATCGATGAAATTGGTACTGAATTAGAAGCAACAGCAGCGCGCACAATTGCGGAGCGAGGTGTTCAACTAATTGGTACAGCACATGGCAATGCGTTAGAAAATTTAATTAAAAACCCAACTATTACAGATTTAATAGGTGGAATACAATATGTTACATTAGGAGATGAAGAAGCAAAGCGACGTGGATCCGCAAAAAGTATTTTAGAACGAAAAACACCTCCCACGTTTGATATAGCTGTTGAAATTCATGATTCACAAACTTGGGTTATTCACGATAACATTGCAAATTCAGTTGACTTATTACTTAGGGGACAAAATCCTATACTGCAAAAGCGAAATTTAACAAACCGCCAAGATGTAAATATTCATTGTGAAATTAGCTATAATGAAAACGAGCCTCACAAGACTCATCACCTTACGTCTAATATATCCGTAAAAAAACAGAAAAAAAATATTTTACTAAATAAAATTAACCTTAAAGAAAATCAAAAAGTTAAAACATTAGATAACGAGAATAATACATTACTAACAAAAAGTATTAATTTATATACGTACGGTATAAATACTCAAGAGCTTAACGCCATAATCCGAACATTACGACTACCAGTAATTATAACGAAAGAGATTCAATATGCTGATGCTATTTTAGCTTTGGAAAATTTAGTTAAAAATAATCGAAGATTAAAACAAATTTCATATTCACGTAAAACTACAATTTATACGATTCAACGGCACAGTTTATTGGAAATTGTAAAGGCGTTACAAAGATTAGATAATAAATACGATACGTTTCCAACAATTAAAAAACAAACTATTCGTAAAGCCACACGTATTATAGATAAAGAGTTGTTAACCCCTTTAGAAGAAACAAGGCTATCCATTGAAGAAATTATTATTCCAAATCATAAAATACTCGACCTTTTACCTCGAACAAGCGCTGTTAGAAAGCTTCAACGCGATCTAGTAAAACATTATCAATTAAATAGCACTAATGTTGGAAATAAATTAAATCGACGTGTTCGAATTTACCCAAATTAAAAAAATACCATAGTGAATATTGGAAAAAGTGTTATAATTATTGACGTAGTATTAAACATACATATGCAATGGCACTTAATTTACAAGAAGAGTATAACAAAACCGATATTCAAGGGATCATCGATCAACTTGAAGAAGATCTGGTAGGTTTAGCTCCCGTAAAAGCACGTATTAAAGAAATTGCTGCATTACTATTAGTCCAGCGTCTTCGAAAAAATCTTGGACTAGGGATAAATTCCACATCGGTCGGATTACATATGTCATTTACGGGTAGTCCCGGTACTGGAAAAACAGCCGTAGCGAACCGTATGGCAGATATCTTGTATAAACTCGGCTATATTCGTAAAGGACATTTAATTACAGTTACTCGTGACGATTTAGTAGGTCAATACATTGGGCATACTGCACCCAAAACAAAAGAAGTTTTGAAACAAGCTATGGGTGGAGTTCTATTTATTGATGAAGCCTACTATTTATATAAACCAGATAACGAGCGTGACTATGGCGCTGAAGCCATTGAAATCTTACTTCAAGTAATGGAAAATCAACGTGAAGACTTGGTTGTAATCTTTGCTGGTTATAAAGATCGTATGGATAGTTTCTATGAATCAAACCCAGGTTTATCATCACGAGTAGCAAACCATATTGATTTTCCAGATTACACAGCGAATGAGTTACTACAAATCTCAAAGCTAATTCTTGAAGAGCAACAATACCGTATGACACCTGACGCAGAAGCTGCACTTTTAGAGTATGTTGCAAAGCGTCGAGAATTACCATTATTTGCGAATGCTAGAACAGTAAGCAATGCAATTGATAAAGCACGAATGAGACATGCTAACCGTATGTTCGCTTCAGGTGATAAAATTCTTACAAAGGCAGATCTAGTAACAATCGAAGCTGATGACATTCGTCTAAGTAGTTTATTTGAGGAAATATAAAAAATTTAGTTAAACATCAATAAAAAATTATGGTAGAAGTATTATTATCAGGTCTTGTTCTAGGATTAGTACCAGTAACAATTGCAGGACTTTTTGTAGCAGCCTATTTACAATATCGACGTGGAAACCAATTTGGAGTCTAGCTTCTAAGAAAAGATTTTAAATAATTAAACCCTCTAAAATATTAGTTTTAGAGGGTTAATTTTTTTAGAAATACGAATGTACTAATTTTTTAAATCAATAATAATACGTGAACGTAAAACAAAATAAACCACACGGTGTCGAATACGCGTCAACATAATAACAAAAAAATTATAAGCTTCTTGTTTATACTCCGTTAAAGGGTCTTTTTGGCCATAAGCACGCCAACCTACAGCATCTCGTAAAGCAGAAATTTTTTGTAGATGTTCTTTCCAAGAGAAATCAATTTGTTGAAGTAAAAATGAGCGTTCTAATTCACGTAATAAACCAGGCTCAATTAATTTCATTTCAGCTTCTTTTAAATCATAACTAATTTGAAATTGCTGCTGTAGGTAAGCAATAAAACGAACCTCCTCCTGACTATCCAACTGTTTCGGTTGAAATAAAAATGGAGTGCCTAATAAATTCTGCACCTTTTGAAGAATACTAGTCTTCAGTAATCCATTTTGTGTTATCCCCATAAAGAAGACAACATCGTACAAACTTCTTTCAGCATATTCAATAATCCAATCGCGAAGACTATCAATTTCAAGAATTCGGCGACGTTCAATATAAACACCATTACGTTGCGTGTTTAATGCTTGATCATACTCAAATAATTTTTTACGAATATCAAAATAATAAGCTTCAACTTTTTTTTGTGCAGATTCTAAACTTTGATTTAAAAATGTGGACTGAATCGGTACTGATTCTTGTAATCCTATATTCTGCATCAGACCTGAAATTTTATCACCACCAAAAATTCTCAGTAACTTATCCTCAAGACTTAGAAAAAATCGAGATGAACCTGGATCACCTTGGCGACCTGATCGACCCCTCAATTGGTTATCAATTCTCCGAGATTCATGACGTTCAGTACCAATTACATGTAACCCTCCTAGATTTTGGACGATAGATCGATCCGCAACAGCAATATTCTTATCACTTTCATAAATTCTAAGATAATTACTCTTCAACTCTTCCGACAATTGGATCGGTAAATCAGGATTCGCTTCAAGGTACTGCAAAACTTGATCATATGTATAAATATAATCAGGAAATTGAATATCTTTAAAAAGTTTTGATAAAGTAGACAATTCATCGACTGAAAGTTCAACTTGGTCAGCGACAATCAACGATTTAGAGTAACTAATAAATTTCTGAAAGCGTGAAAGTGTAAGAGATTTTGGATTACCCCCCAAAACAATGTCAGTACCCCGCCCAGCCATATTTGTAGCGATTGTAATTGCATTCTTACAACCTGCTTGTGCAATGATTTCCGATTCACTTTCAATATTTTCAGGACGAGCGTTTAGAAGGCGATACGGTAATTGATATTCAGTAAGTAATGCTGCTAATAATTCTGATTTTTCAATCGTAGTTGTCCCAACTAAGACAGGACGACCTAAATTATACATCTCAAGACATTCATTAGCGATTGCTTGCCATTTTAAATACTGATTTTTATAAATCAAATCGGGGAAATCCTTACGCTGGATAGAACGGTTTGTTGGTACTGGAAGAACCTGTAAATTATAGATTTTTTCAAATTCGACTTCTTCTGTTTTAGCTGTACCCGTCATTCCAGATAATTTGCTATAAAGGAGAAATAAATTTTGATATGTGATTGAAGCAAGTGTCTGGCTTTCGTCTTGAATAGGCAATCCCTCTTTCGCTTCAACTGCTTGATGTAAGCCATCACTCCAGCGCCTCCCAACCATTGTTCTTCCTGTAAACTCATCCACAATAATAATTTCATTTTCCTCGTTAGCAATATAATGAGTATTTCTAACAAACAACTCTTTTGCTTTAACAGAATTTAATATATAAGGAATCCATGGATCTTCCACGTTGTATAAATCAGAAGTACCTAACGCTTGCTCACAAAACGCCAATCCTTCTTCTAATAATGTTGCGTTTTGATTTTTTTCGTCAACAGAATAGTGAATATCTTTACGTAAAGTATCAACTAATTTCGTTGTGCGTAAGTATTTTTGTGTCGGTGCCTTACTTGGGCCAGAAATTATTAATGGGGTACGGGCTTCATCAATTAATATGGCATCTACTTCATCCACAACACAGTAAAAAAATGGTCGCTGAACTATCTCATCTACTGTGAACGCCATGTTATCTCGAAGATAATCAAAACCTAGTTCATTATTTGTTACATAAATAACATCACACGCATAATTTTCTTTACGTTCCTCGAACTCCATATCTTCTTGGATTAAACCAACACTTAGACCAAGAAAAGTATGGACCTGACCAACAGATTCGGCATCACGACGTGCAAGATAATCATTTACGGTAACAACATGTACCCCTTGGCCAGAAAGAGCATTTAAAAACGTTGGAAGTAAAGCAACTAGTGTTTTACCTTCTCCGGTTTTCATTTCAGCAATCTTCCCTTCGTTTAATATAAGCCCACCAACTAATTGAACATCAAAATGTCGAAGGCCTAGAACTCGCGTAGTAGCCTCACGAACTAATGCAAATGCTTCGGTCGTAATCTGGTCATTTGATTTTACCCCATTACGCAGGTCAACTTTTAGTTGGGTAGTATAATCCCGTAACTGAGTATCAGTTAGATTATTAAACTCTTTTTCGAGTGCATTTATCTGATTAACGATTTGGTCGTACTTTGTAAGGGCTCGCTTTGTCGAATTTTGAAAGAATGTCTCAAACATAAATTCAATTTTTATTTAATTATTTTAGAAAATTTCTAACTAGTGACAACTGGCTTAATTCGAGGTCTATAGTTTATTAGGGTGGGTTTTTAGAAACGTTTGGTTAGTAAATATACTTCTATTAAATTATACTATAATCAGACTAATCTTACCGAAAGTGAAAACAATTAAGACAAACAAATCAGATAAGTCTTTACCTTTTTCAGCTACTATGGAAATTACTCGTAACTAATGAAATATTTATAAATTACAGTTGGGTTACCTGGGGCTCGAACCCAGAACTTATCGGTTAAAAGCCGAGTGCTCTACCATTGAGCTAGTAACCCTTGAACCTATGCAATAATTATATACTGATCTTGTTTTCTTTCATAGGGATTAATTTTAAAATCGATTTGCAGAAAAACCACCCATAAAATTAAATAAGAAATATCTTCTAGAGAATCAGATCGTTTAAAAGTTTTTACTAAGTTAAAACAAATTTGCAAAAAGCTAAAAGTTTTTGCTATTATTAAGTCATGGCTCAGTAGCTCAGTTGGTTAGAGCAGGGGACTCATAAGCCCAAGGTCGCAGGTTCAAGTCCAGCCTGAGCCAATTCAAATATAAGTTCAAATTTTTATTAAAAGAGCAATTAATATTATCTGTTAAAAAGAATCTAAAACTTTTATGAAAGCAAAGACTATATTATATCAAGAAGATGCCCGAAAAGCACTTGAACGTGGAATGGATACACTTGCTGAAGCCGTAGCAATCACACTAGGACCGAAAGGAAGAAATGTAGTGCTAGAAAAAAAGTTTGGAACACCACAAATCGTCAACGACGGTGTAACAATAGCAAAAGAAATTAACCTAGTAGATAACCTAGAAAATACGGGTGTTTCATTAATTCGACAAGCTGCCTCAAAAACTAATGACGTAGCAGGAGACGGAACAACAACTGCCACAGTACTCGCATACGCAATAATAAAGCAAGGAATGCGTAATGTAGCAGCTGGAGCAAATCCAATTGTTCTTAAACGTGGAATAGAAAAAGCTACACAATATGTCGTATACCAAATAACGGAATATGCCCGACCTATTGAAAATATTGATGATATTACAAAGGTTGCAACTATATCAGCAGGTAATGACACAAGTGTTGGTTCATTAATCGCTAATGCTATTGATAAAGTTGGGCGAGAAGGGTTAATTTCACTTGAAGAAAGTAAATCAACAAGCACTGAGCTAGAAATTACCGAAGGTATGGGATTTGATCGAGGTTTTATATCTGGGTATTTTGTCACAAACACCGAGAAAATGGAGATTGTACTTGAAAATCCATTGATATTAATTACAGATAAAAGAATTCGTGTAATTAAACAAGATCTATTACCAGTTTTAGAACTAGTCACAAAAACTAATCAGCCATTGTTAATTATTAGTGATAACGTCGAAAAAGAAGCATTAGCGACACTAATTGTTAATAAACTAAGAGGAATTTTAAATGTGGTAGCAGTTCGTGCACCTGGTTTTGGTGATCGTCGTAAAGCTATGTTAGAAGATCTAGCGGTATTAACTGCTGGTCAAGTTATTACAGAAGATGCCGGGCTAAGCCTAGAAAAAATTGATATCGAGACATTAGGAAAAGCACGAAGAGTTATTGTCGGAAAAGAATCGACTACTATAATTTCAGATGCAAATAAAGAAAACGTTCTTGCGAGATGTGAACAATTAAGACGTCAACTAGAAAAAAGCGACACAAGTTACGAGCGAGAGAAAATTCAAGAACGTTTAGCAAAATTAAGTGGTGGTGTAGCTGTTATAAAAGTTGGAGCAGCCACAGAAACAGAAATGAAAGATCGTAAACTACGATTAGAAGATGCTGTGAATGCGACAAAAGCGGCAGTGGAAGAAGGAATAGTACCCGGTGGCGGTTCTACACTAGTGCACATATCAACACAATTATTAGACTGGGCTAAGAAAAACTTAAAGGATGACGAACTACTGGGTGCATTAATAGTTGAAAAGGCATTAAGTGCACCTCTTCGCCGTATTGCTACAAATGCAGGACAAAACGGAGCAATTATCGCAGAAAAGATTAAAGATGCCGACTTTAACATTGGCTATGATGCTGCAACAAATGAATTCGTAGATATGTATAAGCAAGGAATCATTGATCCTGCAAAAGTAACACGCTCAACCTTACAAAATGCGGCGTCGATTGCTAGTATGGTCTTAACAACTGAATGTATTATTGTGGATAAAATGGATAAAAACTAAACAATTTGCTAATACTCTATCAAAAAGTTTGTTTACGTTTTTTATACTTAATTGTCCTTAGAAAAATTAACCATCAAAAGCAATAACCTAACTAAATATGTTTGTAAAGAATGATATTAACGAGCTAAATTTAAACAAAATTCAAGATGATGAAATGGCATTATCTGAACATATTGAAGAATTTAGCCAAAGAATAATTTTTTGTTTAATTCTTTTATTGCTAAGTACTTTACTTTGTTTTACAGATATCAAGCAAATTGTACAAATTTTTCAGATTCCTGCTGTGGGAATTAAATTTCTTCAATTTGCTCCAGGTGAATATTTTTTTGCATCGGTCAAGATTGCTGCGTTTTGTGGAATTTTACTTAGCAGTCCATTAACTATATACCAAATTTTTTTATATGTTGTGCCCGGTATGACAAAAAAAGAGCGTGATATTGTTCTTCCAATAACGTTTGGATCATGCATTCTATTTGCGATAGGATTAATTTTTGCTTACTTTTTTTTAGTTCCAGCAGCACTTAAATTCTTTATTGCCTATGGCGCTGACGTTGTTGAACCATTTTGGTCATTTAATCAATATTTTGATTTTGTGGCTGCTTTAATTTTTGCTACAGGATTAGCGTTTCAAATTCCTATCATCCAAATTGTACTTGGTTTGTTCGGAATCGTATCTGGTCAAAACATGTTATCTGCATGGAAATATGTAGTTGTTTTATCAACAGTTCTTGCAGCGATAATAACACCATCTACAGACCCATTAACACAAATTATTATGTCAGTTGCGTTATTAGCACTTTATGTAAGTGGCGCAGGAGTTGTAATTCTAATAAAAAAATAAATTTATAGAATTTATTGGAATGTAGTGAAAAAATGGCGTAATATCCAGAATATTAAGATATAATCATTATGTATACTTTTGAATAGTTTAAATAAAATGACAGGCGTAATCAAAAAATTTAGATCAGTAGTTTTAGTTCTAGGGATTCTATTAACTCTAGCATTACCCAAAGTTTCATACGCTTATCCAGTATTTGCACAACAAGCGTACGAAAGTCCAAGAGAAGCAACTGGTCGAATTGTTTGTGCAAATTGCCACTTAGCACAAAAACCGACAGAAATTGAAATTCCTCAAGCAGTACTTCCAGATTCAGTTTTTGAAGCAGTTGTAAACATTCCTTATGATTTAAGCTCAAAGCAAATCACGGCAACTGGTACAAAAGGGGGATTAAATGTTGGAGCAGTTCTTGTATTACCAGAAGGATTTCAACTGGCCCCTAAGGACCGTATCTCAGCTGAAATTAAACAAAAGACGAAGGGAGTTTTTGTTCAACCGTATAGTAAAACAAAGACAAATATTCTAGTTGTTGGTCCTGTTTCAGGCGATAAACACCAAGAAGTTATATTTCCTATATTATCGCCAGATCCTGCAACAAATAAGGACGTACATTTCTTAAACTACCCGGTTTACGTTGGAGCTAATCGTGGTCGTGGTCAAGTATATCCAAGTGGTGAAAAGAGTAATAATAATGCTATTACTTCAACAGTAGCTGGTCAAATTACATCGATTCAAGACTTAGAGAAAGGTAAAAGAAGTGTTGTTGTTCAATCTACAAGTGGTAGTGAAGTAACTCAAACAATTCCTGCTGGACTAACTCTAACTGTTAAAGCAACAGATGTCGTTAAAGTAGATCAACCACTTACAGAGAATCCAAATGTTGGTGGCTTTGGTCAAAGTGAGACAGAAATTGTTCTCCAAAACCCAAACCGTGTTAAGGGAATGATCGTATTTTTCTTCACGGTCACTCTTACGCAAATTCTTTTAGTATTAAAGAAGAAGCAGTTCGAAAAAGTACAAGCTGCCGAAATGAATTTCTAATATGAAGAAGAAGTATTAAAAAAAAGGAACCGGATCGACAAGATCCAGTTTCTTTTTTTTATGATCGAACAATTTTATCTGACGAACTAACAAATACTAACGCTGCAGAAATTGGGATTACAACAATTACTACTGCTAATATTACACTACTTAAGAATGCGCTTAATGAAGGTGTCATACTAATAACAAATTTAATATTTTGAACTAATGAAAATTATAGCACAACTTAATCCATTTAAAAAATAGATATAAGTTTGTTCCTCTTTTCAGCTTCAGATTATCTTTTACCCATCACAAACGGTAATAAAGACGCTACACGAGCACGTTTTATTAATTTTTGTACTTTCTTTTGCTGCTTAGAAGTTAAGTTCGTTGTCCGACGAGGTAAAATTTTACCCTGATCACTAATAAAAGTCATTAAAACAGTAGTATTTTTATAATCTAACGTCTCAATAATTTCATCACTAATCTCCAAACCTTCAACTTTCTTTGAATTACTGTACATTGATTCTATTTAATCTCTTTAAAAACTTCATGCTTTTTCGTAACCGGTGAATACTTACGAAGTTCGATCCGCTCTGTTGTATTTCGTCTATTTTTTACTGTTGTATAACGATAAGTGCCTAATTCGCACTTATGTTCTAAAGTTACTTGGATACGCGCCCCTTTACCTTTAGCCATAAGAATTTTTTTTTATAAGATATTTAAAGTATAAACCTAACAGAAAAAAAAACAAGATCTAAGTAAGTGAAAAATCAAATAAGAACTTACAAACCTAAGATACTATTTACTACTCCATAACGTTTGATTTTTTGACCAATGATAAATAACCCTGAATCAATGATTTCTTGAATTCATCAACTTTTTTTATTAATCTAGTGAGACTTAGCAAATCAATTTTCTTCATTTTCAATTTACAATAGGCGAGATAGAATTAGAAATCTCCTAAGAAAGGAGTAAGGTTGGAGGAAATACATTTAAAAAGCATGGGGGTTGAATTCGACCAAATGTGTCAATCAAAATTTTATTGAAGTTAAACTAAGAGGTTATTAAATTAAAACCTTTTTATTTGACAAAGCAGTATGCTTACAGCAATATAATAAGTAACGTAATTGCTGGTGTAGCTCAATTGGTAGAGCAACTGATTTGTAATCAGTAGGTTATGAGTTCAAGTCTCTTCACTAGCTCATTTAGAACATAGAAAAAATATTTATATCTAACTAAGTAGATTTCAACCACATTTTTATGATATGATTTCTGTAGTCAAAATATCAAATCCTATTGTTTAATTATTTTTACTCTTATTAAATTATGTCAAGCTTACTTTATTTCCTACCGGTACAATTAAAAGCTGCAATTCAAGTACTAGGTGCTGGTTCAGCAGCGTTTCTCCAAATTTATACTGTTCTACTAACATTTCGTCTTTACTGTAGCTGGTTTCCAAACATTAATATGTACCACCAACCATTCTCAACGGTTGGTACAATGACAAACTTTTATTTGCGATTCTGGCGTTCATTCATGCCACCACAAATGCTAATTGACACTTCACCAATCTTCGCGTTTTGGATACTTGATTTGATGGTTGATGTAAGTGTAAAATTAAGCTACGGGCAATGGCTATATTAAAAATATCCAATACCAAAGTAAAAAAATAAAATGGTTGAAAAAGAAGTGTCAAACTCCGAATCAGTTTTAAAAGATATTGTGGAAAGCCCTTATAAGTATGGCTTTAAAACAGAAATCGAAACTGAACAATTCCCAAAAGGGGTAAATAGTGAAATTATATCCCAAATATCAGATAAAAAAAACGAGCCAGACTTTTTAAGACAATTCCGACAAAAGTCTTTTGCAATCTGGGAAAAGCTCGACCAACCGGATTGGAGCTATTTAAATATTGCAGAAACTAATTATCAAGGAATTCAATATTATTCACGACCAAAGACCAAAAGTAAAATTGGAAGCCTTGATGATGCGGATCCTGAATTATTACGTACATTTGAAAAACTCGGCGTTTCATTAAACGAGCAAAAAATGCTAGCAAATGTCGCTGTAGATGCAGTATTTGATAGTGTTTCAATTGGTACGACCTTTAAAAAGAAATTACATCAGTCAGGTGTTATTTTCTGTTCCATTTCTGAAGCAATTGAGCGTTATCCAACATTAATTCAAAAGTATTTAGGTAGTGTCGTACCAATTGGAGATAATTTTTTTTCCGCATTAAATTCAGCTGTATTTAGTGATGGTTCATTCTGCTATATACCAAAAGATACAATTTGTCCTTTAGAGTTATCTACATATTTCCGAATTAATAACGAAGAATCTGGACAATTTGAAAGAACACTCATAATAGCAGAAGAAAGAAGTACAGTTAGCTATTTAGAAGGTTGTACTGCTCCACAATTTAGTAGTAACCAATTACATGCTGCAGTAGTTGAATTAGTTGCTTTAGAGAATGCTTCAATAAAATATTCAACAGTTCAGAATTGGTACGCTGGGGATGAAAATGGTGTTGGTGGTGTTTATAATTTTGTTACAAAACGTGGACTTTGTGCAGGGAAAAATGCACGTATTTCGTGGACTCAAGTTGAAACTGGCTCTGCTATAACATGGAAATATCCAAGCTGCATATTAGCTGGTAATGCAGCAATTGGAGAATTTTATTCAGTAGCTTTAACTAGTAATAAACAACAGGCTGATACTGGAACGAAAATGATTCACGTCTCACCAAATACAAAAAGTCGAATAATATCAAAAGGAATATCGGCTGGACAATCTGATAATAGCTATCGAGGTCTTGTTAAAATTGGACCAAATGCAACAAATACACAAAATTATGCACAATGCGACTCGTTATTAATTGGGAAAAATTCAACCGCTAACACATTCCCCTATATTGATGTACAAAATAGTAATACACGAATCGAACATGAAGCCTCAACGTCACGAATTGCAGAAGAACAATTATTTTATCTACTCCAACGCGGTATTACAATGGAAGAAGCAGTTGCATTAATGGTCAACGGATTTTGTAAAGAAGTATTTAATGAACTGCCACTTGAATTTGCCTCAGAAGCTGATCGACTATTGAGCTTGAAATTAGAAGGTTCAGTTGGATAAAAATTTTTAACCTAATTGGAATATGAATTTTTTAAATGATTTTATTCTATTATTAAAAGCGCGATACCCTATTATTTACGTTTCAACATATGAAGAAGAACGTATTGAATATATAATTCGTCTTTGCTGTAAAAAATATGTCGCGCGAACATATTATTCCTGGGACTTTATCAATGGTTATCAAGGTAATCCTAATGACTCTGGATTTGCAGCAAAAAACCCATTAGAAGCACTAGAATTAGTTGAAAAACTAACTGCTGAAACAGCATCTGTTTTCGTATTAAAAGATTATGATAATTTTTTAAAAGATTTATCAATAATCCGAAAACTCAAAAATCTTAACCGCGAGCTAAAGACTCAACCCAAAAATTTAATTATTATTGCTCCAGAGATTAATATACCAGAAGGTTTACGAGAATTAATAACGATTGTTGAATTCCCATTACCTAATTATCTAGAAATTAAAGAAGAACTTAAACGACTAGTTAATTCATTACAACAGGATATACTAGATAGTCAACTAAATGAGTTAACAATAGCCTGCCAAGGACTATCACTAGAACGAATACGTCGTGTTTTATCAAAAATAATTACTAAATACGGAACAATCAACGAATTAAGCCCCAATTTGATATTAGAGGAGAAAAAACAAATTATCCAACAGAGTCAGCTCTTGGAATTTTGTATCCCTAATAAAAAATTATCCGATTTAGGAGGTTTAGATAATTTTAAAGCATGGCTAAAACAACGCGATGAAGCGTTTTCACAATCTGCACTAGATTATGGATTGCCTTATCCAAAGGGTTTGCTACTTGTGGGAGTCCAAGGTACAGGAAAATCAATTGCAGCTAAAATTATTGCTGATGAATGGAAACTACCGTTACTCAAATTAGATTTTGGAAGACTTTTTGCATCGCTTGTTGGTCAATCTGAATCAAGAGTGCGAAAAATGATTCAAACTGCTGAGGCATTATCACCTTGTATACTATGGGTTGATGAAATTGATAAAGCATTTGCAGGAACACAAACAAGTGGCGATAGCGGAACAACAAGTCGTGTATTAGCAACATTTATTACTTGGTTAGCAGAAAAAACAACACCTGTTTTTGTTGTCGCAACCGCAAACAATATTGAATGGATTCCACCCGAAGTTGTAAGAAAAGGTCGGTTCGATGAAATATTTTTCTTAGGATTACCAACCCGTCAAGAACGTGAAGCCATTTTTGAAGTACACCTTAAAAATTCTCGACCGACAAAATTAGATACATTTCAAATACCTTTACTTAGTGACCTAACTAAAGATTTTTCCGGGGCTGAAATTGAAGCAATAATTACGGATGCTATGCGACTTGGATTCAGTAAAAAACGAGAATTTACAAATGAGGATATAATTATTTCGATTCAAAACTGTGTCCCACTAGCAAAAACAAAAAGTAAGGAAATTAAAGCGCTTCAATCTTGGGCAGAATCAGGAAATGTTGTACCAGCCTCAAAATATTAGTTTACAAGTTATTTAATTCCCTTTAGCGATTATTGAACTATGTTTACCACTTTGGTAAACATAAGTACTAGGGTGTTATATTAATAAATTTTAATCAACATATTTTCTTTGTCACTTATTGATTAACGAACTTGAATAGTCATACTTGACCATCTTACTAAAAGTAAAAGCTTTGAAATATTAACGACAGAGACAAAAGATAAATTAAATTAAACAGTTAAAGGGTCAATGACGCACGAAAAAAGTTTTCAAACCCATAACGACAACATGCGTGTAACGCACTAGTAAATAAAACTTTAACGGTATTAGATTTAAGAGGCGAATGAAGAATTCCATCTGACTAGAATAATCAGCAACTAACCTTGACAAACCTAAAAAAACGGATTATTATCTGCAATACATTGACACAGTAATATTCAATGAACCTTTTAATACAAGGTAATACTTTTACATAAATCCAAGATGCAACTATTAGAAAACCACGAAATTTTTTATAAGAAAAAAGATTTACCTGATTTGTGTGTGGGTGATACAGCAATTGTTACCATTTATCTTGAATTACCAAAAGAACAAGATGAAGGTGAAAAAAAAGAAAAAGAACGTACACAAGCTTATGAAGGAGTAATAATTGCAAAACATCGTAATACAAAGGAACCAAACGCGACAATTACTGTAAGGAAAGTTTCTCAAGAAGTTGGTATTGAGAAAGTTTTCCTAGTTAACTCACCATGGATAAAAGATATCAAGATAATTAGTCGTGCAAGAGTTAGGCGTGCAAAGCTTTATTATTTACGTGAGAGAACAGGTAAATCAGCTCGATTAAAGCGTCGCTTTTAGTTTGTTAAATTAGTTCATATAATATATTTAAATAAAATTTACTTATGAAATTACCAACACTTGAAGACATCTTAGAAAATAAAAAATGTGAAAGACTTGTATCGCTTGTGGGATTAATCTTCCCGTTCCTTGAGGTGCACGTAGTTCTTGGCCCAAAGGTTTTATGCAATACGAACAACGCTGATTTCAACATTTTTTTCAAAACTCATCTTGTCGGTCCCATTGCTGAATTATATAGTAATCAAGCAAACCATATGATTTCATTCATTCTTATGGTAATCGTCTTTGACGCGTGCGTACGAAAGACAATCCCACTAACTCTTTTTTCACGATTTAATATTATACAGGGTGTCTTATTAGATGTGATTTGCTCTTTTCTTGGTATCACTTATTCACAATTGTCATATTTAGTCCGAGAAAGCACATTTGGTGAGTTGTTAGCGAATGTTGCGTACTTTGGTATAGTTGGTTTTATACTTTATGCGATATTTATGATTCTTTTTGGGAGATATCCTAAAATTCCAATTGTATCTGAAGGTGCAAGATTAAATGTTCAAATTTTTAGATAACATTGTAGTATGTAGTAATTTTGGATAATTTCTTTCCGTATTGTTAAAATTTATTAAAAAAAAACAGGTCTTGTTTAGACCTGTTTTTTTTTATCGCTTCGGTTATTATTCTAAATCCTTTCTGTTTGGGTTTCTTGATGGGTCGTTAGAAAGAAATCCAAAAGTAAAAAGTGAGATAAAAAAGATAACAACTGTGTATACTAATATTTTTAGTGTAAACATTTATCAGAATCGGTTTATTTAATTAAAGTAAATCTTACTGTTAACAACAAGCCTACTATTTTATTTAAAATTATACTCTAAGTATTAGCTCATAGCCATAAAATATTTAACAAGATTTTAAGTCTACTTTACTTTAAGTTAGTATTCTTAGAGATTTTGGGTCTGAATTGAGTTCATTAAAGAAATGAAATATCATTACTACGCTGCGTTTGCTGATAGTTGACTTCTTTTAACTTTCTTAAAATTTGACCAAAATATTCTTGTAAATACTGTTCTAACGTTAAGAATTCAAACGATTGGAAAGTCTCGTCTTTATTTTGATTTGTAGACTGTGAATTTAACACTTCAGAGAATTGCAGACGATCGGCAATGTTCCATGTAAATTCAAAGAATCGAAAGAACCGGCGTAAAAAACCAATTGCAATGAATGGAATATATGATACTTGCGCTGTTTCACCTGATAACCGTTCGCACAGCTCGATAATTTCTGTTGATGTCCAGCCTTTGGGCCCGACTAGTGAGAAAGTTTTATAGTCACTTTTTGATGTTACTAAACTTCCAATAATTGCTTTTGCCGCGTCTTGTGTATCAAGATATGGCACTGGTTTCGATTCACCTAAGAGCCAAACTTTTTGTTTTTCAAGTATCGGTATTGCGTATTGACTAATTAATCCTTGAAAAAATCCTGGGCAGCGGAAGATTGTGTAATTTAAACCCGATTCTTGTAATCGTTTTTCCACCTTTAACTTTAGATCGAGTAGTGGTATTGTCTGGTTTTCATCTGCATTTAACACTGAAAAGAAGATGAATTTTTTGATGTTCGCAAGTTTGGCTGCTTCAATTAAAGCAACTTTACCTTGCCAATCTACTCTTTCTGCATTGTAATCGTCGGTAGGTCTAACTGTTGCGGCATCGATAATTACATTTACGTCTTTAAAAGAGGGTGGTATGGTCTCTGGGATTGATAAGTCACCGTAAACAAGTTCAGCTCCCCAATCGCGAAGAAAAGTTCCTCGTCTAAGGTTACGCACTAAGCACTTGACTTGATAACCTTCATCAATAGCTTGTTTTACAACTTGACGACCTAAAGTTCCAGTACCTCCAATAATAAGTATACTCATTTTAATAGGGGAATATTTACTATAAAAAAACTAATATAATACTACCATAATAAACAATTTTTATCTGATTTTAGTACTGTTTTGTCAGTACATAGAATATTTAATTGTAACTTAATTAATTAATATCTTGACAGAAGGTGCCACTAGCGGATACTATTGATTCAGGTCAAAAATTTAATTCAATCAATTAGAATACCATGGAGAGTTTGATCCTGGCTCAGGATGAACGCTGGCGGTATGCTTAACACATGCAAGTCGAACGAAAGCTTTATGCTTTAGTGGCGAACGGGTGCGTAATACGTGAGAATCTGCCCTTAGGAGGAGAATAACTTCTGGAAACGGTTGCTAAGTCTCCATATGCCGAGAGGTAAAATAGTTTACACTGCCTAGGGATGAGCTCACGCCTGATTAGCTTGTTGGTAAGGTAATGGCTTACCAAGGCCACGATCAGTAGCTGGTTTGAGAGAACGATCAGCCACACTGGGACTGAGACACGGCCCAGACTCCTCCGGGAGGCAGCAGTGAGGAATTTTCCGCAATGGGCGAAAGCCTGACGGAGCAATACCGCGTGAGGGATGAAGGATTTTGGTCTGTAAACCTCTTTTCTCAAGAAAGAAGTTCTGACGGTACTTGAGGAATAAGCATCGGCTAACTCCGTGCCAGCAGCCGCGGTAATACGGGGGATGCAAGCGTTATCCGGATTTATTGGGCGTAAAGCGCCTGTAGGTTGTTTAATAAGTCTGTTGTTAAAGACTAGGGCTTAACCCTAGGAAAGCAATGGAAACTACTAGACTTGAGTATGATAGGGGTAGAGGGAATTTCTAGTGTAGCGGTGAAATGCGTAGATATTAGAAAGAACACCGGTGGCGAAGGCGCTCTACTGGATCATTACTGACACTCAGAGGCGAAAGCTAGGGTAGCAAAAGGGATTAGATACCCCTGTAGTCCTAGCCGTAAACGATGGATACTACATGTTGCGTTTTTAATGCAGTATGGTAGCTAACGCGTTAAGTATCCCGCCTGGGGAGTACGGTCGCAAGGCTGAAACTCAAAGGAATTGACGGGGGCCCGCACAAGCGGTGGAGCATGTGGTTTAATTCGATGCAACGCGAAGAACCTTACCAAGGCTTGACATACTACAGATTTCTTTGAAAGAGGAAAGTGCCTTCGGGAATGTAGATACAGGTGGTGCATGGCTGTCGTCAGCTCGTGTCGTGAGATGTTGGGTTAAGTCCCGCAACGAGCGCAACCCTTATTTTTAGTTGCTAATTTATTTTAGGTTTTCTAGAAAGACTGCCGGTGACAAACCGGAGGAAGGTGAGGATGACGTCAAGTCAGCATGCCCCTTATGCCTTGGGCTACACACGTGCTACAATGGTTAAGACAAAGAGTTGCGAGCTCGCGAGAGTCAGCTAATCTCATAAACTTAGCCTAAGTTCGGATTGTAGGCTGCAACTCGCCTGCATGAAGTCGGAATCGCTAGTAATCGCTGGTCAGCCATACAGCGGTGAATCCGTTCCCGGGCCTTGTACACACCGCCCGTCACACCATGGGAGCTGGTCATGCCCGAAACCGTTTGCTTAACCTTTATGGAGAGCGGCGTCTAAGGTAGGGTTAGTGACTGGGGTGAAGTCGTAACAAGGTAGCCGTACTGGAAGGTGCGGCTGGATCACCTCCTTTTAGGGAATTTATTACATAACTAGTTTAACTTAGACATTTTTATATTTTACCTATATTTTTATTACATAGAAAATTTCGAATAGAAAAAACTTGAAAAATTTGTACTTTTAATACAAGTCAAGCGATTAAGAGCTTACGACGGATACCTTGGTGTTCAGAAGCGATGAAGGGCGTGGCTACCAACGAAATGTTTCGGGGAACTGGAAGCAAGTTTTGATCCGAAAATACCCGAATAAGGAAACTTCGAGAACTACTTCTTGAATTAAATAGAGAAGAAAGAGCAAACCTAGTGAATTGAAACATCTTAGTAACTAGAGGAAAAGAAAGCAAAAGCGATTCTCTTAGTAGCGGCGAGCGAAACGGGACCAGTCTAAACTTTATATAACTATAAAGGGTTGTGGGACAGCTTATTGTAAAGTGTAATTGTTAGATGAAGCAGAATGAATGCTGCGCCATAGTAGGTGAAAGTCCTGTAGTCGAAAACTTAAACATTTTAAAGCTTTATCCCAAGTAGGGAGGGACACGTGAAACCCCTTTTGAATTTGCGAGGACCACCTCGTAAGACTAAATATTCCTGAATAACCGATAGTGAACCAGTACCGTGAGGGAAAGGTGAAAAGAACCCCGGGAGGGGAGTGAAATAGAACATGAAATCGTAAGTTTACAAGCAGTAGAAGAGCGACTTAACGCTCGACTTCGTGCCTGTTGAAGAATGAGCTGGCGACTTGTAGGTTGTGGCAAGATTAAGATAAGAAAATATCGAAGTCATAGTGAAAGCGAGCCTGAATAGGGCTTTAAGTCATAATTTACAGACCCGAACCCGGATGATCTAACCATGGCCAGTGTGAAGCTTAGGTAACACTAAGTGGAGGTACCAACCGACTGTTGTTGAAAAAACAGCGGATGAGTTGTGGTTAGGGGTGAAATTCCAATCGAATCCGGAGCTAGCTGGATCTCCCCGAAATGCGTTGAGGCGCAGCGGTTAATGTTTTTTCTTAGGGGTAAAGCTACTGTTTTGGTGCGGGCTGCGAGAGTGGTACCAAATCAAGGCAAACTCTGAATACTAAGACATTTAGTTAACCAGTGAGACGTTGGGGGATAAGCTTCAATGTCAAGAGGGAAACAGCCCAGATTACTAGTTAAGGCCCCTAAATAATTGCTAAGTGGTAAAGGAGGTGGGATTGCATAGACAATCAGGAGGTTTGCCCAGAAGCAGCAATCCTTTAAAGAGTGCGTAATAGCTCACTGTTCGAGTGATCCTGCGCCGAAAATGACTGGGACTAAGCAATTTGCCGAAACTGTAAGATGTTTAAACATCGGTAGGGGAGCGTTCTACATTAGTGAGAAGAATTAACGAAAGTGGGTTTGGACAAAGTAGAAGTGAGAATGTCAGCTTGAGTAGCGAAAACATTGGTGAGAATCCAATGCCCCGAAAACCTAAGGGTTCCTCCGGAAGGCTCGTCCGCGGAGGGTGAGTCAGGTCCTAAGGTAAGGCTGAAAAGCGTAGTCGATGGATAACAGGTTAATATTCCTGTACTGTTTATTGTTGGTAAAGGGGGACGGAGAAGGCTAGGTCGACCGAATGTTGGTTATCGGCTTAAGTATTCGAGGTGTTGAGAAGCGGTGAAAACGCTTTGAGCTGAGATATGAATAGGAGGTGCTAAGGCACTGAACCGACTGATGTCATACTTCCAAGAAAAGCCCTAACTACCATAAGCAATAAATACCTGTACCCTAAACCGACACAGGTGGGTAAGTAGAGTATACTAAGGGGCGCGAGATAACTCTCTCTAAGGAACTCGGCAAAATAGCCTCGTAACTTCGGGAGAAGAGGTACCCTTTATGGGTTGCAAGAACCAGACGCTGGCGACTGTTTACCAAAAACACAGGTCTCCGCAAAGTCGTAAGACGATATATGGGGGCTGACACCTGCCCAGTGCCGGAAGGTTAAGGGAGCTTGTTAGTCTTTGACGAAGCTCGTGACCGAAGCCCCGGTGAACGGCGGCCGTAACTATAACGGTCCTAAGGTAGCGAAATTCCTTGTCGGGTAAGTTCCGACCCGCACGAAAGGTGTAACGATCTGCGTACTGTCTCGGAGAGAGACTCGGCGAAATAGACTTGTCTGTGAAGATGCGGACTACCTGCACCTGGACAAAAAGACCCTATGAAGCTTTACTGTAGCTTGATATTGGCTCCGGGCTTTGTTTGCGCAGGATAGGTGGGAGGCGTTGAAAGTTTTCTTGCGGGAAGATTTGAGCCGTTGGTGAGATACCACTCTAACAATGCTAGGATTCTAACCCTATGTCGTTATCCGGCTAGGGGACAGTTTCAGGTGGTCAGTTTGACTGGGGCGGTCGCCTCCTAAAAGGTAACGGAGGCGTGCAAAGGTTCCCTCAGGCTGGTTGGAAATCAGTCGTAGAGTGTAAAGGCATAAGGGAGCTTGATTGTGAGACATACAAGTCGAACAAAGACGAAAGTCGGCCTTAGTGATCCGGCGGTACCGAGTGGAAGGGCCGTCGCTCAACGGATAAAAGTTACTCTAGGGATAACAGGCTGATCTCCCCCAAGAGTTCATATCGACGGGGAGGTTTGGCACCTCGATGTCGGCTCGTCGCATCCTGGGGCGGTAGTACGTCCCAAGGGTTGGGCTGTTCGCCCATGAAAGCGGCACGCGAGCTGGGTTCAGAACGTCGTGAGAC
>Ga0209091_10000319_pt1 | contig 47178 bp, 32 predicted proteins | sample ArcticOcean_MG_C_6_FD_187438 | JGI IMG/M metagenome (GOLD analysis project Ga0209091, IMG submission 187438) | Marine microbial communities from western Arctic Ocean - ArcticOcean_MG_CB8_128 (SPAdes) (version 2) | ecosystem: Environmental > Aquatic > Marine > Oceanic | place: Arctic Ocean...
CGCCGCACGAAATTGCGCGCCAGCGTTTTGGCAACATTACTTTTGCCAACGCCGACGCCGGCGCCAGCGCTTATACTCACACCGCAATCGAGGAAGCCGCCAGAGCGATTCGCGAACTGAATAACTAGACCCCTAGCCCCAAGAACGTCCTATTTTGGGTTAGTGAGACTGCGCTGAGGGTGCCTGTTAACACCGTAGACTTAAAAAAGCTGTTTTCGGATCAGTTTATCGAGTCCCGCTTAAACCCAAGCGCGTTCTATCTGCCGTTAATGCGGCTGCGCTGAGGGTGTCTGTTAAAACCGTAGCTAAGCGTTGGGCGCGCGATGCGGCATTCAACCAACCTCGACACAGCCTAGCTTCAGCGCGCAAGTCAACGGCCTGATCAAAGGATCGTTTGTGACGAAAGCGGCAGCGGCCTTATTCCTCAGGAGAAAGTTGGCGATGGCAATCCTGAGCGGCGGCATGTCTCAGCCGCCGAGTCGATGCTGACGCATCGCCTCGGGTCTTATGCTCCGCTTGGGTTATGAGCGCCGGATGATGCTCGGCTGCGAACTTGCAAGCCACCATACTGGCTTCATTTAATCGTGCGGTCTGAATCGCCGTGGTCGGAATGATGGACGAAACAGTGCCACAACCGCCAAGCAACAAAGCCATGATAAGCCCGAGGCAAAGCAGCCTCATCCGACGGCACAAAACTTGATCACCCGAGACCTCAGCGTGAGCGGGTTGCCGGCCTGAAAGCTCCGCCAGAATATTTTTTGAGTGCTCAATGAGCACGAACGATCTCAGTCATCGCGTTTAGATCGAGCTATAGTCAATCTCCCCTCCTGAAAACTGGACGGTTTCGGTGAGTGGTGCACGGGTTGTTCGGGCATTGTTAGCCGGTAGAGTTGTATCTTCAAATCCGAAACTCAAGCCATACAGCACCGTCATATCGTCTTCCAGCCCGAAGGTTTCGCGCACCAAATCTGGATAATGCCCCATCGTGCCTTGGGCGCAGGAAGCCAGCCCATGCGCGGTCATTGCAAGCATTAGCGTCTGGGTATACATACCAACATCGGCAGCAGATTGCCCACCAAAAATGTCCTGCATACAGAAAAAGGCGACATGCGGGGCATCGAACAGTTCGAAATTACGCAAGCTGGCGCGTGCTCGTCCGGCTTTGTCTTCCCACTCGATGCCCATCGCATCATAAAGCACCCGCGCGCAATCTCGACGGCGCTGCTTAAAAGGTTCGCCCAGACGGCCCTTATCTTTGTGGTCCTGCATCGACGGCACGCCTTCGGTTACCCGACGAAGCAATTCGGTGCGAAGCGAATCTCTCACCTCGCCTGACGCCACACAAACCCTCCACGGCTGCACGTTCGTGCCCGAAGGCGACCATTGCGCCAGATCGAAAACCTGGCGCATTAAGGCTTTAGGTACGGGTGTCGGTAAAAATCCGCGGACCGACCGACGACCTAAAACGGCCTCGTCTAAACTCATTGCTGTCATGCTCATGCCATCTTGATTTGAAGGCCGTACTATATCGTAGCCTCGAAGATTTCCCAATGCTCTGCGCCTCATCAGCGAATTCGGATCCGCCTAAATATTCGAGGCCGCAATGGTTTTAACTAGGGATTCAAAATCCCCGTGTCGGTGGTTCGATTCCACCTCCGGCCACCAATTTTGTGGCTTTCGCTTCGCGAAAACACAAAAGGGATCCCGCAGCTTTAGTGGCGGCAGCATTTTCCAACGGAAAATTGCAAGCGCCCCCTTCAAGTATGAAACCCTCCCAGCGCTATTACCCTAGGGCAGAAAAGTCGTAATTATCCCATGGCCCAGGCTGCGCGCCCCGCCCGAAGCCACGTAGCCTGTGGTCACGGAAAAATTGAAACATCGTACGGAATCTCGGCATAGCTAAAGCAAGATTTCACAGGCAAATAGTTCACCGCCCACAACAGATCTGGCAACCGTCGTACATCCACAATTAAGTAAGTCCTCCAACATGCAGCAATGCTGGAAAAATCGGCACACTTGAACTCACTAGCAAAATCTCCCGGGGTTTTGCTTATCAAAGGCACAAACCCGAAGAAACCGCTTGATACAACATCATTGAGCGAAACCTTCCCGCTTTCCGATTCCATCTCGCAGACGCCGACATCTCGTTGCCAATTTTCGTTCACGGTGAATTCCGAAGTTACCTTCGATGCGGAATGCTCAAGCACGGTTTTGTTCGCGTGAAGTGCAAGGGTTGCAGCTTCGAACATCTAGTAGCTTTTTCGTGCAAACTTCGTGGATTTTGTCCGTCCTGTGGTGCGCGTCGTATGGTTGAGACATCCTCACAACTGGTTGATCAAGTGATCCCCGAAGCGCCAGTAGGTCGGTGGGTACTCAGTTTCCCCTAGCCTTTACGTCTACTATTCGCTCGTCAACCCGACACACTTAGTCGATGCCTCGCCGTTAGAATTCGCGCCATTGAAACGGACCTCATTCATCGCGCTCAACTAACTCGAGCAAGTCGTGCGCAACCTTGGCTTGATCTTGGTTTCCATGAGCCATTGGATTCACTCAGTGCCGCATCTATCCGATATCGCATCGCAATTGGTCCCCATTCTGGCAATCGTACACTTCCGTTACATGATCCATCATTTATCCGAACAGACAAACCTACGAAAGCTTCGACCGCAGATCGGGCTGGTTTTTCACTCAACGCAGCGGTTTCCTGTCAGCCGTATCAGCGAGAAAGACTGCAACGGCTCTGCAGGCACGTTACACGACCCGCCATCTGTTTTGATCGACTCACAGTCAGATTTGATGGCACGATCCAATATGAGCTAAAGAACCCGTTTAGTAACGGGACCACACATATTTTGTTTTCACCCCTAGATTTGCTAAGTAACCTCGCCGCTCTGGTATCCAGACCGCGATATAACCTTGTGCGCTACCACGGCATATTCGCGCCTAATGCGAAGATTAGAAAACTCATTGTTCCGAAGAACGGAACAAGATTTTATAAAAAAGCGAAGGGAAAAGAGGAGAGCACAATATACAAAACACCTGAAGAACCCACGAAACGAGATAAACTTGTTGCACCTTTAACTTTGGCCTCAGCGTCGCGATGGCGAACCGCTCAAACGAGTCTTTAGTATTAATATTAGCCTGTGCCCATTGTGTGGTGGCACCACACGCGTCATCGGACGGGGCCGCCTTCGGATCACTGACCCAGACATAATCCAAAAGATCTTGGATCACATCGACGCGCAACCACCACCCCTGCCCGACCTTTAAATTCCCTAAGCGATCAACCCAACAGACTGTAAGACAGTAGCTCAGCATCATTACAGTCATCGACCATCCTCCACAGAAAAAAGACCCCACAGACTTCTTTTCGCAAAAAATCCCATACAGGGCACTTTTGAAATCCCGGAAAACACTGTTTAAAATGACGATTCACTACTCGACATAAAAGATGGCTTGGAATACTCGGAAGGCCATCCTAATTTGTCCACAGCGCCTGGCCTTGTGTTATCGGCTTCAAGAAAAACGGCCTTGAACCTGCTCAGGTCCAACAAAACACTGCCATAATTCAGGCCATTATCAGGCGAGAAAAACCCTTTTTAATCTGACTCGCTGATATTTTCAGCGAGAATATAAAACGAAACGGATATATAAACAGTGCTTGCATTCGCACACAAAACGCCTAAAAAACTAAAAGGAGACGTTGAGCATTAATTGACGGGCAATGGCCGGTCGCGCCGCAACTGAATGAACCATGGCGGATTAGCAAAACAGCAACAGCATAAAATGTAAATTCGCGCCGAGGCTTTATTATTGATTAAATTTGAATCATTCGTACGACCCATCGCAAAGTTAGCCTTACTGGTCATATCAATATTGGTATTTCTTAGTATTTCACGCACAGGGCTGGCGATATGGCAATGGGACCGCCTCACGCATAATGGAGATCTTAGCCACTTATTCGTCAGTGGCTTACGCATGGATATTGTCCTGGTCTCCCAGATCATGGTCTTGCCAGTTTTAGCGCTGATTCTCTTCCCAACACGCCTGCTGCGCGCCCTTTTATTCAGGCGTCTAATGCTCTTATGGTGTGTAACCTGGTCATACATGATCGTTTTTATGGAACTGATTACGCCTGCCTATATGGCGTTTTTTGAGACCCGCCCGGGCAGGATTTTCTTTGAGTATCTTGACCATCCCCAGGAGGTCGGTTCGCTCGTTTACGGCGCGTATCTGCCAACAGCAATAATCGGGCTTGTACTGCCTGCCGGAGTCGCCCTGTTGATCCTGAAAAAGCTCCGATTTGGCCAGGACGAATTTAAGTTCCCCTTAGCTTATCGATTTCTTGTCTTTATCCCGGTGTTTCTGATGTTGTCGTTCGGCGCCCGATCAACCCTGGGACATCGTGCCGTAAACCCATCGACCTTTGCAGAATCTAAAGACCAACTGGTGAACGAGTTATTCCTGAACAGCACCTACTCATTACTGTATTCTGTTTATAGCCTGCGGCACGAAGACTCTGGCGACAGCGGATTGCTAAAAATAGAACCAGAAGAAGTGATCCGATCCTTCCAGCACATCAGCTCGGCACCCATAGATGATTACCTTAGCCCGCAATCGACCCAGCATCGGTTCGGCGATCAATCAAAACCTCGCTCTCTTAAAAATATTGTCATCATCGTGGAAGAGAGCCTTGGTGCACGGTTTGTCGGTAGTCTGGGCGGACTGCCTCTGACACCGAATCTCGATGACTGGAGCAACAAAGGATTGTGGTTGACGAACCTCTATGCAACAGGAATTCGCTCCGCACGCGGTCTTGAGGCCATCGTGAGCGGCTTTCCGCCTTCCAGTTCACGCAGCGTATTGAAATTGGGTAAGGCCCAGGGGGATTTTTACACGATAGCCTACACCCTGTCAGAACTGGGTTATCGCAACCACTTTGTGTATGGCGGCGAGGGACATTTCGACAATATGAAAGGCTTCTTTTTGTCCAATGGCTTTGACTCTGCCATCGATATTAACGATTTCGACGAATTCGAGTTCAAGGGAACCTGGGGTGTTTCTGACGAAGATCTCTTCAATAGAGCCCACTCGATCATGCAACAAGAGCAAGCCCCCTTCTTTATGCTCATTTTCACTTCTTCTTTTCACACCCCATACGAGTTTCCAGATGGCAAGATTAAACGTGTTACCGAAGAGAAAAACACCAAACACAACAGCGTGAAGTACGCCGACTATGCATTGGGTCAATATCTAGAAAAAGCGGCTCAATCGAAATATTGGCAGGATTCTATCTTCTTAATTGTTGCCGATCACGATGAACGCCCGCAGGGCAGAGCGCTTGTACCCGTTGAGAGTTACCACATTCCGGGACTGATCATTGCGGACAATATAACCCCACACCACTTTGACCAGGTAGCCAGCCAGATCGACCTTTTGCCCACACTGCTGTCACTGGCAGGGGTATCAGGCACAGCGCCTTTTGTAGGACGCGACCTGCTGTCAATGCAAGCCAACGATCCCGGTCGGGCGGTGATGCAATTTGGCAAAAACCATGCCTACATGGAAGGTAACAATGTGATCATCCACCAGCCAGATCGAGCAGCAGAGCAGTACCAATATGCAAACGACGAGCTTACCCCAATAACCCTACAACAGGATTTGGCCCACAAAGCTTTGATCTGGGCATCGCTGCCTGGTGTGCTTTATCGCGAAGAGCTCTACAAACCCTATAATGGGGCACGCTAGCTACTCTGAATTTTTCGGAAATATCCGAATGATTTTGCTCAAAGTGAAGGCCTACCTTACAAGGCAACAAAAACTCAGGCACCATCACAATAGGAACTTTAACCGCGCTTTTCGAACCAGAGACTCAGTGTCAGCATACCCGCGGCTTGTACAAGACGACAATTCACGGATTAAAAAATCAAAGCATGTCATCGCCCGATTCAGTCTAAGCTTCGCCGTCTTGCTGAATTATAAAAGAGCTTTGAAGAGCCATCTATTCAATCCTAAAACATGCTCGGACAAACAAGCCATCACCCCTGCCCGACCTTTAAATCCCCTAAGCGATCAACCCAACAGTCTGTACGACAGTAGCTCAGCACCATTACAGTCATCGACCATCCTCTACCGAAAAAAGACCCCACAGACTTCTTTTCGCAAAAAATCCCAATCAGGATACTTTTGAAATCCCGGAAAACACTGTATAAGAATAGAATTCACCGATCTTTTCCCAAGTTTTCCAGACACTTTCATAATCGTCACAATGTGACCTCGACGTTTAACAATATTGAGTTAATGATGACCGAAGCCTTCACCGTCCCGCTGAATACAAGAAACAATGACCTTGAAGTCGTTGGCGGCAAAGGGAGATCACTTTCCCGGCTTGCCAATGCCGGATACAACGTCCCCGGGGGTTTTCAGATTCCAATTTCTGCCTATCGTGGCTTCGTCACTGACAATCAACTTCAGGACAGGATTCTCGAGCTCTCGATTCCAACGGTGCACGAAGGAGCCATCTCCTTTGAGCAGGCCTCCGTCAACATTGCGCAGCTGTTTGCCGAACATGAACAACAGGCGGACCAACTGGCAGCGATCACCGCGGCCTATGACGAACTTCCCGGGCAGCCGTCTGTTGCGGTTCGCTCCTCCGCCAACGCGGAAGATCTGCCGGACCTGTCGTTCGCGGGACAGCAGGAGACCTTTCTGAATGTGACGGGTGCCGACGAGGTGGCGGCGGCGGTGAAGCTATGCTGGGCGTCCCTGTGGACTGTGCAGGCCATGAACTATCGACACGAGATGGGAATTGATAATCGTGCGGTGGCGATGGGGGTGGTGGTGCAGATCATGGTGCCCTCGGAAGTCTCCGGCATTCTGTTTACGGCTAATCCCGTCAATGGCGATCGTTCAGAAATGATTATCAACTGTAGTTTTGGCCTGGGAGAGGCCGTGGTGAGCGGTCAGGTAACACCGGATACCTATGTGATAGACCGGGAGACACTTGGCGTCAGAGAGACCGTCCTGGGCGAAAAGGCACTGCAGATTGTTGCCGATGGTGCCCAGGGTACGCGCATGGAGGATGTCGCCAAGGAAGATCAGGCGACCTCTTCACTTTCTGAGGCATCACTCACGGAACTGGCAGAACTGGCCCTGCGTGTCGAAGAGCAGTTTGACGGCGTACCCCAGGATATCGAGTGGGCTATCGCTTCCGGTCGCTTGTACCTGTTACAGGCGCGGCCGATTACCAGGCTGCCGCCCGAACCGCTAGGAGACATCGGTTGGCCGGAAATCCCCGGGGCGCAGCTGTACAAACGCATGGCGTCCGAGATTATGCCGGAGCCACTGTCACCGCTGTTTGAGGATCTGTACCTGAAAGGCCTCTACGATACCCAGACCTGGCCGGACAACTGGGAGTGGAAAGGATCCTTCACCCGGAACTATCTGAGCAACTTTATCATCGCTACGGTCAATGGCTACGCCTTTCAGGCCATCTACGTACATCAGGGCGAAGAATCGAGGGACCATTGGGCCAAGATCAGAAGCGAGCGCGGCGTGGTTCCCTGGTACCGGTCACTGATAACCGTATTCCGACAACCCCGGTCCACCGGGCCCACCGACAAAGTTGATGTCAACAACCTTAACAATCTCAACAACCGCAATAACGGCAACGGCGCCACCCGAATGATGCTGTTGATGGATTTGAAAGGCAGCCCGCAACACTGGATCTGGCTTGCCTATCAGTGGTCGCGCATGTTCATCAAGGCAGAGGCGGTTACCGGGTGGCGCCGGGAAAGCCTGCCAACGTATCTGGGTAAGCTCGATCGCTGGCGCGAACTTGCGCCCGGGGAAGCGACCAACCAGGAGTTACTGGCGGGCATGAAGGCCCTGGCCATGGCGGAGACAAGATACTGGCAGGTGCTGCGCGCCATCATCGGTGCCGCGAAAATGACTGATCAGGCGCTGCAGAATTTTCTCAAGGTGAACGCGCCTGACATGAGTCTTAGTAGTGGCACATTCCTTTCCGGGTTTGAGTCGAAGACGCTTGAAGCCGAAATGGACATGCGCGCCATCGCCGACCGTATTCGTCGCATCCCGTCGCTCTATGAGCTGATGATTATCACGCCGGCTGCCAGGTTTCTGGACGAATTGAAGATTCATCCAGAGGGTAACGGCGTGCTGAACGCGATCGACCACTACCTGGTTACCTACGGTAAACAGGTGTTCAATCTGGACTTCGTAGAAGCTGCACTCATCGAAGCACCACTCCCTTTTATTACCAATCTGAAAGACATGGTACGAAATGCGGGATTCGATCTGACCAAACGACAGCAGGAAGTACGCAGCAAGCGCCGCGCAAAATGGTTCCAGGCACTGGGATACTTCCTGACCAGACGCACCGTGACGGACCCGAACGCCTGGGCTGGTGCCGGGGTCGTTTCGAAGTGGGGAATGCTCGAATTCATCCGTCTCTACTGGACCGCCAGGATCAACTATCCCATCCGTGAGGCAGCCATCTTTTACATGGGTACCGCCTGGACGCTGCTCCGGCCCTATGCTCTGCAACTTGGCAAGCGACTAGTCGAGGCTGGCACACTCGCGAATGCGGACGACGTCTTTTATCTCACCAGCGACGAACTGCAACAGGCGCTCGACGCGAAGGTCCAGGACAAAGCCATGCCCGAGTTGAAAGCAAAGGCGGCGGCACAACGACACCTTCGCGAGCAGCGCAAACGACTGCAGCAACCCGCGGCTATTCCCGAGGAGAATCAGTTGAACTGGGCGGGTGGTGGTGACAAGAAGACCTTTGATACGATTAAGGTCAATGCAACTGATGCGGAGGTTATCAGCGGCTTTGCAGTAAGCCCCGGCACAGTGACTGGCATTGCCAGCGTCATTATGTCCCCCGATGACTTCAACCGGATGCAACCCGACACCATTCTGGTGTGCCCGCTAACGACGCCGGCCTGGACCCAGCTCTTCCCCTACGCCACGGGCCTTGTGACCGACATAGGCAGCATCACGGCCCACGGCTCCATTGTTGCCAGAGAGTATGGCATCCCCGCAGTACTGGGTACCGGCAACGGTACCCGCCTGGTTAAACATGGACAGCGGATCGAGGTTGATGGGGATAACGGGTCCGTGACTATTCTCAAAGACTGAGCTAAAACATGCTCGGTCAAACAAGCCATCACCCCTGCCCGACCTTTAAATCCCCTAAGCGATCAACCCAACAGTCTGTAAGACAGTAGTTCAGCATCATTACAGTCATCGACCATCCTCTACAGAAAAACGACCCCACAGACTTCTTTTCGCAAAAGAATCCCATACAGGATTCTTTTGAAACCCCGGAAAACACTGTTTAAAATAACGATTCACCCGCCGGATGAAGCCTCTTTTTAATTGAGCATCAAACTGGCAGTGATACATCCAGTTCAATCGCAGGCTCGTGATGCGACTGGATGAACGTCTTACCGTCACGGTTGAAAAAGGCGACGCCGTCAAGGTAATGAACATCAGGATATCGATTGATACCCTGTTTTAGCAATTGATCCTTGATGGTATAGAGCGTGAAGTCGTGGGACACAAGAAGATCCAGTCGTGGCTCGCCCCCGGTTTGACTGAGTTTTTCTTTTGCGAGGCCCCCAACCAGTCTGGCCGCCAGGTCAGCAGGCATAAGAATGTCCCGGGCAATGCCGCCGTCAAACCAGCGCTGCAGAAAACCGATCATACCGCCTTCAGCCTGCATCGATTTGAACATCTTTATTTGATCTAACACATAAAATACGCCAAGGGCTTCTACAACCCGGTTCCGCAGAATTTGGCCTTCAGCGGCGGCGTAACCGCTCATAATAAGACCCGCAGTTTCCACGCAGCGTTCTGCTGGGCTTGTATAACCGCGCACGACAAGTCCTTTTGGCAGTCGCTTACCCATGTCCCTGGCGAGATCTCGGCCCTCATCTGTTAGTGGATTCAACAGGTCGTGCTTTCCTGGTGCGTACTCGCGCGCCGAATGCCTCATTAGGAGAACAATGTGATCGACGCCCTCATTGGTTAGCGTTTCGATTAACTCGGTCGTGGTATTGCCCGGTGTCATCTTTGTGTTCCTAATTTCTGTGCAGCGGCGCGTTGGTTGTTATCGAGCAGGGCACGCGGCGGTGATGAATTTTCCGCACTATACTTGGGAAGGCTAATTAAGGTCAAAAGGCATCTGAGATCGGTCATGACCGCAATCCAGTGGCGATCGCCCAGTGACCTGTTTTATTCTCAAATGGAACTAGGTGTGTGAAAAATCGGCCGTAAAACACCCGGTCGGTCGCGCAATTACGTCAAGTCAGTTGCTTCACGCGCAATAGAAAAGCAATGCACGGGGCCGTATTTCGCAGCGTGGTCGACTGGACGCAAGATAAACTTGCGCGTGATAAACGTGCCGGAATAAACCTACGCGAGATAAATGAATGATGTACTCTAATCCTATCGCGCTGCTCATTAATCAACGACACATTAATCAACGACAGATAGGAGCTATACCATGCCCCATGATCTCATTATTCGAGGCGGCTTGATCGTCGACGGTACCGGTTCGGAACCCTACATGGGTGATGTTGCCATCGACAATGACACCATCGTTGCGGTTGGCAAGGTCGAGGAAAGTGGTACCAGAGAAATCAACGCCAATGGGCATGCAATTACGCCGGGATTTATAGATCTTCACACGCATCTGGACGCTCAAGCGGGATGGGACCCGGACCTAACGCCCATCGTCTGGCATGGTGTCACCACGGCATTGATCGGTAACTGCGGCGTGACTTTTGCGCCGTGTAAACCACAAGATCAAGCGTACCTTGCCGGTATGATGGAGTCGGTAGAAGATATTCCGAGCTCAGTGATCCTTAACGGCCTGGCCTGGGATTGGGAGAGTTATGGTGAATATCTAGATTCTCTCGAAAAACTAGAGCCAGCTATTAACCTGGTTGGTATGGTGGGACATTGCGCAATTAGAACCTATGTAATGGGTGAGCGGGGCGTCGATGATGAACCGACGAGCGATGAAATAGCTCAGATGGCCGCGCTGGCCGGAAAATCAGTAGCCGAAGGCGCGATAGGGTTCTCAAGTAGTCGGCTGGTTGCTCACAAAATGCCCGACGGTCGCAGTATTCCAGGCACATTCGCCAATACCGAAGAAATGGTTGCCATCGCCAAAGCGGTTGGCGAGAACAACGGCCTGGTTCAAAACGTTTTGGAGTACTCTCGGCTCGACACTGAAATGGCGCTCTTGCGCGAGCAGGCTTTAGCGGCTCAAACACGGGTTATTTTCACCGCACCCCATATTCCAGGCGCGCCTGGAAAAGCCAATGCATACAGCGACATAATAGAATCGATGTTGGCAGAAGGCATCGACATTACTGGGCTCGCGCTGCCACGGTCCTTTGGTTTTCTATCGGGCCTTAAAACGAACATTATGTTTATGTCACCAGCATGGACGAATCTTATTAGCTTGGATTTCCCCGCCCGTCTCGCGGCAATACAGAACGCCGATACTCGCGCCACGCTGATTAAGGAAGCCAGTGAGATGGGTAGCGGTGGCACGCCTAATCTTAACGAATGGGTGGCTAACTTTTATTCACTGGGTAACGGCGAATCGCCCGAATATACCAAGGGTCCCGACGAGAGCTTGCCCGCTATCGCCGCCGCTGCAGGCGAGCATCCCGCCGAAACCTGGCTTCGCGTTATGCTTGAAAGTAATGGCGAAGGCCTGTTCCATGTCCGATTCGGCAACCATGACTATGCTGCCATGGAAGAGTTTCTTAAGAATGATTGGGTATTACCAAGCCTGGGAGACACCGGTGCGCATCTCACTCAAATTATCGATGCGGGATGGGCAACCTTCATGCTGTCGCATTGGCACAGAGAGAAAGGCACTTTTACGCTTGCAGAGACTATTCGCATGCTAACCAGTGCACAGGCTCGCATACTTGGGTTTGCTGATCGCGGCACCCTTGCGGTGGGTATGCGCGCAGATGTCAATATCATTGATGTAGACACTGTTGTCGAAGGTCAACCCACATTAATTCGCGATTTCCCCGACGACACTCCCCGCTTGACTCAAAAAGCGAAAGGCTACGTAGCCACAATCTGTAACGGCAATATCATTGTAGAAAACGGTGTGTTAACGGGTCAAAGGGCGGGTCGCGTATTGCGTAACCAACCGAATGCCCCGGTCTAGGCGGTTGGCGGCGTCGCTGAAAGGTTGTCGGGGGCGTCAGTGAACGCTCTTTTCAATAGGTTTTAATGAATATGTTTTAGTGAAGGTGTATTAATGAATGTGTTTTAGTGAATATGTTTTAGTGAATGTGTTTTAGTGAATGTTTGCTATTGAACGTTTTCTTTGCGCGCAGTGGCGAGTAGTTCAACCAGCCGATCGTGGTGTCGCCTAATGTCACGTTTCTATTCCTGGTTTATCTAAAACGGCACCCTGATTTGTATCTGGAAGGTTACGCGGCAGGGTTCAATTTTCTGAACTGCACCGGTAATCAAAGCTTCAAAATCGAAGAATTAATGGGTATCGACATGACGGCCGCAATAGCTGAACTGGACCGGTTGGCCACATTGGTCGACGCCTATGAGGCTTAGCATTTCGCCATACCGGCTGCTCACCCTTTAGCGGCAATTCAATTTGTAATGGAACAAAACGATCTTATTGCGAAAGATCTTACACAATTCATCGGCTCATCAGGCCGAGTATCAGAAGTTCTATCAGGACAAAGACCCTTACCTATCAGCATGATCAGGAACCGCAATAAAGGATTAAAAATTCCTGCTGACATACCTATTAAGGGATACAACGTTGCTTAACGACTAACACGGTACCCATGTCGCCATAAAAATGCACGATTAGGAGCAGGTGTAAAGCTCGACAATTCCAGGAATCACTATCCACACGATCTTTTCTAACGTTCAATATTCGTAACGCCTAACGATTCTAAAAGGCAGGCCAGTCAGTTTTAAAATCCGCAATGGTTGCACCCACTCGCCTTACACAAAGAATCCTCACGACGATGCTGAAAAACCGCGCTATAGTGATTCAAGTCAACATTTTGCCAGCCAAACCATTGGAGCTGCCCGCATGAAACCCCTCGACGGATTACGTGTACTGGATCTCACCCATGTCTTAGCGGGCCCCTACTGCACCTATCAACTCGGAATGCTCGGCGCCGAGATCATCAAGATCGAAGCACCCGCCGGCGACATGACAAGGTCTTGGGGCGGCACCCAGGAACAGCTGTCAAAAAAAATCGGATCCGGGTTTGTGCCTCAAAATGCCGGTAAACGCAGCCTGTGTTTGAACCTAAACAAACCCGATGCCCAAGCCTGCGCTCAAAAGCTTGCCGCAAGCGCTGACATTCTGGTTGAAAACTTTGAAGGCGGCACCATGGCCAAATTTGGCCTGGATTACCCATCGCTTGCCGTCATTAACCCAGGTCTCGTTTACGTGTCCATATCAGCCTTTGGGCGAAATGGCCCTCATGCAAATCGTCCTGGGTTTGATGATGTAATCCAGGCAACTTCCGGCTACATGGCCAACAATATTCGCGGCGATGGTCCGATCAGAACGGGTGGCCCGGTGCTGGATTATGCAACCGGGATGCAAGCCGCGTCCGCCGTCTTAGCGGCCCTATTGCTCAAAGCGCGCACCGGTGCAGGTCAATATATTGATTTGGCCATGCAAGATGTCGCGATGCTACTGCTCAATCGTAATACCAGTATTGCGGCCTCAACGGGCACGCCGCCCGCACCGGCAGGTAACCGAGAAGCGCCGCTACTGGGCCGGTATGAGACCCAAGACGGCTACGTCATGCTGGCCGGTTATTTTCCCGATCATTGCCGAGGGATCTGCGCCGCGATCGGTTTAACCGACTATGCAGAACTTACAACCAAGGCCTTCATGACCCGTATCAAAGCCATTGAACGCGATGTGGTTGCCCGGTTACTGACCAAACCATCCGCTGAATGGGACGCCTGCTTCGCTCAGGCCAAAGCCGTCGCAGGCGGCGTTCAAAGCCTTGAGCAGACCTTGGCAGGTGGGCAACCGGCGGCTCGCGGCCTGCTTCAGCAGGTCGAAACCGCCGCGGGGCCGCAGCAAGTCACAACCGCTGGTTATCGTATCAATGATGCCGTTTTTGGACCGACCGGCGAGGTGCCACTTTTAGGGCAGCATTCAACAGCGGTGCTCAAAGAATTCGATTACAGCGACGACGACATTGCCCAATTGATTAACGCTGGCGCCGTAATTCAAGCGCCCGCGGCATAACGCGCAATGCACAACGATTTCAATCAAGCGCTTCTCGCTGGGACCCGCAAACCAAGTCAAAGCCTGAGATTCTCCAGCAGCATCCGGGCCGTCGCAGCCTGCTTCACAACTGATCAAAAGCTGTCCAAAAAATGAATATTTTGGGACTCTCCGCGATCGCGATTGCCAAGCTGATACGAGATCGCGAGTTATCCGCACTTGACGTCATGGCGCAAACCCTTCAGCAAGCGGAACGCGTTCAGCACGCCTTGAACCCCTTTGTGACGATCGCCTGGGATCAAGCCATCGAGCACGCAAAACGCTGCGATGAACGATTGCTTAAAGGCACCCCAAACGATGCAGCCCATCTCTTCGGCGTGCCGTTTACCGCCAAAGATTTATTGAACACCTTTGATTTAAGAACGACGTATGGCTCGCGGGCCTTCGAGACCTTTCAACCCAAGACGGATGCTGTGGCAATCGATCGACTCCGCCGGGCTGGTGCCGTGCTCATCGGCAAAACAACGACCCCAGAATTTGCCTCAAAACTACTCACCGACTCGGAACTCACCGGCATCACGCGCAACCCTTGGGATCCAGCACGCTCTCCGGGCGGCAGCAGTGGCGGCGCTGGCGTGGCAGTTGCGAGTGGTGTCGGCGCATTTGCAGTCAGCACCGATGGCGGCGGTTCTGCACGCGTGCCAGCTGCCGCGTGCGGCATTCTTGGCTTGAAAGTGACCCTGGGCGCAATTCCACACGAGACCTGGCCCTTTCACTTTGGCAACAACAGCTCTGTCGCAATCAACAGCCGACACGTCGAGGATCTCGTCCTTGGGTTTAACCTTATGGCGGGCGCCAGCTCGATGGACCCTTGGTCTCGGCGCCGTATTCAACCCCTGACTCAGCCCGCACAACCGCAAGCCAAGGGCCCGAAAAAAGGCGCGCTTTTGATATCCGCGTTGGGCGGCCAAGCCTGTGATGAAAAAATCATGGCGATCGTTCAGCAATCAATCCAAATGCTGGCGCACAACAGATACGAGATTACAGTCGCTGAGCGCGACCCGCTCGCCTTCGACCCCAGTCTGTCGCTCGACATGATGGCGGCGAACCTTGCCGCTCGCGTTCGGGCCATGCAGCCTGATGAGCAGGCGGGGCTCAGTGCGCCGCTTAAAACCTTACTGTCAAACGAGACTTTCAAGTCCGATGGGGTACGTCTACAAGCTCAGGCGATCGAACGCTCAGCGCTTTACGATCGCCTAGAGCAGACGTTAAACCAGTACAGCCTGATTCTAACGCCGACGCTGAATGCCCAAGCCCCGCTCGCGGATCCCAGCCAGGATCAGCGAGTCAGCATAAATAATGCCTGGGCGCCGCTGCCCGCTTGGTGGTCACACCTGTCGATTGCGAACCTAACCGGTCATCCCGCAATCTCGATTCCGTGCGGCTGGGACGCAGACGGCCTACCGGTCGGCCTACATGCCATCGCCGGATGGGATTGCGAACAAGACCTAGTGGACCTTGCCGCAAGTGTTGCATTGAACGATGACTGGACCGGTCATTACCCGAGCCTTGCGTCATGATTCTAGTGTTTGCTCAGTCAAAAATCGGGTAACGCGCTTTTCAGGAACCTCAGTCCTACTGCAACCCAAGATCAACCCAGCGCTGCGTAGATCTGACCCAGGTGGTCGATCTCGGCTCACCCAAGCGGAAGCAGTTTGGGATTACACGCTTTCAAAAAAATGGTATGTTCTTCAATAACTTGCTCTAAGTCTGGATGCTTTCAATGAGAACCATTTTCACAGTGGTCATTTCCGCGGCCTTATTACTCGCCTTCGCGATGGGTATCAGTCAAACCAATCAGCACCTCGACCAACCAGACGATATGAAAGGCATCCTATCGCCCTGGGACAGCCTCAGCGCCGACGAAATTGAACAAGCCGCGAGCGCGGTTAAAGCACGGCACGGCGACAATACTGTTTTTAACCGGATCAGCTTAAGCCAGCCGCAAAAAAGTGACGCCTTACAGTGGCAATCTGGACAAACACCCCTTCGAGCCGCAACGATTTCGTTCCGTGCCGCGAAACAGACCCACCATGCAATTTATGACTTCAATGCTGCGTCTTTGTCTCCCACAGAGACCCTCACCTCAGGCCAACCGATGCTGACATCGGAAGGTGAACTCAACCAGTCTGTCGCCGTGGTCAATGAGGATGAAGCCGTTCTAGCAGCGCTCGCAAAACGCGATGTCGCGGCTGGCGACGCCCTGTGCTTACCCCGCACCACAGGCCGGTTTTTCTCGGACAAAGCGGATCCGATTCAGGACAGATTGCTTCGGCTCGACTGTTTCTTTATCAAAGGCCAGGCAGGTCTAGGCCTGCTGCCTTCCGGCGCCGCTTTTTCGCGACCCATTGAAGGCTTGAGCGTGCTTTACAATGTGGACACGCAAGCGATTATCGAGATTCTAGATAGTTACGATGTCGCGCCCTACCCACCGCATGACATTAAGACCCTTGAATTTCAGGAAGGTGCCGTAGCCCCACGCGCGCGCCTACGCCCCGTCACATCCACCCGCCCGGACGGACATAACTTCACGCTTCAGGGCAGTCAGATTACCTGGCAGGGCTGGCAGTTCCATCTCCGCTTTGATCCTCGGCAAGGCACCATACTCAATCGAGTGGGACACCTGACGCCAAACGGATTCCGATCGGTCGCTTATGAAATTGCGATGTCTGAGATGTTTGTCCCCTATTTTGACACCGATCCGCACTGGTTCTACCGAGCCTATTTTGACATGGGCGAATATGGTCTCGGCAACATGGCAACCGAGCTAAAAGGCAGCGATTGCCCAGCCCATGCGGTTTTTCAAGATGTCACGCTGCACAACTCAGTGGGGACCGCAATCGAGGCACCCAATCGCATCTGCCTTTTTGAGCATGACCCCGGCTATCCAATCTGGCGCCATCATGAATCGCTTTATGATGGTATCCCTGGCATGAACAACCATCAGTCACGCACTGCGACGGAACTTGTTGTCCGGATGGTCGCAACCATTGGCAATTATGATTACTTCCAAGACTATGTCTTCCAACAAGATGGACGACTGCGCATTCGACTCGTGGCTACCGGCATCGATGCCGTTAAGGGCGTGCAGTCGAGCGCTTTACACGATGCGACCGCGCAAGCGGACACCGCCTCCGGCACACTGATTGCCCCGCATCGGGTTGGCATCAACCATGATCACTTCTTTGGCTACCGCATTGACCTTGACATTGACGGCCAAGACAATGCTTTCGAGCGTCATAAGCTGCAAGCGATTCCTCAACCAGCCGGCGCACCCAGACAAGGCATCTGGGCGGTTGTGCCCGAGACGGTTACATCGGAACGCCTCGCGCAAACGCAAATGGATGTGAACAAACCGGCGCTGCTGCTTTTTACCAGCGCGAACCGGCAGAACGCAATGGGCTACCGCACAGGTTATCAAATCATCATGCCCAATGTCCGCCCGCTGGTAAGCCTGCAGGATGCAACATTCCAGCGCGCTCAGTTTGTTAAAAACAATCTCTGGGTGACCGGTTTTAAGGCGGACGAGATATTCGCCGCAGGACTCATGGTCAATCAGTCAGCGGCCGGCAATGGTCTGCCGTCCTTCATTGCGGATGATGAAGACATTGTTGACCGTGACATTGTTGCTTGGCCAACCATCGGGTTTCATCACGTTCCCATGGCTGAAGACTGGCCCGTCATGCCAGCCAAGGTCGATGAGATCATTCTGAAACCAAGAAATTACTTCGATCATAATCCAGCGATAAATCTACCTGATTAAGAAATAAGGGCCGCCCGCGGGTCGATGATTGCAGACCTTATGGCCGCACGCCTACCAAGCCTGCTCGCTCGCAACCGCAAGCGATCTAGTTACCTCCGGGTCTATTCAGTAAAGGCGATCATGTGACCGCGGCGCAATCTTCGAAGGCGTCGTTAACGGACGGCAACAAGACAGCCACGTTAATCACTGGCATCCTGGTTTGTTCCGATCAGTGCAGTCTTCAGATCTCGCCGTCAATGTAGCGCTGGATCATGATGTGGTGCTGACGAATCCGCATGTCTTGATAATTGCCGAACTGCACCTGATTGTTCCCCGAACTTTTTAATCCTTGCTGAACATAGGGCAGATTCCCCATGTCTTGATCGGCGATCGCGCCCAGGCCGCCCAACTCTTCCGCATCACTCCAGCGCTCATCCTCAGACAGCACGCGGAGTGGCGCCGGTCGCGGCCGTTTGCCGTCTTTCGGAACCAAATCGAGTTGATAGATTTCCATAATCGCACTATCAACATCTCGGCCATTAGGGCGCCAGCGATAAACCCGCGTTGGCTTCATGCCGCCCCAAACCGAAAAGTTCGGGAATACGTTATACAGTATTGAGTCGAGCATTTCGGCATCAGAATAGGCAGCATAATCATGCCCGTTTTGCGCCTGTAAACTTTCCCGTACATTGTCGGCCATAAACTGTCGCGCCGTGACGCCAGGGGGTAATGGTTTGACATCGCTATAGATCTTGTACCGACGACTCGTCATGTCATCAACAATTTTCTGTTCTGACACCGCGTCCCGATCGAGCAAGGGGCTCGGTTCAGCGCTCGCACTAATCTGACGACTGACATAGTCTGAAAACAGATCGTATTGGGAGTTCACGTCGGTTACGTGGGTCATGATTTGTGGATGCGTGGTTGGCGCGTGCTGGGACTCCATAAAAGCTTCTGCCACCACCTTCCAATTACAGGGGACAACTTTGGCAACATGGTATGTGATTGCGCGGTCTTCTAAATGCCAGTCTTTAAAGTGCCAGTCCAATGGACCAATCACATCCATCAGCGGTGGGGCCGCCTCATCAAAGCTTACAAACACAAAACCGCCCCAAGTGTCGGCTTTTAATTCTGGGAGTTGCAATGTTGCCGCGTCTAAATGCTGGTAGTCCCAAGGGGTCGGGCAGCTTTTGAAGTCGCCGTTTAACTGCCAACAAAACCCATGGAAAGGGCACTTTAGTTCGGTCTTGTTACCCGCCGTTAACGCCAGTTTACGACCCCGATGGAGGCAGGCGTTATAAAACGCTTGAATTCGATCCGGCGCGGAACGCACCAGCAAGACCGATTTATCGATAATCTCGTAAACCAGGTAGTCGCCAACTTCGGGAATCTCTTCGACCCGGCAAGCCATTTGCCACGCCCGCATCCACAGATGATCCACTTCCTGCTCAAATCGCGCCAATGAGGTGTAGTGACTGGCAGGAACCGGATCACTGCCAAGGTATTTGGCTTGCTCCACTCTCAGACAATCGGGGACTGATCGAGTATCCCGGTCTAAGATATCCTGATAGGACTCACCTTCGAATCTTGCATTGATATCAAACTCTTTATCTGATCCTGCCAAAATCTACTCCCTTTGCTCGCCTGAGCAACCTTTATATCGGTTTTACGTTACGTTGCGGGCTACTTTACTGGCTTTCCCGTCGTGACACGAGTCAACAAACCCAAAGGCTTACGGATCCAACGACATCACGCCCCGGAATCATTCCAATCGCTCCCGCTGCTATCAGGACGCACCGGCGCGGGTCCTGCTGAACGACCCCAAACGCCTGAACTCATCGGTTTAAGCGCCGCAATGATGGGCCGTTAACCGTGCGCTCACCCGGTTACAATGCGCCAAAGAGGGCGCCAGCGGTCACAACGGCGAGCCCCACCATCTTCACCCAAATCAAACTGAATTTGACATCATCGATTAGGCATGGATGCTGTTGAGCGATAAGAAGGAGCTTGAATTCATGACAGCCTTGTCGCGCCCACTGCCCGCTTTGACCGACTATAAAGCCTTAAGGTTGGCGGCGCTCGGATTACTCTATGGCGCCCAAGGCTTACCCATTGGGCTGTTCCAGGTTGCGCTACCCGCTTATATGGCGTCGCTTGGCATGTCCGCCGCCGAAGTGGGTGGCTTCATCGCGTTTGTCTTTCTGCCCTGGAGTTTCAAACTGGTGGCGGGTCCGGTCATGGACCGATTCACCTTCGCGGCAATGGGCAATCGGCGGCCATGGGTCCTGTTCGCACAATGCGGATTACTGTTGAGCTTCGTTGTACTTGCGCTCATGGACCCTGAACCCGCCTCACAATACTGGTTATTGGCGGGGTTGGGCTTTCTGAGTAACGTGTTCGGTGCCTTGCAAGATGTAGCCGTTGATGGTTTGGCGGTCGACATTTTAAAGGCCGATGAACGCGCTCAAGGCAATGCTTATATGTATGGCGGCCAAATGACCGGCATCAGTTTGTCTGGCGCGCTCTCCAGTTGGGCGCTCTCCGATCAAGGACTGTCTTTGGCCGCCAGCCTGATGGCTTTGTGTGTGCTCATAATCTTACTGGTGCCACTGCTGATTCGAGAACGCGCTGGGGAACGCCTGCTGCCCTGGACCCCTGGGACAGCCAATCCAAACAACCACCCGCACCGAGTTAAAAACTGGCGCGCCATTTTCTTCGGTCTGTTTCAGGTCATATTGTTGCCCATGAGTCTGTTATTGATTCTGGTTGAAGCGTGCAATCGGATGACTTCCGGCATTTTGGTTGGGATCGCCCCCATGGTGACGGTTCAGGACCTTGGCTGGACACAACTCGCCTATTCCAATTGGATTGCTGTGACCGGAGTTACTGCGGCAATTTTTGGCGTTTTGTGTAGCGCTTGGATTGACCGCGCCGGCGCCCTGCGCGTCCTCAAATGGATTGTGCTCGTTCGGGTCGCCCTGCTCGCGTTAATCGCAGCCCTTGAACCCTTTTGGGGATTTTACAGGGTGTTTGAAAGTTTCTTGATGATCAACGCGCTCGCGACCCAACTGGTCACTGTGGCGCTAATTGCACTCTTTATGCGCCTGTGTTTAGTGCGCGTTGCGGCATCGCAATTTGCGGTCTATATGGCGCTGGCCAACGTCACTTATTCAATGGGGTCAGGCCTTATGGTACCGCTCAGTCAGTGGACGGATTATGCTGGGATGATGCTGTTTTGCGTAATGCTGACCGGGCTTATGTGGGCGCTCATCCACTGGGTCAATTTTGAGCGCCATGATCGAGACCTCAATCGGCTCGAAGCAATTGGCCCGTAGCGGTCTGGGCCGACGGCCATCAAAGCCGACCGCCCCCGCTTCTGCCATCCTAACGCAACCGTGCATAGACCGATTTTACCTTTGCCCTTAAACTGCTGGGTCGTTACCAAAATCTGTGAGTCCTGCCGATGAACGCCTACGAACAGCTCGAAGCACATTATCAAAAAATAAATGATCTTCGTCATATTGCCGCAATTACCGGCTGGGATGAATCCGCAATGATGCCGGCCGGTGGCGGCGCTGCGCGAAGCCGGGCGATGGCAACCCTGAATGTACTGGTTCACGACCTCACCATAGCCCCCCAAATTAGCGATTGGTTGCTGGCTTGCGAAAACCTTGCGTTATCACCGATGCAAACCGCGAACGTGACCGCCATTCAGCGCGAACACCGACAAGCGGCGTGCCTCACCTCGGACTTTGTGAGAGCGCAAACCGAAGCGGTGATGGCCTCGGAGCAGCAGTGGCGAATTTCGAGAGCTGAAAATGATTGGGCAACGCTTAAGCCCCATCTTGAACGCGTTGTCGGTTTAACCCGCGAAGAAGCGGCAATGCGCGCCGATGCCGGTGGCCTTGGCCTTTATGACGCGATGCTTGAGCTTTACGAGCCAGGTGTCACATCCAGCCAGCTGGATACGTTATTTGAACCGCTGAAATCGAACCTGCCAGGGCTGACCGATGAGATTATCGCGCACCAGTCAAAGACCCCCTGTATGCCCTTGGGTAACCATTTTGAGATTAGTGCGCAACGAGAACTCGGTTTGTCGGTCATGAAAACCTTGGGGTTTGACTTTAATCATGGCCGGCTGGACACCTCGCATCACCCATTTTGTGGTGGCGTACCTGAGGACGTTCGTCTGACGACACGATATAACGAAACCGATTTTCTGCAATCGCTTTTTGGCGTCATTCATGAAACCGGCCACGCGATGTATGAGCAAGGCCGACCCAAAGACTGGCTGACCCAGCCGGTTAGCCAAGCGCTGTCGATGGGAACGCATGAAAGCCAATCGCTACTGATGGAAATGCAGGCGGGTCGATCGACCGATTTTTTGACGTTTATCGCACCCCAAATGCGGGCGGCATTTGGACGAGCGGAAAGTGACCAAGCTTGGTCGGTTGATAACCTCTACCGACATGTTACAACGGTGCGCCGAGACTTCATTCGGGTCGACGCCGACGAAGTCACCTACCCGTTGCATGTGATTTTGCGGTACGAGCTTGAAAAATCCTTGATCGATGGCAGTTTAACGGTCGCAGACTTGCCCGAGGCTTGGCATCAAAAAATGCAAGATTATTTTGGTTTATCCACGGCCGGGAACTATAAAAATGGCGTGATGCAGGATGTGCATTGGCCTGCTGGCTTAATCGGCTATTTCCCGACTTATACCCTAGGGGCGCTCATGGCGGCACAGTTATTTGCCGCGGCTAAGGCGAGCCAGCCCGACCTCATGAAGCAACTGGCAAACGGCGATTTTACGGGGCTTTTGGGCTGGCTTCGCACGCACGTCCACAATCGCGGCAGCTCAGTACCGGTTGATGTGTTATTAACCGAGGCCACCGGTTCGCCGCTTTCGACCGATGCGTTTCTAACCCACTTGCGAGCGCGGTATTTGAGCTAATGCCTTTTAAACCCTCCGGGCATTCCCGAGCGCGACTCATAACCTTGCGGAAACCCCGCCGGCGGGTGCGCATTCACTAGCCCCTATGAGCCGTCTTTACCGCTTTAGCGTCCCGGGCTAAGCTTTAGAAAACAATCTGTACTTGATATGACCGAAAACAACCCAGAACCATCGAGCCCACCCAGCCGCGTCCTTCCTTGGGACGTGATCATTCACAGTACCACCGGCGTTCTTTGCCTCATTATTGGCGGCTTCATGGTGTTCAGCGGATCTGCATGGGCCACCCATACCTTTTCTGCACTCATGCTATTGTCATTCGTTAGCGCGCTGGTGATCAGCGCCACAACCCATAGTTGGGTGCGCGGCCATTTCCTGGCCATGGCACCCGTTGTCGGCATTGCGCTGGGCTATCTTGGCGTTGAATGGGGTTTTGTGCTCGCTTACGGCCTCATCTGGGCCGCGTTTTTACACTTTGTCTGGCGCGGTCTCCTCCAGAAATAAAATCTCTGAGGGCCTACGGTTACAACGACTCAGCACGGATTCCTTACCCCCGGGTCTCACAAAGAGAAAGACATTGGGTCGGTGCTTGACCAAAATCGAACTATCCTAGCTGGCCATCATCGAAACCATTACAGTCTAAGAACCCCTAACCGACCTAATGGAATATCTTATGAAGATTCTCATTCTGGGCTTATTAGCCTCTTTATCGCTGACAAGTTACGCCGACCATCATGCGCCGCCGGAAAATGGCGTTGTTGAAATTTACGAATGCAACCTCAATGAAGGCGCAAGCGTTGCAAACGTTGTGCGTTACGGTCGTGATGACTTTAAGAAATTTGTCGACAAGAACAAAATTTCAGTCAACGCCTTCATCTGGGATCCCGTTGCCGTTGCCCCGCCCTATCACGAAGCGCAATTGCGGTGGATTAACTACTACCCGAGCTGGGCCGAGTTCAGCAAAATCTCTGCGGCCTGGACCGATCCAAAGAATGCGAAAAACCGAACCGCGCTGGCCGCACTGACCACCTGCAAGAAACCTGTGTTTGCCACGTCAATGCCGATTGCGCAAATGCCGAGCGACAAACAGAAACCACTGATCGTTGGCATCTGCAACCTGAACGAGGGTGCAACCTCAGCTGATGTCCAAAAATACATCACCCCAGGACGAAACCAACATATCAACGATGTATTGGGTACCCAAAATGGTGCCATGATGTGGATGCCAGGGTTTGGGTTAAACCCAGATTTTGACTTCCTTCAAGTGATTGCAGGGTCTCAGGACGACATGATGACGTTGTTTGACGGCGTCCGGACAGGCAAAGTCCAAAAAGCACACGCAGCTTACAGCGACCAAGCACCGCCCATGTCCTGCACCTGGGATCTTTCGACCTCTTACTCTTTATTGAACTAACCGGGCCCAGGGCAAGCACGCGCTCGTGCTTGCCCACCGCTGGACTCGGCGGCTGTTACCCAATAAACGGTAACGAACCCGGTTAAGGCGCGGCCTCACCCGGGGCACTCAGGATAAACCCAGCTCGAAGCGCTCATCACTCAGCGGACCTCAACGGTTGCTTTTTCGGCCGCCAATACCCATCACCTAAACTTCGCACCCAGTGAAAAAGCGTTTATGCTTACCAAGCACCTTGGTGATTGACGCCCGGAATCTGGCGACTTGTATCCGCTACAACCATTGTATTCTCGATCAGTCCCGCTATAACGGTCATTCGAGAACCTCAGCTAACGAGCTCACGATATGAAAAAATTACTCCTCATGCTCGGCGTGCTTATTTTGCTCGGCTCACTGTGGCTTGTATCCAAACCCTCGGTCGTAGAACTTGGTATTGCTTTCGCTGAACCCGCCGAGGCTGGGCAAGCGCTCACGGTAACCTGGTTTGGGGTGACCACCCTGCTCATCGACGATGGCGTGACCCAAATATTAATCGACGGCTACTTCTCACGCCCGAGTTTGCTCGATATCGCGCTAGAGCGAACGATCGAACCCGACCTAGCCGCAATCGAAGGCATGCTCGATCGGTTCGAGATCAATCGCCTCAAGGCGGTCATACCCGTGCATTCCCATTTCGATCATGCTTTGGACAGCGCTGAAATTGCAAAACAGACCGGGGCGCAACTCATGGGGTCAACCACCACCGCGCAAATCGCTGCCGGATCAAACTTGGCGACTAACCAAATTAGGGTCATTGAAACCGCGACGGTTTATTCGGTCGGCGCCTTTGACGTGACCTTTTATCCGTCCCAGCATGCCCCGCTGGCATCTAACAGCGCTATCTCTGGCACGGTTGCCGCGCCACTCACATTACCCGCGCCCTATACCGCGTGGAAACTTGGGCAGGCCTACACCCTCATCATCACGCACCCAAAAGGCCGAATGCTGATTCAAGGTAGTGCGGGCTTTGTGCCGGATGCGTTAGCCGCGATCAAGGTGGACGCCGTTTTTCTGGGTACGGGCGGCTTACCCGCATTATCGAGGGCCCACCAATTGGCCTATCTCGATGAAATGGTAATTCAACGTCAGCCTAAGCGCGTCTACACCATCCATCACGACGACCTATTTGGTGACCTCGGCAAGGTTGAGCAAAATGTCCTAGTGCCGAACTTTGATCAAACGCAAGCCTTCGAGCTTGGCCAACAAGTCTTGCCAGCGCAGCTATTGCAAATGCAGTTTGGCGTGCCGATCAATCTCTAACGCGCTATGGCAGGACCCTCGAGTCTTTCCGCTCGATTCCCAGCCGACGCTTGCGCAGCTGCCGCGACCCTCACGCCTTTATCGTCGAAGACTTTTCTTGCTTGCATTCAGACCGAGGCCCTAAAGCCCGGCCATAAACTCGCCGCGAGCAATGCCGGCCTCGTCATAGACGGGCTCTTCTAAATCGACGCGATATTTTTTGGTCGGCTGGACCATGGGCTTTCTGTCAAATTTTGACAGATGTTGCCGCATGTCCCGATACCAGTGACTCGCTAAGTGCGCCGACAACGTCTCCGATGACGTCCACTCTTCGTAGACCATCACCCGGCCAGGCGTCAGATGATCTTCCGTCCAGGAATACGCAATGCATCCCACCTCTGCGAGCGCACCTTCAACCAAGGTTCTCGCCGAGAGGAGAATCTCCGGCACGTTCTCATGGGGTTGGAAATCGATGAATCCTGAAATAATCACAGTCATACACGCCTCGCAAACAGTAGATCCGATAGGTTGCGGGCAAGCTTACCATCGCTCAACCTGCGACACAGCCTCATTGATCGGTAGCATCCTCATCAGACGCCCACTCAACACCCTGCGCTGCATTGTCGCTTGAGGCGATTCGATGCACGATCTAAGGACTGAATATCGTTGAAAGGCTCACACGAGGACGGTGTTTAGACGTCTTGGAACGGTTTCTGCGAGTCAATGCTGTGAAGCGGCTGTTAGCGCGCTTCCGAAGTTACCGGTTATCCGATAAAGAAGGGGGCGACGACGATAGTAGAGGCGGCGACCAACATGAATTCTAGTGAGACGGAAGTTAATTTTACGATGCGTCTTTTGGACACGATTTGCTCCTTTTGCAAGTTTGACCTGACGTCCTTTTGAGACTCGCAGGCTATATGGTGGCAGCAGTGTCTGTTTTCAAGAACAAAACTCAATTCTTTCTAAAGATTTCATTAAATCGTTCAGATTTTCAGTCAGACCGCTTACACCCTCACAAATACGGATCGAAAAATGCTTTGGACCAACTATTTTAATAATATTGCATCCCGCAACAATGACCTCGAACGGCTTTATCAACGCCCACGGAAAAAAACGGCTTGCCTCAAACTGCGAACGCTTAGCATTATTTGGAATATTATTATTCAATAATTGATAATTTATGAGCGCAGGGCACCACCAACCTAAAAAGGGCTAGCCTCACCCCTTCAATTCGCCCACTGGCAGATCCCTTCGGCTTCAATCCAAGCATAATAATCAGCAAACTCGCGTCGGATGTCGTGGTTGTTAAACCCGAACTCCTCGGCAGCATAAGACCAAGCGCCCTGTTTGTTCTTAGGATTTTCGGCCTCCCAACGCGCAACGTTGGCATACGTCTGCTCTGAGGGTGCCATCCCGCAGAATGCGTAAAGGCCATCAATCACAGAGGGCAGCTCCGCGCGAACTTTATCGTAGCTAATGTCATAAAACGGGGTCTCGGGATGCCCCTGCCGATATCGAAGACTGCGCATCATCTGTCCCGCCATCCTCGCGGGCCGACCACTCATATCCGTATCAATCGCAGAATACGCCCGCCGAAACAGCAGACCCAATCGACTCGCAGACGGCACCACGGACAGCGGATTTCGATGCATCATCGCGATGTGAATGCCCGATTCTGAGAAGGCATTCAATATTTCAGTCTCCAACCCCAGGTTGGCGACGCACTTTAACAGGAACGGCTTGTTAGGGTCCGCAAGGCCCTGCCAGATCAGATATTTCAAGGTGTCTCGAAGATAACCGTATTGGCGTCCTTGGTCCTGAGTGCGCAACCAATCGACATAGTCCGTTGCCGTGGCAAAACCCGCAAGCGTTGCTGCAAACAGACTTTGCATCAGAATGTACGCTTCTTCCTCGGGCTCTAACGGTGACATGTCGTGACCGAAGCGAACCTCGGGGCTTACGTCGCTAAACCAGTCCGAATACTGCTGAACCTCAGCAATACGATTCGCCGTATTTTCGTTCGGCACACCCGTCTCGGAGGCTGAATTCATGCACATCCAATACGGTAGATAATTAAAATCGCCAGTCGCCGCCAGCGTCTTCTGCATTTTTGTTGAACCGGTTCGAGCTAATGCGTTGATGAGGAGCGGCGGGCGTAATTCGATGTCCAGAATGCCGGGATGCGCGGCGAGATCGCGCTGCATGCGGAGTCGATTCTTCAGAATCCGCAGCAGATAGTGGCGCTTCATGACCGCACCGGCTTCTGTGAAACGGGCTTGACGGTTATAGGAATCAACCAAAATGGATAAGGGCACCTCGGCCTCGACATCGATCATGTCGATTCCGGTGCTTGTGCGCGCCTCCTTCAGCAGATCCTCTGCGGAACCCTGAATACTGGGCCAGGCGCTCATAAATCAAGCGCCGAGTGTTTTGCCGGACCCAGTCGAAACACCTCTTGAATACCCGGCGGCGCGTTGATGACGTCGCGAACACGATTGATCATCGACGTGGCGGAACCGACCGATCCGACTTCCCGATCAACGTGAACCGTTGAACCCGGTTCGCCATCCACAGTCCAGCGCATAAAATCCATTTGATCCTTCTCTGACAAGCCCAATTCAATATGCGCGTGTGCTGAGACCCCCTGAGCGGTCGTGACCTCAACCAAAACGCGAAGACCCGCAGGTTCCCCGGCAGGTATATCTCGACCTAGCCCCGCGGCATACATCGGACGATCGAACAGCATGGCCTCCCGACGTTCAACCACTTTTACAACCTCAAAACCGAGGGCCGCCGTCACCTGCCACGGCACCAGTTTGTACAGCTCACCGATTGGCCCAGCCTGCTCGACCCGAGTGGCCTGAAACGCCTCATGACTGAACCCAATTCCAGCCAACTCAGCATGTATTTTTCGCATTCCAAGGTTGGTTCGACTCGCGTGATGCAGCGCGCGGATGCCGATACAGGGGGCCGCGCACAGAATGCCTGACCAGATTCGAGACATATCCCAAATACCCGATGCTGTAAACGTAACGTTTGCGTCCTCCGCCCACCTCTGAATTTTAGCGGCCAAAATTGGATCAGCGGCCGACGGAAAGTAAGACTCGGTCCCATGCGAGAGCACATTCAAGCCCGCCGTTAGCAGGCGCTCGTAGCCTTCGATGTTGTGACTGAGACGGTCTGAGGTCGTGACAATCGCAATGTCTGCCTCGATCGCTTGATAATCGGCGATATCAGCGTTTTCAACGATAACGCCAAGATCCTTATCCAACCCTGCTAACCGGCCGATATCCTGACCCACCTTCGACCCCGCTCGATTGAATGCTGCAACAATGGGCCAACCCTTGGCCTGCGCCATCCGAATGCAGTCGGTACCGTATCGTCCAGTGCCATAGATAACGATTCTGGGTTTCACCATTTTTCTCCCTTCAGGCCGAAGAAACCTCGGCTATAACAGCTCAATAATTGACACTTTCCGGATTGTTTGAGTCCTTCAATCGCGTCGCAAGTCTCCGCCTGAAGACTAATAGATAGACAAATTTGATTCAACTAGGCCACCGCCGCCAAGATCGGCGCCCGTCGATGGCGCCTCGGATCGGGGAGACCTTTTACAACCGAGCTATACAGGACGAGAACCCTAAAGCCCAGTCTGGGCCCAAGAATATCGCTTCACGGACACAGAGTCCGTAGGCCTTGATTTCAGCGGCCGCTTCATCATTCTCATGCCACAACGCCCTGCTAGGTCGCATCGCAAGGCTCTTAATACCGCCGGTTGATCCTCAAGGGATGAGCCGTTAGCAAGCCGGTCCAAGATGGCGGCGGCGATCCATCCAAAAACTAACGGCACGACCCGTCGGACCTATTCACTTGAATCATAATCAATCGGTCACTACCGACTCACTACCTATTAATCTCTCTAACAATCCGACAGCGTCTATCATGCCAGTACCCTTTCCCGGGCCCTTAGCGCTATCCGAGCGATCATCGACGCAAAGAGGACCGACCACTTCCCACTAGAACCAACGCCGCGGTAACCCAACAAACCTCGATCGCCGCACCGCACGAGCGTGGAAAACATCTGGTAGTGTCTGCTGAAACATGGTTAATTCGATCTAATCTTCATTAACGCATGCAGTCGACGAACCTTTGGATTGATATGCCGCGCAGCAACCTTACGTTTCTAGCAGTTACCGTCTCACCGCTTCGTTGCCGCCTTGACCCCGCGGCCGCAGACTTCAAATCAGCAGATTACCGCCCGCGCCTTCACGCCCGATTGAGCACAGCACCCGTTGCATGCAACGACGTGCAAACAGGCCAATCTGCTCTAACCAAGCGCTCACTACACAACACAACCGACGCGCACGACGCTTGCACACCTATCGATTTAAACAGTGCAACCGTTGATCTGAGGGCGCCAACGGTTTGCGGTAAGGCGTTGCGCCCCAACATTTTCAGCCAAGGGGAAATCGATCGCTGGATCCGCCCTGCAATCAAAACACCACGCTTAAAAAGGTAACTAAATGAAAAAAAAGTACTTAATCGAATCTGTTGTCTACGCAGGCGCTGTGACCATGGCCATTATTTTTAATGCGATGGGGCCTATGCTGCCGACCCTGATGGCGGATTTCCAGATTTCTTTCACGCAAGCAGGTCTTTTAAGCAGCATTGTTCCCTGTATTTTGGGTGTGTTTGCTCTGGTCTCTGGCACCATCGTCGGAAAAATTGGTCTAAAGGTGACGAGTTGCCTTGGGTTAACGGTGATGTCAATCGGTTGCCTACTATCGGGCCTGGCAGACACCTACACTGCGCTGTTGGTCGGTCGCATTATTTCTGCGGTTGGCGCTGGATTCTTTTTCCCAATGATGGGGGCGATCATCATGCAGTGGTTTAAAGATGATGAACTGGTGGTCGTAAACTCGATCAACTTTTCTGGTTCCGCCGTTGGTGGCGCGCTGGTTCTGGTTATCGCACCGGCGGCCGTCACAACTTTCGGATGGAACAATACACTGATCGGATTTGGCCTTGGATCCGGATTCATTGCCCTACTGGCTTGGGTTTTCCTAAAAGCGCCCAATGACGCAGTCGACGCAGAAAGCCCAAAGCCGGTGCCCGCGAGCGGCTTGAATATGGCGCGCATCTTCAGACTCAAGGAGACTTGGCTGCTGGCTTTCGCATTTGCCGCACCCGTTGCGCTATCAATTGTCATCCCAACCTTTTTACCCAGCTACTTTATGCAAACTCAGAATATGACCATGGCTGTTGCGAGCAATTGGGTTAGCACCGTTTTCTTGATCGGGATTCCGGCTGCCATCGTGGGCGGGCTCTTGGGCGCCAAAACCGGGGTTAGAAAACCCTTCCTCACCGCGAGCGGACTAATGCTTGGCCTAGGTGTGTTTGCGGCGGTCTTACTGACCGGCATCCCGGCCATCATCGGCTTAATTCTAATTGGCGTCGGACTGCTCTTTTACACCGGCATACTGTTTACCATTCCAATGGAAATTCCTGACATGACGCCTGAATCCGCCGGATTGATGATTGGGATCATCACCTTCGTTGGGATGCAGTGCGGCTTTATCGCCCCACTCGTTGTTGGCTGGATCGAAAGTGAAACGGGATCCTTGAAGGAAGGTCTGCTCTTCTTCGGCGTGTTCGGATTCTTGATGGCGATCCTACCGCAGTTCTTGGATGAAACTGGGCCCAGCGCCAGAAAACGGTCACAGCCGGATTGATCGCGACCGGCAGTTTTACTTTTACAGACAGGGCCCTTTTTTCGCCTTCGCCTGCTGATAGCGGCTCCGCTAAAATCCTGCCAGGCACTGCGCCAACCATAACGGCTCTGTTGAACTTGTTCGCCGTACTCGAAGACCCAGACGGCGCGACCAAAATGGCTGCCGATCTAGCACATTCAACCGCACCAGAGACCCGGCGCCTGCTCGGTGCAGCGGTTTAGCAAATGGACCCCATGCCTGAAATTCTGTCGCCCATTGTCGCCTGTTTTTGTTTGAGCCAGAAAAAGTTGGTGGTCTCGGCAGCTATCGACGCCCAGGTTCTGTTTGGCCTGGCATTCAAAATCTGCGCCTCACCCCGCGCGTTGGGCTTAGGTGCGGCGCCAACACTGCTTGCGTTACGCGACCAAGATGCGCTCAAAGATATTCTTAATCTTCCTGCGTCATTGTCGGCGCTGAGCTTGATAACCGTAGGCGATCCTTGAGCCCAATTTGGCCTCGTTACCCGTAAACCGGTTGAAGACGTCAGGCGCTTTGATCGCTGGCGTTAATCGGCTAGAACCGTTATAAAAAGACAAGAACATGCGCTTATTGGAATCGAGATTAGTAACGCAGTAGACGCGATCGGTGAGGCGGTTAGCTTTGAGACGCGCGTGTAATCAGGCAATGCCGCCGATAGCGCAACGTTTTTGCTAACGATGAGGGAGGATCATGGATTTAGGACTTAAAGGCAAGCGGGTCATTATTACGGGTGGTTCACGTGGAATGGGACGGGCGATCGGCGAGGTTTTTCTGCGCGAAGGCGCCGTCGTATCATTTTGTTCACGAACCGCCAACATGGCGCCTGAAGATGAAGACCCGCGTTTGGGTGGCGACGTCCGCACAGACGGTGTTGAGCAGGCAGAAGCGAAAATGCGCGCCCTCGGTGAGGTCTATGGATCGGTGGTCGATGCGGCAAACCGGGAACAGCTCGCTGCCTGGGTGACGCACGCGGCGGAAACTATGGGCGGGATCGACGTCGTGGTATCAAACACCAGCGCTTTGGGTAGCCAGCCGCGCACGCCTGAAGGCTGGCAACGGCAGTTTGATGTAGACATCATGTCTGCCGTGACACTATGGGATACGGCCTACCCCTTCTTAAAGCAATCAGGCGCCGGCGCTTTCATTCAGGTTTCCACCATTACAGCCCTGGACTACCACGCGTATGGGAAAGGGAGCCAAAGTTATGGTGCTTTAAAGGGCGCGCTGGTGAACTATGTGTGCCAGCTTGCCTATGAATACATGAGCGAAGGGATTCGTGCGAATACGGTATCGCCAGGACCGATTTTCGTGGAAGGTGGTTCCTGGGACAAAATTCAGCGCGCCTTACCCGACTACTACGACGAGAATATCGCGCGGCAACCGTCGGGCAGGCTCGGCAGGGCCGACGAGGTGGCCGACGTTGTCGCGTTTTTGGCCAGCCCTCGATCATCGTGGGTTACTGGTGAGAACGTGGTGATCGACGGCGGCTTTACCAAGTATATCAAGTACTAGCAGGGCATCAATGCAACCTCCTGAGTCCGCACTTGAACTGAACGTCGATCGCTGTCCGTTGCACGAGCTCCGGCCATTGCAGCCTGAGTTTCTGACCCGTCCTGCTCAGCTGAGTCGGCGCTTGCGAGACGAGGCGCCGGTCTTTCAGGATCCTGAGAGTGGGATTTATTTCATTTCTCGGTATGCCGATGTCGTTACCATGCTCAAAGACCACGTCACCTTTTCCAGCGTCATGGGCGGAAAATCCACTCGTGCGATCGACTCAAAAGACCCGGAGGTGCGCGCAATCATGGCCGGCGGCTATCCCAACGTGCCCACCATGCTCACTCAGGACCCGCCTTTGCAACGACGGTACCGCAAGTTCGTCGATGGCGCCTTCTCACCTGCCAGTCTGAAATCTCTAGAGCCGTTCATAGAGCAGACGAGCCATGCACTGATTGATGGTTTCATAGCCCGAGGCGAGTGCGAATTTCGCTCGGCGTTTGCGGCAGGCTTACCCCTTAGAGTAATCGCGTCGCAAATCGGCACACCTGAGGAAGACCTCCCTAAGCTTTTTGAATGGACCAATACCTTCATCGCCAACCTCAGCATGCAATTGAACCTTGAAGGCGCACGCGCGGTGGCCCGCAGCGTGGTGGCATACCAGCACTACTTCGTAGAGCGTCTGGAGGAGCGGCGGTGCAATCAGACGGATGACATTCTCTCTAAAATCGTCAACGCCAGATTTGATGGTGAGCTCCCACTCAATAATGCTGAATGCCTGTCGATGCTCAATCAAATATTGGTGGCCGGCAATGAAACCACCGCCAGCGCACTAACCGAAGGCATGTGGCAACTGATCAATCATCCGGATCAATATGAGCTGATTCGTCGCAACCCGAGTCCTGAGATGATCAGTCGCTTTGTGGAGGAACTGCTGCGCGTATCCAGCTCATCGGCACATGGTTTTCGACGCGTGACAAAAGAGGTCGTACTGCATGGCGTCGTAATCCCCGAGAACGCGATTTGCTTTGCGCGCTTTGCGTCAGCCAACCAGGACGATGACCAATTCCCGGACGCGATGAAGTTCGACATCATGCGCGATAACTTGAACGACCACATAGCCTTTGGCAAAGGTGTTCACCATTGCCTTGGTGCTGCGCTGTCGCGCCGGGAGTTGAGCATTGGTTTTCGGGTGATCTTCCAGCGATTGGAAAATTTTCGCCTGCAGCCCGGCGCGGCGAACCCGCAGTTCGCTCCGAACGCGCTGTTACACGGCCTGACGGCCTTACCCCTGGCCTTCGATGCCATCCCCTAATTAAAAGGAAAACCATGACTGACTTCCCCACGACACCTAACGCAGTATCAGCTGGCTGGCTCAGTGACGTCCTGGGTTTTACGGTTGAAAACTTTGAGGTCATCCATTTCGCTGAAGGTATCGGAATCCTATCGATGGTCACTCGGTTGCTGCTGACGACCGCGCCGGAGAACCCCCAATCAGTGATTGCCAAGTTTCCCTCGCCAAACGCCACGAACCGCGAAATTACGCGCACGTACGGCATGTATGCGCGTGAGGTCATGTTCTACCAGAGCATCGCAGACAAGGTAGCGATGCGATCGCCTCGATGCTTTTATACCGTAATAGACCCGGCGACCGATGACTTTGTCATGCTGCTGGAAGATCTAGGCCATTTACCTGTCGGCGACCAGGTGACGGGCTGCACGCTGGCCGAGGCAAAGTCCGTCCTTTCAGCCGCCGCAGCGCTACATGCCAGCAGTTGGCAAGCAACCGAGTTTCCAGACCTGATTTCACACAACAACCCAGCTCAGTGCGCGGGCATGATCAACGGTTTTCAGGTCGGTTGGCCAAAGGTAAACGCCATGTTTCCTGAATTGATTCCCCAAAGTGCTCAAATTGCCGGTGACCGGATGCCGCACTTTGTCGCGAAATTGCTCAATGAAATGTGCCAGGACCCGATCTGCATCTCACATGGGGATATGCGCTTAGACAATATCTTCTTCGACGGCAGTGAGTGTGTGTTCGTGGATTTGCAGTCGGTCGCCACCTCCGCGCCTGAACAGGACGTTGCCTACTTCATTACGCAAAGTGTGCCGCCGGCCGTTAGGGCCGACACGGATCTTGTCGCCTACTACCACTGCGAGCTAACAAAACGCGGCATCGATTACGATTTGGCTCGTTGTCGGGCGCGCTACCGTGTCTGCGCGCTGTATCTGATGTGTTTTGCCGTGAGTATTGCGGGTGAACTGGATCTGCAGAACGAGCGTGGCCAGACCTTAGGCAGGACGTTACTCGGTAATTCCTTGGGTGCGCTGGATGAATTAAAGGCATTTGATCTGCTTCGTTAAGCCGCCTAGCTCATTGATTTGACGGGTCCCAGGCGGCTTACACTCAGGACAGAATTTCAGATTCTCTTTCTGCAAGCGGGCCTTTTGAGCCGCATTCCTGCCTGTATTCTCGGGATATTTGCGATCGTCGGATACAATTTGTCTACAGGGGATCCCTTACAGAAGCCTGACGATGCGGTCGACCGGCTGCATCTTGCTCGATCTTGACCAAGACGTGTATCTGGATGCTAGTGCGTCGCGGGACCTCTGCAATCGGCGCCGGACTCTTTTTTGGTGGCAGCGGGCAGTTTTACTTTTACCGACAAGGCCGATTCTGCCTTCGCCTACTGAGAGCCGTTCGGGGGCAAGGCTGAAGCGCACTGTAACCTAGATCGCGACGGCACCACGGAATACGATTAACGCAAAGAGTTGCCTTTCAGCACCTTATCCCGCGAGCGCTCTGCGGGTTCGCACGGCACTTGCGAGTTCCTGTAATAGCGTCTCGGTATCTTCCCAAGCAATGCAGGGATCGGTAATGCTTTGGCCATATTTCAAGGTCGCCTTGTCCACAACATCTTGGCGACCTGCTTCGATATTAGACTCGATCATCAACCCAATGATCGCTTGATTGCCTCGGGCAACTTGCGTTGCGATATCCGTAACGACATCGATTTGCCGGGCCGGAATCTTTCGACTGTTGGCGTGACTGGCATCAATCATGATGCGCGCCTGCAGCCCAGCCTTGTGCAACATGTCAGCCGCATCCTGAACGGAGAACATATCGTAGTTCGCGTGTTTACCACCCCTTAAAATAATATGGCAGTCTTCATTGCCCCTGGTTTGGACAATGGCCGAGCGGCCTTGTTTGCTCACCGACAAGAAATGATGCGGATTAGAGGCCGACCGGATGGCGTCCACAGCAACCTGTACGTCACCATCGGTCGCATTTTTAAAGCCGACGGGGCATGACAAACCAGAGGCCAGCTCTCGATGAGTTTGGCTTTCCGTTGTTCTCGCGCCAATCGCGCCCCAAGACACGAGGTCCGCCAAATATTGGGGGCTAATCAGGTCGAGGTACTCTGTTCCAGCTGCCAGGCCCATGTCTGCTAACTCAGACAACAAACCCCGGGCGAGCTTTAATCCTTCATTGATCTGGAAGGTATTGTCCAGATACGGATCATTGATCAGGCCCTTCCAGCCCACGATGGTCCTAGGCTTTTCAAAGTAGACCCGCATCACGACGCAAATCTCAGACTGCACGGTATCCGCTGTCGCCTTGAGCCGCGCGGCATAGTCGAGTGCTGCTTTGGTGTCATGAATCGAACAGGGCCCGACAACCGCGAGCAACCGATCATCCGAGCCACTCAAAATATTGTGGATAGACTCGCGCGCATCATTCACAGTGCGCTGGGCGCGCTCAGAAGGTGGGATCTCACGAATCAGCGCATCGGGTTCTAGTAATTCTGTAATGGAATCGATTCGAAGATCATCTGTGTTAACGGACATGGTTTTGCCTAATGCTCAGGGAGTCACTCAATAGAGGCCGCAGATAATACCATAGGTTCCGCTTTGAAATCATGGGGCTGGGGGCCTTTTACGGGTGTTTCGCCGTTCAAATGCCCTGGCCTTGATGACAAATTGATTCAGACTGACGGACAACCGTTCGGACTCTAGCCCTAACCTACTGATGCATTCCAACCTCCGGTCACGGCCCGCCTAAACCAGGTTCTCGCGAAAGTAAGCCCAGGGACCGCGTTTCTCAGACAATAAATCGCGATGTGGCGGCAGATCGTTCATTGAAGTGCGTGAAGAACAGGTGCGCTCAGCACTTTAAAGACCGTCGCGCGACTTCTCCATCTTATGTTTGGGTATCGGGAGATTTACCAGTCGCTCACAAAAATTGTTTTTGATTCCTTTTGGTGCTCGACAAACAGGATGGGCACCAATAAGCACAAGATCGCGACGGCCACCCAATCTTGCCAGGTACTCGTGCCCAATCTCATTGTGATCGCAGCAACCGCGATCAGGAAATTGTTGAAGACCAGAAGCGGCTCCACCGACGATAACGGCCTACGATGCCTTAGGTAATTGAAAATAAAATAACTGAGCGTCAAGAAAGTGGCGGACCGAATGGCCATTAGCCGCAACTGATGACCCATCAACTCGATCTGTTCAAAGCCAAAGGGCAGCGATAAAAAGTAACCAAAAGGTGCTAGGCAGGCTGACACCAACAACCAAACCATCAGCACAATCAAAATTCCGCGAAAAAATGTCACACGCAATCTCCCCGACTATTATTTTTTTTATGGACCTTACGCTAACGCCTTAAACCGCCGAATCATAGTCTTGCTACGACGAGCAGCCGGAAAATAGCGATCAATATTCACGGACCATCCTTTTTGGCTGAAATATACTGCGCCGCTATCGGGTATTGGCTTCGCGGCGATGATTGAATCCTCAGTTTAACGTTCCTAGGCGCGCAACAATTTATGGCTCAGGCATCCTTCGCTCAGCACTCGATTACCAAACCCTCGATCAGAAGACTCATAACGAGTCGCTTTTCTGGTGCTGATTGGAAAAACCAACCCCGCTATAAATCGGGATCACCTGTTCTGCGCCCCACCAGCAAAGCAGATGAACCGCAGGACTTTTGCCTAGCCCCTGTCCAAGTCGGCATAGGTGTTGGATAATGCGCAAATTCGAGATGAGTACAAAGGCTAGCACGATGCGCGCGACCGTCATAAAACTTCACTTATTTGTGGCCGCATTTTTTGCGCCCATTCTGCTTATGGTTGCCTTATCAGGCGGCCTCTACCTTATTGGCAGCAAAGGCACCACCGAGCGCGTCGCCCTAGCGGTGCCAGAAACCATTGTGTTTGATGAAGGCGCCACCGATCTCAAGGCCGAAGTCTCGGACCTGCTCAGGCAATTGGGTCAACCCACTGATTTTGAATACCTAAAAACGAGCGGTAAAACCCTCATCACGCGGCCTACCTCTCGCACCGGCTTTGAGATTACCCGCAATGAGGCGGGGCTCTCGGTGACCGAAGTCAGACCAGACTGGATCAAAACCATCGTTGAACTTCATAAGGGGCACGGGCCAACGTTGTTTAAGACTTTTCAGAAAGTGATGGCCGTTGGGCTTTTGTTTATTGTGATCTCCGGCTTGTGGTTGGGATTGACCGCCAAGGGGCTCAGGCAGAATACCCTTTTGACCAGTGCTGCAGGTGCCATCATTTTCTTGCTCTTGGCCCTCAGCTAAATTCGGGCCTTAGGTCAAACCTTGAGCCTTGCGCGATCAGCCCAAAACACCCCTAGCAAGTCGGATCAGGCAACGCTGGCTCAGCACTTGAAATTCGCCAGCCGCTGCCAGTGAAGGCGTCGCTAGGCGAAGACCTACCAGGTCATCGACGGTGTGAACGATCTTCTTTTTAAAACCTCAAAAGATTCGTTACGCGTCGTTAATCATCCCTTCATTCGGGTAGCCCGAAACAGACCGAAGCTGCCGATCAAATGCTTTGAGCGCTTTAAATTGATGACAAAGCGTTTTTGCACGACGCTCCAGGGCCAACGTTTTTGGTGCAACCCGCGCATCGATCGCGCCACGCAATCCCTTCATTCGGGCTTGAAGTTCCTCGCCGCTGAGTTCACCGCTTAAAACCTTCGCCAAGAGCGCGGCCCCATGCGCCTTTTTGAGAACGGCAACCGTTGATTCAACCGTTTGCTCAAAATTCGTTTTAAGCTCTGCGTTGATCGCTGAAGAATTGAAGTAAGTCGCGGTGATGCTCGATTGAATTTCGCTAAACACCTCAGACAACGGTTGCATCAACTGTGCTGTTTCATCCGGGTCGAGCGCCAATAAAGCGTCTGCTGCCAGACCGACCGCTTCCATGGCAACCGATGCGGAATCAGTGGTAATGAGCGAAAGCTCTGGGATGACCGCTCGGACAGTTCGATCCAATCCTAAACTGGCCGCTTGTTGCATCGCGTTCAACGCTCGCGGCGTCCCGTCAATTTGCAGCTGTGCCCCCTCAAACCGAACAACCGTTCCAGAGGCGTGGGTCACGGTCAGTACATCAGGTGAAATCAGCACGTCTATCGCCGTGGCAAAGTTACACGCCTCATTTTGGGCCATTGCGACGCCGCTGATCAGCAGCGTTATAAACAGGAAGACGGATTTTTTCACGTGAGCAGGCTCCTTTGGTGTGCTGGTGTTATATTAATATATAACACCTTGGTTCACAAACGGCTCAATAATCGACGTATTCGATATTTGCACCACAACCAAGGTTCGAGTCATAGTGGATAGAGCACCTTTTAAAGGCCACATCCCATGTCCGATTCAAGCCAACCCACTGAGTCTTTTTGGAAAAGTCGGTACTCCGTTATTTTCATGTGCTTTGCAGCAACCTTTGTCTGCTACATCGATCGGGTCAATATCTCGGTTGCCATCATCCCCATGGCTAAAGACTTTGGTTGGAGCGTTGAAACCCAAGGCTATGTGCTCAGTTCGTTTTACATTGGCTACTTGATGATGCAGATTGGCGGCGGTCGATTGGCGGACCGCTTCGGCGGGAAACTGATTCTCGGCGTTGGCGTCTTAATTTGGTCTTTGTTTACCCTCATTACCCCTTGGGCTGCCATGGGCGGGTTGATGATGCTCTACCTCTCTCGGATTGGCATGGGCCTGGGTGAAGCCGTGACCTTTCCATCGGTGTACAGCCTCGTTACGCGTTGGTTTCCAGCTGGGGAAACCGCCAAGGCAATCGCCTTCAATGCGAGTGGCATCCCCATTGGCACCGTGTTTGCGCTCGTGCTCACCCCCATCATCGTAACGACTTTGGGTTGGGAGTGGGCTTTTTACCTGTTCGGTCTGGTTGGCGTACTTTGGTTTGCAGCCTGGCAATTCTTAGTGACGACCCGACCAGCCGATCACCCACACATCGGTGCAGAAGAACTAAAATTCATTACCGACAACGCCCGTTATCGTGAATCAAGCGTTGCCAGCCCATCGATCAGGACCTTTTTAAAGAGTCCCGCGGTCTGGGCGATTATGGTGGCGCACTTCTGTAACAATTGGACCCTGTATGTGATTCTGTCTTGGTTGCCAAAGTACGTGAACGAGGGCCTCGGTGTACCGTTCGCCGCAGTAGGATTGGTTGCGATGCTGCCCCACATCACCTCTTTTTTATGCCTCAACATCGCCGGCAATATCGCCGACAGAATGATTACCAGCGGGATAAATGTGACCTTTGTGCGAAAACTCATGCAGACCATCGCCTTTGGCGGTTTAGCGACCTGCTTACTGCTGATCACCCTCGTCGATGATGTTTACTCAGCGATCGGAATTCTCTGCCTTGGGAAAATGTTTGGCGCGGCGGGCATTGGCGGCTTTAACGTCAATCATATGGACATTGGCCCTCGGCACGCCGGCACGTTAATGGGCATCACCAATACGGTCGGGACCATTCCCGGCATTGTCGGCGTTGCGGTCACGGGTCTTATCTTGCAACACACCGGGTCCTGGGACTTAGTGTTCCAAGTAACCGCTGGGGTCACGCTGTTTGGCATGGTGTTTTATTTGATCTTCGCCAAAGGTGAAAAGCAGTTCGATTAAACGAAAGTCCAAAACCCTCCTTTAAAGCCCCAAAACCTTCCTTTAAAGCCCGTCACTGAGGTCAGAGCCACGGCTCAGATCTTGGAGCCAGGAAGGTTTGTTGCGCTGCACCGGTCTTGATACCCAAAGCACAGCAACCCTATCGGCCCCGGAAGCTTTGAGGACTTAAGTCGCTAACTTAGCGCCCCGGCACCGCGACTTCTTTGGCATCATAGAACGCAGCTGATACCGACTTCGGCGGGTAAGCTGCCATGGTAGCCTGAAAGGCCACCATATGAGGTTGGCCAAAGTGTTCTACCAATGCCGCCATGGATTCCCACTTCTCAGTGATTCGAAGCACATTCTGATTATTCAGCTCCACTGAAAAGGTGTAGTCATGGCAACCCGCCTCTAGTCGACTCGCCGCTTCCATTGCAGCGATCGCACCTGCCATATTGGCAATATTGTCAGCTGTACTTTCAATTACCGCATTCACAACGATCATAGGGGTTCCTTTTAATGGCTTGTTTTGTTCAGTTGTTCATTTAAAAACCAAAGGTACGGCGTTCGCTTCACCCAGATAATCATCCAGCGTGTTATGGAAATTTCGAATCCGCGCCTCTTGATAGTTGGCAAGGGTTTGGCCCGGCTTCATTGACGCATTCATGCCCGCCCATTGCCGATAGAAATTTTCCGTATCCTGATCTAACACTTTGGCCAGTGGAAAATCGGGCACCTGGGTATAGGAATCGGTCATCCCAAGATGAATCGGCTCCGCCGGCAAGGGCCTTGGCTTGCCTTCCGGGACGGGCTGCAACAGTAACACCTCATGAACGCAGGTACCGAGGGCTGTCGGCCGAAAACGATAAATCAGTGGTATCTGGATTCCCGGAAAAAAGCACGCATTGGGGAACAAGTGATATTCAATGGAGTCCATCATAATGCTCGTACTGACGGCGCTAAGATCCCTTGAGAAACGCAGTCCCAGTGCGACTCGTTGATGCACGGCGTGTTGCTCACGGGCGGTCACGCCATCGGGCAGGTCATCGGTGTATCCCAAAAGCCGATAGATCTCGGCCTGGGTTTGCGTCTCATTCGGATTGCCCGTTGCAACCGTCTGTAAAAACCGGGTCACCGTCGGGCCAAACACATCGTACTGGGTATTCGCCCAACTCGCGGTGTGGATCGCCTCTGGGTGGGTCGCTAACACATGAAAGGCTTCTAAAAAGCCTTCCATACACATTTTCCAATTCCCGGGTAAGGTCTTGACGGTATGCACCGCGACAAACCGATCTTCTAAACCCCAGTTTTTAAAATGCTCGGGCAACACGCCGAGATCCGCCTCGAGCGGCTTGCACGCCTTGTCGAAATTAATGAACACAAACCCAGCCCAGGTGCCACAGGGTATTTCATCAAGCCCAAACTCTGCATCCTTAATATGGGGAAAGTCCCACCGGCAAGGGATCTCTCGCAAGGAACCATCCAAATGCCAGGCCATGCCATGAAACGGACACCGAATAAATTGCTTGCCCTGACCACAACTTCCCGCATCGGTTAACGCCATACCACGATGCGGGCAGGCATTCACAAACGCGCGAATTTGGCCATCCTCACCTCGAATCACCAGCGCGCTATAAGGGCCGATATCATAGGTATAAAAGTCTCCCGCTTTGGCGACGTGCTCTTCTCGGCACGCCCACTGCCAAACCTTTGGCCAAAGATGCCGCATTTCCAAATCGTAAAACTGCTGGCTGGTGTAGCGTGCGAACGGTAGGTCCTCATCCCCTAAAAATGCATAGCTTGATGCGGAAAGCGCTGGGTCCTGCGCATTTGAAGGCTCGGACTGAATCAGGTCTTGGGTGGATGGTCCTGGCGCCCTTGCAGCACCCGGCGCAAGCATCGGATCCGCTGGTGCTGTCAGCGCTTTCATCATGTCTTTCATGGCCTTCTACCTTTTGCTCTGGAAACGACACTCGACGCGCTGCCAAGTGATACCTCAATTTTGCCCAGGAAACTTTGCCTGGCGCAAGGGATGTCCTGCGCGACCATCGGCACCCTGTGAATCTTGTCCATCAAGGCCATCCATAAAACTCGACGCAAATCACTGATGCCGGCGAACAAACTTAATTTTTCGCCAAACCTCGTGGATCCAGCCCACTGAACCTTGGCGTTGAACACCCGCTCAATCAACCCAAGGCGGGCGAATGCTCTGGCTTATTGGCATTGTTTTCCTTGAAATCGATTTTAAAGACGATCCGCTCAGCACACGCGGCCTAATCTATTTGAAACAGGCTTACAGGCGCCCAAGACGCCAAACTCCATCGTCTTAAACAAGACCAGGGGCTAACCAATCGCTATCCAAGAATGCTCAATGAACCAATAATCTTCAACCTCGGATTACGGCGCGGCTTGGGTCGCAATGAGCCTGCCCCCACGGGCCATCACCCTTGGCGCCTTGGGTAGTTTGCACGGGTGTCCTGACAAACAATCGCCAGAGCGAACATCGAAGCGATATCCGTGCCAAGGGCACGTAATCGCGCCATCGATCACGGCTTCGCCAACAAAACTCCCGAGCTGATGCGGGCAGGTGAGACTATGAACAATTAATTCATCCTGATCTGCGACCAACCGCCAACGCTGGCCATTGAAATCAAAATCAAGGCCCTGCGTTTTCTGGACCGATTCAAATGGGCCGAGATCGAGTGCCTCTGACTCTACAGAATTTTGAGCGGCACCTTGATCAAGCGCGTTTTGACGGCCAAGCATCATGGCCTCGTCCTCATCGTAGAGGCCTTGATACAATTGCTGATAACCCGCGCCAACCCGTGCCTTTTGATCAAGGGCCACGCCTGGGACGAAAAAATCAGCTTGAATTGCGATATCCCTCGGTCCGTATTCAAACACGTGGGTCCAGATTTCGCTGCCCGCGCCCGGTCCCTCAAGCGTGCTGGAGATCCAGCGCCGGTGCTTGCGATCAAGACTGAGCTGCACAACAAAGGCTTCTGGTTGCGCCCCTCGGTGCGCCGAGACCAAGGTCGCTCGCCAACCCCAATCCCCCGCATCCAGGAGCTCAATGCTCGCAAAAGACCCGTGATGCAAAAATGGTAAATGCGCCCAGTCCAAGGCATTTTCATACATGCGATCAAGCGACACGGGCATTCGTCGCTGATAACTACCGACCCAAAGCGCGGACGCTGATGCGACACCAATTCCCATAGTCTCCTCCTGACGCATCCAATGGTCTCCGTTAGCCGCAAAACCGATAATCCCAGATTCAAGCCTAACAAATTTTTACGCGTAGAAACCCCATCGAATGCCCCGCACAGTCGATTGGGTCTAAAGCGGCACAGTAGACCGAACGCGCCGGCGTCGAACAAAGCGCGAGCGTAGTCTCAACAGCTTCCCCGCTATCAACGTCTCAACTTAGGCTGGACACGCGACGACCGCACCTTTGCCTTCGCCGCGAGCGCCTTGCCAGGATCGCGTCGCATCATCGCCCCGTTAATCGAAACAAGTAGGTTTCCTCAACGCGCTCATTGCGCGGACGATTGCCATATTTTACGGCCCAGGCTTGCGCAAATTGTTCGAAATGGTCGGGGTCGGTTATGCGTTCTGCCTTTAATGCGTAGACAAAGTTATCTGCCTGAAGCCGAACCAAGGCATTGCGTTCGATGTGTTCGACCCACGTTGCAAGGTTATCACCCGCAAACACATGCAGATCATCCGCAACCAAAACCGTCCACAGATTGACCGAGTAAGGCCCCTCACCCTGGGTTTCCAGTTGTATGATCTCATCAGCCGCGACGCTGCGCCAACTTACCGGTAAGGCCACCGGCTCGCCGGTCAAAGCCCCGCCGGACAACGGCAGGTAATCCCCACAGCCGACTAAAGCAATGAGGACAAAACCAGTTATAAATGCGTTTGAAATAAACTTTAACATGAGAGGTCTCTGCTGTTTGATGCATGGGGTGATTGGCATTGGTGTAACCAGGTTGTAACTTCGTCGGATGGAACGCGGGGTTCACCCGCTGGTATTGATTCGGTTTTGGTTTAAGGACCCTCGATTCCGTCAACGAGCACGGACTGTTACGGCAAGGAATGTGAAGACAAGCCTCAAAACCCAAAAGGCGGTTGTAACAGAACCTCCTCGAACAAGGCCCGGCAATCGCCATAGAGGCTTAGTTTGCGCCCATCGCGCAGGTGAACCCGGGGCTGCCAACGAGCCGAGAGCGTCGCCGCGGTCACAATGACTTTAGGCTGACGCGGCGTCCTTCCCCTGATCGGTTCGCCGAACCAATTTCCCCGGTAAGGCCCCGGTATGCGCGCCCTGCTCAAAAATCACTTCACCCGCCTTGATGGTCCAATCATAGCCCTTGGCACGTTGTACCAAGCGTCGCCCCCCAGCCGGCAAGTCAAACACGGCTTCCGGCCGAAATAAACGCAATTGCTCAAAATCAATGATGTTCAAATCGGCAATCAGACCGACCTGAATTCGACCGCGATCAAACATACCAAAGGCTTCGGCGGTACTCGATGTCAACGCGGAAACAATAAACTCAAGGCTCAACTGATCGCCCCGCGTTCGGTCTCGACCCCAATGGGTCATAATAAACGTTGGCATACCGGCATCCGCAATCACACCGCAATGCGCGCCGCCATCGCTTAAACCAAACAACACATTGGGATGCTCGAGCAATTTCTTTTGCGCATCAAGCGAATAGTTTTGGTATCCCCCTAACGGTTGATAAAACAATTCCAGTCCACCATTCGCCACCAACAAGTCATACATCACCGATAGGGGCGACTCGCCCTGAGCCTTTGCCAGGCCTGCAATACTCTCATCGAAACTCGGCTCATAATTTGGCTCGTCCCCTAAAGGAAAAACCATCGCCATCAAACTATCCAGATCCTGCATAGGCCCCGACTTAATCACGGATTCTTCAGACAACAACGTTGCCTTCATACTGGGCAACTTCAGCGTTGCTAGAAGCGTTTCATGATCCAGTCCCGCTAACTCTGATCGCCAGGTGGGATGACCCACAAAGGCATGAAAGCTTGATTGCAAACCGTGGAGCACCCCAGTTGGCCGACCCGCGGCCTGGGGTCGAATCTCATGCCCTTCTAGCCTTGCCTGTTCCGCGAGGTTATACATCTTATTGTTCTGGTAGGCGGGCGCTGTGGTCGCGATGAGCGTGACGACCAGACCCGTTTGCGCCTGAAAATCCTTAACCCAGGCCCATTCATCATCGTCCCCTAGATGATCCGACACCAATTCAAATACCGCATTCGGAAGGCCCTTCATGCCCAGGCCAAGCGCCAGCATTTCGTCACGACCCGAAAAGGTTCCGGGCATGTAATCGCCATGGATATCTTTGTGCAGCAGTGTTTTAGAACTCGAAAAGCCCAGAGCACCCGCCGCAACGCCCTCCCGAACGAGGTCAGCCATTTGCTTTACCTCCTCAGCCGTCGGCGCATAGTCTGTGTTACAACGCTCCCCCATGACATAAGCCCGAATGGCACCATGGGGCACTTGGGTAGCCACATCGATGGCTCTCGGAAACCGTTCAAGTGCATCCAAATATTCAGGAAAGCTTTCCCACTCCCAATTAATTCCTTCGGACAATGCCGCACCCGGAATGTCCTCAACGCCTTCCATCAGCTCGATCAAAAAGTTTCGATCCTTTGGCTTAACCGGCGCAAACCCAACCCCACAGTTACCCATCACAACCGTTGTGACACCGTGCCAACTAGACGGCGCTAGCAAAGGATCCCAAGTCGCCTGGCCATCATAGTGGGTATGGATATCAACCCAGCCCGGTGTCACAAGCTTGCCAGTTGCATCGATTTCCCGATGCGCGGTTTGCTCGATTTTACCCACGGCTTTAATCCGCCCATCCTGCACGGCAACATCGGCGACGAATCGCGCGTCTCCTGAGCCATCGATGATCGTGCCATTTCTGATAATTAAGTCGTACATGGGCGGTCCTTAAAATTCCTGATGCTCTAAAGTATCAGGTTTTCAGTCGCGATGTCATCGGTAAAACAAGCGCCATTCATTGACGCGACGCCTTACTAGGTATTCTAAACACCTCTGATGTGAACCCAGGACCCCAAACGGCAACATCAGCGTATTTTTAAGAAATTTTTAACGGGCGTGGCAGACGAATACCAATCGAGATCACTGCTTTGCCGCCAAAAGAAAAGCAGCCCTTAGGCTGCTTTTCTTCTCGTAAGGCAACGCGACGAATTCGTCATTCGGCAGCGCT
>Ga0209091_10000321_pt1 | contig 46976 bp, 35 predicted proteins | sample ArcticOcean_MG_C_6_FD_187438 | JGI IMG/M metagenome (GOLD analysis project Ga0209091, IMG submission 187438) | Marine microbial communities from western Arctic Ocean - ArcticOcean_MG_CB8_128 (SPAdes) (version 2) | ecosystem: Environmental > Aquatic > Marine > Oceanic | place: Arctic Ocean...
AACATCGCTTATGTCTTTAGTATTAATTGCAACAACTCCTGAAACATCACTTATGTCTTTAGTATTAATCGCAACAACGCCTGAAACATCGCTTATGTCTTTAGTATTAATCGCAACAACGCCAGAAACATCGCTTATGTCTTTAGTATTAATTGCAACAACGCCTGAAACATCGCTTATGTCTTTAGTATTAATCGCAACAACGCCAGAAACATCGCTTATGTCTCTTACAATTTCTACAATATCATTAGAAATATCTAAAATTTTAAGATTTGTTTCTGATTTAGTATAAATATTGTTTAAGTTTCCGCCAATGGATATCCATTCTCCTGATATTCCAGATACATCATAATATCTATAAATTGTGTTTTCTGATGTATCAATAAACAAATCTTTATCATTTGCAATTATTGGACGAGAATCGCCTTGACTAATTATTCCATCTCCCAAAGTTTCGCCAGTATATTTAAGAAATGATACCATGGGAGGATGTCTCACGGATATTTTATTTCCATCTATGGGTTGTTTTGTACCAAAAGAAACAATAAATCCAGGATTATTTAGAAAATATAATATATTTTTATTTCCAGAATCTCCAATAGAAGTCGAAAGTTCATCCCACTTGGGTCCTTCGTCGGCATTGGTGGCGTTGTAACCAACAATACGATATTGATAGCCTTCTTTATCACCCAATGATTTATTCAACATTGGATTAGTAAATGCTATATTATCAGAGAAACCATCGCCCTTATCTATACTTGTTTTATATCCAATACTATCATTATATGTGGAATATAAAGGTAATTGTAAATATAATTTTAAAAATGGATGTTTTTTCGTTAAATCAAAAGAACCATCTGCTTTTTTTGCATCTGAGGATATAATATCAATTGCCACACTATGGTCTTTCAATTTTTGATAAAATGTTGAATCAGTTGAAATATTTTTAAAAGTTCTGTCGTTATTGATATAACTCAATTTTGTTGATGTATTTATGTTATTAAGAGTAATATATGCATTTTCTGGTTCATTCACATCATTAGCAGTTCCCGAATTCAAATTGCCATCGACATGAGTTGATGTCATATCAGATTTATCAGTAGTAGACCACTTTGAATCTTTACCTGTTAAATGATTTTGCCAATATTTAAATCTTGTAAACATATTCCGTCCAAGTTTTGTAACTTGTGTATTTTGTGTACCATCAACATAAACAAAATTACTTGATTCATCTGGATTACGAACTTTCGTCATATCCATAATATCGCTTAATTTGAACTGCGAACCATTAGTTGCACTTTGCAATATATTTTCTACAGTTATATTTGTTACCTTTTCATTACCCAAGTTGTCATAATCAGGATCTATGAGATAATAAGTATTAATATTCATATAACCAGGCAATGAATGTTTATAAATAGTTTCAGGTGATTGTGGTATGAAATCCCTTGGTTCATTAAACCAAGCATTTTTTAAATCTGTTTGAACTCTTGCTAAAGCTATTTTTAATGAATAATTCAACTTTTCATCATCGCTAAATATTGAAAAATCTGTACCAATTGTACCATATGAAGCCATGTCTAATTATATATTTGATATAAATTAAATATATAATTCATACCAAATTATATTAATTTTTCAAAAGCGAGATTTGTGCTACCATCCGCTAACCAAACATGTGGTTTTTTGATGTGAAAATCTACACTATTTATGATTCCTATAGCAACAAAAATGGTCTTATTTGAATTAGTATTAATTCCATTGAAATATGCTCCAATTAATCTATTATATCCATCTAATATAGGATTTGAAACATCCGGTAAAAAATCGCTTTTAACACTACTTCCATTATTAAAAATATTTTCAGTTTCATTATACTTTGGTGTGAATCTTAGACCTCCTTCGTAATTGTAGGTTTTATTACTAGCTTTTGCCGGGGTTATACCTCCCTTTTTACCTACATTTAACCAATAATATTTACCGGTTCCATATGTATCTTTTCTATTAAAATAAGCAAAAATTTTAACATTTTCAGTTTCAATACTATTAAGTGTAATATTTGTTGAATGTCCTGAAAATCCTAAAGCTAATATATATGCTTTTGTATAAGATCTATTGCACGTATATTTGAAAGTTGTCCATTTATATTCATCATCTTCTCCTTTAAAAACAGGAATATCGGATATTTGATGAGCACTAATATCAGTATTGCTAGAAATACCCGTTATTTTTTTCCATCCAGTATTGCTATAAAAATAACCATTCCACATTGACATTTGTAAATCATTAGTGATTGCACCTGAAGCATCATAATTACCCGGAACGTTGGGGGTGGGAGGAACATGGGAAGAAGAAACAACATATGTTGGGTCAAAACCACTGGGTATTTCACACAATGAATTTGAAATATCATTAAACTCCGTTATAGTGGGTTTATCATAAATAAATTTATACACATCGGAATGTGTATTGTTAATTGTAATACCTGATGAATCTAATGTATTGGTTGCATCAATTTTCAATGTAATTCCACTAGTTGCCGCATCTAAATTGGCTGCAGTATAAATTTCAATACCTGAAATATCCCATTTGTCGGTGTCTCTTTTATATCCATTGCTTGCTATATTTGGCGCTGAAGATGTATGCGAACTCCAAGTCACATCTTTCAAACTTTGTGTATCATTATAAGAAAAATAATGTTGTAGTACCGACTTAGATTCATCCAGCAAAAATCTGGTAGAATAATTATTAACCAAATATTTTAAACGAATTGAAAATGTTTTATCTGAAAATAAATGCAGATTTGGAATACCATTAATTTTATTATTTGTCGTATATTGAATAATATTTGCACCATTTTTAACAATGCTAGGAACACCAGATAAATTATCAAAATATATATAGCTGTTTGCATTTGCTGTATTTTCTAATATAATTGTGGAACCTGTATAATTTGATGAAACATCACCCCCACCAGTTTCATTATAATAACTTCTTAATTCATATCTTAAAGGATTATATAAATTTTCACCTGAAATTGATATGGTTGAAAAATTAATTTTATATTGAATATCTTCAGAATACCAAAATCCTAAATTAGCTTTGTCATAACCATCTCGTGAATAAGCATCCCGTCTATTATTTCTTGAGATGTCAAATAAATTTGTTTCGCCCGTTTCATGTGAAAAATCAGTATGATTGCCTATAGTGTATACTGGTTTCGATGAAGATGATTGAGCAAGATTCCAAATTTTAAATTGTGCCTGATTTGATGAGATGTCTACTGCGTTGTCGGTCCACCTTTTAATTACCTCAATTCCAGGATACCATACAGATGATGCATCTTGAATACTAACTTTATTAATAACATGTGGTACCCTCTCCGATTGTATATTATTAGGAATGTTGGTGTCAGAAATTGCTTTTGTTATTTTTACAACAGGTGTACCAGAACTATACGTTGTGTCATTTGAAATAGCTTTATCCATTCGATAACCAGCATTTTTATAATTTGCAGATGAATCTTCTAAATTTATATTTTTTTTTAAAGAATTTAATTTGGCATTAATAAAATAAGGATTGCTCATATAAATTATATTTCTTTTTTAATTTGGTGGCGGTGGTGCATCCGTTTTTATTTCGTCTGGAAAATCGTGCCAATTTCCGGATATACCAAAACTATTTGTCGCCTTTATTGCTATTTTATACGATGAAGATGGTAATATAAATTTACTATTTGATGAATTTGATATTTTCTTTTTACTTGGAGCATCTGTCATACTAGTTTTATGCTGCGTTGTGTCATTATTACTGACGTCTGATGTAAATGTTGTCGGATAAGATATTTGCTGATTTGCAACTGGTGTATATTTATTTCCACTTATTTTTGTTGCTGAAATATCATATTGAATAATGGTATTTCTCTTCATAACACCTGCTATTGTTAAACCCATTTCTGTTGGATCATTCCACGAAATATCTGCAAAATTTTGATTTCCGTCGATAATATGAAACAAAGCGCTTAAATCTTGTACTATTCCAGGAGCACTCGCTGAAATATCAATGGTATTAAAAATACTAGAAAAATTATTAATGTATTCATTGTAGGCATTTACACTTAAATCAAAATTTACTGGTGTTTCGCCTTGTGCTTTCACTTTTGAATAAAATGATAAAGATATATTTGATGCATCAACACCTCTTTCTGCATGTAGAATATTATGAGAATTGTCTCCAATAATAGCACCATTAGTGTTTATAATTTCAAAATTAGTAGATTCCAAATTAAATTTTTGTATTTTTGGCAACCCGACATTTGTTTGACTTGATATTATACCTCTTTTACCATTCTCAGGATAATTCCATGAAATATCTAAAACATTATTCGAAATATCTGATAAAGTAAAATTTATTGTTATATTAGACATATCTGGTTCCGTGATGCGAATGGATAATTCATCGCTTAGCTCACTCCATTTTTTATTAATATTATTCTTTATCTGGAGAGAAAAATTATATGACAAATCTGCTGTTTCGGATGGATCTAAATAACCAGGAGGCAATGTAAAAATATAACTAGTTTTTTCTTCTTTTCTTGAACTTACAAAAATAGGGGTTGTGGTGGTATTTGTACTATTATTAGACCAACCTTTCAATCCCGAAATATCTATAACAGAGATTTGATTTTCGTTTCCATATTGTCGTGTTATATTGAAGGAAATATCTCTTAAAAATACTGCGCGATTATTGTTGGTATCTAATGGATTGTCGGAACTATCAACTAAGTTGGCGCTCATATCTTTTAATGTAATTGTTAATTCATCAAAAGCTGTCATTTTCACAGCAGACAAAATTGGTTTCGGTGGTTCTGTTATTTGGATAGAAGGACTTTCTGTTGGGTCGCCAAATTCATCTGGATTAATTTGTGAACCATTCTTATAACTTACACGAAATTTATGGTAATTTTGAAAATTGCCATTTGCTATTCCTAAGAATTCATTATTTAATTTTATATAATAATAATGAAAACCATCATCTCTTACCCTTGCGGAAAATAAAGGCGCAGAACTTAATCCCCAAACACCCGAAGAATCCAGTGAAATTAAATCGGTTAATTCAGAAAAGGTATTTGCTTTGCTGGTTGTTTTGTATATTTTTTTACAAGGTGTCCAAATATCTGATGTCGAACTATTGGAATATTCAAATTTTATTTCTATAAATTTTATTAATAAATTATAATCTTCTCCTTGTGGAGCTTGTGTCGATGTGGAAGAAGAGGGGTCTTTAATTTTTAACTCAATAATAGTATTATTGTCAGAAACATCTGATATTAAATTACTATTATTATCTGAAAATACTATCAATGCATCATTATTTAAAGGGCTTGATGGTGGTGCAACTTTCAAAAAATTTATAGCTTCGTTATTATTATCTTTTAAATAAATAACATTAAAATCACTTTCTGTCATTGTTCCATCTTTTTTAATGTATTGATTTTCTAACCAAAGTTTTATTTCGTAACCTTGTGTTGAAGGCGATAATTCTTTGGCTGCCTTATCTCCCCCTGGATAAACTCTTTTTGCATTTAAAAGAATTGAAGATGATATATCCGTATCACTGGGAGAATAATCTTTCGCATATAAAGTTATAGAATTGGCAAAATCTTTCAATTCGTAAACAGCAGATGTTCTTCCACCACTTAAATCGGCGTCAAATATATCTGTTCTAGTGCTATTGGGTGTAATATTTGTTAATATATTATTGTAAGGTGGTATAGGATAATGTTTGGAGCAAATACATCGCCCAGATGATAAATCCACGATGTCTTTAGATGTGTTTGAAGTGAAATTCCCCCAAGTTTCATATGTACCCTTTTCAATATTTTTAATTTGAATCATAATTCTATTTACAACAGGAAAATATATATTGTTTTGAGTGTTAACAGTGGAAGCACTCGCATCTAAATAAGTTTCGTTGCTGTTGCTTACGCCGCTCGGATATTGATAAGGATTGGTCCATCTTAAAGTTATACTATCTGGTCTTTTATCACTAGTTAAAAAAAAAAAAAAAGGATCCGGTGGGGATCCTTCGAAATTTTTTCTAAAAAATGAATAACCCAACTCTCTAAAAGCCACGTCTCCATTACCTGCTGCATCTGTTTTACTTCTTGAAGATTCATAAAATGCATTCTGTTCAGTGTCATAAATAATTTGCGCTTCATTGGTAAATTTCGTATTACCAAGAAAATTTTTTGAAATATCCCCTTCATTTCCACTAATATCATTTGAACCTATAGCCGCTCTTGTGGCTTTCCATGTTGTGCCACCCACATTAATATAAATAATATTTGTTTCAGAATCCATTAATGCTTCGCCTTTTTTACCAGCTGTTCCTTCTGGATTTCCTTGATATATTTTTACTGGGAATCCCGAAGGGTCGCCAACATTTAATACACCGCTCACATCCAAATTTCCATAAATATTCATAGAATTATCAAATATAGCATGCTTTCCAACATTTAATGTGCCTGATATATCCACGTTATTGCTTACATCTAAGGATGATTTTAAAATAACATTTCCACTGATTTCTATGTCTTTATTATTTTTAATTATCATGGCACTGCTCCCATCAACTATAAATTTTAATCCAGAAGAATCTGCTGTAATTTTTGTTTTTTGATCTAAAGAAATAACCCCTCCTAATCCACCCCACGTATTTCCATATCCTTCAAATTGGTGCGTGCTCGGGTTGTAACGTATATCTCCTTGTTGACCAGTTTTAATAGTAGTTGAACCCAAATTAAGCAATCCATTTATATTTAATGATGAAATATCTACAATATTAAAACTCGCGTTGTTTGCTGATAAATCTTTAATATGCACGTCTGACAATTCTCCGCGATTAACAGACAGCGTCGCATCGTTAATGGCAACGCCACTAGAATCCGTTTTTGCAAAAATAAAGGCATTGTCATCTTTATCCCAATATAATGTAACATTGCTAGCATCAGTATTATTATTTATAAATACAAATCCTGTATCATATGAAATGTTACTATTAGATGCGTCTAACCCTAATGTAATTATATTGTCATTAATTATTGTATTTTTATATGTTGTATTAATATTTTTCGTTTCGTAATTAATTTTATTGACTATTAAATTTCCATTTACTGATAAATTCCCACCAACATTTAAATTGTTGCTTACATCCACACCCGAAACATCTAATTGACCGCTGAGTGTAGCTTTGTTGGTAACATCAAGGGTACCGCCGAGTGTTGTATTACCCGTAACATCCACTCCTGAAACATCTAACTGACCGCTGATTATAACATTTCCAGAAACATCCAATTCTTTTGTTGGGGTTTTAGTACCAATACCAATTCTATGCATAACATGCAAATTATTACTCACATCCACACCCGAAACATCTAATTTTGCTTTAAGTGTTGTATTACCTGTAACATTAAGTGTCCCTGCTTTTAAATTATTGCTCACGTCCACTCCTGAAACATCTAACTGACCACTGATTATAACATTTCCAGAAACATCCAATTCTTTTGTTGGGATTTTAGTACCAATACCAATTCTATGCATAACATGCAAATTATTACTCACATCCACGCCTGAAACATCTAATTTACTGCTGAGTGTAGCTTTGTCGGCAACATCAAGGGTACCACCTAGCGTTGTATTACCCGTAACATTGAGTGTTCCGGCTTTTAAATTATTACTCACATCCACGCCTGAAACATCCAATTTATCATAAATAGTCGCAAAACCATGCAACTTTAAATTATCCTTTATAATTAAATTTCCACTAATTTCCAAATGATTAAAACTAGCATCTTGTGCAAAAATATTGCTTTCAAATGTAGATGTGCCTCTTATTACTATATTTTCTTTGAATAAAATACTTTCATCAAATAATTTATTGATTCCTTTTCGCCCGATATACTTATAAAATGAAAATACAGGTTTGTTTGAATCATTATCTACGATGTTAGAACTATAATCTGGGAAAAATATAACACCATCTTGATTATGATATATCCAATTTCCTCCTGTTGCGTCTGAAATAATCTCATTTGCCATATCTTGTTGTTTTAACAATTGTATCCCATATGGTTTTTCTCCTGAACCACTCCATTTGTAATTAAATTGCATGCCGTCTGCTAAAACATTATTATCATCTTTATCTTGCTTCCAATAAGAAGCATTTGTTGAAGGTGGGGTAGCATCTAATATTAAATTTACGTATTTTCTAATTATCCCAGAAGCATCTTCCAAAATTTGACCGCCTGTTGCAAAATCAGAACTAGATAAATTAAAAGCAGTAGGTTCGCTACCACTAATTTTTTCCCACCTCAAACTTAAGGTTGGTGGGTCAGGAATATCGTCTAAAAATATATCTTGACCTATTAAAAATTTATTTGAAGGCACGGATATCTCCTGATAATAAGGAGTTCTTTCATATGTGCTAGCAACTCCAAAATAATTTTTAAATAAAAAATTCAATTGTTCCGTTATATCAAAAATGTTATCATCGTCAAGGCTTGCCATATTAATATATAAATATATAATTAATATAATATATTTACATATCCGAAGATACATCAGCTCCATTTTTAAAACCTATAAAAATGGATATATTGCTAACAGCTAAATCCATTTCCAATTCGGGCCCTTTTTCTGTGGTAGTAGGTTCACTTAAACAACCCTGTCTTGCTTTAATACTAGCACTACCATTCATTACATCGTTCAAAGAAATCCCATTACTATCAAATTTATGCCAATTATTTTGAGGATTAAAATTTCTACTTAAATTTCCGATACATGTAATCTCACTATTGTTTACATAAGATGTTTTATAATTTTGTTTGACAAAGCCTATTACATCATCATTAGTATCAAATAATTTAGCCAACACGTTATCAGAAAATGCATATACTACTTTCAAAAATTGATATATATCAAAATAATATGCAACACTTGTTCCTTTTGTATAATTTTTTACATAAGGATTGGTTTTATCAAAAGTACCATCATTATCATCATCATTGGCAGCTTTAAATCCTATCCATTTATAACCTCCACTATCGTCTTGATTACCCGATAAATCATATGCATAACTTCCTGAATTATATTTGTCGGTAATATTTGCAATAGGAAAATAACTAAAATTATTAACATCAGGGTATGATTTATTACCATTGCTTCTGAAAGCGTCATCAAAATAAAGTAATGTCCATCGTTCAATAAGTACTTTATGGTTGTTGGTATATTTTTCAAGCGCTATATTTTTTAAGTCACTTAAATTAGTAATCTTGGTCTGGTCGCCACCGACAACTTTTATTTCGTATACCAGCCGGTTGTTGTCGATGTCATGTATTTTAGGTGTAAAAGTTGTACCACTGACAAAAAAACTATTGTAATCGCAATAATGATTTACCACTTTGGTTACACTTTTTAAAACCCCATCGGGTTGTCTCAATGAATATATCCTTTCTTCTACATCCATAGTTTCTTTTCTCATTAAACTATTTTGTTGCGTTATTGTTGTAGATGTATATGTTATATTATCTTTTGATATGTTTTTGTTAGCATATACACCGCTTGTATTAATATCTCCACGTTCCAGTTCCACCTTATAATCGTTTCCCAAGCCATCAAAGAGTGTATTTGGAATTTCTTGTATTTTTGCAATTATTGCATCTCCAGGAATATATTCATACTCGGAATTAATGTGTTTATATGTTCGAGTAATATCAATTGAGAATGCTCTAACACTGGGAATGCCCATTAAATATTGAATACCATCGACGGGCGATTCCATTATTTTAATAATAGTACTGGAACCATCTATAATAGGGTCTAAAGGCAAATCATCGATGTAAATGTCAGTACTTGTACTCAAATTAGCTGATGAAGGAGCATCATCATCAACAACTGCAGATTTCCTCGAATATTCATATTTTAAAATTACAGGATTTTTTGATGGGTCTCCAATATAACTTCGAACATTGCTATTTGAAATTGTTTGTAATTGAATATTTCCATTGATTCTAAAACCTTTAGCATTATCATCAGTCCCAATATCACTTTGCGAATAAATCATATAATAATTTTTTTCATTTGAAGATGATGATAAATTATTAAATGACAAATCATTTGCATTAGTAGAACCAAAACCATGATATTGAATTTCATTTATGGAAACATCGTCAATTTTCATTGTAATGGTTACAAGATTTTTTGAACCATCTACATATTTTCCAAAACCTTTAGTGGAATCTGTGCTGGTGCCTCTTTTCGTTATTTCAAAATTTTGATTACCAGTATCAGTTGGGACAATATCCTGATTATCAGCAACATTTATATAAACGCAAGATGTATTATTTAAAGTAGTTTTATTCGTTACGCTTGTTGGTGTATTATATGTGAAATCTAAGGTTGTTAACAGCGCGTTAGGAGGTGGCAATTCTGTGAAATTTGAGGAAATGTCTTCACTAAATTCCGAATACTCGTTTATTAAATCATTCATAGCAGCTACTTTATATTTATATTTGCTTCCTGATTTAATACCTGTGTCTAAATTTATATTGAAAGGATTTGATATTCCTTGACCTTCTATAGAAGGGTTGTATATTTGGTCAAATGTATTTAAAGTTGAAGTAGATATTGGATATAAAATAGAAGATAACGTTTCTATGCCAACATACTCCGCTTTAGATTTTACAATACTAGCATTACTGTTAGAAACTCCATCTTCTGTTTTTGATACATAAAAACTTAAGTTGATAGAATTATGCGTAACTAATTCAGAATCTCTTTGTGGTTTTGATGGTGGTTTCGCGCCTGGGAAAAATAATCCAGAAATAATCAATGCTCTTGAATATTCATTGTTGAATGTTGAATTATCTGATGCATCAGGAAATGAACAATTAGAATTTTCTTTATCTGCAAAGTTCTCTCCATAAATCCTAACATCAAATGAATTTGCACTTGTATCTTTTCCAAATATATTTAAAATACTAGTTTGGTAAATACTTGATAAAGAGGTCTTATTAAAAGTAAATGTTTTGTCTGCGTCTTGATTTGCATCTTGATTATAACCATCATCTCCTATAATCATGATATTGTGTCTTAACCATTTATTAGAATCTCCTGAAGATGATGTACTGCCAGATTGTCCGCTAGGTACATTATCTACAGAACCAGAAATATCAATATATATTTTATCAATATACGGCAATTGTTTATCTTTAAATGTGGATTTTTTCGCGGCTAATAATAAATTACATGGAAAATCGGAATTTGGTATAATATCATCATAATGCCACTTAATTGTAACATTTCCAGAATTTGATGACCCATTGAAGGTGAACTTTTCCGGTTGTTCAGTCATTATTCCAAAAAATGTTTGTTCTCTATTATTAACTGGTTTCACTGCATTTTCACGAACATAACCTTGTGTGGCAATTACGTGACTATCGGATATATCATTAATAGTATTACCCTTGTCATTATATGGAAGATGATACATTATATTTTCATTGCCAGCATCAGCAGTTATTCCTATATAATTATCAGTGTAATCAGGGTTTTCTGAACCAATCCATCTTTTACTGCCATAAAATCTAATACCAGAGTTATCTGTTAACCCATCGTGTGATTTTATATTTAATTGTCCACTTATATCCAATATGTTATTTCCGCTTGCTTTTACAAAAGGTCTTGATGACATATATAATAATTCTAATATTCTTTTTAGAATTAATTTAAAATAATAACTAGGATAAATACTATAATGTTATACAATTTATTTTTAGTTTTAAGAGTTTTATTTTATCAATTTTTAGAATTTATATCCTTTAATAATAAGTTAAATTATATTGAAGAATTAGAAAAAACAATAGAAAAATATAATAAAATTAATGACAATTCTGTTTCTAGAACGACAAATGACATTGGAACTTTATTCAGAAAAAACGATAAAAAATCTGAAGGTTTTTCTTTAGATAATTTGAATGGTATTATTGATATCGATATTGAAAACAAAACAATAAATGTGGGTGGGAAAACAAGATTTTATGATATTTTAAATTATACATTAAAATATAATTTAATGCCTAAAATAGTTCCTGAATTATCTTCTATTACTGTTGGTGGCGCTATTTCTGGTATATCTATTGAATCTAGTAGTTTTAAATATGGATGGGTGCATGATACAATAGTAGATATGGATGTACTTACTGCAGACGGAGATGTATTATATTGTACTAGAGATAATGAGAATGCCGATTTATTTAATAGCATTCCAAATTCTTATGGTACTCTCGGGTATGTAACTAGAGCTAAAATACAGCTAATAGATGCAAAAAAATATGTAAAATTAATAAATCATAAATGCGAAAATATCACGGAAGCTTTTGAATTTATTAAAATTGCTGTAAACAACAAAGATACTGATTTTATTGATGCTGTTGCGTATAGTGAATTTAATATTATTGTAGTTATGGGTTTTTTATGTGATAGTCCATATAATGATAACGGGTCCTGTGAACTTTCCAACTATCCTAATAATGGAATATATTATGAATCTATCAAAAAACTTAGATATGATACAATGACAATTTATGATTACTTTTGGAGATGGGACGCTGATATGTTTTGGGGCGTTACCGATGTTCCTATTTTAAAAAACAAATGGTTTCGATGGTGTTTTGGAAGATGTATTTTGAATACTAGAGTTTTAAGAGCGCTACAAAGATTTTTTCAGAGTTATCAAGTTAAAAACAATGGTAAAAAAGAAAAGATTATACAAGATTTGGGTGTTCCGGGTGAAAATGTTGAAGAATTTTATAATTGGATTTGTAATAATATAAACAAATATCCGATATGGATATGTCCTGTTATTCCTAAAAAAACAAATACTAGTTTATGGACTTTTAATGAAAATAAATTATATTTTGATATTGGAGTTTTTGTTAGAAAAGAAACTAATAAAGAGGAGAATTATTATAATAAATTAATTGAGAAAAAATTATTGGAACTAAATGGCAATAAATGTTTTTATTCTGATACATTTCTCTCCAAAAAAGATTTTAATGTTTTAATAAATCCAGATAAATACCAATGCATTAAAAAAAAATATGATATTAATAACAGGTTTGGTGATTTATATAATAAGGTGATTAATCAGAATATTTGATTCACTTATTTCTCGGAATAAACCCTAATTGATTCATTTTATCCAATTTTGCTATTGTATTTTCTAAATTCTTTGCTCCTCCTGTAAATGAATTATTAAAAAGATAATCAGTTGCTGGTTTTTCTTCGTTCTTTTTAATTTGACGATAAATAACATTAATTTTATTTTTCACATGTTGAATTTGGTCTTTATTTGTTAATAATGGAATATTAGTATTAAAAACATCAGTGATGATAGATATCGCGAAATATATGATTAATCTTCTTTTTTTCTTGAATCCTGGGCTCCATTTGAGGCAAAACAATTCCAACAACGATTTCATTATTTTCAAATGACCACTTTGTTTATTTCCAGCTTCATATAATAAAATATCCCATATTAGCCATATAATATCCATCTGTAATTTACTCTCCACTGGAACATATGCTCTTCTACCAACTTCTACTCTACCTTTCTTCTTTTTTAAAACAGCTTCATATTCTAGTATCCATTCTACCCAATAGCATGCCATAGTATTATTATAATTTTTCTTTGATAAATGATAACCGAGTTCATTAATAGCCACGAAAAACTCATTGGGGTCATCTTTTGTAAAAATTTGTTTCGCATATGATAAATTTGGCGCCTTCAATTTTGCTGCTAAATTTGTCATATTGAAATCCTCTTTATCAAATGTAACTTTGGTTATTTGATGTTTTTTTTTTGATAAACACAAAAGGGCCATTATTTCTGCAAATAACTGACGTATTTTTTCATTATTTCTCATTTTTAATTCATTATTTAAATACCCATTTAGTAAAATATTTTTAAAAATATCATACCTGGATTCTAAGTATATTGGCAATTTAGGATTTCCTAAATGAATGTTTTTACATGTAAACAAAAGTATAATTTCCCACATTTCAAGAAAATGTCCTGCGCAAATAAATTCGCAACTCCAATAACAAGAGGATTCTATTTTACCACTCTGTAAACACTTTAGTAATTCTTTTTTTGCATCCGATTTTTTATATTTTGAAAATGTAATTCCCTTGAATTCTTTAATATTTCTTTTATCAGATATTTCATTTGGATTCATTATAATAGTCAAAATATAAAAAATATTCTAATAATACATATAAAATGTTGCGAAAATTGATACAAACATTAAAAAGACTTTTAAAAAATTTCAAAAAATTATCTATATGGTTTCGATTAACAATGATTTTTCTTGTGATATTAATTGCATTTGTTACAGCAAATAAATATTATCCTCAAAGAGAAGCTTTTACACAAGAAAGAAAATTTATTATGAAAAAAGGTATTAATGTGTATGATGACTTTTACGCGGATATTTATAATGAGTTGCTTCATGATTCAAGAAAAAACGATTATGAAATTGGTGAAATTATTAAAACAACAAATTTGACGTCGAAAAGCCTGATTTTAGATATTGGTTCGGGAACAGGTCAACATGTCGCAGAATTTAATGACAAAGGTTTTGATGCTATTGGATTAGATTTATCTCCAAGTATGATAAATCAATCAATTAAAAATTACCCGAATTTTAAATTTAAAAATGGAGATGCTCTAGAATCTATGTTATATCCTCCAAATAGTTTTACGCATATTACTTGTTTCTATTTCACAATTTATTATATTAAAAATAAACAACAATTTTTAAACAATTGTTACGAATGGTTAAAACCTGGAGGTACATTGGTAATACATTTAGTAAATAAACAAAAATTCAACCCTATTTTAAATAATGCTGACCCACTTAATATTATATCGTCTCAAAAATATGCGAAAAAACGCATTACCAATTCCCTTATAAAATTCAAAGATTTCCAATACAGGGGTGATTTTAAATTAAATGAAGAGGAGGACAAATGTACATTTGAGGAAATTTTCAAAAGTGATGAAACTAAACAAATAAGACAAAATGTACATGAATTATATTTTTCACGACAAAAAGTGGTTTTGAAGATGGCAAAAGAAATAGGATTTATGGTTCAAGGTAAGATAGATATGATGCCAATTCAGTATGATTATCAATACTTGTATATTCTCAAAAAACCAGAATAAAGTTTAATTGTCTGAATTATTTTAATCAATAATAATAATATGATTTTATACATATTATTATCAGCATTGCTATTATACATTTTATTTTTCTTATATATTAAAATTAAATTTCGCTTTTGGTCTAGTCAACCAGTGTTCCATTTATATAATGTATTATATTGGGTATTTCCTTGTGGTATTATACAATCTAAGATGCCACTCATAACAAAATTTTACGATGGTAAAATTATTACAAAACGTTTCAAAGATGTTTCAACTGAAAAAAAGGCACTATTTTGTCGGCTTGTCCAAGCCCATTTTCTCAATGATAAAAAAACAACATATAATCCACCCAAACATGCCATATTAGATTATTTTGAAGGTCATAATAGCGATTCTTTTGTTTCTCTCCAATTAACACCAAATTCACATCAAAATATGAATGTTATTTCTGCAATGTCAAGTCGACCTTTGATATGTTACTTTAATGAAAATGAAATTCATGTGAATTATGTAGATTTTCTATGTGTTCATAAAAAATATCGAAAGAAAGGCTATGCCCAAAAAATCATTTATTCTCATTATAGAGATGCTCGTAGAATGAAAGCCAATCCGGTTTTTCTATTTAAACGCGAAGGTCATCTCAACTTTATTACCCCGTTGACAATATATAATGCATACGCGTTTTCATTAAAACATTTAAAGAATCCAACATTTGATATACCTAACAATATAGTATGTCAATTAATTAATGATGGTAATTTTGCCCTTTTTGCATTCTTTTTTGGAGAGATAAAAAAGAAATTCCAATGTTTTATTACGCCTTGTATTTCTCATATTAAATATTTAGTATCTAAAAAATTATTGTTTATTTGTTTAATTATGGAAAATAATAAACCAGTCGGCGTATACATTTATAGAGTTCCGCATACTTCTTATAATGGTAAAAAAAGCATTGAATGCATGGCTTCATATTACAAACTTGGTTATTATGATATATATATTAAATCATTTCGAAATTCAATTGCGCTAATCAATAAAATATATCCAATAGATATTGCTATTTTAGAATATATGTCCAATACTACTGATATAATAAAACATTTATTGGATATTCAACCAGCATTATGGAAATGTCCCATGGCATATTTTTTATATAATTTCGCACATAGACCATATTTATCGTCAAATGTTTTTTTGGTAAATTAATATATAATTTAGAAATGAATCGCAAATTACTAAATGATATAAGAAAGGCGATGTCAAGAAGAAGCCTTTTATATGTCAGCGGAATGTTGGATAAAGAATTACAACCACCGAGACCCCATGTTAAATATGCAAAAAAAGAACCTCGTTTTGATAAAATAACGACTAAATCATGGAAGCATCTTCTTAAAGATACAAAAACAAAAATTATCTAGTATATTTCCCGGCTCTTGCAAATGAATCTACAACAAAAATAACAAAAACGCCTAAAAATAAATATAAAACAAGTTCCTCAGTTACATTATTTGTTTTTTCGTCTTGCTGTTCTTCTAAAAGGTTAATCATGTAGTTTAATTTTTTCATAAGGTCATCTTGGTTTGAAAAAGAGTTTTCGTTATTAATTTTGTTATAATAAGGAATATATTGTTTGTAATAATCTTGTGCTGATATGTTATCAATTTGTGCAAATGGTTCAATGTTACTCTGTTTGTGCGTTTCATTATTTTTCCAGTTGTATTCTTGTGTTTTATCATTATTATCATCTACAGATTGAGCCATTGGTTTAAAATCGCATAAATCTTCTTCTTCGTCATCAGATTTTGATAATGTTGGTTTATTATTTGATAATGTATTTAGCAAATTAGTTATCTTTGATGATGGTTTTTTATGTTTTCTTTTTTTTAGTGTTCTTGATTTTGACGTTTTGTCATTTATATTTTCTTCATCGTTCCAATTGGAAAATCCCAAAGCAGTCTGCATACTTATAATGAAAAGATATAATTTTTTAATAAGTATTCCTAAAAAATATATAATTAAATGTATATAGGATGAAAACATACATTGAATTAAGTTTAACGGCACTTTTAGCTGTACTTATTTATGAAAAACCCAAATCTCTTATCTACTTTGCTCATCATACTTTAGGCAAATTGGCATTAATTGGAATGGTGTTTTTAATGGCTAAATGTTATGGTATCAATGCTGGAATTTTAACTTCTTTGATAACCATTGTTTTATTCGAACATATTAGAGAAGATTTCAATAATGTCAAAAAAAAATCTTTGCAAAAAGAAGGGTTTGCTGTAATTAATGGTAAAATGGAAAAAAAAAATTATGAAATATCAAAAACAGATATATTAGGACTTGATAGAGATTTAAAAATGACGGCAATTCGTTCATTTAATTCATCGTCTCAAGAATATAGACATTGTGGAAAATCAAGCCCATTCCCCAAATAAATTCTAAAATAATATATATGACGAATTTATATATTTTCATATTTTTAACATTGATTGTGGTTTTAATGTGTAATACGCCTATATATGAAACATTTAAAAACAAAGGAACATTAATCTCAAAAAGACAAACATTTGTAAGAAAATGCAAAGATTTTGTATTGACACCTATTACTTACCCTCATAGAATAATAAAAAAACGCTTTCAAGATGCTAGGGATTTCGTATATTCAAATGGTTATAAAATTTCTAAAAAAGTTGGTATTCGCTCACATAAAATCAGAAAAAATGTAAAATATTGGGTTAATTATCATTTATAAATTTTTTATCTCCTTAAATATTAATATGGTAAAGAAATTCAAAAAAGGACATCTTCCAATTTTTGATGGTATACGTAAAAAATTACATTTTATAAATACACATCCACTATTTATCGGAATGATGGTTATTTTATTGAATATCACTTCAAAATATATTACGATTAAACTGAGTAAATCACAAGAGTCATATCTTAAAAATTCATTGGGAAGACAATTTTTAATTTTTGCAATTATGTGGTCTGCAACACGAGATATAATTTATGCAATTCTTTTAACTGCTGCTTTTGTAAGTTTGGCTGATCATTTATTTAATGAAGAAAGCAACTTTTGCGTTATCCCATCATATTTAAGAAATTATGCAAAAGCTTTAGATACGAACAATGATGGTTATGTTTCTCCAAAGGAAGCTGAAGAGGCTATTCGCACGCTTAAAAAGTTAAAAACGCAAAAAAAGAAAGAAGCATTTATGATGTACCATACTTAATATTAAATTTAATATTTGTTATAACTTGTATTTTAAAATAAAAGTTATATATACTACAATGGCAAGTAATTTGTTTTATAATTTATTAGAAACAAGACCAGATGCCCCGCCTGCTCCTGGCGCTGTTGCTAATCCACTAAATGCAGCAGAAATAACAAGAAGAAAACGCGGAGATGGAGAACCCCTTACCACACCTTTCACTCATGGAAAAATATGGGTTTGGCAGAGTCAAGAAGCTGGTGCGTCAACAGAAGCAGGAAGAGAAGTTCAACAAGAAAAATTACCAAGAGCTCCGAGCTTGACAATCAAAGAAATTAAAGAGTTACTTCTCAACATACCTAAATCAACACCATACAACGAAGATGCTAATATAGCACTTGGCAACAGACCAAGAAGAAATGCTGTGCAAACTTTTGAAGAAAGATTTAATGCACAGGACATATTTACCAATAAAATAAGAATGTTGGTGGAAAGAAAAACAAGTAAAAAAAGAATGAGAGAAATGGGAAAAGTATTGAAACGAATACAAACCATTGGTGACACGAGTGAAAATAGTAGATTGCTTCAACGATTAGCAAATCCCGAGGATAATAAAAATTATGAATGGCTCATTGAGCTTACCACTGATGCGACTGGAAAACACTCCATTTTTTATACAGATAAAATGAAATATGAAAAAGAACCTATGCCAGTAGCACAAGCAACGCCCATTCAACAAAATAATATACCTTCTGCACAAGCATTACCACAAGCAGTACCACAAGCAGTACCACAAGCAGTACCACAAGCAGTACCACAAGCAGTACCACAACAAATCACCAGAACACCAAAACAAATAATGCAAAATTTAAAAGCAGGCGATTCATATCCAACATTAAAAAGACCTACAAATGAAAATACACCAAATCCATATGCAAATTTTCCAATAAATAGTAAAAATAAAGAATGGAAACAAATTTCTAAAGAAATGAAATATAAATTACCCGAATTATTTAAAAAAGACACATTGTTGAAATTTCCCAATCCACTTTATCCAAAGAAAAGCGCAAATGACATGATATTTAAAGTTAGTTCTTATTCTTTAAAATTTTTACCAAAAACATTAAGTGAATTAACAGGAAAAGATTCATTTAAGTTTTTAATTACCAATAATTCTGATAATAGGCTCGATAATTTATTATATGTAGTTTGCAATGTTCACTTAAAAGGCAGATTTATAGGAAAAAATAATGAAAAAACTAAGAGAGCTATAAAAAAGTTGAAAAAACCACCAAAAGAAGGTAAATCGGCTTTTTGTGACTATAGGATAAGTCGAATCAAAAACACTTTTTTAGATATGAAAGCAAATGTTGGTATTTTTAAAGATTCTGCAAGTAAAAAATGGGAAAAGAAAATGGGAAAAGCTGAAAAATCTATTAGATATACTGAAAATTTTAAATTATATCAAAAAAATAGAAAAAAAGCCTTAGATTATTGGGAATTAGAATATTGTTGTCGCCAAGCTATGAATTTTAACGCTGGTAGAGGAAGAGGATGGCCCAATGTTAAAACAACATGGGGAAACGTGGCAGCAACAAATCAAATTGGACCAGTCCCACCAGCACAACCCGACCCACTATCAGGGACTCGGTATCCTTTTGACCCATGGACTTTACAACCAGGAATTCCTGATACTTATAGAAATGTGAATTATTTCGCAGCACAATTTGGACACTTCAATCAACGACTTCCAAACAATATTAGCATAAAAGATGCTTATGATTCCATACAAAGACAGGTAGTTGGCAATGACGCCGAACTTGCCAAAGCTCGAGATAAACCTATATGGCCAATTCCATTTGCTCCATTTGGAATGTCATTAAAACCAAAAGTAGTACCTATACTTTTTGAAAGAATAAATAAAATAATTAATGCGTGTTCTGTTGTCCCACTTGCAACAGCACTTCCCGCTGCTCTACTACCACCGGCAACAGGACTTTCACTCAACATTTACAGAGCTGGATATTATTTTTATACTCGCAGGCTTGGTGGAAAATTACCTAGTTTAAGTAAAAATAGATTATTTACAGATAACCTTGATTATAATAGCGATGACGTAGATACAAACAACATTTTCATTTCACCATGGAAAAATTTATTTGTTTTATATGAATATGCTCTTTATAATGATTTTGGCGATAATAATAGAGATAGAAAAAATCGCCCTTATGTTAGTTTTGATAATAAAGGTAAACCCACTACAACATACCAGTATCAAGCCTTAGAAACATATAAACCATATCCTTCTTTATTGGCGAATAATGTTAATGACCAATATTTTGGAATTGGAAGAGCCTTAAAACTAATAGCAGCTCGTCCTCCACATCCTGCTCCTCAACCAAACAATATTATTGATGGTCATTGGACTGGAGGAAGATTTGGTCAATTTGGAATTTGGAAAGTAAAAAAAGCAGAAGGAGAAAACCAAGGTCTTATTGAATTTGCAATACCTAAAGTCCATTCAAATGAATGGTTTACATACCCTATGCCCCTCGCTGGGCAATTTGCGCTTCCTCCGCCCCAAAACCATGACTGGTGGCAAGATTTTCCTACATTAATATCGCAAAACATCCCTCCAGCTCCCAATGATTGGAGAGGCTTTATTATGCAACAAGTGAATGATATGCAACCTGGTTACAACTTAGACGAGAAACAAGAACAAATTGGTAAGTTTTTGGAAGATAACCCTGTGTCACCAAGATATGGGGTAACTTGGGAACAAGTCAAAGAAAATCCATTATATAGAAAAGAAGCAAAAAAATGGGCCGAATGGATGGTATTGGTCAATCCTTTCCCAATACCAGGTTTTTTTGAATATTCTGATTATATTATTTTAAGGCAAAATTATATTTTAAGTAAGCTTAGTGAAGCATCAGCTTTACCTGTTCCCTTGGACGTTCCATCGCCATCATTTAATAATCCAGTTAATAATGTAAATAATAATCCGGCTCGCATTGTCGATAATACTCTTACCCAACAACAAACAAAAACCCAATCAAAATTGCGCGGATATGAATATCCCGATGTCCATGTTGCTCCCGGTAATCCTACTCCTATTGTCACTGACTTACCTGAAAGGAAAAATGAATGGAGAATGCCGTTGGCATATAATAAAATTAAGTCGCGTCAACTTCCGGTGGGTCTTAATATAGCTAGATTATCAACATCAATATTACCAAGTGAACAAAATAGAACACGCAAATTCATAAACCCATATGCACTTGTATCAATGAATCCTGCTGCACAAAATTCGGGATGGAACCCGGGATTTAAAGAAACATTTAAATATGATTTTCCTAATCCACGTTTTTCTTGGAATCGCAATAAAGAGTTGTTTGTAGGTCCACCAGCTAATGAATATCCGCCTTGGTCTTCTTTACCTCCTTTTAAAGAACAAAATGAATATGAAAACATCACTGCTAATCTGGTATGGACAGCACCAGCAGCCCAAGCATATCGAGGATTTGGATTAAATTATGATTTTCAGTTTGGCGTGCGACCACGACAACCACCACTTCCACCACGAGGAGCACGAGGAGCAAGAGGCGCAAGAGGCGCAAGAGGTGCAAGAGGCGCAATGCCTCTTGTGGCGGTTCCTCCACCTCTCCCAAGAGGTAGAGAACAATTTTTTCCCAAATATATTGACTTTTCCCCACATACAGAAAGGGAAAGAGATGAAATATTATGGAGGGAAAAGACGAATAAAAAAATGGGATTGGGTGGTTGGCGAGGAGGAAATAAAACGTTAAAGAAAAAAAGAAATAATAAAAAACCTCGCAAAAAGAATAAATCGCTTAAAAAGCCTTCTAAGAAATGATAAAATATATTTTTAATAAATTTATATTTTATCCCCATCTCCCCATCATTTGAATTCGATGTTTATTTTTATGTTCAATATACCACTTTTTATTTTTGACATCCCATTTCGCACCCATCTTTTTTGCTTCGTCTTTCTCGGAATAGGGGACTTTCAAATACATTTTCTTTTTTGAAGATGATTTTTTCTCTGAATACGGGCAACTTTCTACACCAATGGCTAAATTTGCCAATCTATCAGCATTATCATTGCCTATTGAATGTACGTCTTGTAAACCGGTATGAGCCGCAATATGATGAAATTTGATATTGTGGTATTTTCTACAAAACCCATAAGCGGCTTCAACAATTTCACGATTAGGAATATCTTTTCCTTTATTTTGCCAACCTTTTTTGCACATCTTTTCACCATATGTTGTACAACATCTTTTGGAGTAATCGGAATCAGTATACAAATGTATAATTCTACCGGCTTCAATATCTTCTTTAACAATAGTTAAAGCCGTAATAATAGCTAATAGTTCCGCTACATTATTTGTTTGCCTTCCATTATAGGGTTGACTTAAATTTCTTTCGTCATTTTCGCCAAACCAAACACCGAAACCTGCTTTAGCATTTGGTCTTCCATTATTTGAACATGCACCATCAGTATAAATATTCAAAGGGGCTTTGTTTGATATAGGTTTGGGGTTTTTTCTAATTACAAAATTATCCATTAATATAATAATTAAATAGATATATTTATATTATTTATTCAGCAAAGTTTTGTCAATTTGTTTTTGTTCTAAAATATTTTCTAATCTATCAATTTTAGCAATTAATTTTTCAATATCATCAATTTTACGTTTTTCTTGTGCAACTTCTGGATAGTCTTCATTGTACCACCAATAGTACGTCCCCCTTACACCATTGTATGTAAGTTTAATAGCATTAACGCCTAAATCAACCGCTTCATAAAGTAAATAACCCAATACCATATATATAAAATAACAATATTATCTATATGGCATTTGTTTTTGAAGAAGACGATAAAGTATTATTTTTTTCAAGAAATAGAATAACGTATGAAATCGTTAAAATATGCAAATATATTTCACCCAATGACAATATAACTCTTAAGGAATGTATAAACGCCTACATGTTCAATGATGTTAATTTTATTAAAAATGATAAAAGTGGTGTTTCCAATTTAATAAATTACTCAACTGAAAAAAAGGCACTAAAAAAAGAGGACTCACGTTTTGAAAACTTTAAAGTTGGTAAAATTTGAATTTGGACATTTTTAAAATGTCCAAAACGGGAATTTGCCACTTTTTTTCGGGGCCGTTTTCTGCATGTCACCCAAATCATTCTTCATGTTGTAGATGATTTTTACAAAAAAAGTGAAAAAGGTCCTCTACATGTATTTTTTTTCGTGAATTTTGGATTTTCTGATTTTTCTAAAAACAAGCAAAATGTGAAACAAAAAACAAGCAAAGTGAAACACGCCTTTAGACTGAAAAAAATGCCGAAAAAACAACAACTTTTTTCGTTATCAAATTAGGTCACAAAAAACAAACCAAAAAATCCATTTTTATGCCAAAAAATCGTAAATCCGTGCTTGTTTTGAAACAAAACAAGCAAAAATGAAACAAATCGTAAAATAACGATTTAGGTATTTAATTTATTATATTATTATAAATGAAACAAAAAAAAGCCGAAAATGAAACATCATGCATGACATTGGATAAAAAATATATAGAATATAAATGCGATGTTTGCGACTTTATCAGTGTCAAAAAATCAAATTTGCAATCCCATTTTTTGACAAAAAAACACAAAAAAAACAGCCAAAATGTAACAAAAAAAAGCCAATATGTAACAAAAACAAGCCAAAATGTTAAAAACGACGACAACGTTTTTCTACAATATATATGCGACACATGCAAATGTTCGTTTAATAGTAGAACTACATTATGGAGGCACAAAAAAAAATGCCGACAAAATGTTGCAATATTTTGTTGCGAAGATTGTGATTTGACGTTTGTTACGAAATTAGATTTGATACAGCATAAAAATAAATGTTTAAATCCATCACTCAACTATACAGATGATACTAATGATAAATTGCTTGCACTTCTTCCAAAATTAACAGATGCTATGATAAAAATAGCGGAAAAAACACCCATAGCAAATACTAATTGTGATAACAAAATGACAATTAATGATACTAATGATAAATTGCTTGCACTTCTCCCAAAATTAACAGATGCTATGATAAAAATAGCGGAAAACCCCTCAATAGCAAATACCAATTGTAATAACAAAATGACGATTAATATGTATTTAAATGAGGAATGTAAGAATGCCATGAATTTAACAGATTTCGTAAATAAAGTGAAAGTATCATTGGAAGATTTGATGTACACACAACAACATGGTTATGTGAAGGGGATAAGCAATATATTTCTTAAAAATTTAACCGATTTAGACCCAAAAGACCGACCCATTCATTGTAGTGATAAGAAAAGAATGCAATTCTATGTAAAAGAAGAAGATAAATGGGAAAAAGACAAGCAACATATGAAAATAGATAGTTCAATTGCAAAAATTACACATAAGCAAATATTAAAAATACGCGAATGGGAAGATAATCACCCTGATTTTTTGGAAAATGATGAACTTACTCATATATGGCAGAAAATGTGCGCAGAAACCATGGGGGGGTCAAAAGATATTGAACGCAATAAAAATTGTATTAATATTAAAAAAGAGGTATCCAATGTGGTGGAGGTAAAAGATGCCATGAAAGAATAATTAAAATTAATATATGTTTTATTTGTTGTAATATATTCATCGAGTTATAATAATTTATAAACAAATTGTATACAAATTATTATGTTTGGATTTAAGATAAAGACTTATAGTATGCACTTGAGAAAATTATCTACTATATCGAAATGGCCTATAACCACCAATGCTTGGGATAAAATGACACATATATTATCAAAAAGCGATAAATTTGCTTTTGTATTTTTCGCAACCGGAGGAGGATGTAATGGGTTTAATTATAAACTCGAATCTATTAATGAAAAAAAATTTAATAGGTTAACATCAGAAAATCCAGTTATAGTTACAAATTCAAAGACACATGTAGTAATTGAACCAATGTCGGAGATGTTATTGTTAGGAACAACCATTGATTTTATAGAAGAAGATTATAGTAAAAATATTTTTGAGAGTAGGTTTATTTTCATACCTGAAAAGGATTTGACCACATCATGTGGATGTGGTATTTCATTCACTCCAAAATAATTATAAATTCAAACTAATGGTATTTCTTTCGGAGCGTGGTTTTCTTTTACTTTTTCTTGGCACATCCAACGATGACGCGTTCATTTTTTGCATATCTTCAACACTAATGGTACTTTTATTATCAGGTTTTTGAATATTGACTCTTTTTGTTTTTAATCCTGATAGTATATCATCAATATTACCGGGTCCTCTCATTTCTGGACGAGTTTTTGTTGATTTTTTTTGATTTACTGATGTGAATTTCTCTTCCATATTAATAGAATCATTAAAGTGTGCGACACCTCTTGCCATCCCTATATCTGGTCTACTAGAAGCACGTTGTTTCATTTGTGGCGGTTTTGCTCGCATTTGTGGAGTTGGTCCAGGAGGACTACCCATTGGTGGCATGGGTTGCTGACCTCCCATTACACCAGACATAAATCCACCAAACCCAGGATTTTCCTGACTCATACTACTCACGGCTGCCTGCGTGAATTGTTGCATAAGTTCAGGATTTTGTCTCATTATATCATCCATGCCAGGCATAGATGATTTAAACATCGTGTTTGTCATGTGAAGCATGGCAGCACTTCCTCCTAACATAAATAATAATTTCAGTTCTGGGGCCATTTTAGTTTTACCGCCGTATTTTTCATGCAATTCGCCAAAAATATCATCATATTCGTCTAAATTTTCACTAACAGATTCCCCCCAACCATCAAGTTTAACATCAAAAGGGTCAAATTTCCCATTTAAAAATTCGATGGCAGAAACTGCGGCCATAAGCATTTTACCTTGAAATTTGACAGAGTTTCCTTTTTCTTTTTCGTTTTTAATCATTTCATATTCTCCCTGCATTTCAGCTAATGGACAATCCATCGTATATTTTTTTGTTAATTCAATACCTTTTCTTTCCAAAGCTTCGAGTTTTCTTAATATTTTAAGTTTTTCTCTTAAAATATCTTGACTTGACATTTGAGGTTTTTGTGGTTCGTGAATGTTTGGATTAACGGGAATTTCATTAAATTTGTTAAACCCATCCCAAGTTTTATCCTTTTTGTCGGTATTTGCCGTAGCTTTTCCTAAATTTTCAACAATGGGAGATATTTTAGGTATTTCGGCAACATCTATGGAAATTCCTTTTTTTTCACCGATATTTACATTCATGGGAATACTTGAAAACATAGTTGATGTTGCATCTTTTCTTGAAATATTACTTTCATTCAAATCGATGTTTTTATCCAATGATTCTAAGTCGGAGAGGTTAATATCTGATTTTGGAGAACTTGTGCGCCTTTTGCCATTCATGAGCATTTCGGCACCAGGTCCAAAGTTTACCGATTTTCTTTCATTTATGTTAGCTTTCGGAAGATTATGCAATTTAATAGTACCAATTTCACCAACATTGGTTGTCATTAAATTTGGTTGATTTGACGGGGTAATATCAATAACTTCATTCATTATGTTTTTATTAGAACTTTTAATTTTAAGTAAGACGCATAATTAATTATAATTTGTGTTTAATGTACCAAAGTCCTTGTAAAAAAGAATCAGCGAGGTCATCTTTTTTTGAGTGTTTTATAAAAACGGGTAACCATTCATCCAATGATGAATTTTCATTTAACAAAGATTTTGTCACCGATATGCCTATTTTTTTTCTTTCTGAATATTTTGTTTTCTTTTTTGAAGGAATATAGTCTTTTAGTTTATTCGCTGCGGAAATTTCTTCTACATGAATGTTCCTTTCTATAAAATGTTGCATTATCATCCCCTGTAAAGTTTTCATTCGTAAAGCCAAAGGTCCGATTTGATTTTCGACAATAACAATATCAAAATCATATGAACCAAACAATCCCTCAAACCCTTCCTTTAATTTTTTCCCATAAGTGGTTAGCTTTATAGAACGTGCTTTTATATTTTCGACAAAATTTAAATAATATGTATCCAATTCATCAAATATAATATTTTGATAATCCACTTTTTTTATTTTTTTCTCTCCAAAAGAGATAATATTAATTTCATATTTTTTAATAAGTGTTTTAAGTTCAGTGATTTTTAACTTTTTTACATTTGTTTTTTTCAATTCGTTTGTTGGCATTTTATAATTTTGTTTTTTGGCGTGAATTTTGCAGAAATATTTTTCATTTTTATGATATTTTGAATTTTTATCACATGGTTTATTTTTTGCCGTTTTCCCACAACATTTGTGTTTTTTTTCATTGCATAAATCTAAAACCCCCCAATGCTCAATGGTATATTTTTTTGTTTCATCTATTGAAAAACTACAATATGCTAAACATTTCATACCCACATCTATACTTAATATTTTCATATATAAAGCATCTCCATTTTTGTTTTTAATACTATTAAAATAGTATTAAAATAAGCAATTAATTGAAATTAGGAATTGAAAGCATTTGTGCTTGTGTTATAATAGGGGTGACCAGTCGAGATTGGAGCGATTGTGAAGTTACATACATATTTTTAAGATCAGAGTTTTCGTATCCAAATGGTTGAATATTATCTTCTGTTGATTTGTAAATATGTTTTTCTGGACATTTAACTTTATTTCTATCTTGAAAATTTTCCCAACAAGTACAGCAATTTTCACATGCATTGGTTTGATTTTTTTTAATGATGGCATCTGCGTTTTGCATAAGATATTGTCGATATTGATAATTATTTGAAATACCGGCTGTTTTTTTCAAATGGTTGTTATTTGCGCAAGCAGGTTCCCAATCGCGTCCCCAACTACCATCACTCATAAGTGCCGGAAACCCAGCATGAATATTATTCGATCCTTTATAGCAAGTACCCCAACTCATTTTATAATAACTTAATATTTTTATTATCTTTGCAATAATTCTATGAGTTTATTTTTTCTTAGAGCTTTATAGTTTGTAAACCCTTGATTCTCACATATTTGTTTTAATTGTTTGACATTCAAATCCTTAAAATTATCCGCTTCGGTAATTATTTGTTTAGCATTACCTTGAAAATCATTCACTTTGCTAGCGACATCTGCGACGACATCTGCGACGACATCTGCGACGACATCTTCGACGACATCTTCGACGACATCTTCGACGACATCTTCGACGACATCTTCGTCATCTGTTAAATTTTCTTCGTCAGACGTTTCCTCATTTTTCTCTTTAAATTCAAGTTTTATTTCAGAATTATTTATATTTTTGATATCATCGTTTTTTTGCAAATGTATAATATTTTCATTATTTAAGTCAATTTCATTTTCTTCTAAATCACTAATATCATCTAAATTATCTACAGGGAATGAATTAGTTTCCGCCCCTTCTAAATTTATAGCTTTCATATTGGTTTTACCAATATTATCTCTAATATGTATTGTTTCTTCTTCTTCATCATCAGAAACTTCATCACTATCAGATGCATCGGAAGATTCATCGTCTGATACATTAATTAAATTAATATTATCCATGGTAATTTCATTTTGCGGAGGATTTCTAGATGCTTTCTGATTATTGGATTTTGTTTGTTCGTATTCTTGTATAAGTTGAAACATCAAGTCTACTTTTTTTTCAGATCGGCTCATTCTGTTTTTAAAGTACATAAAAATAATTCCTCCTATCAAACAAGATATTCCTGTGCTAATTAAAAGTGTTCTTGTCTTCATTTATTTCAAATAATATTATTTATTAACAAAATGAACGAAATTATAAAGTTTTCATATTATTGAAAGCATTTTTAACTATTTCTTCAGGATACCCTAAATCTTTTAATACCATTATACCTCCTTTTATTTTTGATATACCATTTTTAATTTTATAGGTGTGTTTTTGTTTTTCATTTTGGACATATGTTTCCATATGAAAATTATCAATTGTTTTATCGCTTTCAAACATTTCACATAATTTCAAATAATGCGTTGTTAACATGAATTTAACATTTTTGTTTTTAGATATGTACGATAGATATGATTGTGCGGAGGATATTGCTTCATACGGGTTTGTTCCAGAAAATAGTTCATCAAAAATACAAAAATGTTTTTTTGATTTATTTTTCTGAATAATATCTAAAATATTAAAACATTGTCTGGCTTCTGCTTGAAATAAACTATCTCTTGAATTTGTATCTGGTATGTTTAAATAACAATGAATGAAATCAAAAGGTGTCATTTTTCCTTTTTTATAAAACCCATAGCCTATTTGTTGAGATAATAAAACATTAATGGTTACAGCTTTTAATATTGTTGTTTTTCCAGCAGCATTTGACCCTGTAATTATTTTATTGCAACTTAAATCAATATTATTAGTGATTGCAGAGGTTTCAATGCATGGATGATAAAGATTTTTGATTTCTAGTTGTGTTTTTTTATTGGAAAATCGCATTTTATTCATTTTTTTATGTTGAATATTATAATTTAGACCATTTATAATTTCTATATATCCATTAAATCCAAATGAGAATAATAATGTTTTTTCTATTTTTGGACATGTTTGTAATACATAAAATTCTTTCATGATTTTTCCAAAAGAAAACATTTTTGTTGGGTTAAAGGAAGTTGTTGGGATAGTTGAAGTAACATTATACATAGCAATTAATTCATTCAAATTTTCTTTAATATACGATTTATATTCATCATGTGATTCATATGGTTGAATAACGTCAATGTAATGTTTTAACTTATTTATTGTATATTTCAAATAAATAGTCATAGATTTAAATGTATCATTAATTTGAGAGGTGTTAATATAAAAATGATAACATGACAAAACATTTTGATATATTTGGTAAACATACATTCCGGCACACAGAAGTAAATAGGACCTTTGCGACCATGACAAACCCTTAAATCTTGTAAATACTTGACCAATTGGATGTTTATCCAATTGTTGCATTAAAGTTTTGCCATAATTTTCAATTGTTATGGGTATTTTTAGTATTTTAAGAATTATAAATGGAATAATAAATAATATTAATGGTGCAAATAAACTTAATACAGGCGATGCCAATTCATAAAATGTTAAAATGGCTAAAAACAAAGAAGATTTATTTAAAAATTCTAACTTTTCCCATTCTATATATTGAAATTTTTCCAAAAATTCTTCTGTATTTTTTATCTCTTCCCAATTTGTCCAAAAATCATTGACAATTTTATTATTTTGCAAAAAATAATCATTGTTCATATTTTTAGTAATTTTCTGCGAATCTTCTAAAAAGAGGGTGTTTGTGGTAAAATATTCTGGTATTTTTTTTAAACACTCTTTTCCAATCGAGGTGTCGGGGCGGAATACTTTTTGATAAACTGGAATAGTATCGCTATGTGTTTTTAATAATTCTAAATCTTGATATAAATTATTAAAAATTTTTTTCTTTGATTTGTCAAATTCAATAGGCAATAAAAAATTTTTATTAATTTCTCTAATTAACATTTAATAAATTAGAGAAATTAAGATAAATTAAAATACGAATAATATGAAGTGTTAATAATATTAGACGTCCTTCAAATGAGCACCCCAATCGGCCGGCATTTCTTTAATTTCAGTACTATAATATTCTTCAAATTCTTTAAGTCTCCCACCATCATGTCGGGTGACAAAATTAATCGCAATACCTTTTCTCCCCCATCGTCCAGAACGACCAATTCTATGCAAATAAGTATGTTCACTCTTGGGGACATCAAAATTAATTACAACACTTACTTGTTGAATATCAATTCCTCTTGCAAACAAGTCTGATGTTACAAGAACGCGACAGCCCCCCGCTTTAAAATCATTATGGACATCTTTTCTTTCAGATTCTTCCATTTTACCATGAATTTTTTTTACTGGAAATTCATCTTGTACCATAGCTTCTTCTAAATCATCGACCCTTCTTGTTGAATTACAATAAATAATAGCTTGTGAAATAGTCAAACCTTCAAATAAATCTTTAATACATGAGTATTTCTGTTCATCGTTGTCTAATCGGATATAATATTGTGCAATTCCTTGTAAAGTGAGCTGTTCAGCTTTTACTAAAATTTTAATTGGATTTCTCATAAATTTTCCACTAAGTTCTTGAAGAACTTCTGGGACAGTTGCACTAAACAAACCAATTTGGATGTTATTATTCATATATTGAAATATTTTGTATATTTGTTCTTTAAACCCTTGAGAAAGCATTTCATCTGCTTCGTCAATAACAATAAGTTCCATCTTATCTGTTTTCAGATATTTTCTGCGAATCATATCGTGTACTCGACCAGGAGTGCCAACCACAATTTGAGGTGTTTCATTATCCAATTTACTTCTATCGCTATCTACTGATGTGCCACCGACAAGCAACTGGACTTTAACTTTCTCAAATCTTCCAATATCAGCAATAACATTTTTAATTTGACTAGCCAATTCATGTGTTGGTGCTAAAATAAGAACTTGTGTTTCATCTTTAGTTGAATCAATAATTTGAAGTGCGCCTACACCAAAACATGCTGTTTTACCAGTCCCAGACTGAGCTTGTGCTAGAATATCACGTCTTTTTCCTTTGCAACCTGGTTGTATTAAAGGAATCAGACCTTTTTTTTGAATTGGACTTGGTTTTTCAAAACCATATGCGAAAATCCCGCGCAAAATATTGGGTCGAAGGTTTAAATCGGGGTCATCCCATTCTGAAATTTCTTTACGAAAATCTTTGTTATTAGTGGTTTCGGTCTTTTCGGACATCTAGATAGTATTAACAATATGCTTTTAAGTTTATTAGGGTTATATTGTTTTCAATTTATTTTAATAAATTGATATAAATAATACATCTTAATTATAGATATTACACCCATGACATCTCTAGCACAGCAATATTCGTTGAGACATTTTCCTAATCAAAATCAAATAGATATTAATAATTATTTAAATGATGATATAATAAAAATAATTGATAACTTGGCGGCTTTGGTGGGTGCACCAAGTTATAGAAAAACTCCTGTATTCAAACAAAAACGCAACAATCGCCCTTCCAGAACTAAACAAGTTATATCAGGTGATGACTGGGCTGAAATACGCAATTTCAAAGTAACTCAAATGGTAAAAAAAGAAGAAGGTGTTGATAAAGATATTGACGAACTGCGTGGATTATTGAATAAACTTACAAGTAAAAACTATGATACCATGCAAGAAAATATAATTACATCATTGACAAAAATAATTGGTAAAAATTGCGAGGAAGCCGATTTGGAAAAAATCGGCGAAGCAATCTTTGAAATTGGAAGTGTAAATAAATTTTGGTCTGCATTGTATGCTAAACTTTATAAAACAATTCTTGAAACTTTTCCTTCCTTTTCGACGATTTACAAAAGAAACTTTAAAAATTTCTCCTCCTTGTTCAAAGAAATAAAATATGTTAGCGCAGAAGAAGATTATGATATGTTTTGCGATATTAACAAAGAAAACGAAAAACGCCGGTCTGTGGGAAGTTTCTTTGTTCATTTAATGAATAATGACGTAATCAAACAATCGGAAATATTTGATTTAATTTATAATTTGAAAGAAAAAATGATAGATTTAATTGAAAATAAAGACAATAAAGAACAAGTTGAAGAATTCGCTGAAAATATTGTAATTTTGATAAAGGGTGGGAAAGATATTTTGAAAAATAGTGAAGAAAGTGATGGTTTTGATTGGAGAGAATGTGTTGAATTTATTGAAGATATGGTTAAAATGAAAGTTTCCGAATATCCCAGTTTATCGAATAAAGTCGTGTTTAAATTTATGGATTTAGAAGAAGAGTTGTAGTTGAGTTTAATTTATTATTAAATAATTAATAAATTAAAATTATCATTTATTTTTATTTAATATATATATATTTACAATGGGAACACTTGAGGAAAGATTAGAGGTTGATTATAATATTTCCGGCAAATATAAAATAATTCTTAAAAATTTAAATACTTCTAACAACCTTTACCAAGAATATGAAATTAACCTGTCTGATGAATTAAAAGAGTTTTTAGAAGACAAATTAACGTCTATATCAGGAGAATCTATTTGGCCACTGAATGATTGGAATAGTGGAAAATATCAAGAAGTTTTAATGAATAATTTCAAAATAGTTATTAATAATTCCGTATATTCATTTTATAAATTGCCAACCACATCTACAAACGACAAATTATATATACATATATCTAAAACTCCAGAATTAGTTAGTGATACCTATGATAATTGTAATTGGTTTTTAAAAAAACAAAAGCAGTATGTCAGAGATATTATATTTAATGATATATCATTAAATAATATCAATGCAGAATCTGTTCCAAGGCTTAAAAAGAATAAGGTTAAAATTATTTTAAACAAGCCTTTTCAATCAACCGAATCAATTAAAATTTCAATGGATTCGGGATTTACATGGATTGATATGTCTGGCGTGTTCAATGATAGTGATATATCTGGAGTGTGGGGTTGTGTTTCAACATTAACCGAATCATCTAGAATTTCAGATTTCGAATGTGAAAGAAATAATCAACTTGGATTACCACCAAAAGGAATGTATCCCACTATAGATTTATCTTGCGATGAAGATATGCCACCATGCGGAACATATCCGACGTATTTACCCCAACTGCTGCCCCCACCTATATGTAATATCGATGTACCCCCATGTGGAGTATATCCAACATATTTGTCTGGTGTACCAGGAATGCAACCATATGGAATATACCCTCCCCTGTTACCAGTCTCACCACCCACACTGGCTGATTTATCATTGACTGGCGTATCTTTCAATGCACCTGACCACATTTTGTCATATACCATCGAAAATAAAGGAGACACACCAGCAACTAATATTTATACATATATATTTAAGAAAACTGATTCGCAATGGGAATTGAATTCATGGAATGGAGGAAGTTTAAAAATATATCAAGGTGGAAGTGAAAGTGGAAGTACATATTCAAATTGGAGCAATGGAAGTTTCCATCACACTGAATCAATCACGAAAGATGCCTCGTTAAATGTTGTTGTAACATTTCAAAGTGCTATTCCAGGTGGAGATTATATGGTGGCTGTAAATGTAAATCATCCCAACATATCTCAATGGTTGGAATCTGATACTTACGATCAATTAGATGTCAGTGATAATAAATTATCATCTGTTTTTCAGGATGCCAGTACTAATAATGTAGCAACGTTTAATGTGCATCCTCTTCCTAATTTGGAGGTGACTGGCGCGGAATATAATTATTCAACATCCATATTGAAATATAAAATTAAAAATACTGGCAAGGCGAATGCTGTAAGCGATGATTCCATAAGTACGCATATATTTAAGAAAAATACAGACTCGCGATGGGAAATATTTATATTTCCTGAGGACACCCCGTCGTTTCCCTTGCTAAATGAACTTGCGCCAGATGCCAGTTTTAACATATCATTAAATTTGTCACTACCACGAGGAGAATTTATGATTGTTGCCAATGTTGGAAAGGGGATTATCGAACTTGATGACTACGAAAAATTAATAATGGTTGATGGTAGACTACCAGTTGACTTTCAAGATGTTAGTACAAATAATGCTGCTCTTGTAATTCCTAAATCACCTAACTTGGAGGTGATTGACGCAGAATATGATTATACCACAACCATATTGAAATATAAAATTAAAAATATTGGCAACCTTGCTGCTGGAAGCGGAAATTATTCCATAAGTACGCATATATTTAAGAGAAATGTAGAATCAGACCCGTGGGAAATATTTACATTTCCCGATGACACTCCGTTATCTTCATTAATACTACCCTCAGCGCCTTATAATAATTGGTATAACCAAGATCCTGATGAGGGCATTTTATATTTTGAGTTATATAAAATGGATGGTGGATATGTGAAAGATTCTTGGGATGCGTACGGGATACACGGGTCTCTCGATCATGCAGATTTAAAATTAAAGTACAACAACAGAAAACTTAAAATTGTGTATTTTTCAAACTATGGAGGTCTTTGGTCGTCCAACCAAAGTTGGTGTATTAAATTAAAAGATAATGATGATGGTACAAATATAGTAACAGACACAAATGGTACACTCATGAAAACACGATTTAAGATTTGGAAAAAAACAAATGGTGAGTATGAAGAATTGGGAGATTTCCCCTCGGCCACTGCTATCGAATGGAGTTACTTGTTCGCCAGACCATATCCAGGTCAATCTGACTCGGCTTGGTCAGGTTTAAATGCGAGCGTATTTCAAACCGACAGTGATGACTACAATGACGATGTTAGAATCAAGGGTATTATGGATTCACATTATTCGAAGGAATCACTTACTGCCTACGGGCTCGAAGGCATCGGTTTTGCCGAGCAAGGACACCCCTCTAACCCGCTTTATCTAAGTGCATCACTCATCGATGAAAAGAATGTGAGTAGTTGGGTGCCACCCGTCACAAATTATCTATCATCAACAATTTTGCAAAATGAACTTGCACCAGATGCCAGTTTTGATATATCATTAAATTTGTCACTACCAGATGGAGAATTTATGATTGTTGCCAATGTTGGAAAGGAGATTATCGAATTTGACGAAAGAACAAGTCTCTTAATGGAGGATGATACCCTACCAGTTGGCTTTCAAGATGTTAGTACAAATAATGCTGCACTGGTAAATTTTGACCCTACTTTCCCAGATTTAGAAGTGGGTGAAATTAGCTACAATTATTTAACCAGGCAATTGACATATAATATCTACAATCGTGGTGGCCCAATACCAGGAGAAGCTAAAGTAATTTCGCAAATTTTCTTCAAAAAAGATAATAAATGGAAAGTGTACCCTGAAGAAACGAACTCCTCCGACTGGATGTTGGGCGGTGGCGACGGCAGGAGGAAAGAAGAGGGGGAAGACGATTCCGACGAAGAGATTATTTCTACTGCTGTTGAGCAATTAATGGCGTTGCATGGGTACACTATCACGTCAGATGGCACTACAGGAAAATTGTCAATGCTGAATGCATTGGCATTGGTTTCGTCCGCGATAATTGATTTTGGTCCGAATATTTTTGGGGGAGAATACTTGGTTGTTGTAAATGCCGGTGGCAAAATACGTGAGAATAAATCCAATCCATTAGAGATTAGTGAGGATGGCATATTGAATGCGGCACCTTCTTACATTTCGGATGCATCGTTTAACGCTCCTTTCCCTAACTTATCAATGATTGATGTAAGTTATAATAATGGAGAATTGTTATATTCAATTAAAAATTCTGGAGGTGGTAGTGCGCCACCCGGAATAGTTGTACATATATTTGAATGGAAAAATGAAAACTGGCAAATATTTCGTTTCCCAGAAAATACAACTGGCCATCTGTTCGGGTCAGAAGATTCATGGGTGGACTCAACCCAAAGTCACATGCCTCTAATCGATACAGATATGGATATTCAACACCACCCCGATACACCCAGTCTGTACATCGATCGGTCTTGGATGATCAAACATTCTACAACACATTTAAGAAATGATGTGCACAAGGGAAAATTGACATTTGCCCCACCACTACAGGGGGGTAAGTATATGATTGTTGTAAACTTACCCCCGTTTTTCAAAACAATCAATGGTCAGCTGCATGATTGGGAGTTTGTGCAGGAGGAGGAAGGGAAATCAACAACAAAAGATTATAGCGGCAACATCCACGCAGCAGGCATGCTACACGATAATTTTGAACCAGATGAAACAAATAATGCATTTACATTTGTTGTTCAATCAGGACCAACAGCACCTATAGGATGGTATTCGCCAAACTACTCCAAGTACACCACCACTGCAAGTGGCCCAAACAGCTGGGGGCTTGCAAACATATATTATAAACGATCTCTGCATAAATTTGTTTATTCAGCCGCATTAATGTACGCCTCAAAAAATGTGCCTGATAATTTGGGGATGGATCCGCACGCAGTCGCAACTCAAAGTGAGCCCTGGAATATAAAAAAACTGCGTTTTTTGGTTGTGCAGCAAGCAAAGTACGCCCGCAAAAATTACCAAATCGCTATGAAAAATATTGATTCTGATGCTTTCACGATGGACATTGGCGCGAGTACTTCAGATTGGGAGGTGGTCAGACATTTGGACAATTTTCAACCATCCATTGGATATTTCGAAATCACCTTGGACAACGAAGGTTTCCAGTGGACAGGTGGAGATTTGGCATTTTCATTTGGTTGGGCTGGAAATGGTCAAGGCTGGAATGGTTCTGGGAGGACTTATTATTTTACCACCAACGATTCCACCAGTGCCAAGGCATGGTACAGATGGGACGACAACTACGGCGACGATGTGGAGCCATTCAATTACAAGGACGATGCAAACAAGACCACCCCCAACATTCCATTTGTTGAATTTGAATTTGAAGAATGATGATATATTTGCTGTTGAAGTGATTGAGTTTGAAAATATTTTTCAATTGAATATAAGATTTAGCAAAAAAATATTTATAAATTATAAGTATGCCTGGAAATAAAATAACAAAAGTGGAAATGAATGGTGAAGATTTATCTGGAAATTATAAAAATTATATTTCAAAAATAAAAGAGGAAAATAATGTTTTAAAAGTAACACTATTGGAACGTTTTATAGAAGGGGATAAAATACTTTTATCCATTGATTCTGGTTATTCTTGGATAAATATTTCAAATGTATTTAACCCAGGAGATAAATGTACAAAATTTAAATTAAATTCGTTATTAAATAAATAATATTTTTAACAAATATGTTTAATAGTAAAAATATTAAACTATTAAACATATATATATATATAAATGGTTGTTGTTGGTTGGTATTGCATTGAAGTTTCGGGAAATAAAATCGCAAAACAGGCATTTTCTGACGAAAACATTCACGAGGATAAAATAGACAATATAGACAATAAAATATATTGGTTGAATAAACAACCCATACCTGCTGGCCAAAAGCTTTCATTTTCTGATTGGACAGCAATAAATATTACTCCTTCTAATTTTGAATATAGAATGTTAAGGTCTGGTATTTATTGGTATCGGGTTGTTGAAGCGTGGACTGAAACACAAGGAGAAGAGAAAGAAGAATAGAAAGAAGAAGAGAAAGAAGAAGAGAAAGAAGAAGAGAAAGAAGAAGAGAAAGAAGAAGAGAAAGAAGAAGAGAAAGAAGAAGAGAAAGAAGAAGAGAAAGAAGAAGAAGGAGAAGGAGAACAAGATGTCGTCTATGGTCAACAAGCAATCGTGACATCACCATCTCCTTTGGCCCAAGGTCTCGATGCACAAGACGATGCCTCTAGGGTTATTTATATAGAGGGTGATTGGTCCAATGTTTTAGTGGATGGAAGCAAAATTGACGGCTATGTTATAGTGTATTGGCGTCTGGTGTCAACAATGGACTGGACGACGTGGGTGTGGTCGTATAAAACGAAACTGATTTTAGGGTCATCTGACATTGCCTCTGGGTTTTCGTTGACTTCGTCGTATGACGTAATACTTTAATGAAAAAGTTATGTGGTTTTATGAATCACTACAACATTGAGGTTAATAAATACCATTAAGATTTAGTAAAATAAATATTTATAGAAGTAAATAATGATAAATCATATTTAAATTTTTAATATGTTTAATTAGTAAAAATATTAAACATATGTATATATATAAATGGTTTGTGTTGATTGTTCCAATGGTTGGTACTGCATTGAGGTGGAGAAGGGGGGAGAAATGGCAAAAGTAACTCTGGTAAGAGAAAACATTAACATTCTTAAAATAAATAGTAAAATATATTGGTTGAATAAACAACCAATACCTGATGGCCACAGTCTTTCAGTTGATGATTGGACAGAGATAACTTTAACTTCTGGAAATTTGTCAAATACCCCATTATCCGCTGGTATTTATTGGTATCACCATATAGGTCCGCCACCGCCACCCCAAAACTTCAATGTTGATTTCGTTGGCCAACACATCTTTGCAGAGTCTATGATTATCCTCGAATGGGGAGCACCAACAGCAGCAGACTGGGGCAAGCCAACGGAGACGCTGACTGGATACAAAATTGAAACAACAAATTCAACAAATGGTGTGGGTTGGGTGGTGTTTGTAGAGCTTTATGATACTACAATCGAACGATATGAGTTTGCAGTGGGGGATTTTGCTCTTTTGGACAAATATTTCTTTAGAATTACAGCCATCTATTCATTGCGTGGTTCCATTGCGATTGACGACACAACTGGGATTGTCATTGACGCCATCCCCAATGATGTGTCCAATGTGGTGTGGGACTTGTTGAGCACGGGGTTGCAATTGACCATTGATGTGGCTTGGGAAAATGGTGTGTCTTCGGGTGGTTCGGAAATCATCGAATACCATTTTGAAAAGAGTGATGATGACGGTGCAACTTGGACTAAATTCATGGACGTTTCACGGAACGCCACCTTTGACACGACCGGCGGAACCACCACCACTTTACAAAATATTAAATTTGACGAGCTGACTTGGGAAACTGGATATGTCGTTAGAATTAAAGCACGAAATTCACAATTCACAAGTGGCGGTAGCGGGAAAAGTAATAGAATCTGGTACGGGCCCAACACCCCCCCCGATGATGTGTCCAATGTGGTGGTGGGTTGGGATGTATCCAACATTAATGTGGCTTGGGAAAATGGTGTGTCTTCGGGTGGTTCGGAAATCATCGAATACCATTTTGAAAAGAGTGATGATGACGGTGCAACTTGGACTAAATTCATGGACGTTTCACGGAACACCACCTTTGACACGACCGGCGGAACCACCACCACTTTACAAAATATTAAATTTGAAGACCTGACTTGGGAAACTGGATATGTCTTTAGAATTAAAGCACGAAATTCACAAGGCAGAAGTGGCAGCAGCAGCAGCAATAGCATCTGGTACGGGCCCGTACCAGATGTAACAACATTCGTGGCTACTCCTGGCAATAATTTTGTTTATTTGCAATGGGAAGAACCCAACACGACCTTTTTTGTTTGGGGCACCAGTTACAAAATTGAACAGAGTGTAGATGCCGGTGTGACTTGGGCCGTGTCGGAAACTGAAAATACACCGCACACCATCACTGACTTGAACAATGGTCAAGTGATAATCTTTAAAATTACAGCAAAAAATGCATTAGGGGAGGGGAATCCCAGCGAGCAAATTTCGGTGGTGGTGGGACCACAACCGGACAGCATTGCAACAGTGGTGAATGTAGGCAATGGCACCCCTATAAGGTTTATAATACAGGGCGCATCGGGCGAATGGTTAAATTTGTCGAACAACGTAAGTACCATTGCTGAAAAAGAGATCTTCGAACATTATTCCTCTTATGGGCCAACGTGGTTTGGGATTGAAGGAGGAATAATAATTGAGGCATTCGAATATTGGGGCGACAATGAATGGTTAATCACACCCTCAGTGAATTTAACAAAATTGCCAGTCAGTGAGTGGAGGAATATCCTACACGCCGATGGGGAATATGGGGTTAATTGGGGTGGGAGCAAAATGGGTTTTGAAGAGAACTGAGTACCTGTTTCTCAGTTCTCTTCAAAACCCATTTTGCTCCGATACATTGGGAGAAAGTTATGAATATATCAATATAAATACAAATAAATTTAATTAATTAAATGGAGAAAGAAAAACAAAATATAAGTTATACTCTTGGGGAAAATGAAGAAAAGGAAGATAAATGTTTTACATATGAAGAATTAATAAACGAAGTTGATGAAATGGCTGCAGCTATTCCAGGTAATATTAATAATGAAGATATGTATTACGATAGTGACGATATGGGTGATAATTTGCATGATTTTATGGATGATTATATTGCGGTAGAATTAGATTATAAAACAAATTATAATAAAAAAGAATTGGAACGTATTGCTGATTATTATGAAATTTCAAAAAGAAAAAAGAAGAAAGATGAATTGATTGAAGATATTGTATTGTTTGAAAAAGAATCAACAAATATAGTTAAAGTGTATCAAAGAAAGAAAATGTGGAAATATATTAAAGAAATTAAGAAAGATAAGTATTTAAAACAATTTTTAATATTAGATTAGAATATATGGTAGTTTCCAATATTGATAAAAGTATTGATTTTCCATCTGTAAAATTTGTTGATGGGGAGGACTTGGATTATGATGCCCAATTATATGAAATCCCACTTTTTTCAGAAATGTCGGTTATAATTGCTCTTGGAAAAGTAAAATATACATATATTGATAAAAAAATATTATATATACCTGTATATTTGACAGATGGTGAAGAGGTTGTTGGACAAATAGGGGTGTATGAATTTGCAGCGGATATGTATACTGCTTTATTAGATGATGACAATGATTTTGATATATCACTTCTTAAAAGTCCACTACCTTTAGTGTATGATTTTGTAAATAAGTCTTATATTATAAAAATACTGAAAATAAAAAAAACCAGTTCAATGAGCGCAGAATTAGAAGGGAGTGCAGAATTAGAAGGGAGTGCAGAATTAGAAGGGAGCGCAGAATTAGAAGGGAGCGCAGAATTAGATAGTGAGACAATGGTAAAAGGTACTAAAAAAAAATCACAATTGGATAATGATAGTCGTGTTCCCAATGATATGACTATTTTGGAGGAATTACGAGAGGAGGATGATGATGAAGCGCCTGTAGATTTGAAAGAAGTTGCGGATGAAGAGGATAAGCAAGAAAAGAAATTCAAAAAGCATAGTGGTCATAAATGGGTGGAAGTATTTATGAAAAATGAAAATTATGATATTGAAAATGTTGAGGCAAATGGCGATTGTTTATTTGCGACGATAAGGGAAGCTTATAATGGTGTTGGTAAAAGTGTATCGGTAGCGCAATTGAGAGAAATAGTGAGTCAATCCGCTACGGAGGCGACGTTTAACACTTTTAAAGAGCAATTTGATATGTATTCTATGGAGTTAAGTTCAGTTGGACAGGAAATTGCGGATATTCAATTAAAAGTGGAAACTTTGAAATTGCAATTAAACAATGAAAAAGATAGAGATAAACAGAAAAATTTAGTAGATTTGGCCATACCTTTGGCTGACAGATTTGTCCTTGCAAAACAGGAAAAGAAATCGGCATCTGAAATGTTTAGTGAATTTAAATGGATGAGAGGAGTTACAAGTTTGGAAAAACTCAAAAAGAAGATAAAAACGACTAGTTTTTGGGCGGAATCATGGGCGATAAACATTTTAGAATTGGCATTAAATATGAAAATGATAATTTTGTCTAGTGAAAATTATAACCGGGGTGATACTGAGAATATATTATTATGCGGAGAGATGGTGGACCAAAATATTATTGATAAGGGTTTTTTTAAACCCAAGTATTATATTGTTGTTGAACATACAGGCAATCATTACAAATTAATAACTTATAAAAGAAAGAGAATATTTAAAGTAAATGATATTCCTATTAAATTGAAACGTTTAATTATTAATAAATGTATGGAAAAAACAGCAGGTATATATAATTATATACCAAAATTCAAAATTTTAAAACAAAGAATGATTTCTGGAGACGATGCTACGCCCGAAGACCAAGGTAACAGGTCAATGGAAGGTAAAGATGAGGGTTTAGATATGAAAACAAAGCCGAAATTTGATGAAACGACTATATTCCAATTTTATTCAAAATCTTCTGATAAGCCATTACCGGGTAGAGGGGCTGGTGAGAAAATAGACCCAATAAATCAGAAAAAATTTTCAGAATTGACAGCGTTGGTTGGATGGAGAAAGGTTTTATCGAATTTTCATATGGAACAATTTAAATTGGATGGAAAGACATGGAATAGTGTGGAACATTATTATCATGCCAATAAATTTAAAAAAGGTCATCCTAAATTTTATGATTTATTTGCTGTGGAATCAGGTAGTAAGATATCAAAATCGGCTGCTTTTTCAAAATCCGCTGGTGGTAAAACAGGTAAATATAAATCGGAGAATTGGAAAAGGGATAAAAATATAATTATGGATGACGATTTCTTTAGTAGTGGTAGAAATCAGATTGCAATGGAGGCTGGACAACAGGCAAAATATTCTCAAAATGAGATTCCAAAAAAGGTATTGCTGGCAACAAAAGATGCAAAATTGCAGCATCATGTTAGGGGGAGTCCACCAATTGTATTTTATGATACAATGAGAGTAAGAGAAAGGTTGAGTGGTATTTCAAAAAAAGGTAAACCTAAGATGAAACGTTTAAAAGGTTTCAAAAAATCAAGAATTGCGTCAAAAGCCATTGAAGTTATCGCGATTAATTAAAATATTATATAAATAGTTTATATTTATATAGTATAATGAATTTTACAGAAGATACTGAGAAACTTATGAAATTTTTTATGTCACGTATCGATAAATTTTCGGGAGTAAAAACGCCATTAAAACAAAAGAAAATGGATAATATTTTAAAGATGATGTATTATGACATTAAGGCTGCTGATATGTGGGCAAATGCGGAAGAAACGCAAAAAAAAATAAGAACGCATTTAACCGAAGGTAAAGAAAATATAGTTCCGTCATGGGTATTGGAAGATTCTAAGTATATTCCAAAATATATTCAAAATTATATAATTGAGCATAATAAAGGATATATTCAATATAAATTGACAATTGGTGACAGAGATATTGAAATATATTTTAGTTTATTGAACAATAGTGATTTTTCCTCTTTGGGTCAGTTTGATAAATATGTTAAAAAAATGATGACATGGTTGAAAATAGCATTTTCATATGCACCGCGTAAATGTTCAAGGGTTTTAAAAATCTATGTATTTTTGACTCCTTTTAAGAAAGAAATACCGAATAATCAATTTCATGTTTTATCCCAAGACCATTGCAATAGCGCGGTAACGATGTCATGCAATCCACATGGTGAAATAATAGTTTATAGAAAGGAGGAGTTTTTTAAAGTATTTATACACGAGACATTTCATACGTTAGGTTTGGATTTTTCGACTATGATGTTAAATAAATTTAACGAAAAAGTGAAAAATATATTTCCTATTAAAAGTGATTTTAATTTATTTGAGTCTTATTCGGAATTTTGGGCGTCGACAATGAATATTTTAATCAGTTCTTATTTTTTATTAGATGATAAGGGTGATGAAGAAAATTTTTATCTTTATTGTGATGTTTGTATGAGGTTTGAAAAAATGTTTGCATTATTTCAGTTGGTTAAAATTTTAGATTTTATGGGTTTGGAATATCATAATTTATATTCTTGTGATAAAATAAGTTTGGCTGCTAGAAGATATTTATTTAAAGAAAAGACAAACGTTTTTGCGTATTATATTATAAAAACGTTGTTGCTATACAATAATGTGGATTTTTTATTATGGTGTAAAAAAAATAATAACAATCTTGTATGTTTTAACAAGTCGCCGAGGATGTTAAATAATTTTTTGGATTTTATTAAAAATATACATAATGACCAATATTTTTTAAATGATATTTCCAGAATGGGTAGATTTTTAAGTAAAATGAAAGGTTCGCATTCAAAACCCAAGTATAATTTATTGACAAAAACAATGCGGATGAGTTTGTGTGAAATAAATTGAAATATGCTTATAGAACAATAAATAGAGATAATAAACAATAATTAATATTATGGGAATTCGATTATTACAGAAGTTTTTAAAAGAGATGGGTGCTGATACAAAAGAGCTGCATTTAAGGGGTCTTTATGGTAAGAAATTGGCAATTGACGTGGGTATTTATTTATATAGATTCAAAGCGGCGGGACTTTTAATAGAAAACATGTATTTGATGTGCTCACTATTTAAATATTACAATATACATCCTGTATTTGTATTTGATGGATGGGCTTTGGAAATTAAAAGAAAGACGCTGGAAAAGAGAAAAAGGTTGAGAGAAAATGCAAAAATAAAAATGGAAATATTGATGAGTAAAAATAGATTTCAAGATAAAAAAAAAATAAACGAATTGAAAAAAAAAACAATTTGTGTGAATAAGTCTGATTATGATAAGGTGAAAGAATTTCTAGACACTTATGGGATGACATATATTACGGCTAAAAGAGAAGCAGATGAAGTGTGTGCTGCTTTATGTATTAAAAATAAGACATGGGCTTGTTTAACTGAAGATACAGATATTATGGCATATGGTTGCCAAAGGGTTTTAAGGTATTTTAGTTTGATGAAACATAATGTGATTTTGTATGATATGGGTAATATATTAAGTAAATTGGGATTATCGTATGGTGATTTTAAGGAATTATGTGTGTGTTCTGGGAATGATTATATAGAAACAGACCGGAATATATTTTATTATTACGATTTATTTAAAGTATATGATGGGGATAGTTTTATAAATTGGCTTTTGGATAATAAATATATATCTACCCAAGAATATTACGAAAGAAAAGACATTTTGGATTTATATTTGATGAAATCGCATAATCCTTTTGAGGATATACCTTACATTGTGATTAAAAATAAAAAAGTTAAAAAACAATCTTTGACAAAAATATTAAAATCGGCGAGGTTTATATTTGTATAAATATGTAAATATAAAAAATTTTTAATGAAAAGCCTTTAGTATTTGAATATTTAATAAATATTTTATGAATATTTAATAAATATTTTATGAATTAATATGATTAATATGAATTAATTTATATATTTAGTTGGAGGTCGACGCTGCTACCAAGGCGGCTGCGGCGGCGGCGGCGGCGGCTTTTTTTGCCTTTTCGCTTTTGGCGAAATGAGGACTCATGTAACGTTGAAGATTGAAGTATGTAAGCTCGTCGTCTTTCTTAAGTTTGAGAAGACTGCGGAGCTTGGAATCTGCCAGGATTCTGCGTCCATTTTTTGGGTCCTGCAACTTGTGTGCGCGAATATAAGTGTTAATTTCACGAGTAACCTCGGTGCGCGCCATCTCAGTTCCATGTGGCTTTCCCAAAAACTTGGCCAACTCTTTGCTAATCTTGGTTGGTTTTACAAAACCACTTGGTGCACGATTTCCTGTCTTGCGAGCACGTTTTTTTCCTGCTTTCTGAGCATTCTTAAGTTCGCGCTCAGAACGTTTCATAAGAGTACGAACCTGTCCAGTCACACTAGTAAGCTGTGTTCTAAGAACAGCAAGCTGACCAAGAAGTGCTTGAAAAGAGTCGTTAAGAGTGGGTGGTGCTTCAACTGCGACAGGAGCAGTGACTTTGGCGGGAGCAGTGACTTTGGCGGGAGCAGTGACTTTGGCGGGAGTTGTGACTTTGGCGGGTGTTGCGACTTTGGCGGCAGTTTTCTTAGAAGTTTTGGTTTTCTTCGATTTTGGCATGTTATAATCTATTAAAGATATATTTGTTTAAGTTGTTTAAATGAAATATATATATTGTGACCATTAATCTCACAA
>Ga0209091_10000330_pt1 | contig 46421 bp, 55 predicted proteins | sample ArcticOcean_MG_C_6_FD_187438 | JGI IMG/M metagenome (GOLD analysis project Ga0209091, IMG submission 187438) | Marine microbial communities from western Arctic Ocean - ArcticOcean_MG_CB8_128 (SPAdes) (version 2) | ecosystem: Environmental > Aquatic > Marine > Oceanic | place: Arctic Ocean...
TATCTTTAAGAGAATGGCTAGAAAATAAACCTTATACAAAAGGTTTCCTTGAGCTATACCTCCTTCCAATGGCAGGTGCTATTTGGTCTATGCCCCCTGAGGATGTAATGAATTATCCAATAACATCTCTTTTTAATTTTTTTAATAATCATAAGTTGCTTCACAGTAAAAATGACAGGCCCCAGTGGTTAACGGTTTCAAAGGGAAGTATAAACTATGTGAATAAAATAATAAGATTCTTAGGAGCAAACCCAAGAGTTGAAACTTATAAAGATACTCAAATATTAAAGATAAAGAGAAGTGAGAACACAATTTTAATAGAGGATTCAAATAATAATCAAAATAAATTTGATCATATTATTTTTTCCACAAACCCAACAAAGACATTAGAAATTTTAGAGGATGTTGATGAAAAAGAAAAAAATATTCTAGATAAGTTTTCAACAAACACAAACTTAGCCTACCTTCATAATGATGAAACATTAATGCCAAAACTAAAAAAGGTTTGGTCTTCATGGAATGTAGTTGTTCCTGAGAAAAAACTAAAAAATATTTCAGTTACTTACTGGATGAATAAACTTCAGAATATTAAAAATAGTAAACCCCTATTTCTTAGTCTAAATCCAATTATGCCTCCGAAAGAAAATAGTATATTTAAAGTCATTGAATACGAACATCCTATTTTTGATATTAAGGCGATTAATTCAAAGAAATTACTAAAAAATATTCAAGGATATAGGAATACATGGCATTGCGGTGCTTGGTCAGGAAATGGTTTCCATGAGGATGGGATTACATCAAGTGTAAATTTAGCAAAAGAATTTGATGCAAAAGTATTATGGGAATAGAAAGCTCAATATTTAATGGAATAGTTAGTCACTCAAGGCTTTTACCGAAAGTACACAATTTCTCTTACAAAGTTTACTCAATGTTATTTAATATTGATGAGCTAGAAACGACACAAAAGGAATGTAAATTTTTTTCGTATAATAAGTTTAATCTATTTTCATTTTATTACAAAGATCATGGGGAAAAGGATGGATCCAACCCTAAAGAATGGATTTTAAAGATAGCAAAAAAAGAAGGTATTAACCCCTTAGGTCTAAAAATTTTTTGTTTATGCTATCCCAGGGTCCTTGGCTATGTTTTTAATCCAATCAGTGTTTGGTTTATTTATAGTAAAAATACCCTCAGAATGATTATTTATGAGGTTAGAAATACATTTGGTGAAGATCATTCATATGTTTTTAATTTAATCAATGAATCTGAGAAACTTAATCACAAAAGTAAAAAGTTACTTCACGTATCACCATTTATAAATATGGACGGAAGGTATGAGTTTTCTACTGATTTAAGCTCTGATCAAGTAAAGGTAATTATTAAAGAAATTTCAAATAACAAACACCTTTTGACAGCCTCCTTCATTGGAAAGGCAAAATCATTTAATGATAAAAATCTTTTTTTAAATTTTATTCTCTACCCAATGTTAACATTTAAAGTTATCTTTGGTATTCACTATCAAGCGTTAATTTTATGGTTAAAAAATATTAAATATGTTAAACATAAAAAATCAAAATATAATAAAATTTCCTATAAAAAAGAGTACACATTAAGAGATGATGAAAGCGATATTTAAAAAATATTTATCTAAAATTGGTAATGAGATAAAAGTTGGGTCTCTAACAGTGATTCTTCCTAATGGCGAAACTCTTGTATTTTCAGGAGAGAAGGGATTAAAATCTGATCTTAAATTAAACTCATATATGCCAGTTTTAAGAACTGTATTTGGTGGTCATCTAGGATTTGCGGAAAGCTATTTGAAGGGTGAATGGACTAGCTCAAATTTAGAATCTTTTTTAGAAATAATGGTTACAAATCTTCCAGATTCTTTTAATCCGAGAAGCAGATTGTTTGTTTTTTATAACAAAATTATTCATTTTTTTAGAGAAAATACAAAAACTAGAGCAAAGAAAAATATTATGTATCACTACGACCTGGGTAATGATTTTTATAAAATTTGGCTAGATAAGACAATGACCTACTCTAGCGCTCTATTTAAAAAAGAAACAGATAACCTTAGTAAGGCTCAGGAAAATAAATACCAGCTTTTAATTGATCAGCTAGATATTCAAAAGCATCACAAAATCCTTGAAATAGGATGCGGATGGGGAGGATTTGCTGAATACGCAGCAAAAACTATTGGATGTGAAATAAAGGGCATTACTATTAGCCCTAGCCAACTTAAATTTGCTAAATCGCGTATTGAAAAACAAGGGTTAGCCGATAAGGTTTCTCTGGAGCTATGCGATTATCGTGACCTAGAGGGAAAATATGATCGTGTCGTCTCAATAGAGATGATTGAGGCTGTTGGAGAAAAATATTGGATAGATTATTTTAAGAAAATAAAAGAAGTCTTAACTAAAGACGGAATGGCAGGCATTCAGGTAATTCTAATAAACAATAAAAGTTTTGAAAGATATAGTAAATCAGTAGATTTTATTCAAAGGTATGTGTTTCCAGGAGGAATGCTTCCTTCTCAAAATAAGCTAGATGAAAATTATAAGAAAACAGGGCTAAAGGAAGTTAACTCTAGCTCATTTGGACAATCTTACGCAAAGACATTAGGTATTTGGCACAAAGATTTCGATAGGTCTATTTCACTTATAAGAGATTTAGGTTTTGATTCTAAGCTAGAAAGAATTTTTAGATATTATTTCTCTTATTGTAAGGCTGGCTTTCAATCTAAAAAAATTGATGTTGTGCAAAAAATAATTAAATTAGCTTAAGCTTCCAATTCTTCGAAATCTTTTTCAATAATAGGCCCTGAATCTTGACCAAGAGCCTCTGGATCCCTATCGACCAACTCTATAACCGCCATGGGCGCAGAATCTCCATAACGAAAGCCTGCTTTCATTATTCTAGTATAACCACCATCTCTTTCTTTGTATCTTTCAGCAAGGGTATCGAAAACTTTGGAACCCCATTTATTTTCAGGTACTATCGAATATAACTTTCTTCTTGCGCTAAGATCGCCTTTTTTTCCAAGAGTGATTAATTTATCAACATACGGAGCAAGTTCTTTAGCTTTAGGGAGCGTTGTTTTAATTTGCTCATGCTTAATTAGGGCAACCGCCATATTTGCTAGGAGAGCCTTTCTATGGCTTGATGTTCTATTTAGTTTTCTTTTTGATACTTTATGGCGCATTTCTTTACCTATTAATTAAAATTTATCGGATGCTTTTCTAGCAAGATCATCAACATTCTCCGGAGGCCAAGTAGGCACATCCATGCCAAGTGATAATCCCATCTCGGTTAAGACCTCTTTAATTTCGTTTAAAGATTTTCTACCAAAGTTTGGTGTTCGCAACATTTCATTCTCACTTTTAAGAATTAAATCTCCAATATAAACTATACTATCATTTTTAAGGCAATTTGCTGATCTTACTGACAGCTCTAGTTCATCAACCTTCTTAAGAAGAGCGGCATTAAATTCAAGTTCATTTTCATCTTCTTCGATAATTTCTTCTTCTGGTTCATCAAAGTTAATAAAAGGCATCAACTGATCTTGAAGTATTCTCGCTGAGAATGCTACAGCATCTTCTGGAGCCACAGAGCCATTAGTTTCAACTTCAAGTGTCAATCTATCATAATCAAGTGATTCACCCTCTCTTGCGTTCTCAACGCTGTATGCAACATTAGTAACAGGACTAAAGAGACTATCAACTGGTATCATTCCAATAGGACTATCCTCATCACGATTTTGTTCAGCAGGAACATAACCATTTCCTGTCTTAATAGATAATTCAATACGAATAGAAGAATTTTCATCTAAGGTACACAAAACCAGATCAGAATTAATAACTTCAATATCGTCAGTTAAATTAATATCACCAGCTGTAACTACACCTGGGCCAGTTTTTTCAATAGTTAATCTTTTTATTCCAGAAAAATCTGCTCGAAATATTATTTTCTTAACACTTAAAACAATATCTGTAACATCTTCCCTTACACCATTTATTGAAGAAAACTCATGTAAAACACCATCAATTTTAATTCCAAAAACAGCAACACCCTGAAGAGATGATAGTAAAACCCTTCTTAGAGCGTTACCTAGTGTTGTCCCATAACCTCTCTCAAGAGGCTCAACGGTTATTTTAGAAAACTTTTCAGGATCCTTACCTGGATTAAGATTTATTTCACTTGGTTTTAAAAGTTCACGCCAATTTTTTTCAATAATCACATTAACCTCACAGTTTAATTAATTCTTACTTAAATTTATATCTTATACACGACGTCTTTTAGGGGGACGACAACCATTATGCGGAATAGAAGTAACGTCCTTAATAGATGTTATTGTAAACCCTGCTGATTGAAGAGCCCTTAAAGCACTCTCTCTTCCTGACCCAGGCCCTTGAACTTCGACTTTTAATGTTCTAACACCCTGATCTTTTGCTTTTGCTCCAACGTCTTCGGCAGCCATTTGAGCAGCAAAGGGGGTTGATTTTCTTGAACCTTTAAAGCCCATTAAACCTGCTGATGACCAGGCTATAGCATCGCCCTTCTCATCAGAGATAGTAATCATTGTGTTATTAAAGGTAGAATTTACGTGAGCAACGCCATTTGGGATGTTTTTCTTATCACGACGCTTTACTCTTTTTTTATCATCAGCCATTATTTTAAACCTAAAGTTGTAATATTTATTTTTTCTTACCTGCTATTGACTTAGCGGGTCCTTTACGAGTTCTTGCATTGGTATGGGTTCTTTGACCTCTAACGGGCAACCCTTTTCTGTGACGAAGCCCCCTGTAATTACCCAGATCCATAAGTCTTTTTATATTTGTTGATACTTCCCTTCGAAGCTCACCCTCAACCTTGTAGTTACCCTCGATAATTTCTCTAATTTGTATGACCTCTGAATCAGTTAACTGATTAACTCTTCTCTCTGAAGGTATGTTGGCCTTTTCACATATATCTGATGCAATTTTAGGACCGATTCCTCTGATATAGGTCAAACCTATGAATACTTTTTTATTGGTTGGTATATTTATACCTGCGATACGTGCCAAAAAAACCTCCTAAAAAAGCGAAACTGTATAGAATCGCGGATTATATGCTTGAAAACCAAACAGTCAACAGACTATTTCAGTTTAATTAAATTATTTTTTATATCTTCTGAAACTTTAGATATATCATTCATCCCATTGATAACAATGAAGTTTTTATTGTTTGAATAATAAGATATCAAAGGCTCAGTCTGATCAATATACACTTGTAATCTTTTTTTCATTACTTGTAAATTATCATCTTCCCTTATTTCATTATTGTTATCCTTAGCTCTTCCCTCAATTCTCTTTTGAAGAACGGAAAAATCAACATCAATTTGTATAATCCCGTCAATGGAATCATTAGTTTCATTTAGAATAATATCTAAGGATTTAGCCTGAACTTCATTTCTAGGGTATCCATCTAGAATAAAACCATTCTCACAATCTTTCTCACTAACTCTTTCCTTGATTATTTCTAAAAGAAGGTTATCAGGAACATAATCTCCTCGTGCCATAATTTCTTTAGCAGTAAGCCCTAGAGCTGTTTCATTCTTAACGGCCTCACGCAGCATATCCCCAGTTGATATGTGGGCTATATTAAACTCATTCTTTATGAATGATGCTTGGGTTCCCTTCCCTGCCCCAGGAGGTCCTAAGAGGATAATTATCATTATCTTTTCCTACTTCCCAGTTTAGATTTTTTTAATAGACCTTCGTATTGGTGAGCAAATAAATACCCCTGAAACTGTGTCATGGTATCCATTGCAACGTTAACTATGATGAGAATCGATGTTCCACCAAAATAAAAAGGTACAGCATAACGAGAAATTAAAAATTCAGGTAACAAACAAACTAGAACTAAATAAATAGAACCTACAACAGTCAGTCTAGTTAAAACATAATCAATATACTGAGCAGTTCTCTCGCCTGGCCTAACACCTGGAATAAAGCCACCCTGTTTTTTAAGGTTATCAGCTGTATCTTCAGGATTAAATACTATTGCAGTATAAAAGTAACAAAAGAAAACAATAAGACTTGCATAAATGATCATATATAATGGTTGCCCTCTTCCAAGGAGAGTAGTTACACTATTAACCCAATCAGGTCCTTGACCGGCAGAAAAATTAGCAATTGTAATAGGCATTAGGAGTAATGAGGAGGCGAATATTGCTGGAATAACCCCTGATGTATTAAGTTTTAAAGGAAGATGCGAGTTATCGCCTCCAAACATTTTATTGCCAACTTGCCTCTTAGGATACTGGACTAAAAGTCTCCTCTGAGCTCTTTCTATAAAGACAACAAAAGTAATCGTAGCTAAAACAAGCAATAAAAGACCGAACATTAGGCCTATAGATAGAGCGCCCTGTCTACCCAACTCTATTGTACCAAACAAAGCGCTTGGTAATTCCGCAACTATTCCTGCAAAAATTAATAATGATATTCCGTTTCCAAGTCCGTTAGATGTTATTTGTTCCCCTAACCACATAAGAAAAATTGTTCCCCCAACAAGGGTTATGACTGCAGAGACTTTAAAGAAAGCTCCCGGGTCTACAACAACTCCAGTAGCGCCTTCCAGACCGACAGCAATGCCCCAAGCCTGAATAGTCGCAAGGAAAACTGTAGCATAACGAGTGTATTGATTGATCTGCCTTCTACCTCGCTCACCAGCTTCTTTTTTTAAGTAATTCAACGAGGGTACAACCGGTACAATTAATTGTATAATAATTGAGGCAGTAATATAAGGCATTATCCCAAGAGAGAAGATAGCCATACGACCTACCGCACCCCCAGAAAACATATTAAATATTCCAATTATTCCAGATTGATTTTGTTCAAATATTTGACGTAAAGCATCAATATCTATCCCAGGCAAGGGTAAGTATGTTCCAAACCTATACACAATAAGAGCTAGGACTGTAAACCAAATCCTTTTACGAAGCTCTGTAGCACTTTTAAGGGCTGAGAGACTTATATTAGAAGCTAATTGTTCGGCAACTGAAGCCATTATTATTTATCTGCCGTTTCTTGCGTTGAAGATTCAGCAACCTCTTTATTTTTAATTTTCTTGCTATCTTGAGAAGGAGATTCTGTTTCAGCTTTTATTTCTTTTTTTTCAATGGGTAAGACATTTTTCTTTCTTACCCTCTTAACTTTTGGCTGTTCTAAAACTTCAATTTTACCACCAAGACCTTCAATAATCTTTACACAGGACTTAGTCGCTTTTGACAGAGATATTTCAATTTTTTCTTGAATTTCACCTTTATTAAGTAACTTTATCCCATCTTTACTTTTTTTAACAATTCCAGCTTCATTTATTTCTTTTTCCGTAATTGGTTTAGAAATATCAATTAAACCCTTTTTTATAGCATTCTGAAGATTACCAAGTGTTAGCTCAGCAAACTCTTTCCTAGTAAAATTATTAAATCCTCTTTTAGGTAGTCTCATATGAATAGGCATTTGACCACCTTCAAAACCTTTTATAGCAACACCAGATCTTGATTTTTGACCCTTATGACCACGGCCAGCAGTTTTTCCTTTGCCAGATCCAATTCCGCGTCCGACTCGAGTTCTCGTCTTTCTTGCGTTAGGATTATCTCTAAGTTCATTTAATCTCATTTAATTATTCCCCATCAACAATTTTAACAAGGTGACTGACTTTATTAATCATACCTCTTATGGAACTTGTATCATCAAGAACTCTTACTTTATGCATCTTATTCAAACCAAGGCCAATTAAAGTCTTTCTCTGATCAGGGCTTCTTCTTAAAGCACTTCCAGTTTGTTCTATTGTAATTTTTTTAGATGCCATTTTATTACCTTATACAGATACTTCGTTATCAGCGAGACGTTGGTTAATAACATCACTTACTTTTTTTCCTCGTCTAGCAGCAACTTGCCTAGGGCTATTAACTTTTCCTAGAGCCATTACTGTAGCTCTTACCATATTGTAGGGATTTGAAGAACCAATCGATTTGGCTACAACATCCTGAATTCCTAGAACTTCAAAAACTGCTCTCATTGGGCCACCGGCAATTATTCCAGTTCCAGGAGGTGCAGATCTTATAATTACTTTACCAGCCCCATGACGACCTTCAATATCGTGGTGAAGGGTTCTTCCTTCTTTTAAGGGAACCTTAATCATCGTCGCTTTTGCAGAGTCTGTAGCTTTTTTAATAGCTTCAGGAACTTCACGAGCTTTACCATGACCAAATCCTATATGACCTTTTTGATCACCAACAACAACAAGTGCTGCAAAACTAAATCTACGACCACCTTTAACAACAGTTGAAACTCTATTAATAAATACTAAACGATCAATAAATTCACTATCTCTTTCGTCTCTGTGATTTTTTTCTTGTATAGACAATAAATTCTCCTAAAATTTTAATCCGGCTTCTCTTGCATTATCAGCTAATGCTTTAACTCGGCCATGATATTTATAACAACCTCGATCAAAATAAACCTCTTTAACACCTGCTTTAATAGCTTTCTTGGCTACCTCAGATCCAACCTTTGATGCTGACGCAATATTTGAACCAAGGGCTGAAGATGACTTTTCTAACGAAGATGCTGAAGCTATAGTTATACCACTATTATCATCAATCACTTGAGCATAGATGTGTTTAGAAGACCTAAAAACCGAAAGTCTCATTCGATCAGTCGCAGACTTCTTTAGTTTATTTCTAACTCGTGTCTTTCTTTTTTCTATTTCTAATCTACTTACCATTTTAATTACTTCTTTTTACCTTCTTTTCTAAAAATAAATTCATCTTTATATTTAACGCCCTTACCTTTGTAGGGCTCAGGCGGTCTATAACTTCTCAATTCTGCAGCTACCTGACCAACTTTCTGCTTATCAATTCCACTAACAGTAATTTCTGTAGGGGTAGCGGCCTCAATCTTAATTCCCTCTGGAGTTTCATAGTTTATGTCATGACTAAAGCCAAGAGATAATTGAATATTATTACCTTTCATTTGAGCCTTATAACCAACACCATTAATCTGTAATATTTTTTTATAACCCTCCGTAACACCTATAATGTTATTATTTAGAAGACTTCTTTGTATTCCCCAATACTGAATACTAGCTTGAGATTCATCGATTGGTGTAATTGTTATCTTATTATTTTCCTGAACAACTGAAGTTCCAGAAAAATTCTCACAAGACAATTCGCCCTTAGGGCCGGATGTGAGTATCTCTGATTCATTAATAGTTACGTTAACTCCCTCAGGTATCTCAATAATCTTTTTTCCAATTCTAGACATTTAAAACCTCAATAGACTAAAAAACTGTGCATAAAATTTCACCACCAACATTTTCATTACGAGCAGAAGAATCTGACATAACTCCCTTTGGTGTAGAAATAACTGAAATACCGAGACCATTTCTTATTAAAGGCATGCTCTTAACTGAAGAATAAACCCTTCGTCCAGGTTTTGACACCCTTGTAATTTCCTTAATTACGGGATCACCATCATGGTATTTTAATTCTATCCGTATCTCTGATTGACCAGTATCCCTTTCACTTTCTGAAAAACCTCTAATAAAACCCTCTTCTTTGAGAACCTCAAGAACATTTACTCTGAGAGTTGAAGAAGGTGAATCAACAAGTTCTTTTCCTCTCATATGAGCATTTCTAATTCTAGTAATCATGTCTCCAATTGGATCATTAATATTCATTACAACCTCACCAGCTTGACTTAACTACACCGGGCAACTTACCGTCTGAAGCTAAATCTCTAAAAGCAATTCTTGATAAACCAAACTTTCTATAAACACCTCTTGGACGCCCAGTCAAAAGGCATCGATTTCTTATTCTATTTTTTGAAGAATTTCTTGGAAGTTGAGCAAGTTTTAAACGTGCATCAAATCTATCTTCGGCTGAAAGATTTTTATCTTTCGATTTTGTCAAAAGATCCTCTCTTTTAGTCTTATATTTAGAATATAATTTTCTTCTTTTTAAATCTCTTTGCACCATGCTTACTTTTGCCATCTAATATCCTTATCTTTTTCTAATGGGAAAATTAAAACTCTGTAATAAAGCTAACGCCTCATCATCATTCTTTGCTGTTGTATTTATAATAATATCCATACCCCAGATCTCAGAAACAGACTCATAATTAATTTCAGGGAAGATTAAATGCTCTTTAATACCAAAAGCATAGTTACCATTGCCATCAAAGCTCTTTGGATTTAATCCATCAAAATCTCTTACTCTTGGAAGAGCTATATTAACAAGTCTGTCAATAAACTCATACATTACAGCTTTTCTTAAAGTCACTTTTGCTCCTACCGCCATTCCTTCTCTTAATTTAAAACCAGCTATAGCTTTTTTTGCAATAGTTTTAATAGGTTTTTGGCCAGCAATTAATTCAAGGGCAGATACAGCGTCATTCACTTTTTTGCTATCGGAAACTGATTGACTACCGGCGCCAATATTAATAACAATTTTAGAGATCTTAGGAACCTCAAAAATATTATTGAGCTTTAAATTCCCTAATAGTTCTTTTTGAATTACATCTTTGTATTTCTGTTGAAGTCTGGGGGTGTAACTTACTGAATCAACCATTTAAAATCTCCCCTGATTTTTTTGCATATCGAACTTTTTTACCTTTTTTATCTAACTTAAAACCAACACGAGTAGGTTTCTTTGTTTTAGGATCAGAAATCATAAGGTTTGAAATTTGAACTGGTCTTTCTTCAGAAACGATTCCACCTGCATCTTCCTGAGAAGGTTTTTTATGCCTTTTGACCAAATTAATACCTTGAACAAGAGCTTTATCTTGAGAATTAGAAATCTTTATAACCTTTAAGACATCACCCTCTTTGCCTTTATCTTTTCCAGACATAACAAAAACCTTATCGCCTTTTTTAATTTTTGCAGACATTTAAATAACCTCCGGAGCCAATGAAACAATTTTCATTAATTTTTTAGTTCTTAGCTCTCTTGTCACAGGTCCAAAAATTCGCGTTCCAAGAGGCTCTCCGTTAGCATTGACTAATACAGCAGCATTGGAGTCAAAGCGAATAGCGGTTCCATCGTTACGACGTATCTCTTTTTTTGTACGGACGATAACGGCTTTAAGAACTTCACCCTTTTTTACTTTACCACGTGGAATAGCCTCTTTGACAGAGACAACTATTATATCTCCAACAGAAGCTGTCCTTCTTTTAGAGCCGCCTAAAACTTTAATACACTGGACCTGTTTTGCTCCAGAGTTATCGGCAACATCTAGTTTTGTTTGCATCTGTATCATATTAAAACCTTATACAATGTAGACTATTCGTCTATCACTTCCCATGTTTTTGACTTGGATAGAGGCTTACACTCTCTAATCTGAACCAAATCACCAATTTTAAATTTATTACTCTCGTCGTGTGTCATATATTTTTTTGAACTTCTAACAGTTTTTTTGAAAAAGGGATCCGTAAATCTTCTCTCTACTGAAACAGTTATTGTTTTATCTGCTTTATCGCTTACGACAACGCCTTTTAAAATTCTTTTAGGCATTACTCACCTCTTTTTTATGTTTATTCATCATTGTTTTTACTCTAGCAATATTTTTCTTCTTCTTGGATATCTGAGAAGTATCCTCGAATTGACCAGCCAATTTCTGAATACCAATATTAAAAACCTCTTTTTTCAAGGAATTTAAAGAATCTGTTAACTCATCAAAACTCATGTCTTTAATATCTTTTTCTTTCTTAGCCATATCTAAACTCCTTCACCGGGCCTAGTAATAATCTTAGTTAAAACAGGAAGTTTAGAGGATCCTAAGTCTAAGGCTGTTTTAGCAACCTCAGGTGTAACACCATCTATCTCAAACATAATTCTTCCTGGCTTGACTCTTGCTGCCCAATATTCTGGGGTACCTTTACCCTTACCCATTCTAACTTCTGTAGGCTTTTTTGATACAGGAACATCAGGAAAAATTCTTATCCAAACTCTACCGGCTCTTTTCATATGCCTTGTTATAGCTCTTCTCGCTGCCTCAATTTGTCTAGCAGTTATTCTTTCAGCAGTAAGGGCTTTAAGACCATATGAACCAAATGTAAGAGTGGTACCGCCTTTGGCATTTCCCTTTATTCTTCCCTTATGGGCTTTACGAAATTTTGTTTTTTTAGGTTGTAACATAAAAACTATCCTTACTTACTCGGCCTAGGGCTATTATTTTCTTTTGAAGCACTCTTTTCATCTTTTATATGAGGATTGTGCTCCATTATTTCACCTAAGAAAATCCAAACTTTGATTCCACATATTCCATAGGTTGTATGAGCTGAGGCTACACCATAATCAATATCAGATCTTAATGTATGAAGAGGAACGCGACCTTCTCTATACCATTCTGTTCTTGCAATTTCTGCTCCTCCAAGACGTCCAGCACAATTAATTCTGATACCTTGAGCTCCTAAACGCATAGAGGACTGAACAGCTCTTTTCATAGCCCTTCTAAAGCCTATTCTTCTTTCTAGTTGTTGCGCAATGTTCTCAGCAACAAGTGTTGCATTAACCTCGGGTTTTCTAACCTCGACAATATTAACAACTACATCAGAAGCTGTTATTCCTTGCAATTTCTTTTTTAAATTTTCAATATCAGCGCCTTTTTTACCGATAATTAATCCAGGACGTCCAGCATGAATAGTAACCAAGCATTTTTTATGAGGTCTTTCAATAATAACATTTGCTATTGCAGCATTTTTAAGATCCTTAAAAATCATTGCCCTCATTTGAATATCTTCCTGAATTAGCTTGCTGTATTCATTTTTACCAGCGTACCATCTAGAATCCCAAGTACGATTAATACCAAGCCTCATGCTAATTGGATTAACTTTTTGTCCCATTATTTCTTTTCCTCTAAAGTCTTTTCACGGAGAATAATAGTTAGTTGGCTAAATGGCTTAAGTATTTTACCAGTTCTTCCGCGAGCCCTAGGTCTAAATCTTTTCATTACTAGGTTTTTTCCAACAAATGCTTCATCAACATATAGCTTATCAATATCAAGAGAATGATTATTTTCAGCATTAGCAATAGCACTTTCAAGAATTTTTTTAGCTTCATTTGAAATTCTTTTCTTAGAAAACTCTAAAAAAGATAGTGCATCACCGACTTTTTTTCCTCGAATATTTTTTACAGCATCATTAAGCTTGATTGGACTCGTTCTAATCATCTTTCCAATTGCTTTAGAAAATCTATCGTCAGAAGAATCTTTTATTTTATTAGCTTCACTCATAATTAACTTCTCTTTGCAGATTTATCAGCCATATGGCCGTAATATGTTCTTGTAGGAGAAAATTCACCAAATTTATGACCAACCATATCTTCAGAAATTAATACTGGAATAAATTTTTGACCATTATAGACACCAAAATTAAGGCCAACAAATTGCGGGAGAATTGTAGATCTCCTACTCCATATCTTAATAACATCTTTTCGCCCAGATGCTCTTGCTGCATCTGCTTTTTTTAAAATATATTGATCCACAAATGGACCTTTCCAAACTGATCTAGCCATAATTACCTTCTTTTTCTCTTTTGATGACGAGTTCTAATAATAAATTTATCAGACTCTTTATTTGAACGAGTTTTCTTACCTTTGGTTGGAACGCCCCATGGTGTAACTGGATGCCTACCTCCAGACGTTTTACCTTCACCGCCTCCGTGAGGATGGTCAACCGGATTCATAACGACACCTCGGACAGAAGGTCTTTTTCCCTTCCATCGATTTCTTCCGGCTTTCGCCAGTTTTGTATTAGAATTATCGGGATTTGAAACGGCTCCAATTGTAGCCTTACATATATCGGGAATTAATCTTTGTTCCCCAGATGTTAATTTCAGTATCGCCATTCCTTGATCTCTACCAACAAGTTGGGCAAAGGTACCTGCAGATCTAATAAGTTGCGCGCCTTTTCCTGGTTTCATTTCAATATTATGAATAATGGTTCCGATAGGCATTTTTTTCATCGGCATTGTATTGCCTGGTTTAATATCTGCCTTTTCACTGGAAATAACTTTATCTCCTACAGATAATCTTTGAGGAGCAACAATATAGCTTAATTCCCCATCATCATACTTTAAAAGAGCAATAAATGCTGATCTATTCGGATCATATTCAAGTCTTTCAACAGTTGCGGAAATATCAAGTTTATTTCTCTTAAAATCAATTTTTCTATAAAGTCGTTTATGACCACCACCTCTTCTTCTTGCAGTCATTCTACCTTTGTTGTTTCTACCGCCAGAGCTTGACAGGCCTTCGGTTAGGGCCTTTATCGGCCTTTCTTTTGATAAATGAGATTTATCAACGAGCACTAATCCTCTTTGACCGGGGCTAGTAGGTTTATATTTTTTTAATGCCATTTACTTATACTCCGCCCATAACGTCTATTGATTGACCTTCTTCAAGTGTAATAATCGCATGCTTAAAATCTTTTCTTTTGCCTTTAATATTTTTAAAATTAGTTGTCTTACCTTTACGCCTAAGGGTATTTACAGACTTAACCTTGACCTTAAATAGCTCTTCAACGCTCTTCTTAATCTCAGATTTAGAGGAATTCATACCGACTTTAAAAACAACCTTATTACTTTCAGAAAGCATTGAAGATTTCTCAGTAATTACTGGACTAACCAGTATATCAAAATAACTTTTTTCACTCATTGAAGTCTCTCGTTTAATATTTCAACAGATCTTTTTGTAAGAACTAATTTTTCTTTACGAAGTATGTCGTATACATTTATTCCTTCAATATTAATAAGCTCAAGCCCTTTAACGTTCTTAATGGCTAGCTCAAAATTTTTATCAAATTCCTTCAAATCTACAAAAAGAGCACCCTCGAGCTTTAATTCTTTAATTTTCAAAACCAGGTCCTTAGTTTTTGGTGAAGAAAGCTTTGCCTCATCAAGAATAGTTAGCTCATTATTCTTAACCTTTGCTGACAATGCATGCTTTAACCCAAGTGTTCTAATTTTCTTAGGAAGCTTAGTAGAGTGATCTCTCGGCTTAGGACCAAACGCTACACCACCACCACGGAAAAGGTTAACTTTTCTTGTACTATGTCTTGCTCCACCTGAGCCTTTTTGAGCCATAATTTTTCTTGTGCTACCGGTAACCTCTCCTCTCTCTTTTACCTTGTGGGTTCCAGATCTTCTTTTTGATAATTGCCAAGTTACAACTCTATGAAGGATATCGCGCCTTGGATCAAGACCATAAATTGAGTCGTTTAACTCTTGAGAGGATTTTTTATCTGAGCTTAAGCTTACTAAACTAACTTTCATTTGAATCTCCCTCTTTTTTTGAGACATTAGAGGTATCAACAACCTGATCATCCTTAGTATTTTCAGAAGTCGCTACATCTGAAGAATCTTCATGATTATTAGTCTTTAAGCCAGCAGGCAAAGGAATATTATCTGGTAAAGATTTTTTAACAGAGTCTTTTAATAAAACCCAACCACCCTTAGGTCCGGGAACCGCTCCTTTTATATAAATATACCCATCTTCAGACATGGTTTTAACAACCTTAAGATTTTGGACGGTGACATTAGCTGCACCCATATGACCTGCCATTTTTTTACCCTTAAACACCTTGCCAGGATCTTGACATTGTCCTGTGGATCCATGACTTCTATGACTAATTGAAACACCATGGGAGGCTCTTAAACCTCCAAAATTATGACGCTTCATAGCCCCTGCAAATCCCTTACCAATCGAAATACCTGATGCATCTATATACTGACCATCAACAAAATGAGAGGCAGAAAGCTCAGAACCATTTTCAAGTAAATTTTCTTCGCTAACTCTGAATTCTGATAACTTAACTTTAGGTTGGGAATTATGCTTCTTGAAGTGGCCCTTCATAGGCTTTGATACATGTTTCTCCTTAGCATTTACAACCCCAAGTTGAACAGAGGAATAACCATTTTTTTCTTTAGTTTTGGTTGAAACAACATGACAGTTATCTAGGTGCAGTATGGTAACGGGTATGTGAATACCATCATCGGTATAAACGCGACTCATTCCAAGTTTTTTACATATTAATCCGGTTCTCATTTTACTAACCTCAATTCCTATAATTTAATCTCAACATCAACACCGGCTGCTAAATCTAACTTCATTAGTGCGTCAACAGTTTGTGGTGTAGGATCTATTATATCCATTAATCTTTTGTGAGTTCTTATCTCAAACTGCTCTCTACTTTTTTTATCAATATGAGGCCCTTTAAGAACTGTAAACTTTTCTATACGAGTAGGTAATGGAATTGGACCACGAACATCGGCTCCAGTTCTTTTAGCTGTATCAAGAATTTCTTTAGCAGATGTATCAAGAGTTCTATGATCATATGCTTTTAATCTAATTCTTATATTTTGCTCTTTCATTTACCTACCCTTTTAATAATATCAATTAAGCTAGCTTAGCTATAACTTCATCAGAAACAGCCTTTGGCACTTCCTGATAATGATCAAATAACATAGTAAAGACAGCTCTCCCTTGAGACATAGATCTCAGTGTATTTACATATCCAAACATATTTGCAAGAGGTACCATTGAATCTATAACTGTTGATGGTCCACGTGTTTCTGTCCCAGAAATTTGACCTCTTCTGCTATTCAAATCACCTATAATATCTCCAAGATGCTCTTCAGGAGTTACAACTTCAACTTTCATTATTGGCTCTAACAATTTAATTCCTGCATCTCTACAAACTTCACGAAAAGCCGCTCTCGCAGCAATCTCAAAGGCCATTACACTAGAATCTACATCATGATAAGCACCATCAATAAGTCTTACACTAAAATCAATAATAGGAAAACCAGCCAAAGCCCCAGTTTCTTTTACGCTTGCAATACCCTTTTCAACGCCAGGTATGTATTCCTTAGGAATATTTCCACCTACAATCTCACTTTTAAATTCGTAACCTTCGCCAGGCTTGCTTGGAGTAATAACAATCTTTAAACGCGCAAATTGTCCTGCGCCACCACTTTGTTTTTTGTGAGTATAATCAATTTCCGCTTCTCTTGAAAAAGTTTCCCGGTAAGCAACTTGAGGCGCTCCAACATTTGCCTCTACTTTAAATTCTCTTTTCATTCTGTCGACTAAAATATCAAGGTGAAGCTCACCCATACCACTAATTACTGTCTGCCCAGATTCATTGTCAGAGGAAACTCTAAAAGATGGATCTTCTTTCGCTAGGCGTGCTAACGCAAGTCCCATTTTTTCTTGGTCAGCTTTTGTTTTTGGCTCTACCGCAACCTCAATAACAGGCTCAGGGAATTCCATTCTTTCAAGAACAATTTGGTTATCAGTACCGCACAATGTATCGCCAGTAGTTGTATCTTTTAATCCAACAAGAGCAACAATATCACCAGCGCGTGCTTCTTTAATATCTTCTCTTGAGTTAGAATGCATCTCTAGCATTCTTCCAATTCTCTCTTTCTTATTTTTTACAGTATTAACAAGAGTCTGGCCTGTCTCTAAAACACCGGAATATATTCTTGCAAATGTTAAGTTTCCAACAAACGGATCATTCATAACTTTAAATGCTAGAAGGGATAAAGGTTCGGTATCAGAAGATTCTCTTTTCATTTCCTCATCTGTGTCTGGATGAACACCCTTAATTGCCTCAACATCGATAGGTGAAGGCATAAAATCAACAACAGCATCAAGAAGTGGTTGAACTCCTTTGTTTTTGAAAGCAGTTCCATTTAACACTGGAACAAAGGACTGATTTAAGACACCCGTACGAATACATCTCTTAATAGTATCGATATCTGGCTCAGCACCTTCAAGGTAGGCCTCCATTACTTCATCATCCTGTTCAACAGCAGTTTCTATAAGCTCAGATCTATATTTTTCTGCATCTTGCTTTAAATCATCTCTGATATCTCTATATTCAAACTCTGCACCTAAGTCTTCATCTTTCCAAACGACTTCTTTCATTAAGACTAAATCAATAATACCTTCATAGTTGCTCTCGGAACCAATTGGTAATTGCAGTACCAAAGGAGTTGATCCCAATCTATCTTTAATCATATCAACACATCGATAGAAATCCGCTCCAATCCTATCCATCTTATTAACGAAACACATCCTAGGAACATCATATTTATTTGCTTGACGCCAAACGGTTTCGGATTGAGGCTCGACACCAGCAACAGAATCAAAGACAGCTACGGCGCCATCCAAAACTCTCAATGATCTTTCGACCTCAATAGTAAAATCAACATGACCAGGTGTATCAATAATATTTATTCTTTTTTCGTTCCAAAAACATGTTGTCGCAGCAGAGGTTATTGTTATTCCTCGCTCCTGCTCTTGTTCCATCCAGTCCATTGTAGCTGCGCCATCATGGACTTCGCCGATTTTATAACTTTTACCAGTATAATATAAAATACGTTCCGTTGTAGTAGTTTTACCAGCATCAATATGAGCCATAATACCAATATTTCTATAATCTGATAATGCTGTTGCACGTGCCATAATAAACCTTTAATAAATTACCAACGATAATGAGAAAAAGCTCTATTGGCTTCGGCCATTTTGTGAGTATCTTCTCTTTTTTTAACAGAATTACCTCTGTTATTTGATGCGTCGATTAACTCAGAAGATAACTTTTCTCCCATGGTGTCTTCGCTTCTTGATCTTGCGGCAGCAATTATCCACCTAATTGCTAAAGCTTTTCTTCTTTCAGACCTTACTTCAACCGGAACCTGATAAGTGGCACCGCCAACTCTTCTAGATCTAACTTCAACAGATGGCATAACATTATCAATTGCATCGTGGAAAACCTTAATTGGATCAGTCTTCAATTTTCCTTCAATCTGATCGAAGGCACCATAAACAATTCTTTCCGCTGTAGATTTCTTACCATCGACCATAAGATTATTCATGAACTTGGATACAACCTCATCTCTATATTTTGGATCAGGAAAAATTTCTCTCTTTTCTGCTTTATGTCGTCTGGACATTTTATTCCTCTACTAATTAATTATTTAGGTCTCTTTGTACCGTATTTTGATCTTCTTTGTTTACGATCAGCGACGCCCTGGGTATCAAGAACACCTCTTAAAACATGATATCTTACACCAGGTAAATCTTTTACTCTTCCACCTCTAATTAGAACAACAGAATGCTCTTGAAGATTATGACCTTCACCTGGAATATAGCTAGTAACCTCAAACCCATTTGTTAGTCTTACTCTTGCAACCTTACGCAATGCAGAATTTGGTTTTTTTGGAGTAGTTGTGTATACGCGCGTACAGACGCCTCTTTTTTGAGGGCAAGCTTCCATAGCAGGTACTTTATTTCTCTTTGCTATATTAGCTCTTCCGCCTCTTTGAACTAATTGATTAATTGTAGGCATAATATTTTTTCCCAATATAAAATTACTCATTCATAAAGAATGAATAATTACTTAAATTTTTTGCGAATGGCACGGCAGCGTTTAGGATAATCCTACGACCTGTCATAAGCGTTGTCTTAGTAGCTTTGTATTCGTTTTCAGTCAAGAAGAAAACACTATTTCTTTAATTTATTCTGACGCTTCTATTTCCCCCGGTTCAGCATCTTTCGTTCTTTCTGCAATTAGGGCCTCATCCCTTACAGCAGCATCATTTTCTAATCTTCTTATAGATGCCCCAGTTCCAGCAGGAATAAGTCTTCCAACTATTACATTCTCTTTTAGACCTACGAGGTAATCGGATTTTCTATAAACGGCGGCATCAGTTAACACTCGTGTGGTTTCCTGAAATGATGCAGCTGAAATAAATGATCTAGTTTGTAAGGATGCCTTTGTGATACCAAGAAGAATTGGTTTGAATTCCATAGGATCTTGTTTTTTAGCAATTAGTTTCTCGTTTATTTCTTCCGCCTCTAATTTATCAAGCTGCTCACCGGCAATAAATGCACTATCACCAGGATTAGAAATTTCAACTTTTTGAAGCATTTGCCTAGTAATGACCTCAATGTGCTTATCATTAATAGTAACACCCTGGAGTCTATAAACACTTTGAATTTCATTTACAAGATAGCTAGCTAAAGCCTCCAGCCCTAAAATTGATAAAATATCATGAGGAGCAGGATTGCCATCGATCAGATACTCACCTTTTTCAATAGTATCTCCATCTTGGACAGAAATATGTTTGCCTTTGGCAATAAGATAACTAACCTCGGATTCAGATTCATCTGATGGATGAATAACAATTTTCTTTTTGTTTTTATAATCTCTGGCAAACTCAACTCTTCCAGTAACCTCAGCAATTATAGCGTGATCTTTAGGTTTTCTTGCTTCAAACAGCTCTGCAACCCTAGGAAGGCCTCCAGTAATATCTTTTGTTTTAGCACCTTCCGTTGGTATTCTAGCTATTACGTCTCCAGCACCAACCTTAGTTCCATCGTTTGCAGATATAATAGCATTAACTGACATTAAGTATCGAGCTTCTCTATTATTTTCCAGGGATACAACTTCACCATTTTCTCCCTTAACAACCATTGAAGGTTTAAAATCAGCTGATTTAGATGAATTTTTCCAATCAATAACAACTTTTTGACTTATTCCAGTAGACTCATCTGAAACCTCACCAATACTAATGCCATCAACTAAATCCTCAAAAGCAACAACACCAGCAGTTTCAGTTATAATTGGAATCGTATAAGGATCCCACTGGGCTAGCCTTTGATTCTTTTTCACCTTATCGCCATCACCTATCATTAATTCAGAGCCATAAGGTAATTTATGACTTGCTCTTTCAGTTCCATTTTCATCGATAACATTAATTAATGTTGTTCTACCAATAACAATATTACGATTATCAGAGTCCTTCAAAATATTAAGGTTTTCAATTTTTATCGAACCATCACTATTGGATTCTACATAAGAATTATCCATCACCTGAGCTGTACCACCTATATGAAACGTTCGCATGGTAAGTTGGGTTCCTGGCTCGCCAATTGATTGTGCCGCTATAACACCCACTGCCTCTCCAATATTAACAGGAGTACCTCTAGCCAAATCTCGTCCATAACATGTTGCGCAAGCTCCGCGTTTTGTTTCACATGTTAAAACAGATCTAAGTTGAACCGATACTAAATTAGCGGTATCCAAAAGGGGAATTTGAAATTCTTCAATTATTTTACCTTTTTTAGCAATAACTTCACTTGTTCCAGGATCAACTATATCCTCACATGGAACTCTTCCTAGCAATCTCTGTGATAATGCAACAATTTCTTCACCCGAATCTATAACTGCAGTCATTTGAATACCTTTGTCAGTCTTACAATCAACCTCCGTAATTATACAATCCTGAGCAACATCAACAAGTCTTCTAGTGAGGTAGCCAGAATTAGCAGTTTTTAATGCTGTATCGGCCAAACCTTTACGAGCACCATGAGTTGAATTAAAGTATTCAAGAACATTTAAACCCTCTTTAAAGTTTGAAATAATTGGAGTTTCAATAATCTCACCAGAAGGTTTTGCCATTAAACCCCTCATACCAGCTAATTGCTTCATTTGTGCAGCAGACCCTCTAGCTCCGGAATGCGCCATCATATAAATAGAGTTTACATCGTTTTCTCTATTAGTTTTTTCATTCATGGAGGTGGTGGAAATTTTTTCCATCATTTTCGTTTCAACTCTATCTGTACACTTAGCCCAAGCATCAACCACTTTATTGTACTTTTCACCTCGAGTAATGAAGCCATCTATATATTGTTGTTCAAACTCTGTGGCTAGGGAATGAGTTTCCTCTATCATTTTTACTTTTTCTTCTGGAATAATCATATCATCTTTGCCAAATGATATTCCTGCCTTGAAGGCGTTTTGGAAACCAAGTCTCATTATGTGATCACAGAAAATAACAGTGTCTTTCTGACCACAATGTCTGTAAACATCATCAATAATCCTGGATATTTCTTTCTTAGTTAAAAGCTTATTAACTATATCAAACTTAACATTTTCATTGTCAGGTAATTCTTTCGATATTATTACTCTACCTGGAGTAGTTTCAATAGTGCGTCTATCACTTTCACCCTCTGATAATCTATAATTAATTTTTGAATGCAAGGTTATTGAGCCATTTTCAATAGCAAAATTTAATTCATTGATGTTGTCATAGGTTTTACCTTCACCAGGCTCTCCTTTTTTCATTTGAGAAAGATAATATAACCCAAGAACAATATCTTGACTCGGAACAATTATTGGCTCTCCGCTTGCTGGGTGAAGAATATTATTAGTCGACATCATTAGAACCCTGGCTTCAAGTTGAGCCTCTAAAGAAAGAGGAACATGGACGGCCATTTGGTCGCCATCAAAGTCCGCATTGAAGGCTGCACAAACTAAGGGATGTAACTGTATTGCCTTTCCTTCAATTAAGACAGGTTCGAAGGCTTGAATACCAAGTCTGTGAAGGGTTGGAGCTCTATTTAATAAAACAGGATGCTCTCTTATTACCTCTTCTAATATATCCCAGACCTCAGGTGTTTGTTTCTCAACCATCCTTCTTGATTGCTTAACGGTTGAAGAAAAGCCTAAGGATTCAAGTTTGGAATATATGAATGGCTTAAATAGCTCTAAAGCTAATTTTTTAGGAAGTCCACATTGATGAAGTTTAAGCTCTGGTCCAACAACGATTACTGAACGACCGGAATAATCAACTCTTTTTCCTAATAAATTCTGTCTAAATCTGCCTTGTTTTCCCTTCAACATATCAGATAAAGATTTTAATGGTCTTTTATTAGACCCTGTAATTATTCTTCCTCTTCTTCCATTATCAAAAAGAGCATCAACAGATTCTTGAAGCATTCTTTTTTCATTTCGAATAATAATATCAGGAGCACGAAGGTCCATTAACCTTCTCAATCTATTATTTCTATTAATAACCCTTCTATAAAGATCGTTTAGATCTGAGGTAGCAAATCTACCTCCATCCAATGGTACAAGAGGTCTTAACTCAGGAGGAATGACAGGTATAACTTTCATTATCATCCACTCAGGTTTATTACCTGATTCCTTAAATGCTTCAATTAACTTAAGTCTTTTTGCAAGCTTAATGGGCTTCAACTCACTCTTTGTTTCTTTTATTTCAGCCCTTATATCTTCACTTATTTGTTCTAAATCAATATTCTCTAATAAAAATCTAATTGCTTCAGCGCCAATTTCAGCCCTAAAATTATCTACACCATATTCATCTTGTGCGTCCAGATATTCCTCTTCAGTCAAAAGTTGAAGGTTTTCTAGCGGGGTAAGACCTGGATCTAGAACTAGATAGCTCTCAAAATAAAGGACTTTTTCTAAATCCTTAAGCATCATATCTAACATAAGGCCAATTCTGCTTGGCAAGGATTTTAAAAACCATATGTGAGCAACAGGGGATGCAAGCTCAATATGTCCCATTCTTTCTCTTCTTACCTTTGATAAGGTAACTTCAACGCCGCACTTTTCACAAACAATGCCCTTAAATTTCATTCTTTTATACTTACCACAAAGGCATTCATAGTCCTTTACTGGTCCAAAAATTCTAGCACAAAATAGCCCATCTCTCTCAGGCTTAAAGGTTCGATAATTAATAGTTTCAGGTTTTTTTATTTCACCAAAAGACCATGATAGAATCTTTTCAGGGCTAGCTATTCCTATACGAATATGGTCAAAAGTTTGATTAGATTTAGGCTGATTAAATAGATTTAATACTTCTTTGTTCATTATATCCTCATAATTTTAATATAATTAAATATTGCTAATAACTTGCAATTAATTAATCAACTGAATCTTGTAATTCAACATTTAGACCTAAAGATCTCATCTCTTTTACTAAAACATTGAAACTCTCAGGCACCCCGGATTCAAAGTTTTCTTCACCTCTAACAATAGACTCGTAAACCTTTGTTCGTCCAGCAACATCATCTGATTTAACAGTTAACATTTCTTGCAAGGTATAAGCTGCGCCATAAGCTTCTAACGCCCACACTTCCATTTCACCAAAACGCTGACCACCAAATTGCGCCTTACCGCCAAGAGGTTGTTGGGTAACAAGGCTGTAAGGTCCAACAGATCTACCATGAATCTTATCATCGACTAAATGATGTAATTTAAGCATATAGATATAACCAACTGTGACAGGTCTATCAAATTTCTGGCCCGTTCTTCCGTCATAAAGAGTAATCTGACCACTTGTATTTAGGTTAGCCTTTTTAAGAAGATCGTTGATATCATTTTCTTGAGCACCATCAAAAACAGGGGTCGCTATCGGAACACCCTTTGTTAAAGAATGACTAAGCTCAATAAGATCACCATCTTCATATTTCTTAATTTCTGATGGTTGATATATACCCTCTAAGGTTGAACGAACATTAGAAATTTCACCACTACTTTCGTATTCTTTTAATGCATCATTAATTTGCCTTCCAAGACCTGCGCAAGCGGCCCCAAGATGAGTCTCGAGTATCTGCCCAACATTCATTCTACTTGGAACACCAAGTGGATTTAAAACAATATCAACATGCCTTCCATCACTTGAGTAAGGCATATCCTCAACAGGCACAATTCTAGAGATAACTCCTTTATTGCCATGTCTACCAGCCATTTTATCGCCTGGCTGAAGTTTTCTTTTAATAGCAACATAAACTTTTATACTCTTCATTACGCCAGGTAGTAATTCGTCGCCACGGCTTACTTTTTCAACTTTATCGGCAAATCTTTTTTCAATTTTATTCTTATTTTCATCATATTGATCTCTAAGATTTTCTATATCTTTTTGAATGCTATTATTTTGCATTACAAAATCCCACCAAGAACTTTTAGGAATATCATCTAAAATAGCTTCTTCGATTTTTTTACCAGCTTTTACTGAAGGTCCAGAAGAGGCTAATTTATTTATAAGGGTAGTTTTTAACCTTGAATAAATATTTCTATCGAGAATTGAAAGTTCATCATCGCGATCTACAGAAAGTCTTTCAACTTCCTCTCTTTCGACGGCTAGAGCTCTCTCATCTTTTTCAATACCGTGCCTATTAAACACTCTAACATCAACAACAGAACCATTTGTTCCGGGTGGAAGTTTTAAAGATGAATCCCTAACATCAGATGCTTTTTCACCAAAAATAGCTCTTAATAACTTCTCTTCAGGTGTTATAGGGCTTTCGCCTTTTGGTGTAACCTTTCCAACAAGTATATCGCCAGGCCTCACTTCAGCGCCAATATAAACAATACCAGACTCATCTAGGTTTCTCAGAGCCTCTTCACCCACATTAGGTATATCACGGGTAATTTCCTCTGATCCAAGCTTTGTATCACGAGCCATAACTTCAAACTCTTCGACATGAATTGAAGTAAAGACATCATCCTTAACAATTTTTTCAGAAATTAGTATTGAATCTTCAAAATTATAACCATTCCAGGGCATAAATGCCACTAAGACATTTTTACCAAGTGCTAATTCGCCTAAATCAGTTGATGGTCCGTCAGCAATAATATCGTCTTTAAATACCTTATCACCTATTCTGACAAGGGGTCGTTGATTCATACATGTTGATTGATTTGATCTTTGAAATTTCTTCAAATTATAAATATCAACACCTAGATCTCCAGATTCAAGATTCCCATCTGACGTTATAACAATTCTCTGAGCATCAACCTGGTCAACAACACCATCTCTTTTCGCGACAACGGAGGAGCCTGAGTCCCTTGCAACTGTTGCTTCCATTCCAGTTCCAACAAAAGGTGCTTCATTTGTAACAAGCGGAACTGCTTGACGCATCATATTTGATCCCATGAGGGCTCTATTAGCATCATCATTCTCTAAGAAGGGAATTAGTGCAGCAGCCACTGATACTGTTTGCTGAGGGCTAACATCAACAAAATCTACAGAAGAAGGTGGAACAAGATCGAAATCACCGTCATGCCTACAATTTAATAATTCAGACTGGAGATTCCCCTTACTATCCGCCGGTTCATCCGCCTGAGCGATTCTATATCTACTTTCCTCTACTGCAGAAAGGTAGGAAATTTCATTTGTTTTTTTACCATCAACCACTTTTAAATAAGGGCTTTCAATAAATCCATACTTATTAATCCTAGAATAAGTAGCTAATGAATTAATTAATCCAATATTTGGCCCTTCAGGTGTCTCGATAGGACAAATTCTTCCGTAATGAGTATGGTGAACGTCTCTAACTTCAAATCCAGCTCTTTCCCTAGTAAGACCACCCGGCCCTAGAGCAGATACTCTTCTTTTATGAGTAATCTCTGAAAGAGGATTTGTTTGATCCATGAATTGTGAAAGTTGAGATGAACCAAAAAATTCTCTAATTGTGGCTGCTATTGGTTTTGCATTTATAATATCTTGAGGCATTACTGCATCAATATCAACAGAACTCATCCTCTCTCTTATTGCTCTTTCCATTCTCAAAAGACCAATACGAAATTGATTTTCCATTAATTCACCGACAGATCTTACACGCCGATTCCCTAGATTATCAATATCGTCTATATCACCCTTACCATCACGAAGGTTTACTAAAGTTTTTAAAACTGAACATATATCTTCTTTTGTTAGAACTCTTATAGTATCAGGAGTGTCTAAGTTTAATCTCATATTTAACTTAACCCTACCAACATCAGATAGATCGTATCTATCTGAATCAAAGAATAAACTATCAAATAGCGCTGTGGCGCTTTCTACCGTAGGTGGTTCACCTGGTCTTAAGATTTTATAAATCTCGAATAAAGCTGTTTCTTTATCAATCGACTTATCAAGCGCAAGAGTGTTTCTTAAAAATGGGCTAGCGCTTATATTATCAATAACAAGGGTCGAGATAGAATTAATTTTAGCTAGATCAAGACCTGCCATTAGTTCTTCGGTAATTTCTTGACCTGCTTCTGCAAATATTTCACCTGTTTCCATATTTATAATATCTTCAGAAACAAATTTACCAAGAACTTCTTCATTAGTTAACTCTAGTTCTTTTATATTTTTTTCAGCTAATTGATTGAGCAATCTTGGAGTGAATTTCTTGCCAGCCTCAACAATCACTTTACCTTTAGAAACCAAAGGAAATAGTGATTTACCTCCTGTTATATTATCAGGAAGAAAATCCTTTTTCCACCCATCTTTATGCCTTTTAAGCTCTTCAGCCTTATAAAACATTGCAAGGATTTCTTCAGAGTCATAACCAAGACTATAAAGTATAGTTGTTGCCGGAATTTTTTTCTTTCTATCAATTCTAGCATTTACTATATCCTTTGGATCAAATTCAAAGTCCATCCAAGATCCTCTGTAAGGTATAATCCTCGCAGCAAATAATATCTTCCCAGAGGAATGGGTTTTTCCTTTATCATGATCAAAGAAAACACCTGGACTTCTATGCATTTGAGAGACAACAACTCTTTCTGTTCCGTTTATTATAAATGTACCATTTTCAGTCATTAGCGGTAAATCGCTCATGTAAACGTCTTGCTCTTTAACATCTTTAACTGATTTAGCTAAGGTTTCTTCATCAACATCAAAAACAATAAGCCTTAAGGTTACTTTCAACGGAGCGGCATATGTCAGACCTCTTTGAATACATTCCTCAGTATCAAACTTGGGTTGATCAAATGAATAAGATATATATTCTATGGTTGATGTTTCACTGAAATCACTAATTGGAAAAACTGACTTAAAAACATTCTCCAAACCTTTATCTAACCTATCTTCACTTTTAATAAATCTTTGTAAAAATAGTTCATAAGAAAGTTTCTGAACTTCAATGAGATTTGGCATCTCAGCAATTTGTTCATTTCGTTGAAACGTTTTTCTTAATCTTTTTCGGTTTTGAAAAGTTTGCGACATATTAATTCAGCCTTACGGTTATTTAATAAAGTAATTAAAGTAAATAAATCAATTATTTAAGATCGACAGTAGCGCCCGCTGCTTCAAGCTTTTCTTTAATTTCAGCAGCTTCTTCTTTTGAAGCATTTTCCTTAACATCTTTTGGCGCACCTTCAACAAGATCCTTAGCCTCTTTGAGACCAAGACCAGTTATGGTTCTAACTTCCTTAATTACATTAATTTTTTTCTCGCCAACTGCGGTTAATACAACTGTGAAAGAGTCTTGCTCTTCCTCAGCAGCTTCTCCACCTGCGGCAGGCGCAGCAGCCATAGCTACTGGTGCAGCAGCAGAAACGCCCCACTTCTCTTCTAGTAATTTTGACAGTTCTGAAGCTTCCAGAACAGATAAACTTGATAATTCTTCTACTATTTTTTCTAAATCAGCCATTTTAATCTCCTATCGATTTAATATTTTTAATAAACTAAGCAGTTTCTTCTTGTTGGGCTTTTGCACTAAGAACTTGAGCCAATTGACCTCCTGGACGATTTAAAATACCAGCAACTTTCGTCGCCGGGGCATTTAAAACACCAATTATCATAGACCTTAACTGATCCATTGATGGAAGAGTTGCAAGCTCCTTAATAACCTCGGCATCAATTAATTTTCCATCCATTAAACCGCCAACTATTGATAATTTTTCATGTGTCTTAACAAAATCAACAATAACTTTAGGAGAGGATGAAAGTTCGTCTGAAAAGGCTATTGCAGTCGGGCCATTAAATAATTCCTGCAAAGATTGAGCATCCGTATCGTTAACTGCAATCTTAGCAAGGCTATTCTTAGCAACTCTAAAAGAAGTATTAGATTCTCGGAGGCTCCCTCTTAAAGAGGACATCTCTTCAACAGTTAAACCATCATTTTGAGTTACTATTAAAAAATTTGCTTCATCAAATGCTTTATTTAACGATGAAACAATCTTTTCTTTACTGGCTCTATCCACAAACTTTCTCCAAAACAAACCTTATTAATTAGTAAGGTCTACCAACAAAAAATCCTACAAATAAAATTTTACTTGTAGAATAACTAGCTGTCCTGATATTGAACCGATTAAGAAAAATTCTTATTCGTCTCTCTACCTGCCTCATATAGGAGTGTAAAAAACACTTTAAGTAAAAACACCCATAATCTAGGACAGTTTGCATACCAAAGGCATGCTTGAAACAAAGGAAATTAAATTCCCCCTGTATCAATACTAACTCCAGGCCCCATAGTAGAGCTCAGAGAAACTTTTTTTATATACGTTCCTTTTGCGCCGCTCGGTTTTTCTTTACGAACAGCACCAATAAATTCTATAATATTCTCAGAAATTGCTTTTTCAGAAAAGCTAGCTTTCCCAATACCGGCATGAACAACGCCACCCTTTTCTGCACGAAATTCAACAGCACCTGATTTAGCTGATTTAACCGCTTCCTCAATGTCATTTGTAACAGTTCCAGTTCTGGGATTAGGCATCATACCTCTAGGCCCCAGGACCTTTCCTAGTCTTCCGACTAAAGGCATCATTTCTGGTGTCGAAATACAACGATCAAAATTAATTTTTCCTGAAGAAACTTCTCCTACCAGCTCTTCTGCACCAACTATATCAGCTCCAGCTTTTTTGGCTTTCTCAGCGAGATCTCCTCTTGCAAAGACAGCCACTTTGACGTCTTTTCCAATGCCGTGAGGTAGGTTAATCACTCCACGAACAGTTTGGTCAGACTGAGAAGGATCAATATTTAAGTTTAGAGCAACCTCTATGGTCTCGTCAAATTTAGAATTTGCTTTATTTTTAATCAAAGTTATAGCTTCTTGAAGCTCAACCGTTTCATCAGGGTTAATACCTTCTTTATTTGCTATATGTCTTTTTCCATTTTTTGTCATTTTAATCCCTAACTTCCATTCCCATAGACCTTGCAGATCCTTTTACTATATTTACTGCAGCATCTAAATCATTTGCATTTAAATCTTTCATTTTTATTTCAGCAATTTCTTTGCATTGTGAAACAGTAACAGATCCCAGGGTATCCCTTCCAGGAGTTCCGCAGCCCTTTTCTATATTTGCAGCTTTTTTTAACAAATAACTTGTAGGAGCAGTCTTAACTACAAAAGTGAATGATTTATCTACATAGATAGTTATTATCGTTGGTAAAGGAGTTCCTTTTTCCTCATCCTTTGTTCTATCATTGAAGGCTTTAGCAAATTCCATTATATTTAAGCCTCTTTGTCCCAAAGCAGGACCAATAGGTGGTGATGGACTTGCTGCACCAGCAGGAACTTGTAATTTTAAATAACCCTGAATTTCTTTTGCCATAATTAATTACCTTTATAATTTCTCAACTTGACCATATTGAAGCTCAACAGGTGTAGGACGACCAAATATAGAAACTGCAACCTTAAGTCTAGTTTTTTCTTCATCCACTTCTTCGACAAATCCACTGAAAGATGCAAAAGGACCTTCTGATACTCTCACCTGCTCTCCAATCTCAAATATTATTGAAGGCTTAGGATTATCGATACCGTCTTGAACTCTACTGGTGATTCTATCAATTTCCTCTTGAGAAACTGGGTGAGGTTTTGTCCCATGATCTGATCCCAAAAAACCAGTAACCTTAGGAGTATTCTTCACTAAATGAAAAGCTTCATCAGTTAAATCCATTTTTATTAAAACATATCCAGGAAAAAATCTTTTTTCAGAAGTAACTTTTCTTCCTCTTCTTAATTCAACAACTTCTTCTGTTGGCACAATTATTTCTTCAATGAGATCTTCAATACCAGAAAGTGCTGCTCTCTCTTGAACAGATTCTGCTACCTTTTTTTCAAAGTTAGAATATGCATGAATTATATACCAACGCTTTGTCATAAATTAACTTCCTAAATCTAAAATAAGCTTTATAAAAAAACTCATAACTTGATCGCTTAAAAAAAAGAAAATAGATGCTATGATAGCAAATATTATAACAATTATAGATGTAAGAGTAGTTTCATTTCTTGAAGGCCAAGTGACCTTAGAAACTTCGTTTCTTACCTGCTGAATAAACAGTAAAGGACCGACTTTTGCCATTTTACTTCTCCGATTTACTCACCAAAAAAATTTTCGAATTGTAACTATTTGGCAGGAGTGGAGGGAGTCGAACCCCCAACCCCCGGTTTTGGAGACCGGTGCTCTAGCCAATTGAGCTACACTCCTCCAAAAAAGCTAACTACTCGATAATTGCCGAAACTACACCAGCACCAACTGTTCTACCACCTTCACGGATAGCAAACCGAAGGTTATCTTCCATAGCGATTGGAACAATAAGTTCTACATCTACTTCAATATTATCACCAGGCATAACCATTTCAGTTCCCGCAGGAAGTGTTACAACACCTGTGACATCTGTTGTTCTAAAATAAAACTGAGGTCTATAATTCGTAAAGAAAGGTGTATGTCTTCCACCTTCCTCTTTAGTAAGAATATAAGCACTTGCTTTAAATTTTGTATGAGGATTTATAGATTTTGGTTTACACAGAACCTGCCCTCTTTCAACTGCTTCGCGTTCAACACCTCTAAGAAGAATACCAACATTATCACCGGCCTCTCCTTGATCAAGAAGTTTACGGAACATTTCAACACCAGTACAAACTGAAGTTTGAGTTTCTTTAACGCCAACAATTTCTATTTCTTCATTTACGTTAATGACACCCCTTTCAATACGACCAGTAACAACAGTTCCACGTCCCGAAATTGAGAAAACATCCTCAATAGGCATAAGGAAGGGTTGGTCAACTGGTCTTTCAGGCTGAGGAATATATGCATCAACTTGCTTCATAAGCTCCATTATAGCATCTTTACCGATAGCGTCGTCTTTTCCTTCTAGCGCAGCTAAAGCTGATCCTTTTACAATTGGAATATCATCGCCAGGGAATTCATACTCATTTAATAGTTCTCTTATTTCCATTTCAACAAGCTCAAGAAGCTCTTCATCATCAACCTGATCAACTTTATTCATAAAGACAGTTAAAGCTGGAACACCAACCTGTCTTGCAAGAAGAATATGCTCTCTTGTTTGAGGCATGGGGCCATCAGCTGCAGAAACAACTAGAATACCACCATCCATTTGAGCAGCACCAGTAATCATATTTTTTACATAGTCAGCATGACCAGGGCAGTCAACGTGAGCATAATGACGCGCATCAGTCTCATACTCAACATGAGATGTTGCAATTGTAATTCCCCTTTCTCTTTCTTCGGGAGCATTATCAATTTGATCAAAGGCAGAAAATTCTGCACCACCAATATCAGACAAAACTTTCGTTATTGCAGCTGTTAGGGTAGTTTTTCCGTGATCGACGTGACCAATGGTTCCGATGTTACAATGAGGCTTGTTACGTTCAAATTTTTCTTTAGACATATTTATACTCCACAAAATTAAACTAAAATTGGCAACGCCAACTTATACTCCTTGGATTAAAATGGAGCGGGTGAAGGGAATCGAACCCTCATCATCAGCTTGGAAGGCTGTTACTCTACCGTTGAGCTACACCCGCCTATCACTCACCACCTGCTAGCTCTTCAACTGGTGGAGGGAGTTGGATTTGAACCAACGTAGGCATAGCCAACGGGTTTACAGCCCGTCCCCTTTAACCACTCGGGCACCCCTCCAAAGTTTAAGAGAGCTTACCAGCGCTTTAATCCAAAGCAGAACTGGTTTATTGTGCCTTCTGCAATGAAAGTCAATACCTAGATTTCATTTATTAAAAAAAATAATATATTAAATTCTAAAAAGATCGATAGAATATCTTCCACTTGTTATTATTAATAAGAAATTTTATAAACTCATCTAATTAAAAAAATGTGAAATAATGAGAAAAAACAACGATAATAAGAACAAAAAACCACCTTACTACTTGTGGGGCAATCATGCTGTCTTGTCTGCATTAAAAAATCCTAAAAGAATTATAAAGAAATTATATCTAACTGAAAAAAACAAAGCCTACATGGATAAACTTAACATTTTATCTCACCATCCAATTAAAATTCTGCACTTAAATGAAATTGATAAATTATTTCATCAACAAATGGTTACTCATCAGGGCTTTGTTTTAGAGACTATACCTCTTCAAAAAAAGAGTCTTAACGAGGTTACAGAATCCACTCTTCTTGTTGCTCTTGATCAGGTAACTGATCCTCAGAATATCGGAGCAATCATGAGGTCCTCCAAAGTTTTTGGAGCCACATCATTGATAACAACTAAAAAACATAGCCCAGGTGAAACTGGTTCACTTGCAAAAGCAGCATCAGGTGCGCTAGAATACATAGATATAGTTGAGGTTACTAACTTAGCAGCAACTCTAACCCTATTGTCAAAAAAAGGATTTATAATTATAGGGCTTGATGAGCTTGGGGAATCTAAAATGAGTGATATAAAATTAGATGATGATCAACCAAGAGTATTAGTAATGGGCTCAGAAGGAAAAGGTTTGAGACGACTAACAAAAACTAAATGTGATATTATGGCTGTCATTGAAAATAAAACAAATGATGAATTTTCAACATTAAATGTTAGCGCAAGCGCTGCTATTTCACTCTATCAATTGTCCATTAAATGACCTTTCAATCTTTAAATGAAATTTTCTTTGAACGTGCAAAAGAAAATGCAGATAAACCGTTTCTTTTTTCAAAAATAAATAAAGAATGGAAGAGTCTAAGCTGGGAAGAAACATCAGAAAAAGTCAAAGAGTTTTCAAGTGGCTTAAAGGCCCATGACATTAAATCCGGTGATAGAGTTGTTATTGTCTCAGAAAATAGGCCAGAATGGATTATTGCGGATCTTGCTATTACATTACTTGGAGGCATAACAGTACCTGCTTACACAACCAATACTGAAGACGACCATCATTATATTTTAGAACACTCGGGAGCCAAAGCAGTAATAACCTCGAGTAATATTTTAGCTAACAGGTTGGCTCTAGCTACTACTAGAACAAAAAACTGTAAAATATTGATTACAATAGATAAGTACAATGGATTTGAGCCTGAAAATCTTAATATTTTAAACTTTAATGAGGTCAGTAATTTTGGCAAAAATACAATAGAAAATGCTACAGAATACCTTGATAGTATTCGGCCCGATGATACTTCATGTATAATATATACCTCTGGAACGGGCGGCAGACCAAAAGGTGTAATGCTTACTCATAAAAATATTTATTCGAACCTTCTTGGGGCTTCAGATTTACTAGAAATAATAGGTAAAAAAAATAACAAATATTTATCCCTCATTCCCCTATCCCACTCCTATGAACATACTGCAGGTTTATATCTTCAAGTTGACTTAGGATCAGAAATATATTTCTGTGAAGGCCCTGAAAAATTTTCATCCAATCTACTTGAAATAGAACCTACACTCACGACTGCTGTACCAAGAATTTTTGAAGTAATTCATGACAGAATTAAAATCCAGATGAAAAGTAAAAACTTTTTAATAAAAGCTATTTTTAACCGTTCAGTCAAAATTGGAATAAAAAAAATTCATAGCAAAATGAATATAATTGAAACTATCGAATATTATTCATACGGGGTATTAATTAGAAAAAAAATTAATAAACAACTTGGTGGAAAGTTAAGGGCATTTGTTTCTGGAGGAGCAGCTCTCAATCCAGATATTGGTAATTTTTTTTTAGCCCTTGGCATAAAAATATTACAAGGTTACGGCCAAACAGAATCAAGCCCCTTAATAAGCGCCAATCGTCCTGATAAAATAAGAATTGAGACTGTTGGACCTGCTGTAAAAGGAGTTGAGGCTAGGCTTGGTGATGATGGAGAATTGCTAGTAAGGGGCGATTGTGTAATGAAAGGTTACTGGAAAGACGAGAAAACTACAGGCGAAACAGTTATAGATGGCTGGCTTCATACTGGAGATATAGCCAGTATCGATGAAGATGGATTTATCACTATAACTGGAAGAAAAAAAGAAATAATAGTTAACTCTGGAGGTGATAATATAGCTCCAGCTAAACCAGAGGCATCCTTAACATTTCAAGAGACAATATTTCAGGCAATGGTTGAAGGTGAAAGAAGGCCTTATCTTGTAGCAATAATTATCCCTGAAGTTGAGAAAACATCAAACCTAAGCGATGAAGATGTTCATACAATAATTTCTTTAGAAGTTAAAAAAGCAAATGAGAGTCTTTCATCAATAGAAAAGATAAGAAAGTTTATTATTGTCCGAGATCCATTTTCTACCGATAATAGTCTTCTTACACCAACAATGAAAGTAAGGCGTCATAAGGTAAAAGAAATGTATGGAGAGTTACTGGATGATCTTTATGGTGAAAAGCGATTATAAAAAATATAGATTGAGGTTAATTTGAATATTAAATCTTGAAATTAGTAAAATTAAAAATATATTAATATAATATCAAAATTAGTAATAAATGGGGTTTAAAATGGCTATTGAAAATAAAGGTGGAACTAGTGATTCAGCAAAATGTCCTTTTTCAATAGAGGATGTAGATCTTTTTGCTCCTGGTGCTCAAAAGTACTGGTATGAATCATATGAGATTCTTCACAAGGAAGCACCTGTTCATCGTATTCCCGGTGAGGGAACATCTCCAGATACAGATGGTTTTATCCTATCAAAGTATGAAGATATTGCCTTCGTAGTCAAAGATATTTTACGCTTCCCTCCGCCTTCAATGAAAAGCTCTGACTTAGAAAAGAGCGGTATAAGTGGCTTTAATGCAGATGATAAGAATGATTCTATCGTTGACGATAATTCTTCTAGCAAAATGGTAACACGTCAAGACCCAAGTCTAATGAACGCCCTTCAGGTATCTATAATGAGCCTAAGGCCAAATGAAGAGTTATGGAAAGCACACAAGCGTCAGCTAACTGATCCATGGGTTGGAACAGGAGCTCAAAAAAATGAAGAAATGATTATAAAAGCCGCTAATAGTTTAATTGATAAATGGATAGATAATAAAAATGTCGAATTTATCTCAGAATTTGCAATGCCATTACCTCAGATTGTAATGGCTAATGTTATAGGTTTTCCAATAGATGATATACCTCTTTTAAAAAAATGGGGAGATGCCATGGTGATGCCTTTTGTTTATGGTCAGGGTCATAGAAACCTTCTTACAAAGGAGCAATCCAATGAACAGCAAGCCCTATTAGCTGAATTTGGTGAATATGTAATTAATCAGCTAGATGAAAAAAAGAAAAATCCTAAAGATGATATGCTCTCATTTTTAACTGAAGTTATTTATGAGCCATATGATCGTAAACTAACGGATACTGAAATTATAGGTGTTGCTTTTGCTATGATAATTGGTGGATTAGAAACAACTCAATACGCCATATCTGAACAAGCTCAAATTCTATGTAAGAAACCTGCTTTATTTAAAGAGCTTAAAGAAGACAGATCAAAAATAAGACCTTTCGTTGAAGAAACTCTCAGAGTCAGGTCTCCAACCCAGGGGCTTTCCACAAGAATGACGACTCAGGACGAAGAGTTTCAAGGAATAAAAGTTCCTGCTGGCTCAATCTTACATCTACGTTATGGAGCTGCGAATGTTGATGAAGGAACCTTTGAGTGCCCTCATCAAATTAATTTAGAAAGAAAGGCATTAACTCGTCATCTTACATTTTCTCAAGGACACAGAACTTGTCCAGGTAATGGAATATCAAGACTAGAACAGACTATCACTTGGAACCTTTTACTAGATAGAATTAAAAGTATTGAATTTTCTCCAGATGCAAGCTTTGAACATCAGCCAGGTATTATGCTGGGAGCGTTAGAGTTGAAGATTAATTTTGAAAAAGAGAGTTAAAAAAAGGTAATTATTTTTACACGGGGAACAGCATAATTACAAAATTACCTTTTTTCAGCACCTTTAAGTACAAAATATTCTAATTCAAATAAAATATAATTGCAAATGATTATCATTAACAATTTTAGATATTAAAATTATCTCGATAAAAAAGGTTTAAATTTTATTATTTACTTGGTTTTCTTTGTTTAGGTTTACCTTTCAATATGTATAGTGTATCAAATATTCGATTCATAAATTATTAGTTGCCGAAGTAGCTCAACTGGTAGAGCACCTGATTTGTAATCAGGGGGTTGGGGGTTCAAGTCCCTTCTTCGGCACCATTAAAATTTTAACCTTCTTGGTATTTATTAAAATTTAGAGAGCCTTAAGTTGAAAACATTCCAAAATAAAGTTTCTGTTGTTACTGGCGCAGGGTCAGGCATGGGAAGGTATTTAGCATTAAATTTAGCTCAAGAGGGATCTGATGTTGTTATATGTGATATCAATCAAAAAGCTTTAAATGAAACTAAAGATTTAATTAAAGCATACAATGTATCTTGTTCATCACTCAATCTAGACTTAAGAGAAAAAAATAATATTGATACCTTAGTCGAAGAAACAATCTCCAATCATGGAAAAGTTGATTTAGTTTTTAATAATGCAGGTGTCGTTACTGCTTCTCCTTTTTTAGAAATGAAGGAATCTGATTGGGATTGGTGCAATGATCTTAATTACAACTCTTTGGTTTATTGCTCTAGGGCTTTTTTACCTCACCTAATGAAAGAAAAAGAATCTGCTTTAGTTAATACATCGTCAATTTTTGGAATCATTACGACCCCAAATAATACTGTTTACCATGCTACTAAATTTGCTGTAAGAGGTTTTACAGAGAGCTTAGCAATGGAATTGAGAGATGATCCAATTCAAATAAATTGTGTTTACCCCGGTCACATAGGAACAAATATTGTCCTGGATGCAAGATTCAAAAAGGAAATTCTTTTGACAAACGGTGAATATGCAAAAGATTCTAATGGTAAACCCCTTACAGTCGAGGATGTTGGTTCAACATTTAGAGAAACTGGAATGAATCCTAATAAAGCTGCAAAAATTATTCTCAAAGGAGTGAAGAAAAATAAGAGAAGAATTTTTGTTGGCCTTGATGCCAAAGTAATGGAAATTGCCCAAAGACTATCCCCATCCCACTACATTAGAATAATCCCGATTTTAAATCTTTTAATTTTTCCTTACTTCCTAAAAAGAATTAAAATGATGAAGACTTTTTACTCAATATTCAAGGCAAGAAGATAAATTAATTTTTTAAGAATCCACTTAATCTATTGGTAATAATCTCTTCAGATTCTTTCATAATTTGATCAATTAATTCTTTACACGTTGGAATATCATTAATAAGACCTGCAACCATTCCACAAGACCAGGCTCCAGCCTCAGGCTCACCTTCAATCATAACCTTTGGATATATTCCAGCAACCTCATCAATAATATCTTCGAATTTTAGGTCTGACCCTAAGTCTTTTTCTTTTTGAAGTAACCGTTCTACCGCAGGGTTATTAAGAACTCTCTCGGTATTACGTAAAGGTCTCATAACTAGCCTAGTGTCTAACTCGCTAGCATTTAAAATAGCTTGCTTTACATTCTCATGAACCGGGGCTTCTTTTGTAGCAATAAATCTTGTACCCATATTTATTCCTTCTGCACCCATAGATAAAGCCCCTACAAGACTTCTTGCATCAGCCATACCACCGGAAGCAACAAAAGGAATTTCTAATTCTTCAGCTGCTCTTGGTAAAAGAATAAAATTTGGAATATCATCCTCACCTGGATGACCTCCGCACTCAAATCCATCAACTGAAACTGCATCACAGCCAATTGATTGAGCCTTCAAAGCATGTCTAACAGCTGTACATTTATGAATAACTTTAACATCGGCTTCCTTAAGCATTGGTAAATACTGAGCAGGATTATTACCTGCAGTTTCAACAACCTTTACACCAGAATCAATAATTACCTTAAATAAGGCTGGATAATCTGGAGGAGTAAGGGTTGGAAGAAAAGTCATATTAACGCCAATAGGTTTATCGGTCATTTCCTGACACCTTGCTATTTCTGCAGCAAGTTTTTCTGGGGTTCCTTGAGTTAAACCAGTAATGATACCTAACCCCCCAGCATTTGAAACAGCTGCAGCCATTTCCGCTAATCCAACAAAGTGCATTCCTCCTTGTATAATCGGATGCTCAATATTCAATAGTTCTGTTATTCGAGTTTTCATTTATAATTCTCCAAATTAATTAACCAAATAGTGATGTTAGATCTTTATCATTAGCCTTCAATATCTTATCAACCCATGCGTGAAAACTCTGTCCTCCACCCTCGTTCCTTCCAAACATTACGCTATCGATCATTCCTGTTTTTAGTCCTTTTTGAAGTCTTAAACCGGTCGCATAGTCCTCCTCACGAACGACATATTCTAATAAATCAAATTGTTTGTCAGCCTCTTCTGCTTGTTTCTTATTAGGTTTTTTTTCCATCAGGTAATATTGATTTGTATATGAATCTTCTGGATTATCGCCCGGCATCAACTGAGAAAGTAGTATACTTCTTCCTCCTCCATTAAATGATGCGATAGAGACATGAGGAAAAATTGTCCAAACCCCCGCCATTAAAACATCCATTGGCCAATCTTCAACTAATAGCTCGTCAAAATCTTCACCCTTACCATTTCTCTCAGGTGACCGATATGGCGATATAACTCTTTGATGAGGTCCCCATTCATAATAATTTGCTTGATTTGATATATCTGTTCCAAAAGTTTCACTGTGTAAAACTGGTAAATGATACAAATCAAGATAACCGTCATATGCAACCTTCCAATTTGGTCCTTTTATAGTTCTTTGAGAATGTACATGCCAATTTTTAAGGTCAAAGAGCTCAAGCATTGAGTCATAGCCTGAAAGGAATTTTTCAATACATAATTTTGATTTTGGATCTAATATAGCCCATATAATACCTGCTTTCTCTAAGACCGGTAACGCAATGAGATTATGACAAGACTTATCTATTTCTCCAAATTCATGAGGAGATGAAATACCAATTAATGAACCCTTATCATTATAGGTCCAAGCGTGGTAGGGGCAGCTAAATCTTTTTTTATTTCCATTTCCATTTTCTACCAATGCAGCTCCTCGATGACTGCATGCATTAAGAAATGCTTTGATTTCACCATCGCTATCTTTAAGTAATAAAACAGGTACCCCCACAACATCCATAGCCTTATAATCACCAGGGTTTGGTAATTCACTAGATACAGATAAAACAAGAGGGACTCTTTTAAAAATTAGATCAACTTCTTTTTGCCATCTATCAGGATCATAGTAATTTTTGGCAGGAATCTTTACAATTTCATCAACTAAAACCATAGTCCCAGCTTCAGCATGACTTTTATTATTGCGAGCAATTTCAAGTAATTTTGATTTACTCATTTTATAAAATACCTCCAAAATAAAGTTAAGATGAATCTACCTCATTTATTTTATAAAATTCAACATATAAAATAAAAAAAGAGAACTTAAATCAATATGCTAAGCTCTTTTTACTGTCAAACCTCCATCCACTTGAAGAACTGCTCCCGTAATAAAAGAAGAGGACGGAAGGCAAAAATTTAAAGTTGCGTGAGCAACTTCCTCAGGATCACCATACCTTCTTAATGGTACCCTTCTTTTTGAATAAATTTCTTTATCCTTTTGGGGTATTTCTTCTGTCATTGCGGTGTTTATGGGTCCAGGACAAATACAGTTAACTGTTATCGCATGGACACCAAGCTCAACAGCTAAAGATCTAGTTAAGCCAATAACACCATGTTTAGCTGACGTATAAGGGGAGTGCCTTGGTGAGGCTCCGAGCCCTTCTGTAGATGCTATGTTAACAATCCTAGGGGAAAGAGATTTTTTTAAAAAAGGCAAGCACTCTCTTATAAGGCGAACCTGGCCTTTTAATAAAATATCATGAGTTTTATCCCAAAATATTTCATAATCATCACTATCAATAGCCGTTGGTATTGCTATACCAGCATTGTTAACAAGGATATCAATTTTGCCATATTTGTTAATTATATTACTTATAGCAGCTGAAATACTAACTTTACTGCCAACATCCAAAACAAAACCGTCAGCTTGATTACCACTTTTAGTTATTACAGAAACCACTTCATTAATATTATTTTCATTTATATCTGTTACTATTGTTATTGCGCCTTCATCTGAAAATAACTCAGCTGTGGCCTTTCCCATTCCGCTTCCTGCACCAGTAATTAGAACTACGCTTCCCCTCAAAGACCTTGATAATTTTGTTATTCTACTCATTTTCCGTCCAATGAATCAAGGAGCTTTGCCATTAAAAGAAGAATGCCAATTGCCACAATAACGCCAAACATAGAAAGTAAAAAACCTATCATTGAAAATACTCCTTATAAATTTCTATTAGAAAACAATTAAAAAAAACTCAAGAAACATTAATCAGCTGGCTAACTTTAATATCTCAATAATATCATCTTTTTTAGTTATAGGCCTTGGATTAGATAAAACTGTTGGATGCTTAAGACCATAATCAGCAATCTTATCCCATTGATCATCTTTAATTCCCACCTCTCCAAGTGTTGTAGGTAGCCCAAGATCAGAAACTAATTCTCCGACTGCTTCTGCAGCTGATAACTTTGGCCTTCCCAAGGCATTGGAAATCCATTTTTGTTTTTCTTTATTAAAAGATTCATTCCATTTTAAAACAGCTGGCAACATTACACACGAGGTATACCCATGAGGAACAGAGCCTATTGATCCAAGTAAATAACCTATTCCATGACTAGCACCCATGGATGTATTTCCTAAATTTTTTGCTATCATCCAAACCGCTTTTTGCGAAAGTGATCTTGAAAAAATATCCTCCCTATCTTTAAAAGTCTCCCTTAAAGATCGAGCAAATAGCTGGAGTGAGTTTAATGCCATCGGAGGCATAAGTGGGTTTGTTGATGATGAACATAACCCCTCAACAGCATGATCAACTGATCGAATTGCAGTTGAAAGCCATAGCCAATCAGGAGTATGAAGAGTTAAGCTTGGATCTAAAATAACTACCTGAGGACAAATATCATTCCCTGTATACCTTTCCTTTAGTTGAGTTTTGGTATCCATAGCCCCACCTATTATAGAATATTCACCACCTGATAAGGTAGTAGGAACTGCTATCTGGCGAATTTTCGAGGCTTTATTTTGATGTTTATTAGAAATCTTTTTTAAATCAGCAACTGTATTTATCTCAAGTGAATGGCATAATTGAACAACCTTAACAGTATCAATAGGTGTACCTCCTCCAACAGTAATTATGATATCAGGATTTTTTTCTTGAACAGACTTAACGCAGTCAATAACATTCTCAAGAGGTGAGTGCTGAATACAACTATCAAATAACCCAACAAATTTATTACCTAAAATATTTTTAATTTTTGAAATTTCATCAGTTTTTTTTGATAAGGTTGACGATGCAACAATATAAACTTTATCAACATTTAATCTTTCAACTTCATTTAAAATTGCATCAGTTGCTTGAGTGTCCCAAATAACTCTATCCAAAGGTGAATATGTATACGTATTTTCCATTTATTTTATTATCCTTAAACCTACTATAGCAATACCATTATCTAATTTATAACTGAGATATTTGTCATTTATCAGAAATAAATAAACCTATCGCTTCTAACGCCTCGTTAGCCTCGGGAAGAAATGGAGCATAGCCATGAAATACATGCACCATATCATCCCAGATCTCTAAACTAACATTACATCCAGATTTCTTTGCTTTCTCTGCAATTTTTTTAGAGTCATCTATTAAAACTTCTCTACTGCCTACTTGTATTAACATTGGAGGGAAACCATCAAAATCTCCGTAAACAGGTGATGCATAAGGGTGCTTGGCATCTGATTCATTTTTTATATAAAGATCTTTAAAGGCAGAAATAGCATCTTTAGAGATATACGGATCTAATTTTTCATTAATCTTATAAGAATCTGACACCGGCTCTAGTTCAGCCCAAGGGCTCAGAGGTATTACAGCATTTGGTAAATCAGAGTTTTCATCTTTAAGTGCTAATGTTGCTCCAATAGCTAAACCACCACCAGCAGAATCCCCCGAAATAAAAGATTTATTACACCTTTTATTTCCATTAGGTCCATTTTCTAACATCCATTTATAGGCTGTTTTTGCATCATTAATTGCGGTGGGAAATTTTTCTTCTGGAGCTAAACCGTAATCTATAACTAATACAGAACAACCGGTTGCTTTGGCTATATGGCTCGATAGAGATAGATAACCCCTTATTGATCCAATCGCATAACCTCCTCCGTGTAAATATAAAATCCTTTTATTTGGATCAGAGTTTTCTGTTGTTACCCATTGGGCGTATATACCGTTTGCAACAACTGGTGAAGATATTCCGCAGGATTTGATACTTTTGTCTGCTGAAAAATAATCATCATTAGTATATCTAAAATGCTTCATACCAATACTTTCATCGGTAATAGAGAAAAATGTTTTTACTAAATCTTGCTGATGTTTAAATACAATTTTACTTTCATCTGAACTCATTTTATTTTCCCATATTTAGTTATGATAGACTCATGCCGCCGTCTACTGTGATCATTTGGCCGGTAACATAAGAAGCTCCTTCACTGCACAAGAAGCAGCATACCTCGCCCATATCCTTGGGTGATCCCCACCTTCTTAATGGAATATTTTTCAATGAATTTTCATATCTTTTTTCATTCCCAAAAGTAACTTCAGTTAATTTTGTAGCAACGTAACCTGGCGCTATTCCATTTACCCTTATTCCATTAATAGCCCATGCTTCAGCGAGAGTCTTAATAAGGGTTAACAATCCACCCTTAGATGCTGAATAAGCTGGATTACCTTTAACTGCATGATAGCTAGCACCAGAACCTATAATCACAATTGAGCCATTATTTTTAATTAAATTTTCATGAAAAAAACTACATGATGCCATTACAGAATTAAGATTAAGGTCTACAACTCTCTTAAAGGTATCCATTTCAAACTCTTTACGGTCATAGGCAACAATTCCTTGTGAGCAAACCAAGGTATGAACATCCTCAAAAGGAAGAGAGAGATTCTGTAAATTTTTATCATCTGAAAGATCAAGTTTTCTATAAATACATTTTTTTATATTCTCTGTAATATCTTCCTCATAATCCTCTATATTCTCTCTAGTTCCGGTTATACAAACATTGGCTCCTTTGTCGATAAAAGATGATGCTATTCCCCTTCCAATTCCACTGCTACCGCCAATAATAATTATATTTTTTGATTCAAAGTTCATTTTAAAAAATCCTAACCTGAGTACCCGCCATCAACAGGAAGAGATTGACCACTTATATAACCAGCGTTATCTGAAGCAAGAAAAACTACTGCATCAAATAATTCTTTAGGGTCGCCTGCGCGCCCCAAAGGCACTTGGTTCATCCATTGATCCAAAATTCCCCCAGGAGGAGAATCTATTTCCTGAGAAAGGCCTACTGCAATCAGTCCGACAGCAACACAATTAGCTCTTATACCATGATGCCCCTCTTCCCTTGCAATTGCAGTACACAAATGCTGAACACCGGCTTTTGGAATCGACGACAATCCATCTGTACTAATATACTTGTGAATTGCAGCAGTTGTAAGAGCAGTTATTGAGCCTCCCCCTCCTTCCTTTAGGACAGGAACAACAGCTCTTAAAACATGGTAAAAACCTTTTATATCAGTATCTATAGTTTTATAGACATCTTCAGGTTTGGCTTCTAATACAGGCATAATATGTAAGAAAGGTCCTGTTGCAAAAATAACAGAATGAATACGGCCAAATTTCTCTTTTGCATCATTTACAAAATTTTGAACATTTTTCATATCTAAAAGATCTACACCAGCTATTAAGCCACTTCTGCCAATTTTCTCTATACCACTTAGGTTCTTTTCTGCGCTCTCTTTATTTTTATGGTAAGAAAAAGCAACATCACTTCCACTTTCGGCTAATAAATTAACGATTCCAGTACCCAAACCACCAGAGCCTCCGAAAACAATTGCTGCTCCTTCAGAAAATCTATATTTAGTCATATTAATCCCCTTTTTTTATCTATAAAATCATAAAAAACAAATGCGATAAAGCTATAAAACTTAAGAAAGTATTAAATCTTTTGGATTTGCTTCAAAAGCTCTGATTAAAACATCTTTTATTGCAGGGGCTGCTTGAGCTTTTAAGTTGGCATCCTCTGAAAAGGCATTACCTTGATTAATTCGATTTTCAATTCCTTTGAGAATACAAAAAAGCTTAATTAGAGAAAAAATACATGCATTTCGTAAGGATACTACATCAACCTCTCTTCCATATGATTCCTCATACCACTTCAAAAAGGTTTCAGATGATGGAATTCCGTTAGCCGCCCATTCACCACCAAGCCCATACAAAACCCCTCTAGGAATAAGCCAATTAATCATTTGAAAGCTTATATCTGCCATAGGCTCGCCAAAAGAAGAGAGTTCCCAATCAAGTATGGCAACACATTCATTATTTTTATTAACCACAACATTGTCTAACTTATAATCACCGTGTAATAGAGATAAACTGGCATCGTCAGGTAGATCTTTAATTATTTCTTCATATATTCTTTCAATGTCTTTGTCGGGCTTATTATTTTCATTAAAAATTTGATAGTACCAAACAGATAAATTTCTTTTCATAAATCCGTGATTTTTTTTAAAAGGTAAATTTAAGTTACCAATATTAAGGCTATGCAAGCTTCCAAGGTTTTCGGCCAGTGATTTATATATTTTTGTTTTTTCTGAAATGGATTTTTCACTAATAAATGGATCAGCAAAAATATCACCGTCAACAAATTCCATTATATAAAATTGCCTTCCTATAATGGCTTCATCTGGGCAATGAAGAATTGGCTCAGGAACAATGAACTGCTTTTCTTTAAGGGCGTTTAAAACAAAAAACTCTCTATCAACCCTATGAGCTCCTCTAACAAGATTACCAGAAGGCTGCATTCTTAAAACCTTTAAATTAGAACTATTATCTTGAATTAAAAAAGTTGGATTTGATTGTCCTATTCCAATTGGTTTGGGAGCAAAATTCAGATTAAGATGTAATCCATTCAAAGTTGAAAAGTTTACAATTTTAATGAAATCTTTTTTTTCAATATCCATAAGAAAATTTATAATTGTTCTTTATATTGCTTTTCTGCATTTAAATACATTATCTCATAAAGCGATTCAAACATTAGTTTCATATCACCTAGCTCAGCTCCATTATCAATCCAATGACTGGATAAAGCAATGTCTACTTGAGTATCTGAGATAGCTTTAAGGGCGACTGAGGCAATATAATTTTTTACAGGTAAGCAAGATTCATCAACAATTGAATAAACAAAAAACTTATCATCATACTTAGCCTCTAGGCGCTCAATAATTTTTCCCGGAAACTTTTGTTTTTCTCCAAGCGTTAAATATCTTAGCGAACCTATATCATTACTGTCACACTCAACTTTATCAATTATTGGAGGAGGAAGAAGACTGCCAACATCCTTAAATGCAACTAACCTTTTCCAAAAATAACTTTGAGGAACATTTACAGCCCTCCGATGTTTAGCTGACAATACTTGCATAATAAATTTCCTTTGAAGAAGGA
>Ga0209091_10000332_pt1 | contig 46318 bp, 36 predicted proteins | sample ArcticOcean_MG_C_6_FD_187438 | JGI IMG/M metagenome (GOLD analysis project Ga0209091, IMG submission 187438) | Marine microbial communities from western Arctic Ocean - ArcticOcean_MG_CB8_128 (SPAdes) (version 2) | ecosystem: Environmental > Aquatic > Marine > Oceanic | place: Arctic Ocean...
GTCCTGCGTGGACCACAGGGCACCCTGTACGGCCGTAATGCGGTTGGTGGTGCGATCAACATTCTCTACAAGCAACCTAGCCATGAATTTGACTATTCTGTAAAAGGTATTGTCGGCAATTTTGGCACTGCTGAATATTACGGCATGATTAACGGTTCAATCATCGAAGACAAACTCTCTGCGCGGGTTAACTTTAGTGTTCGTGACCGAGACGGTGTCATTGAAGAGCTCGGGGATGGTAGTGATCTTGATGGCCTTGGAACCAAGAACGTCGCGGCGCAGTTCCGATTCACGCCCACTGACACCTTGGCGTTCGATGTTCGATTTAACAAAATGGAAATCGATCGTGACTTTGGCGGCGCCAACGGTGGCGGCCTTGTTGTTTTGAACGAGGATGGCCAAGGATTCAGGAACACCACAAATGCTGTAGCTGGTTATCGAGCAATCGATACAACCAATACGGATCCTGCTAATTTCGGTTCAAATTCCTGGTATGACACATCACAGCCAATTGTTAATTTCATTGATCCCGGAACGGGCGTAAGCGTGCAGTCACAGCATAATCGGCTAGGCGTTGACCTTGCGGAGTTTGCTGGCTTCCAAAACGCTGCCGCATCGCTTGACGGGTTTGGTGTTACCAGCCCGGAAAGCGCAGCAAGATACAATGACTGTGTCTTTACCGGTAGTATTAGTGGTGACGATGTCTGTGGCGCGACCAACGGCCTGAACCGTGAAGAGTTCAACCAGCAGGGTGTGCAATTCAGCACGACATGGAACGCGACCGAAAATCTGGAAATCAAATATATCTATGGCTACAACAAGCTTTCTTACGAGCGGACTACCGATGACGATAATACCGCCAGTCAATTTATAGATCGCCAGTTCTATGTGAATCACGAAGCAGTCTATGACTCCCATGAGCTTCAGGCGTTCTGGGATATCAGCGAAAACCTCTCTGTCACTTCAGGTATCTTCTTCTACGATGCGCTGATTGATCAGCGCGGCGATTTCTATTCCTCAGTGGGTGAAGATAGATTCATTAATCCCTACCAAGATAATACCGGCCTTGCGGGGTTCCCATTTACAGTTGACGAATTTGTGGTATCGCTTTTGCCAGGCATTATTTCGGCTGGCAATCCCGCCGGCATTGCTGCTTCTACTGTCAACGGTTCGATGCCGACGCTGCACTCCGCGAGGACTTTATGTGAGGATCCTGCAACGCGTAAGCCTCAGTGTGAGGTCAACTATGCATCTAAAAACCCGGCGCCAAATGAGAATAATAACCTGCATCTCGGCGTCTGGGGTGGTGATGACGGTACCAACGGTGATCTTGATGTGGCGCACGGTATCAACAGCCTCGGTAGTGATCTGTTGTATCACACTCGATCGGAGAGAGAGGCGTTCGCGGCTTACACTCAAGGTGTGTGGGACATCAATGATACCTTTACCTTAACCGTTGGTATTCGTTACGCATCAGATAAATTCGTTGCGCAAGAGAACCTATTCCGTTACTCAGAGATTGCGGCAGGATTCCTGCCTGCATTCGGTTTGAGCATATTCAGCTACAACCAGATTAACGGCGGCGTAGTGCCAGATGCAACCGCACCCGGTGGTTGGCGTGGAACTGAGAAAGCCATCAACGGTGGAATTCCAGTTGCCCTCAGCGTTTATCGAGCATTTGAGCGTAAAGACACCGAAACAACCGGTCGAATCAACCTGGACTGGAACGTTACTGACAACGCATTACTTTACCTGTCGGCGACCTCTGGTTACCGCTCTGGCGGCAACAACCTTGTGTTCTTCAGTGCCACACCGGATTACGATCCTGAGGAACTGCTGGCATACGAGTTTGGTTACAAGTTGCAGCTACTGGATAACTCGCTGCAGTTGAATGGTTCATTCTATTATTACGATTATGAAAACATTCATACCGTAGCAACCGAAGTTACTCCGCCATTGGTAGTCGGTGGCTCGCCAGGCACAACGACCTCGGTATTGGCAGCACCAGGTGCTGAAATCTGGGGTATCGAAGCAGAGGCGCTGTGGTTGGCTTCTGATCGATGGACTATTGGCGGTAACTTCAGTTACACACCAAGCGAGTACACGGAAGACTTTTTCATAGCAGATATAGGAGGGTTTACTACGCCGAAATCACTCTTCCCTGATGCAAACAAGTTGACCCAAAATATCAAGGGTAACACGCTCCTTCAGGTTCCTGAGCTTAAGTACACAGCATTTGCCAGTTACGCAATGCCTCTGCCCGGCGGCTCAAACCTAGAGTTATTCAGTGTTTACTCCTGGATTGATGAGGTTTACTACTCACCTTTTGAATCCGAAGCGGAAAAAGCTGACTCATACGACCGAACTGACATCCGAGCGACCTGGACGTCAGCGGGCGGTAACTGGGTTGTATCTGGTTTTGTGAACAACATTTTTGATGATATTGGTGTTCTCCAGGTTGTTAGAGAGGGTGAAGGAGAGTTCTATCGTCACTCTGCAGGAACAACCACGCCAAGGTTGTATGGTCTAGAGGTGACCTACTCACTGGGGCAGTAGTATCTTGGATAAGTAGTATCTCGATAAAGTAGTACTTAAAAACGGGCGCTTTAGGCGCCCGTTTTTTTGCCTGAATTTAATTAAGTCCCTGAGGTAAACTTCGACTGAAAACTTAGCCAGGGCTATCCAATGTTTGAACTACCTAACAAAGCAATCCAGGTAAGAGATGAAGTAGAGACATTCTTTAATGCCCGAGTTTTACCCAACAATAAACTTTGGGTAGAGCAAGCGAGAAGCGGCCAAAGCACTCCAGATATTGAGCGCCGGCTTCGCGCCGAAGCTAAAGCGTTGGGATTATGGAATATGGCACTGCCACGGCTGGGTGACAGCGAGCCGGGTACAAAACTGAGTAATCTGGAATTCACAGGCGTGGCTGAAGTGTTAGGCCGGCTTGAATGGGCATCAAGAGTGTTCAACTGCCATGCGCCAGATGTGCCTAACATGGAGCTACTGCAACTTTTTGCAACGGCTCAGCAACGCGAAGATTGGCTTAACCCCCTTCTTGAGGGCGAGTTCGGTTCTTCCTTTGCGATGACCGAGCCAGGTGTGGCATCGTCAGATCCTGTGAATCTGGAAACAACGATCGTTCGTGATGGCGATGAATATGTGATTAATGGCCGAAAATGGTTTGCCTCGAATGCCTCTCATGATAATACGCGGCTGATTATTCTTGTTGGTGTTACCGATGCGAACGCAAAAAAATCCAAACGCCAATCGTTGATATTGATTCCTCGCGATGCGGAGGGTGTCAAGATCGTCCGAAATCTACCCGTGTTCGAGCATGAGAGCGTCACTAGCCGTCATCCAGAACTTTCCTTTACGAATGTGCGTGTACCGGTGGCTTATCTTTTAGGCGAAAAGGGAGAGGGCTTTGCAATGGGCCAGGCTCGTCTGGGACCTGCGCGACTGCATCATTGCATGAGAGCAATAGGCGAATGTGAGGTATTGATCTCACTCATGCTGAAAAGGTCAACAGAGCGAACGACCTTCGGCAAGCGTCTTGATGAGTATAGCTCTACCTCTGAGGCGATCAGTTTATCCAGAATCGAACTTGATCAATGTCGATTGTTAGTTCAACAAGCCGCGCACCTCATCGATACTGTGGGTAATAAAGAAGCTCGTAAGAAAATATCAATGATTAAGGTAGCTGTTGCCCGTGTCTATCAGCAGATCGCTGATCGTGCTGTGCAGCTCTATGGCGCTAAGGGCGTCACGAATGACACACCTGCTGCCCGCGCTTTTGGTAAAGCCCGAGCTTTTAGAATCTATGATGGTCCCGATGAAGTCCACCTGCAAACCATCGCGAGGTTAGAGGCGAGTGAGCAGAATCTGGAAAACTTAACGCACTATTTGTTCGACTGAAGCTGTTCGACGGACCCTTACATTATTCAACGTACTGTTTGGCTTTTCTGCCGTTTCAAGCCGGTCCGACGCCTGCAGGAACTATGCATTCACTTGATATGGATCATGTCGGTTTCGGTAGAGGGATCAAAGGTGTCGTGATGGGTGATTCTAATCCGCAGACTTTTTTGCCGTACCTGGCCGCGTTGCATGCCCAGGGGAAGTTACCCTACGACAGGTTCGTAAAGTTTTATAATTTCTCGGATATCAACCAGGCAATTGCAGATAGTAAGAGTGGTGAGGTAATCAGACCGATATTAAGAATGGGCAGCTAAACCTTCAACCTGCCATCCAGAATGGGGTCGTTGTCTGGCCTGGTCATGCGGAACGATTCAGTCAGTACAGCGTACTCGTCGTACCCCATACGAGTCAGGATTCGCATTGCTGTCGTGTCAACCCGTCCATCGGTTATAAATTGATCGTTAATGTGTATTCCAACAACCTCGCCAAACACCATTTGGTAGCTGTGATCACCACCACGATGGCGAATGGTATGAGTATCGACCACTACACACTCTATGGCGGCCGGCGATGCAGCTACCCGCGGTGGCTTTACTCTGGTTGAAGGGATCATCTGGATGCCGGCGTGCGCCGCTTCATCTATATCCTGGGGTAGATGGGCTGATGTCATGTTCATGACTTCAGCCAACTCTTCAGTCACCAGGTTGCAAACAAACTCACCCGAACTGATGGCGTTGCTTTCAGAATGCTTTCGTTCATCGGTAAAGCTAACGGCACCATCTTTCGTTGTCAGCCCGGGAGTGGCGCTAAAGATCACGATGTCGGGATTATCTGCGACCGCCTGGAAGTAGCTATAGGGTGCAAGGTTGACGTTGCCTTCCGGGGTCAGGGTTGAAATCCAGCCGATAGGGCGAGGTGCAATCAGCGCCTTAAATGGGTTGAAAGGCAAACCGGGTACGGCTGATGTTTTGTTGCGGGCTTCTGTGTCGTAGTACAAATCTAGTTCCAGGTAGAATACTGAACCGATAGTATAAACGGATTCATCTGGTACGATTCATGCTGAATAGCTAAAACGTAGAGGTTTCAGTTTTGAGTGATATTCTGGCATCGGATAGCACCTATACCGAAGACGAAAGGGCGCTGCTAACCAGGTTGTGTGATTTGATGATTCCAGCGGGCGAGGGTCGACCCTCAGCCGCTGATCCTGAACTGTTCAACGACATCCTTTCCCGGCTTTCGACCCATGAAGCTGTATTGAAGCCCGCGTTAGCTATTCTGGCGACGCTCGCATTAGAAAAACTTACCGCCAGTGAACAGGTGACGCTAATAAACCAGCATCGGGAAGCGTACGCTACTTTTTTCCAGGTCTTCGAATCACAGGTCATCCAGGCGTACTACGCTAATTCAGCCGTTCTTACATCGCTCGGTGTTAATGCACCGTCTCCGTATCCGGGAGGTTACGACGTTGAGGAAACCGACTGGTCACTGCTGGATCCGGTCAGAGGTCGTGAACCTTTCTATCGGATATTGGAATCGGGGGAGTAGGGATGTCCAACGAACCGGTTGATGTACTAATAATTGGTGCTGGTGCTTCGGGGGCGGCTGTCGCCTGGAGCCTTGCTGACACTCGCATGAGGATTCTGTGTCTGGAGCAGGGCGACTGGGTTAACTCCGCTAACTACCCATCCGCTGGCCCTGGATATGAAACCCGCCAGGATTTTGCGATTAGACCCAATGATCGTCAGCTCGATGTTGACTACCCTATTGATGATGGTGAATCTCCGGTAAAAGTCGTGAACTTTAATGGCGTAGGTGGCGGGACTATTTTATATATGGCGCATTTCCCGCGCTTTCATCCGTCGGATTTTCGGACTCGCACCCTTGACGGTGTGGGTGAAGACTGGCCGATTGATTACGCAACACTGGAACCCTACTTCGCAGAAAATGACCGGATGATGGGCGTTGCCGGTCTTGCGGGTGATCCCGGTTGCCCGCCCAAGGAAATACAATTACCTCCAGTGCCCCTCGGCAAGCTTGGTGAAAGAATTGCCGGCGGTTTCAACGAGCTTGGATGGCATTGGTGGCCGTCAGAAAGTGCAATTGCGACTGAGCCTTATAATGGTCGTGATCGTTGCCTGAATCTTGGTCCCTGCAGTTCCGGCTGTGCCCAGGGGGCAAAGGCGAGTACGGATATCACATACTGGCCCTATGCCATTCGAGCAGGAGTTGAATTACGAACACGATGTAGAGTGCGTGAAATCACCGTGGACAAAAAAGGAATGGCGACAGGTGTCATTTATTACGATGAAAACGGTATCGAACACGAGCAGAAAGCCGCAGTTGTCATCGTCGCCTGTAACGGTGTGGGCACACCACGGCTTTTACTGAACTCAGTATCAACGGCATTCCCTGATGGGATTGCCAACGGTAGCGGTTTGGTAGGCAAGAATCTGATGTTGCACGCAATGGCGGTTGTTCAGGGTCAGTTTGATTCCCGCATTGATGGGTTTATGGGTCCCATTGGTTGCGCGCTCTGGAGCAAAGAATTCTATGAAACCGATCCGTTGAGGAAGTTCAAACGAGGCTACACGATGGAAATCGTGCGAGGCAGTGGACCTTCTGGCACAGCACTTAATGGGATGATGATGGGCATGCTGCCCTGGGGCAGTGAACATCATGCTGCATTCGATCAGTTGTTCGATAAAGCGGGGAGTATTTGCGCAGTTGGCGAGGATCTTGCCGAAGAACACAATACGGTCACGCTGGACCCGGAGGTAGTGGATTCGAACGGCATTCCTGCCGTGAAAATATCTTACACATTGGGTGAGAATAGCGAGAAGATGATTGAGCATGCTGGCGAGCGAGCGAAAGAAGTCTTTAACGCTGCGGGCGCAATTGCTACCAGTCCTACCATCAGTTCTGGCGTCTCGAGTGGCCATTCCATGGGTACCGCCAGGATGGGAACGGATCCAACGCGATCCGTCGTCAATGAATGGGGACGAAGCCACGAAGTCAAAAACCTGTTCGTGGTCGATAGCAGTGTCTTTGTGACCTCCGCGGGTGTTAATCCGACGAGCACGCTTCAGGCCGTTTCGCTCTATATCGCCGATTCCATGAAAAAGCGTTTAGCGACCCTGTTTGATTAAAAAGACTTAACACAGCCGCAGCAACAGAAGTCAGACCAACCGTAACCTCAGCACTCCGGTAGAGAAGCCAATTCTGCCCAGAGCACGGGTTGTTAAGCGGTAAGGGCCTCTAGTGACTCCCAATGCAGCTCGCCAAAATTGCCGTTAGGATTTACCGGTTGTAGGCAGACGTGGGTGGCACCCGCATCCATATGTTCCTGTATACGGGATTTGATCGCATTCGCGTTACCCCATGCAAAGGTAGTATCAATAAATTTATCACTCAAATCATTGATGTCATCTTCAGTGAGCCCCATGCGAAGCCAGTTATTCCTGTAGTTGGGCAGACCTTGATAGATTTTTGCAACGGGTCGGGCCAGTTCGCGAGCTTTGTCAGGATCACTTTCAAGAATCACCTTCTGCTCGACGCACAACATGGCATCTGGTCCCATGATCTCTCGAGCAAACCTTGTATGTTCAGGAGATGAAAAGTAAGGGTGCGCGCCTTGAGAGGCAGAGGCTGCAAGTTCCAGCATCTTTGGGCCCAGTGCCGCGATGACGGTGGCTGGGGGCTCTGCAGGCTCAATACTTGAGTAGGGTGCCGCCGCCATACCTTGCAGGTAGTTTCGCATCGTTGCGACCGGTGGACCATATTTAAGGCCACGCACGCCCTCGACCAGCGGTTTGTGTGAGACGCCAAGCCCCAGCAAAAAACGTCCCTCGGACTGTTCTGCCAGCGACTTTTGCGCGGCCATGGTGACGCCAGGTTCGCGGTGATAGATATTCATGATACCGGTGGCAACATTCAGCTTCTGTGTGTTCCCGAGCAGCCAGGATGCCATTACCACGGGGCTTTTGCCCACCGTCTCTGGAATCCAAAGGGTTCCAAAACCTAGCGACTCTATTCGTTGTGCAGTCTTTGCTGCCTCAAAAGAACTAAGCCCATCGAAGAAATACCAAACGCCTAATTTTCCTGTATCCAATGTTGACTCCAAAAAACATGTGATTATCAAATGACATCATGCGTTACTCCTAAAGTTCGCACAACAGTATTGCCCGGCGTTTTATCTCCCGGTTGCTAAACGGGAGAGTGGATTGGGGGCACTCAGCGTTTCATCAAACGCCTCGGCTAACAATTTGCTTCGCTCAATGGTCTGGTTCCAGTACTGCAATCTTTCGTCTTGCTTGAAGCGTTGAAAATCGCCTCGGTCGGGAATCTTTTGATATGGCAAAGAGGCAATATATGACGTTGAAGGCGCGACAAGTACCAAACGCTCCAGTACTGCGGGGTGAATTCTTCGCCAATGCATTGCTTTGTCAAACCAGCCTTTTGTAATGGAATCTGTAAAGTGCGGGTACAACACCAAACCATCGCCCGCATAATTGTCAAAATCAAAGTGATAGTCGATGATGCCACCATCCCAATATTGGCCCTTGGGAGCGCCATTAATATCACGATGACCGGACATCAGGAACGGTATAGAGCCGCTGGCTAGCAATGCACTACGTAAATTAGTGCTGGAAAGAGGCACGTGAACCGTGTCGAAATCCTTGAATTGGAATGCTGTGCTCGCGCCTGAGCTGAACACTGCACGCTGAAAACCGTGTGCAAGGAAATTGCGATTGATGCTGTTCGCGATTGCGGCGAAGGCCATGCCCAGTGCAACTGCACCGCGGCTGTTACTGTTGTTCAGACCGCGTCCGCGTGCAGTGACGATGTGTGTGGTGAAACGTGTGTGCTGAGAAATATGTGCGGCTGTCCCGGGGGTAAGGACACCATCCATCACCCATTCACACAATTCATCAACCACTTCTGTAGGGCTGCGTGTTTCGTTTTCTCCCCACGTTTGGTTCAGGTAACGGTCCTGTAGAATCTCAATTGCCTGAGCAGGGTCCGGCGCCGCCAGCGCCGCATGTCGCCAGCTTCCAATCGATGAGCCGTATAGTTCCATCGGATGATGACTGCGTTGTAGGAAGTCGCCAAAAAGAAATCGGTCAAGATGCCCCAGGCCCAATAGTTTGGCTCCCCCTGAAGCGCCAACCATCGCGTGAAACAAATGAGGCTGCCAGCCCTCCGCTGCGAGCCGCTCGCGGGCCTTTTTCCCCGCGATAATCGTTAGCGGGAATGCTGATGCTGGTTGGTGCTTTATTCTGCCTCCTTTGCACGGGCGGCCATTGATGCCTCTGTTAGCTCTCTCAGCCACTCGTCTGTAGCTCTATCTTCAAGAATTTCAATAATTTCACCATCTGGCCCTTTGATATAGGTTGTTTTATGTAAACCCAGGTCCTGCGGCGTTGTGTTGGCGTGGTAACCAGCATCCGTCACTTTGCGATACAGCTCATCAACGTTGTCGGTTTGTAATGCGAAGTGCGTGACGCCCTTGTCGGAGGGGTTGTAGTCGGAAGCAAGTGCTCTCCCAACAGGATTGTCCCATTGCCAGAGCTCAATCATCGTATCCCCCGCGCGCAGCCAGACAACCCTGCCCCTGGCGTTCGCCATGCCAACAACACTACTCAGCCGCTCGTTTCCTGGAACATCTGAGTCAAAAATGACGTCAAGTTCAAGAAGGTCCCTATAGAAAGTCAGCGACCTGTCCATGTCGCTGACGCTGATACCTGTGTGGTTAACTCGCGTTATTGTCATTTCAGTTTGTCCGTTCGATGTTGGTATAGAGAGGATTCTCGCACAACTTTGCGTGCCGAAATATTCACTATAGTCGGAAATTTTCTGGGTTACCTCGGTTTGATCATTTCAGCCCGCCCGCTAGCATCTGCATTGGTAGTCGAATACCGGCCTGTCAGAATAAACTTCACAGAACAGGCGGAGTGTCCGGGAGCGGATATCCGGGAGTTCATCAAAGTTGTTGGTAACGCAGAGCCGGAAGCAGGCAGATGCCTTGCCAGTGCTGAAATACTATTTATGTCGCTAGACAGGACTGCTTTTTTAGTGACGTCGAGTAGAAACCTGTGGCTCAACAATCCTACGACAGCGTCTTGTGTAGTGACTGGCTTAATTTCAATCTCATCGGTAGGGTTTGTCTCCAGGAAATAGACATGTTTGAGTGGCCGCGCCACAGCGCAGTGAAACTGAGAGTGACTGTCGGCTTGCGAGGAGCCTAGTTGCCATTTGCCGATTGAATTTTTTGTTGCCCCCATGCCTGTAAATGACGGTTTCAAAGTTTCAAAAGTGTCCTCCCATATTCGCCGAGAGGGATGCCCCGGTATGACATGGAAGCCTGAAGGTTGTTTGTTCAGCCACACGCAGTCATCTGCCAGGTGCTAGAGGATGAAAGTGTCTTGCTTGACCTGGCCAGTGAAAACTATCTGGGGCTTGACGAAGTTGGTACCCGGATCTGGCAGTTCATCGATGATGGCGAAACGATGCGCTCTGTGGTGGCGACCATGCTCGACGAATATGACACGAATGAAGAAACCCTGGTTGGGGATCTGGATGAATTTTTGAACGACCTGCAGGCACAAGGACTCATCACGCCGGTTGGTTGATGAGCAGTATGACGGGTCGACTCTTGTAACAAGATTATAGTTATAAGATTCTTGTTGCAAAATCCTGGCGGCGTGAACAAACCTGTTGTTTTTTTGATACCCCGAATCGAACTTTGTATTCTTAAAGATACTGAAGTCTGTGGTAACATGCGGCTTCGATTTTTGGGGTGGTTTAGGTGATCCGGGGGGATTGCACCATCAAATCACTTCAGTTGGCCTTGGAAATTCAATGAGACCCCTAAAGAAACATAAAGACGCCAGTGGCAAATTATTCCTGGAAGTTCCACTGCGTGGAGGTGATCTGATCCGACACCCGTTACTGAATAAGGGTACGGCCTTTAGCGCACAGGAACGCGAGGACTTCCATCTCACCGGATTGTTACCCCACGAGAGCAATACGCTGGAGCAACAGGTGCAGCGCGCGGGCTCTGCTATCCGTCGAATTAAGGAGCCGATGGATAAGTACGCCAGTCTGGTGACGATGCAGAACAGAAATGAGCAGCTATTCTTTTCTGTGCTTTGCGCCAATCTGCAGGAGCTGATGCCGATCATCTATACGCCGACCGTGGGTCAGGCGACGCAACGCTTCAGTCACGAGTTTCGTGGTGGCCGAGGCCTGTGGATTACACCGGATCACAAAGGAAAGATGAAGGATATTATACGCCGCGGTCCTTTCTTCGACGACATCAGGCTTATTGTCATCACGGACAGCGAATCCATTCTCGGTATCGGTGACCAGGGTGCCGGGGGTATGGCAATTAGTGTCGGCAAACTGGCACTTTATACTGCTGGTGCAGGTATTCATCCGGCCGAGACCTTGCCCATTTGTCTGGATGTCGGGACGAATAACGAAGAGCTCCTGAATGACGATTTGTACCTGGGTTGGCGCCACCCGCGTTTGACCGGCGAAGAATACTTCGCACTGTGCGAAGAGTTTGTTGAAGCCGTCGCTGAGGTTTTCCCCAAAGCGCTGATTCAATGGGAGGACTTTCGTAATAATAATGCGCTCATCCTGCTGGAAGAGTATCGAAATCGTTTTCTTTCTTTTAACGATGACATCCAGGGGACTGGCGCAGTCGCGCTGGCTGGTGTGCTCTCGGGCCTGCGGGTCAAGGGTGAGAAACTGGCGGGCCAGCGCATAGTCATACATGGTGCCGGGGCAGCCGGCTACGGTATTGCGCTGCAAGTTATGGATGAGCTTTCCCAACTTGGTTTGTCAGACGAAGAAATTAGGGAGTCCATTGCTGTTCTGGATAGTAAGGGTCTGGTTATTGCTGATCGTCTTGAAGATGGCCACTACAAGCAGCAGCTTGCATGGCCAAGAGAGTTGGCACAGAAGTACGGTCTGGATGTAAATGATCCAAACCTTGAGCTTGTCGTTGATAACTACAAGCCGACGATCTTGATTGGTTCGTCTGGGTCACCAGGAGCGTTTCACCAGGAAATCGTTGCGTCGATGCTCACTCATACAGAGCGACCGATTATTCTGCCTTTCTCCAACCCAACCAGTTTGTCAGAAGCGGTACCCGCCGACCTGCTCAAATGGTCTAACGGCCAGGCGCTGGTTGCTACCGGCAGCCCTTATGAGCCGGTAGAGCTCAATGGACGAAGTTATGTCATTGGTCAGGGAAATAACGTCTTTATCTTCCCTGGTCTGGGACTGGGTGCGCTGGCATCGGATTCGACACAAGTGACCGATGGTATGGTCAGTGCAGCGGCGATCGCGCTGGCAAAATCGGTTAAAGACGAAGAGCTGGAAACAGGGTCACTGTACCCGTCGGTCGTGCGCCTGCGTGAAGTATCACGCCAGGTTGCCCTGGCGGTGGCACTTCGAGCAGTGGAAGAGGGCGTTGCGCCGATGAGGACCGAACTGGAGATTCAGGCGGCCCTGGATGAAATGATCTGGGAGCCAGTCTATCCTGAATATGTCCCAGTATAAGGGACATTGACCAGGACCCCAGGCGCCGTTAGAGATAAGCAGCTTAAAAGGCTGCTTACTTTGGTTGCATCCTGATACCGCCATCCATCCGAATGGTCTCACCATTCATATAGTCATTCTCGATTAACATTTCTGCAACGCGAGCAATTTCCTGAGGTTCACCCAGGCGTCTTGGGAAGAGAACGGTATTGGCCAGTGACTCTTTGGCCGGCTCGGGTAAACCCTGCAGCATTGGTGTGTTGATCAGGCCCGGTGCAATGGTGTTGACCCGCACACCCATACTGGCAAGATCCCGTGCAATCGGCAGGGTCATAGCTACCACGCCACCTTTGGATGCACTGTAAGCAGCCTGTCCGATTTGTCCTTCATAAGCTGCAACAGACGCGGTATTAATAATCACGCCCCGGCAGCCATCGTCTGTAACGGGTTCGTTATTGATCATGACCGCCGCAGCCAGCCGAATCACATTAAAGGTTCCAACCAGGTTAACGTCGATAACTCGCTTGAACCAGTCGAGCGGCAGTGGGCCGTCTCTTCCAACGGTCCTGCCCGGTGTGCCGATACCTGCGTAGTTACAACAGATATGTACGGTCCCAAATGCCTCCTGTACGCCAGTGATACCAGCCTGTACAGAGGCTTCGTCGGCAACATTCACGTTGAAATAAATGGCGCCATCACCCAGCGTTGTGGCTCTTTGTTGCCCAAGATCGTCATTCATATCAAAGATAGCAATCTTCGCGCCTTTACTGTGCAGCAATTCGGCGGTCGCCCAACCCAGTCCTGATGCGCCGCCTGTAATGATGGCGACTTTTCCGTTGATATCCATGGTTAACTCCATATCGATAATAAATTTGCACGCTATGATATCAGGCGAAACCTCTGTGTGGTGTCTTTATCACTATACTGTTGATATGGATTTTGATGGACGCCGCTGAAGATTTGGCTACTGTCATTCTAGGATGTCCTGCTTAAAGTGAATCATGTGGTTATTCCGAAGGGATAGGAATGGTAACGAACTTGTCCGCTTTGATTAAGTCAGGCCGCCTTCATCATGTTAATAAGCTAGTGGTCGGGATAGCATTTCTTAACGTTAGCCAGGTGTTTCGAGAGATTTTCGTTGTTAACCCTGAGCGTCGGTTGGCGGGAGCATTGAAAAGTTGTGATGCGAAAGGGCGTAGCCAAATCACGGGAATGTGTATGAAAGGTAGTTAACAAAGGTGACTAATGTAATGATCGTCCTGCCTTATGGCTGCGATACTGAGAAATCTATATAATCGCCACGATTTCCGTGGCCCTGAACTGAATTAGCCTATGCCCAAGAATAAGATGATCCCAAGCATTAAGAATCCGTTTACCGAGTCCAAGCCGATGGAGTTTTCGGCGCCGGGTCAGATCGACTACCAGCCTGGTCTCTACGAAGAAACCCTGGAGGAAGCCCATAACATTAGGCAAAAACCCTTTGTCTCTGCGGGTTTTAAAAATGTACAGCGGCAGCACCTGAAAAATCGAATGACGGTGTGGGAAAGGATCAAGGTCCTGACCTCAAAACCACCAAAAATACAGTTCCAGAATTGGGGCCCCAATCTTGATGGCGCGTCATTGGTTACAGCGGTCGTTGAGGTGGAAGGTCGAGACGTTGCGCTTTACGGGCACGACTTCACCATCCGCGCTGGTTCGATGGATGCCACCAATGGTAAAAAACTTGCCCGCCTCTACGAATTGGCAGGTAAGCACAAGATACCGCTTATCGGTATGAACGATTCATCAGGAGCCTTTGTACCTGCCGGCGTCGGTGGCCTTGACGGCTATGCAGAAGCCTTTACGGCCCTTAGGAAAATCAGCGGCGTCGTACCTTCAATTATGTGTATGTTTGGTTTTAATGCTGGTGGCGGTTCCTATCTTCCCAGACAGGGCAGTTTCCTGATTCAACCGAAAGAAACCTTCTTCGGGTTGACTGGCCCTGGTGTTGTAAAATCTGTCCTTGGTGAAGACGTCACGGCCGACGAGCTCGGTGGACCCAGTGTTCATTCTCAAAGCGGTGTTACTGACATCACTGTCGAAGATGAAGTCACAGCACTGCAGACCGCGAAGGAGTTGCTTCGATATCTGCCGAGTGGCAACGCAGAAATGGCACCTTTCCAGCCCACATCTGATCCCACCGACCGAAAGACCTGGGACATCGACCTGCTGTTCAAAAAAGCATTCAACTCGCCCACTGGTTTCAACACACCCGTCGACGTCAGCATTATCATTCAGCAGGTCTGCGATCATGGAGACTATTTTGAAATTCAGCCAGACCGTGCCAGGAACACAATCACCTGCTTCGGACGGCTTGGTGGCAATGTCGTTGGGTTCGTCGCTAACAATTCAGCGGTTGGCTCGGGTCAGATTGATATTGATGCGGCCTACAAGAACGCGCGTTTTATTCGGTTCTGCAACCTTTATAATATCCCCGTCGTCTTTATGGAAGATACGACGGGCTTCCTTCCGGGAAAGGAACAGGAAAGTCGCGGTATTGTCCAGGCTGGCCGTGCCATGCTTGATTCGATTATTGACCTGCGAACGCCTCGCTTTCTGGTCCTGATTCGCAATGCCATCGGTGGCGCTTACGCTTCTTACAACAACTATCCGACGGGCGCTGACTTGGTCATAGCAATGCCAACTACCCGGGTTGCCGTTATGGGTCCGCCTGGCGTTGAATTCGTCTACAAAGATGAACTGCGCGGTCTTCGTGGAAGTTTGAAACAGCGAGTAGAAAAGGAGAGGGTGGCACTTCAGGCGCAAGGCATCAAAGGTGTCCGGTTGGAAACAGGCGCAAAGGCGAATGCTGCCAGCTGGCTGGCGGCAGAAGAAGCCAAACTGGGCAAGCGTTATGAGAAGGAGCTAATGAACCCGAAGGAGGCACTCAGCCTTGGTTCGGTTTCACAGATTGTGATGCCATCTGACTTGCGTCAGGTGTTGGCAGACAACATGGCGTTCCACCTGAGGCACTACGAACCTAAACCATTCGCTGGCATCCAGCGCGAATTTCACTAAGGGACCGTCATGTCTAACCAATACTATTTACGTAACTCCCTGGTCCATAAACTTCGGCGCAAGTCATCGGGTTCCCCCTGGGAACAGTCCTTCAGTTGCACGGACATGCGACCACTGATTATCTGTCGAGGTCCCATTCGTTTAGAGACCATGACGGTGTTCGAGGAGATGGGCATAGAAGACTTTGGAATCCTTCTGTCAGAGAAAGACTCCATCACTTATGCCAATGCCCTGTCACCTGAATTGCGAAAACACATCAATCCCTCCAGGGTGCATCGGGTTCAGGACTACACCGGTGCGACCAAAGAAGAACGTAACGCACGTATCGCCCAGATCGTTCAAATAGCAAGGGACAATGGATACGACAGTATCTTCGCCGGGTATGGCTTTATGGCAGAGGATGAAGCGATGGTTTCTGCTATGGAAGCTGCTGGGTTGAACTTTATCGGCCCCTGTTCAGGCACCGTTGAGACAGCCGGCAGAAAAGATCTTGCCAAGCGTACTGCACTGGAAGTTGATGTCTCTGTGACACCGGGGATCGACAACGCTACTACCCTGACGTTGTTAAGACTGCATTCCGGTGAGAAGCAACTGCAGGCAGTGATTAAAAAGCACGGCCTTAAGATCAGTAAATCGGTGATGAACTCGGCCCGTACGCTCGATGAAAAAGCGGAACTGGTTCTGGATGCGTCCTATGCCAAGGGCATCGATCTTTTCTCGGTTGACCAACTGGCAGAAACCCTGGCGGCCGAAATCGGCAAAATTTTCAGAAAAAACCCGGACAACAGAATAAGACTCAAGGCTATCGGGGGTGGTGGCGGTAAAGGTCAAAGAATTCTTGACGCGCCGGTTCACTATAAAGGCAGCGCTGCAAAAAAACTTAGCCAGGCTGTCAAACCTGTTGCGCCATTGCTGCGAGAGGTTCTCTCTGAGGTCAAAGCCACAGGCGTTGGCGACAACAAGAATGTGCTTGCAGAGATCAATGTTGAAACCGTCCGCCACCTTGAAATACAGGTAATCGGCAACGGCGACTGGTGTACCACGCTCGGTGGACGAGACTGCTCAGTACAGATGAATGAGCAGAAGCTGCTTGAGGTCTCGGTTACTGTAGAAGAGCTGACTGAGGCGATTGAACGAACGAATAACAAGACCGAGAGAAAAACTCTCGAAACTGATCTAAAAATGCTTAAGGAAATGGAAGAAGAAGCATCACGCTTCGGCGGTGCGGTTGGTCTTGATTCTGTTTCTACCTTCGAATGTATTATCGATCGTAATCGCCACTATTTCATGGAGATGAACACCCGGGTACAGGTAGAACACAGGGTCAGTGAACTGTGTTACAGCCTGCGGTTTACAAATCCGGATAACAGCGATGATTCATTTACGGTCGATTCCATCGTGGAGCTAATGGTGTTGCTGGCTCGCCATGGTAAACGGCTGCCAAAACCGGTCCGTGAGCGTCGGGAACCAGCTTCACTTGAAGCAAGAATGAATGCGACCGATCCTGCGCTGAAACCACATGCCGGTGGTGTTATCACACAATGGTCAGATACCATCGAAGGCGAAATCCGCGATGACCAGGGCATCTGCCTGCACAACCCCGATACAGATGTTTTCATGAAATACCACCTGGCGGGTGCCTATGATTCCAACATTGCGCTCCTGCTAAGTACCGGTGGGGGGAGAGCTGAATCCTACGCTCAGATGGCGGAGATTCTAAGGCAGACCCGACTCAGCGGCGAGAACCTCAGCACAAACATTGAGTTTCTTTACGGCCTGGTCAACTGGTTGATGGGTAACAATGTCGAAGCCAGACCGGCGACCAACTTCGTACTGCCATATCTGACAGCCGTCGGGCATTTGAAAGCGCTCAGTGACAACATTGACATTGTGCACGCTTACAATGAAATCCAAAAGTACCAGTTGGAACAAAACACGGATGCCGACTATCAGTCGGCAGTAAAAGAAATCATGACACGTAAGGCGAGTTTGCTGGCTCGTGCGATCAACCGATTGTTTGCAGAACCGCATTACCTTTCAGGTTGGCTGGCGCTTAACCAGCAACACTTCGCGATCAGCAAAGACGGTGTGGAATGGCTATCAAACCCTGTTCGGGTACTGGCAAACCTTTATCGATATCTCAACATGGATGCACGGGGTGGAATACCTGCCTTGTATGCCATTTGGGATCATGACGATGAACTTCTGCAGGAGGCACTCGGGTTTTACGACAGCCTGGAGGCAGAATCAGGGATCTCGGACTGGCAGGCGCTGGGCAAAGCGCTTAACGGCAAGAAAGGCAAAGACGTGTTTGGGTCTCGGCTGGCAGACATCCAGGCCGCGCATCACGGGTTCCAGCTTGGATTCGATATTCTTTCAGTTCTGCCTTACATCGGCAAGAGAACAGGCTTCTTTAATCTTAAAGTTACCGCCGGCTTGGGCGTTGTCATTCCACAACGATTGCAGGATCGTGATGCCCAGGAGGCAGCCTTCAAGATATTGTCGCCACCGCCTGCAATTTCCGGTAATGAAATAACAGCACCAACGGGCGGCATGTACTATGCGCGTGAGGCCCCAGATCGCCCTGCGTTCGTTGAGGCGGGTCAGCACTTCGAGGTCGGTGATCCATTGTTTATCACTGAAGTGATGAAGATGTTCAACAAGGTACATGCTCCCTTTGCGGGTACGGTTGATGAAGTCTTGCTTGATACAGATGCTTTGATCATCAAGAAGGGCCAGCCGATATTCAAAGTGACACCAGATGAAGAAGTTGTCATCGAATCTCTGGAAGAAAAAGATGCAGAGATTCGGAGCCAGACTGATGATTTTCTTTCATACACAGGATTTAAATAACGAGGCACCACCATGATAGTAGCGTTGGATCATATAGCGATTGCAGTTCCGGATCTTCAACGAGCCATCGACCGATTTCTCGGTGACTTCGGACTGACGTTCGAAGGAACAGAGAATGTCGAAGCGGCAAAAACGACGACAGCGTTCTTTCCCATTGATGGTACATCGATAGAGCTGGTTCACCCGCTTGATGGCCAGGGTCCTCTGGTCCAGCACCTGGAAAAGCGTGGCCCCGGTATTCACCACCTCTGCTTTCGTTCCGATAACCTGGATGAAGATGTTGTTAACCTGAAGGACAAGGGCTACCGGTTCCTGTCGGACGAGCCTTCGGTTGGTGCACACAATACCCGGGTCATATTTATTCACCCCAAGTCCTGTGATGGTGTATTGATCGAATTGAATGAATACCCGGAGGGTCACTAATGTCTGACAGAAAATATTCTGCACCGCCATTCAGTCTTGATGGCTGGAAGGCTGAAGCAGAAAAACAATTGAAAGGTAAACCGCTTGAATCGCTTAATCGGATTACGCCTGAAGGGATTGAACTGAAACCGCTTTATACCGCGGAGGACCTGGTAGCACTTGAGTACACTAATTCAATGCCGGGGCTTGAACCGTTTATTCGAGGCCCCCAGGCAACCATGTACGCAGGTCGCCCCTGGACGATTCGTCAGTATGCGGGGTTTTCAACAGCCGAAGAATCCAACGCCTTCTACCGCAAGCTGCTGGCTGAGGGTGGACAGGGTATTTCGGTTGCCTTTGACCTGGCAACACACCGGGGCTATGACTCTGATCATGAACGCGTGACCCATGACGTTGGCAAAGCGGGTGTGGCGATTGACTCTGTTGAGGATATGAAGATTCTGTTCGATGGAATTCCCCTCGACAAGATTTCAGTTTCCATGACGATGAACGGTGCTGTATTGCCTATTCTGGCAGGATACATTGTTGCCGCGGAAGAGCAGGGTGTAGAACAGGCGCAGATGGCCGGCACCATACAGAACGATGTCCTGAAGGAATTCCTGGTTCGTAACACCTATATCTATCCTCCTGAACCTTCTTTGCGAATCATTGGCGACATCATTTCGCATTGCACAGAACACATGCCACGCTTTAATACGATATCCATTTCCGGCTATCACATGCAGGAAGCTGGAGCGGACTCCGCCCTTGAAATGGCCTACACACTAGCCGATGGCAAAGAATATATTCGTACTGCCTTAAAGGCGGGTCTCAAGATTGATGATTTTGCACCGCGGCTGTCGTTTTTCTGGTGTATCGGCATGAATTTTTACATGGAGATCGCCAAATTACGGGCGGCCCGAATGCTATGGGCACGAATAGTGGAGGAGTTTGAACCGCAGAACCAGCGCTCAAAAATGCTTCGAACTCATTCGCAGACCTCTGGCTGGTCGCTGACTGAACAGGACCCTTATAACAACGTAGTCCGCACGACGATTGAAGCGATGGCGGCGGTTTTTGGCGGGACGCAGTCCCTGCACACCAATGCCCTGGATGAGGCAATTGCCCTGCCCAGTGAATTCGCGGCCCGTATTGCACGAAACACCCAGTTGGTTATCCAGGAAGAAACCGGTATCACCGATGTGATCGATCCCTGGGGCGGCTCTTACATGATGGAATCCTTGACCAAAGCGATTGGTGACAAAGCATGGGGGTTGATCGAGGAAATCGAAGAGCATGGGGGTATGGCCAAGGCTATCGAAACTGGTTTGCCAAAATTACGTATTGAAGAAGCTGCCGCACGTAAACAAGCGCTGATTGATCGTGGTGAAAAAGTTATCGTTGGCGTTAATAAATACCAGACTGAGGAGCAGGCTGACGTCGATATTATGGAAATCGATAACCCCGCTGTCAGAAAGTCTCAGCTGGAGCGACTGGCCAAAATTCGAAAGGAACGTGATGCAGGTAAAGTTGAAGCTGGACTTAACGCATTAAGTGAGGCCGCGGCAAATGGAGATGGCAATCTGCTGACGCTTGCTATTGAGGCTGTCCGTGCCCGGGCTACCGTTGGCGAGGTGTCGAGTGCTCTGGAGTCAGTATACGGCCGGTACGCGGCTGAAGCTAAAACAACGCAAGGCGTCTATGGCAGTTTCTACAAGGACGACGAAGCCTGGCAGGGTATTATTGGCCGGGTCGATAAATTTGAAGAGGCACAGGGTCGGCGTCCCCGAATGCTGGTCTGCAAGATGGGCCAGGACGGTCACGATCGTGGTGCCAAGGTAATAGCCACTGCTTTCGCCGATGTAGGTTTTGATATTGACCTGTCTCCCATGTTCTCAACGCCGGAAGAAGTTGTCCGTCAGGCGGTTGAAAACGACGTCCATGTCATCGGTGTATCGTCTCAGGCGGCTGGACACAAAACCATGATTCCGCAATTGATTAACGAACTGCAAAAAGCAGAATCCAGTGATATTGCTGTGATCATCGGCGGCGTCATTCCTAAACAGGACTATGGCTATCTGGAACAGGTTGGTGTGAAAGGGATCTTTGGGCCCGGCACGCCCATTCCCCAGGCAGCTGACGAGGTCCTGAGGGTCATTGAAGCTAACGTCTGATGGCCGTGGTCCCAGACCTTGCATGGCTGGTAAGTGGGTCACGCCGCGCTCTGGCTAAATCGATCACGTTGATTGAAAGTAAGCGAGCGCAGGATCGTGAGGCGGCAGTATCACTGATTGAATCAGCGCTGCCGCACAGTGGAAATAGCCTTCGCGTTGGCATTTCCGGTGTCCCGGGTGTGGGCAAGTCTACCTTCATCGAGTCCTTTGGATTACAGCTAATCAATCAGGGCAAAAAAGTCGCAGTGCTCGCGGTGGATCCCAGTTCGCCGGTTGCCGGTGGCAGCATCCTTGGTGACAAAACCAGGATGCCTGACCTGTCACGGTCCGAGAATGCGTTTATCCGACCTTCACCCTCATCCGGTGTAATGGGTGGCATCGCACAAAGAACCCGAGAATGTATCTTGCTTTGCGAGGCGTCAGGTTACGACGTCATCCTGATTGAAACAGTTGGCGTTGGGCAGTCCGAGGTTGAAGTCCACGGTATGGTAGATTTCTTCCTGTTGCTGATGGTGCCGAACAGTGGCGATGACCTCCAGGGAATAAAGCGGGGCATCACGGAACTGGTTGATGGCGTTGTTATCAATAAGGCAGATGGCGATAGCGTCGGGCTCGCGATGCAGACGCAGCAGTTTTTCCAGAGCGCATTCAACATATTTCGGACCAATGATGCCTGGAAGCCAAAAGTTCTTACCTGTTCTGCCCTGGAGCGATCGAATCTGGTGGAAGTCTGGGACATGATCACTGAGTTTGAACAAGTGGCTAAAACCAACGATAGCTTTACGGTACGACGGGAAACTCAGAACGTCATCTGGCTAAAAACACTGATCACCATGGAAATCGAACAGAGAATCCTGGCCAGTGATGAAGTGAGACACTCCTACCCGGAGCTTGAGGTGCAGGTTGCTGCCGGTCAGTTAACGCCTTTCAGTGCTGCCAGTGAGATTCTGAATATGGTTTTCAAGGCAGGCAATCAGAAAGGCACCGGGTGACCGTAAGTTACGCTGTTTTAATTTATGGATAGCGGACTATAGCGAGGGAAGCTGCTACCGATAATAGGGCAACCGAGCTTATTTCCGAATCCAAAATCGAATATGCTAGGGATTAACGCTGTTCGAAAATAAAAGGAAGGAAATACAGTGACCGTACTTGAAGACTACACTTTCCAGGATAAAGACGTTATTGATCCTGAAGTTTATGAGCAGGTAGGCCATCCGCAGCATGCATTTGCCTGGCTTCGTGCTAACGATCCGCTTCGAATGGTTGAGCCGGAGGGTTTTCGGCCTTTCTGGGTCGTCACTAAACATGCGGACATTACTGAAATAGAAAAGCAGCCGAATATATTTACCAGTGAGGCACGACCTATTCTGATGCGTGAAGCAACAGCCCCGGAAATGAAGGAAGAGATAATCAGTGCAATTTTTGAAAAGCTGCAGGACGCTCCACGATTGCTCGAGGTGCTTGCAACGTCTTCGGAACAAGGGTTAATTCGCTCACTGGTACAAATGGACCAGCCCGACCACACGGCTTACCGGGAGCTTGTGCAGCCCTGGTTCAAACCGACAAATATCAAGGCGCTCGGTGACCGGCTCGAGGAGCTTACCAAAGACATCCTGGATCAGATGATGGGTGATGGCAGTAGCCAGAAATGTGACTTTGTTCAGGACGTTTCAATCTATGCGCCTCTTAGGTTAATCACGGAATTGCTAGGTGTACCCCAACAGGACGAGTGGCGCATCCTTAAACTGACTAACGAACTCTTTGCGGGCGATGATCCCGAAATGCAGCGTATAGCGGATGACCCGCTGTCGATCTTCGATACGATCAAGGATATCTACCAGTACTTTAGCGACCTGACGGATAAATTTCGGAGGCACCCGGATGAAAGCCTGGCGAGCTATATCGCCAATGGCAAAATTGATGGCGAGTACCTGCCATACAAGGAGCTGATTTCCTACTACACTATTGTTGCTACCGCTGGACACGACACGACACGAAATTCTATTACCGGTGGACTCCACGCGCTTCTGACTCACCCGGAACAACTGCAGCGTTTTAAGGAAATCGTCCACGACGAGAACGCCGTTAAACTGGCAGTTGAAGAAATGATTCGCTGGACAACGCCCGTTGTACAGTTTTCTAGAACCGCGGAGCAGGATTATGACCTGCGCGGTAAGACAATTAAAAAAGGTGATACGGTAGGGCTGATGTATGCGTCAGCCAGTTTTGATGAAGAAATTTTCGATAAGCCCTTCGAGTTCAATATAGAGAGAAAACCGAACAGGCATCTAGCCTTCGGTACGGGTCCCCACCAGTGCCTCGGCCTGATCCTGGCACGACTGGAGATGCGGGTTTTCTTCGAACAGCTGATTCCGCGAATAGCCGAAATGGAACTTGTTGGGGATCCTGAGCGTGTCAGGGCCAGCTTCGTACATGGGCTTAAGCATATGAACATCCGGTATCGCTTGACGGACTAGTTGGTGATACCGGTGATCCTGCTGGGTAATTTAGCAGGAGTTTAGCTCCGCAATAACTGACCCGCGGTTGCGCCACTGTGCTCATTATTCGTTAGGAAAATTTCGCCATTCACCACTGTATTTAAAATACCGCTGGCAGTCTGTTTCAAACGCATTGCGCCTGCTGGTAGATCGTTCAACACTTCCGGCATGTTCGGCCCAATTGTCTCAGGGTCAAAAACCACGACATCGGCAGCCATGCCTTCACGTAATAGACCGCGATCATGTAATCCCCATAAGGTAGCGGTGTTATAAGTGATTTGCTTAACCGCTTCTTCCAGGGTCAACGCTTCTTTCTCGCGGACCCAGTGGCTCAGTAGGTGCGTTTGCAATGAGCTATCCATAATCTGGGATACGTGCGCGCCTGAATCAGAGAATGTCACGACGGAACGAGGATGTTTGATCATCTCCAGTACATGATCCTGGTTTTCATTGGCGATAGGTGCGCGAAAGAACCTCTTCAAATCACGTTCGAGAGCCATATCGATCATGAGCTCGACAGGGTCAACCCCTTTTTCTTTTGCGATTTGCGCCATTGACGGTTTGTCGTAGCTCATATCGTCCATCGGGAACACATAGTCCCAATCCGGTGGGCGTATCTCTGCGCCAACGATACGCGGCCCCGTATATTCGCGGTTGGCGATTTCAACGAGCTTTGCCTTTGTTGCCGGATCCCCGAGACGTACTTTTTGCTCCTCCAGGGGTAGGGCGCGGATATCACTCCACAGCTCCCAGTTGTCATAAGGTGTCGCACTTTCAAAAGACAAGATGTTGTTCAGACCGCGGCTATGCACCTGGGCAAACATTCTGCCGCCAGCGGCTGCGGTTTCATCCAGCAGGTCAAAATAGGGTCTCCAGATTTCGGGGGCAGCCTTGACGCTGAACATGCCCCAGGTTTGTGTTACACCGGATTCGACGGCGAGATCCCTAAGACGATCGTGATATTCACGATTACGTTCCGGACTGCGACCTGGTGACTCGCCCGCGATTTCGAAAATGCCTTTGCCCGTTTCACCAACTGCGTTGACGATGGCACGGACTTCTTCCCAGTTGGCGAGACGACTTGCGACGGGTCGATCGTCAGCGGTGGTGTGGTTGAAGGTGCGTGAAGTAGAAAAGCCAATCGCACCCGCATGCATGGCTTCTTTTACCAGTGCCTGCATATGTTTAACTTCATCTTCGTTGGCCTCTTCCTCGAAAGCCCGTTCCCCCATCGTGTAGGTACGCAGTGCAGAGTGACCAATATAGCCTGCATAGTTGATACCCTTTGGCAGATCGTCGACGGTATCCAGAAACTCAGGGAAGGTTTCCCAGGTCCAGTCGATACCTTCCAGCATCGCATCACGGGACAGATCTTCGGCGCGTTCCAGGTTACGGAATACCAGGTCAGCATCCTCCTGTTTACACGGCGCCAAGGTAAAGCCGCAGTTGCCCATCACCACACTGGTGACACCGTGATAGCTGGAGCAGGAACCGATGGGGTCCCAGAAAACCTGGGCGTCCATATGGGTATGGCCGTCGACAAAGCCGGGCGAAACCACATGACCTTCTGCATCAATGGTTTGTTTGGATTTTTCGTTAACGCGGCCAATCTTCGCGATCTTACCGTCTGTAATCGCAACGTCGGCGCGATACCTGGCACTGCCTGATCCGTCTACTACCGTGCCGTTCTTGATAACGAGGTCATAGCTCATGGGCTTTCTCCGCTAGAATAACTTTTATAGGTGTTCGTTCATTTATAGGTGTTCAGTTTGTCCGGTTGATTACTGCAAGCTGATCAATACAATTTCTCTGAAGTTTACATTACCGGACTTGCAGAAATGGTATCCCGATCACAAGCTTGTTGACATGATGAAGATGGTCCGACTTGATCAAAGCGGACAGTATTACGAAACCATACCACTAATTGGTCGTGCGTCGCTGCTAAAAAAAAGAGCGTTAGTTCTGGGCTCCCCGTGTATGCCTTAAAAAACCAGGGTGGGGGTAAGAATAGAAGTAAAAATACAAAGATAATGCTACCCGCAATGGTTACCAGTACGCTGGCCTGTAGCTAAGAACGGGTATAGCGGAACGACCGAATAGACCCACTATCAATCGTAGATAGGGTGAAAGGTGCCGAATGCTGCCTCGCAGAAGTCGCCAGGATCATTAAAGCGCCGATTGATGTTGAGTCCTGAGATGGCATCCATTTCTGCGGCGGTCAGTTCGAAATCATCAAGTGACAGGTTCTCCCGCATGCGTTCTGTCTTAACGCTTTTTACAACCAGTGATGTACCACGTTGCAGTCCCCAACGCAGGACTACCTGTGCCGCCGTTTTGTACGTGCGGGAAGCCGCTGCTTTGATGGCCGAATGCTCCAGGACAGATTCATGCTGGTCAGCCATATCCAGTTCGAAGTAAGACATTGCTCCGAGAGGTGAAAAAGCAGTCACTTCAATCCCATACTGCTGGGCGAGTTTGATCAGTCGTTCCTGGGTCAGATAGGGGTGCGATTCTATTTGCAACATTTCCGGTGGCTGGATCGCGTAGTTCATCAGATCGTGGAGCAGTCCGGAATTGTAGTTGCAGATGCCGATGTGTTTGACGCGACCAATAGCTTTCAATTGTTCCATAGCGTGCCATGTTTCTTGCAACGACACATTAACGGGATGCATCACCGGGATTTCTGCAGCTGGATCATCAGTCCACTCTGGAGGATAGCGAGTCTCGAACGGGACATACGCCAGGGCGATGGGGAAATGTATCAGGTACAGGTCAAGATAATCCAGTTGCAGGTCTGACAAGCTTCTATTCATCGCGGGGAGAACATGATCTGGGTGATGGTAGGTGTTCCAAAGTTTTGATGTTACCCAAAGGTCCTGACGAGAACATAAGCCTTCGGTCATTGCTCTTTGAAGTCCTTGACCTACCTGTTTTTCATTGCCGTAGTCACAAGCAGAATCAAAGTGCCTGTATCCGGATTTGACCGCTTCGTAGACAACCTCCGCGCAATGATCAGGTGCTATTTTCCACAGACCGAATCCCATGTGAGGTATGTCTTTTATCGTTTGAAATGTCATTGCTGTCCTTGTTCGTTCAGGTTGGTTCTTTCACAGTAGGTCGCGCAGGTTTACCGCTTGTCCGGATTCAATCGATTGTTGTGCTGCCACCCCCAGCACTACAGACAGCAGGCCGTCCCTGACAGTAACAGCAGGGGGCGTGCCGTTGTTGATCGCCTCAATAAAACCGAGATGCTCAAGGTAACTGGCGCCGTGATGAAGGCCTTGTTCTTTTATTCGGGGGTCCGGTTCGATTTGAATGGTTTTAAAGTCGTTGCTTGCTCTGTTGCTAATGATCAGTTCGTTGCCGGGTACAGTCGTTTCAATTTTACCGATATCACCGGTCACGGCGATATGCTGTTCATGCCGGCTGCCTTCGGCGAACATGCACAGATCGAGCAATGCCCTTGCGCCGTTGGCAAATTCCACGATGACATAGGCATTGTCCATAATATCAGGTGTCTCGCCATTGTAGAACTCGTCCAGGTGATTCACATCCTGCCCACCTGAAGCGATAACCCGGATAGGTTCGCTGTGTATAACCTGGGTCATTAGGTCAAAAAAGTGGCAGCATTTTTCAACCAGCGTGCCGCCTGTATTGCGATTAAAACGATTCCAATTGCCCACCTTCTTCAGGAATGGAAAGCGGTGCTCACGAATTGCACACATACGAATGTTACCAATGGCATCGAGATGCTGCAGCGTCGCGGTAATGGGTGACATGTATCGATATTCAAGACCAATCCAGACGATCCCCGGATGTTGATCTGCTGATTTCACCAGTTCCTTAGAGTCAGTGATAGTCGTACACATTGGCTTCTCGAGCATGACATGCTTATCTGTTTGAAAGATGTCACGCATCACGTCGATATGGGAGTAGTTTGGTGATGCAACGACGACCGCATCAACATCGTCACGGGCAAGCAAATCTCGATAATCTTCATACACCTCGGGTGCAAAGCGATCGCCGCAGGCGCTACGACCCCAGTCCCGTGGTTTTTCATTGGGGTCCGCGATTGCGGTAATGTCTACACCTTCCATGGCGGCAAGGTTGCGGATGTGTTCACAGCCCATCATGCCGGTGCCGATAATTCCGTAGCGAATCGTCAATTCATTATCCTCGTGCAGATTGTCGATTGATCAAATATAGGAATAGTTGATTCAATCAGCTTTTCTAATGTTTGGCTAAGATTGGAGTTCAGGCAAATTCTTGAACAGGTCTAGGGTTTCAGGGTTCGCCAGTGCATCGGTATTTTCTACCGGTTTATTATGGATGACCTTTCTGACCGCTAGTTCGACAATCTTGCCGCTGATGGTACGCGGAATTTCTGCAACCTGGATGACTTTCGCCGGGACATGTCTGGGCGTTGTATTTTGCCGGATGGTCAATTTGATGGTCTCGATGAGTCGATCATTCAGTTTGATGCCTGGCTTTAATACGATAAATAGAACAACTCGCTCATCACCCTGCCAGTCCTGCCCGATGGCGATGCTGTCGACAACTTCAGAGATGGTTTCAACCTGCCGATAGATCTCTGCGGTACCGATTCGGACTCCCGCAGGATTAAGCACAGCATCACTGCGGCCCAGAATGACAATGCCGCCACTTTCGGTCAGTTCCCCGTAATCACCATGTGTCCAGATGCCTGGATGTTCAGCGAAGTAAGCTTTGCGGAATCGCTTATCTTCAGGATCCTGCCAGAAACCAATAGGTGTTGATGGGAAGGGCCTGGAGCAAACCAGTTCACCGGTCGCACCGGTAACCGACTCGTTGCGTTGATTCCAGAATTCTACCGCCATGCCAAGTCCACGGCATTGAATTTCGCCCGAGTACACCGGTAGGTTAGGGTTGCCCAACATGAAGCAAGAGATGATGTCGGTCCCGCCGGAAATAGATGACAGGCAAACATCGGCCTTGAAGTCACGGTAAATATATTCATAGCTGGTTTCACTTAAGGGCGATCCTGTTGACAAAATCGTCTTCACTGAACTCAGTTGGTGAGTCTTCGCCGGCTTTAATCCCTGCTTTTCAAGGCCTGCAATGTACCTGGCGCTTGTACCGAACACTGTTATGCCTTCATCGTCGATCGCATCCAGTAGAACGTTACCCTCATTGGCGAAGGGTGAACCGTCGTAGAGCACCAGTGTGCATCCCGTACTTAAACCTGACACCAGCCAGTTCCACATCATCCAGCCGCAGGTCGTGAAGTAGAAAAGCGTATCTGTACGAGAGATATCGGTATGCAGTTTGTGTTCTTTCAGATGTTGAATGAGTGTACCGCCTGCACCGTGGACAATGCATTTTGGAACTCCCGTGGTGCCACTGGAATACATGATGTAGAGCGGGTGATCGAAAGGCAGGGGTGTATAGGTTAAAGGTGTGATGTCTTTGTGGACAAAATCACCGTAGCTTTCGGCTTTTTCCATCTGTGTCAGATTCATAGTCTGGTTCAGCAATGGAAGCACAATAATCTTTTCGATGCTGTCGATTCTTTTCTGGATAGATGTGACTTTTCCCAGGCAATCATTGACCTTACCGTTGTAAACGTAAGCCTCTGTGGTGAACAAAAGTCGCGGTGAGATCTGGCCGAACCGGTCGCAGGCTCCGTTGGTGCCGAAATCCGGTGAACAGGAGGACCAGATGGCGCCGATAGCAGTGGTAGCCAGCATGGCAATGACTGTTTCCGGGATATTTGGCATTAAGCCGGCGATACGATCACCTTTGGTGATCCCGTGATGCCGCATGGCGGATACGAGTCGTTCTACCTCATCATAGAGCGCTGCGTAGGTGTAGCTGCTTCGTTGACCATTTTCCAGTAAACCGACTAATGCGACCTGGTCGTCGTTGTGACGCATCATGTTTTCCGCGAAATTCAATTCGCAGCCGTTGAACCAGGAAGTGCCTGGAAACTTGTCCAGGTTCGACGTCACCCGTTGGTAGGGGGTTGTTGCCTTGACGTCGCAGAAATCCCAAATGGAGGCCCAGAAGTCATCGGTTTCGATGACAGACCATTGGTGCAGTGCATCGTAAGTCGGAAAAGTTTGATTAAACCGCTGTTCAACATAATGTTGAAAATGTGTCATCTGGCTGTTGGCAATTCGGTCTTCGTTTGGTCGCCACAAGGGAATCACGTTGCCGGGCTCCGCACCATTAGATAGTCTGGTTCGGTCAGATCTCGAAGCAAAGAAATGGCATTCATCAGTTTTGGTCGTTTGCCAAGGGAAGCGGTTCAAAAGCAAGAAGATCTGCGCCGCCGTCAACGAGATCGCCTTTACCGTAGAAAATTTCGCTGATTAACCCATCAGCTGGCGCTTTGATGGCGTGTTCCATTTTCATGGCTTCCATAATCACTAGCGTGTCCCCTGCGCTGACTGTCTCACCCTTCATAACAAGGATATCGACGACCGTGCCATTCATCGGTGCCTTAAAACCTGAGCCATCATCGTGGTCTACCTCTTCTCCCAGATCGGTAACCTTGGCTGTGAACTCGAAGGTGCCATTACTGGTAAAAAGAGAAATCGTAGTAACCCCTTCAACAACGACTGCAGTCTGTCGATGGCCGTTAATGGTAGCGATCAAGTTATTCCCTTCGAGACTGCCGCTGACAGTGCAGGAAGTGTTCTCGAAATGCATGTCAAAAGTGTCCGGCCCGCTTTTTGCTGTGCGGATAATATAGTCTGTTTTGCCAACAACTATTGTCTCAAGGTGGATGGCCGCTGCATTCGTTCGCCAGTTGTCGCAGGCGTGCCAGGGAGATGTTCGGTCAGAAGCTGGTACAGGTTGTGACTGGCGTCGCAACGTCAGGTAAAGGCACGCAAGTGGTGCCAGGGATTCGATGGGCAATTGTCTGGTTTCAAAGAGGGCGGTTTCATTTTTTGTAATAAAATCAGTGCTCAGTTCTTCTGCGATAAATGCTTTATGGGTGACCAGGCGATGCAGAAAGTCGATGTTGGTGGTTACGCCAATGATGCGATAGGTCGCCAGTGCTTGCGCGAGGCGCTGCAGGGCAAGCCCGCGGTTTTCACCCCAGACAATCAGTTTCGCGATCATCGGATCATAAAAGACACCGACCTCGTCATCCTGAATAACACCTGTATCGATCCTTACGTGGGCTGATTCAACAGGTTGTTGCAGCCATGTCAGTTTGCCTGCGGCAGGTAAAAACTCGTTGTCAGGGTCTTCCGCATAGATTCTTGCTTCGAAGGAGTGACCGGTGATGGTTAGTTCAGATTGTGCAAGCGGCAGTGGTTCGCCGTTGGCTACTTTTAGCTGCCATTCGACCAGATCCTGACCGGTAATCATTTCGGTAACAGGATGCTCGACCTGGAGTCGGGTGTTCATCTCCATAAAATAAAAGTGCCCGGTTGAATCCAGCAGGAATTCGACCGTGCCTGCACCGACATAGTTGACAGACTTGGCTGCACGCAACGCGGCTTCACCCATTTGTTCACGAACGCCGTCAGGCAGCCTTGGTGCCGGCGCTTCTTCAATAATTTTTTGATGTCGACGTTGTACAGAGCAATCCCGCTCGAACAGGTAGACGCCATTACCCAGGGAGTCGCAGAAGACCTGAACCTCAACATGTCGGGGCTGTTCGAGATACTTTTCTACGAGCATGTCACCGTCGCCGAAGCCTGATAGTGCTTCTCGCTTTGCGGCGGCAAGCGCTTCATCAAACTCATCGGGGCTATGAACTTGCCGCATGCCTTTTCCACCGCCACCTGATACCGCTTTCAATAACACCGGGTAGCCAATCTCTTCGGCTGCGTTTTTCAGCAGGGTAGGGTTCTGGTCTGCCCCGTGATATCCGGGCAGCAAAGGTACTTCTGCTTTTTCCATCATTATTTTAGCGGCAGATTTGGAGCCCATGGTCTTAATGGCCGCTTCCGGTGGGCCGATGAAAACAATATTGTTGGTTTCACAGAGGTGACAGAATAGGGCGTTTTCCGACAGGAAACCGTAGCCGGGGTGAATCGCTTCGCTGCAAGTTTTTTTTGCAGCTTCAATAATCTTTTCCATTAACAAATAGGAGTCTGCTGGCGCAGAGCCGCCAATATGCACCGCCTCATCGGCTATCTGTACGTGCAGGGCATTTGAATCTGCGTCTGAATAGACAGCCACCGTTCGTATGCCGAGTTTTCTAGCGGTTCGAATCACCCGGCAGGCGATCTCGCCGCGGTTTGCGATAAGAATTTTGCCAAACATTTAGTAGGCTCCTGTACGAAAAATAGACATGTTTTGGCTACATCCTGAAGACGCCGAAACGGGTTTCAGCGATTGGTTTGTTAAGTGAGGCGGAGAGCGCGAGGCCCAGTATGCGCCTTGTGTCCGTTGGATCTATCACGCCGTCATCCCAAAGTCGTGCGCTGGCGTAATAAGGATGCCCTTCAGCATCAAAGTTATCGATGATCGGTTGTTTGAAAGCCTGTTCATCCTCGATGGCCCATTCGTCACCGGCGTTTTCAATCTGGGTTCGTCTTACCTGGGCGAGGACGCCAGCGGCCTGTTCACCGCCCATGACTGAAATCCGGGCATTGGGCCACATAAACAGGAAATTGGGGTCATAGGACCGACCACACATCCCGTAGTTACCGGCGCCGTAGGAGTTGCCGATGATGAGGGTGAGTTTGGGTACCTTGGCACTAGCCACAGCCGTTACCATCTTGGCGCCGTGTTTGGCGATGCCGCCGGCTTCATACTGCTGACCGACCATGAAGCCGGTAATATTTTGCAGGAAAATGAGCGGTATTTTTCGTTGTGCGCATAACTCAATAAAGTGCGCGCCTTTTTGCGCGGACTCACTGAATAACACCCCGTTGTTAGCAACGATGCCCACAGGATAGCCGTACAGCCTGGCGAAGCCGCAGACTAAAGTTGTGCCATAAAGTGCTTTGAATTCGTCTAACTCAGAGCCGTCGAAGACGCGGGCGATGATCTCGTGAACGTCGTAAGGTTGGCGTACGTTCTTTGGCACGATACCGTTGAGGTCGCTGGCCGGGTACAAGGGTTCTACACTCTCTTTCACATCCAGCGAAACGGGCTTTACCCTATTCAGGCGGCCTACGGCATTTCTGGCGAGTTGAAGTGCATGATGATCGTTTCTGGCGTAGTGATCGGTGACCCCGGATTGTTTGGAATGGATATCTGCGCCGCCGAGTTCCTCAGCAGTTACTTCCTCGCCCGTCGCCATTTTGACGAGGGGAGGGCCAGCAAGAAATATCGTCCCTTGGTTTTTTACGATGATAGATTCGTCTGCCATGGCTGGCACATAGGCACCACCGGCTGTACAGGAGCCCATCACCACCGCTAGCTGTGGGATGTTCAGTGCTGACATGTTGGCCTGGTTGAAAAAGATTCGGCCAAAGTGGTGTCTGTCGGGAAAGACTTCATCCTGGTTCGGCAGGTTGGCGCCGCCGGAATCCACCAGGTAGATGCAGGGCAAGTTATTTTCCTGCGCGATGTCCTGTGCGCGAAGGTGCTTTTTCACGGTGATGGGATAATAAGTGCCACCTTTAACCGTTGCGTCATTAACAACAATGACGCACTCCTGGCCGCTCACTCGTCCAATGCCAGTGATAATGCCGGCGGCTGGCACATCATCTTTACCATACATGTTGTGCGCAGCGAGTTGTGAGAATTCCAGAAAGGGTGAACCAGGGTCTATCAGTGCGTCAACTCGGTCGCGAGGTAACAGTTTCCCTCGGGCGATGTGCCGTTGCTGGTAGCGTTCACCGCCACCTTGTTTGATTCGTTCCACCTGGGCTTGCAGGTCGGTTACCAGACTCTGCATATGTTCTGTATTTTCAATAAAATCTTGCGAGCGAGAATTTAGTTTTGTCTTGATGGCGCTCATGGTTTAGCCCGCCTCTGAGAAAAGTTCGCGACCAATCAACATACGCCGGATCTCCGAAGTGCCTGCACCAATCTCATAGAGTTTGGCATCGCGCAGCAGGCGACCCGTATCGTAGTCATTGATGTAGCCGTTACCGCCCAGCGCCTGGATGGCCTGCAGTGCACATTGCGTGGCCTGCTCTGCGGTATAAAGAATGACAGCTGCTGCGTCTTTTCGGCTTTCAAGGCCACGATCGCAGGCACGCGCAACCGCATACAGGTAGGCTCGGCTGGCATTGAGTACGGTGTACATGTCTGCAAGCTTGCCCTGCATTAATTGGAATTCTCCGATTGCCTGGCCAAACTGCTTTCGGTCATGAACATAAGGTACGACGATATCCATACAAGCCTGCATAATGCCGACCGGGCCGCCTGAAAGAACGGTTCGCTCGAAATCGAGGCCCGACATCAGCACTCGCACACCCTCGCCTTCGTGACCGAGAATATTAACTGCGGGGACTTCGCAGTCTTCAAATATCAGTTCGCAGGTATTGGACCCTCGCATACCAAGCTTGTCGAGCTTTGGTGCCTGTGTGAATCCGCCAAAGCCACGCTCAACAATGAACGCAGTCATACCACGCGAACCGGCATTGCTGTCGGTCTTGGCGTAAATGACGTAAGTGTCTGCGTCAGGACCGTTGGTGATCCACATCTTGTTGCCGTTCAGAACATAGACGTCGCCTTTTTTCTCGGCTTTGAGTTTCATACTGACGACATCAGAGCCTGCGCCTGGCTCTGACATGGCAAGGGCGCCGACATGTTCGCCGGAACACAGCTTTGGTAAGTACCTTGTCTTTTGTTGAGCAGAGCCGTTTTTGTGAATCTGGTTAACGCAGAGATTGGAGTGCGCGCCGTAGGACAGGCCGACCGAAGCTGAAGCACGGCTGATTTCTTCCATTGCGACAACATGGCCCAGATAGCCCATATTGCTACCTCCAAATTCTTCTGCAACGGTGACACCGAGAATGCCGAGATCACCCATTTTTCGCCAGAGATCGGCGGGAAACTCATTGTTTTTATCTATCTCTGCGGCACGCGGGGCGATTTCTGCCTGGGCGAATTTGTAGACCAGATCGCGCAACATGTCTAGATCTTCACCCAGTCCGTGATCCAGCATGGCATAAGATGTGTTCATTAATGTTCTTCCCAATGATTTTGTGGGTGGAAATATCAGTTAATCTTTTTTGACTTCTCTTTATTTTCCATTGCGGTGCTAGTGCGTTCTTCCCATGATTCGAGGTCAACGATCATACGTTCGAGTTCGTGCTTCTGAGCTTCGAGTTGATGTCTTCGTGATTGAATTTTTTCGATGAGGGTTTCGAGCTGTCTTTTATTGTTAGAGGCCGGGTCATACATGGCAATCAGGTCTGTACTTTGCTCGAGAGATAGCCCTAATGTTTTACCGCGGAGGATCAGTATCAGTCGAGCCCTGTCAGTTGCTGAATAAGTCCTGTTCTGGCCAGATCGCGCGGGCGAGAGGAGGCCTTTCTCTTCATAGAAGCGTAAGGTTCGAGTGGTGACATCGAATTCCTGTGATAATTCGCGTATGGAATATTGGCTGCTCATAGGGAACGAATCGTAGCCTAACGTTTACGTTAACGTCAACTCTTAATGCTGGGCCGAGCATCATGCCCGGGAGAGCTCCATGTAACCGGCTGGTTGCTCGTGTCCGACGAACGTTTTTCCCAATTCCTCGTAGTGTCGATATGAGATGAGCGCATGGTTAGCGGCTTGTTGTGCATCCCGTAGCTGACGCTCGAGCGGGCTGTCCATTCTACTGCCCGTTGTGCCCGCTGTGTTATTGATCATGCCGACAACTTTCCTGGTAGATTGTGCAGCATGGGCGCAAGCCAGCAACGCCGGCCAGAAGTATTCCCATTCCGGGGACAGTCGTCCGCCATTTTTAGGGAGTGGCCCAAGATGCTCCTCCAGACGATCCTGGGTTTCCATCACAAATGACCGAGCGGCCAGCAGTGTTGCCTGGGCTTCACCAATCCGGTATTGAATCTGGGGTTGGTCCCTGAGCGTCGAGACAGAGCCCCATGGTGTTTTCTCTTGTGCCAGTTCAATAAATGTATCGATGGCCCCGCGGCAGACACCCAGCGCAACCGCGGCTTTGTTATAGACAGCATGAGTTGGGTTTCTGTACGTCGGGTTTGCCCAGATCTCGCTCGGCGCCAGGGAACGAAAGGGAAGAAGGTGCTCGGGTGGAACATAACAATCAGTCATCCGTACATCGTGGCTGCCGGAACCGCGCATTCCTCCCGTATCCCAGGTATCGATAATCTCGAAGTCGCCGAGGGGCACCATATAGGATGCCTGCGCAGGTTTGCCAGTGGTCTCGTCAACGGTCATCGCTCCCATCAGGAAGTTCCAGTTCGCGTTATGGCAGCCACTAGCGAATGAACCCTGGTAGTTCAAACGCCAACCGTCGCCATCCTGTTGGGCGCCTCGACCGGGAGTGGGGCCGTTGGCGGGACCGTGTCCAGAGCACACCAGAGCATCCCAGTCGTCGAAGATTTTGTCTGCCAGGGCAGGGTCCATGCGACGGATCACCAGGGCGTTGATCTCAGAAGATATCTGGGTGCACCAGCCAACCGATCCGTCAATGGCGGAAACGGCCTCAATGATTTCGATCTGTTCGCGGGCTCGAAGGTTCTCGCCACCAAGTTCGGTCGGTAGCGCAAAACGGTAGAGCCCTTGGTCTGCCATCTCTTTCGAAGCCCAGGCCGGGAGATGTCGAAGCTGCTGGGCTTCGTCGCCTGCGGCTATTAGTGATTCCTTTATTGCGGCGATGCGATCCAGTGCGGGTGTTTTCGAAATCTCTTTCTGACGTTCTATGATTTCTGCTCGAACCATTTCCGTTGGTCTCCGGGGGTCATTGGGTGGTGGGCTTGTTTGCGCTGCGCCCGTGATGCGAGGGATTCTTCAGACCTTGTTTTAATCATGCCTTCAGGTCTCAGTAAGCACTACCTAAATTGCTGGCGTGCATGTTGGTTTATTAACGGAAAAGGCCAACGAAATTTCGTGAAAAACGGGGACCGTTGCCTAAACTTGAGGCTTGGTTTAAAAATAGAGGCCATGGTTTAAACATCGAGTCTATGGTTCAAATATAGAGGTTATGGCCTGGGAAGCCCCGATGCAGTCAGCGCTGGCATCGAAGAGCTGGTTCAGGGTCTGTTAATCCAATCGCCATTCGCATCTTCGCGCTTGCTGAAGGCAGGCTTGTTGCTGAAAGTCTCTTCCACCCAAGCCAGCGCCTCTGCCTGATTAAGGCTGGTATCCCAGAGGATGCCTTCAGGTTGAGCGACATGCCAGGGGGTATCCCAGAAGACCTCCAGGCCGTTGCCTTCAGGATCGCTGAAATAGAGAGACAGGGTGTTGCCGTGGGATAATGGTAATACGTTGACACCGGCTGATGCGAGTTTGCTGTGAAGCGTTTTCACATCGTCGAAAGACTCGACACGAAAAGCCAGGTGGTTCAGTGAAGTGGATGTGTCCTCGTCCTTTCGCGCGGAAACAATCGCGAGTTGGTGATGCTCATCCTTGTTCTGGCTCATGAAAATAATGTTAGGCCCATTTTTTGTGACTGGGCCGCTGTCGCTGACGTTAAACCCAAGCGTTTCGGTGTAGAAGTCCAGAATTTTCTTTTCGTCTCTTACGTTTAGTACTACGTGTGACCAGCTAAGTTTCATCAGCTCATTCCTCCTAATATCAGGCTCTTTAGCCTCTTCGTTAGTGCGTAATATGGTTTGTTAATGCCAATTTTTTCGCCAGTTTCGCTACCAGGTCGTCAACGCTGTTCGATTCATCGGTATGCCCAAACACCAGTCGGTCTGGACGAACAATCGCGCTTTCAAACTGCTCGAACAGCCGATCAAATCGACCGCGGACCGTCGACAGGCCATCAAGGGATACTACTCCTATATCGAGTTGATTCAGAATTGCCCGGGTTTGCTCAGATATTTCCAGTTTTTCATTAGACCGTGTGACCAGCGCAAACCCGTTGCCTAAAATGTCATCCAGTTTCAGCAATGAACCGTCGACATCGGTTACTTCCGGTTGCGCAAAAAGATATCCGGTGGAGCCTGTATCACTCACTTGCTCCAACAGGACTATGCCGTCCCGAATAGGCGGTTGGGTTCGTCCCTGGCCATAGCCGGACGAACGCAGTGCTTCGGGCGTTTCAGGCTGCTTCAGACCATCCCGCTGGGCGCGCTCTACTTCTGCCATGTGATCCATTAGTTTGCCAACGGACACTGCCCACTCGACAAGATCATGGGCGTGGGCGCTTCGTTCAGCCTCATAACTATCCAGGAGCAGCGGGTCGCATACCCCCCGAATCACGAGCGGTAGCTTCCACGAGAAATTAATCACATCTCGCATGCCAGCGTTCATACCCTGACCAAGAAAAGGAGGGGTCTGGTGAGCGGCATCCCCGCCGATAAATATCTTTCCCTGTCGCCACTTGTCAGCGGTCGCGGCATGGAACTGATAAACCGCCGCTCGGCGAATTTCATAAGTGTCTCGCGGGGTCCACTCATCGATCAGGGACATGATGAGGTCGTTATCAAGCATCGCCTCGGCTGTTTCGCCCGGCAACATCTTGAATTCCCAACGTCTGTAAGGATCCTTTGTACAAACGTAGGTTGTAATACGATCTGGATCACATACCTGCAGGGTATCAAGGCCCAGGGTATGTCCTGGCTTGATCGTAACATCGACAACGAGCCAGTCGGCGTCGTACCCGAGACTCTGCCAACCCGAGCCCAGCGACTTCCGGACGAAGCTTGCGGCTCCATCGGTTCCCAGGACATAGCGGCCCGCCAGTTCATGTTGTTCGCCGGGCTCATCAGCTTTGATGCCGACTGCAACGTCATTCGGTCTGTCGGTGACTTCTATGGCTGAATATCCAATGAATGCGGTAACGTTAGGATGAGATAACGCCTGTTGCCGCAGATATCCCTCAAACTCGGGTTGATCGAACATGTTCATTGGCTGCCAACCGTTAGGGCCAAATGACCTCGATTCCTGACCAAACAACCATTCCCTGTTCGAGTTGGCAAAACCGGCTCTCTCTTCCGGCCGCACCTTTTGCATCAGTTGGTTGACTGCTTCACCGCGGCCGACGGTCTGAAAGGCACGAATAATCTCACTGTCCAGGTTTACTGCCCGGGGTAACTTGTAGACCTCTACCTCCGGTTCGACCACAGCGACCTGCAATCCAGCCTCGGCCATCAGTATTGCTGCGGTGCAGCCAGCGGGGCCAAGGCCGATGATGATCAGGTCGTAGAGTGAACCATGCTTATTTAATGATTTATTGACTACAGTCATATTTAGAAGTTAACATTATTGACTACAGTCAGTCAATTCGTATCAAGCACCCGGAATCGCTATGTCCAAGCCCGCAAATGCAAGAACTTTAGCCGCTAGTGATGAGCCGGATAGCCTGTCGCGCGCTGAGCGCAAGCGCCGGGATACGCGGGACCGTATTATCAGTCAGGCAGAGTCCCTGATGAGAAGTCGACCCATTGATGAAATTACTATCCAGGACATCACCGATGCTGCGGATATTGGCCATGGTACCTTCTACCTGCATTTCAAATCGAAATACGAAGTGCTCATCCCGATTGTTGAACAACAGGCCGTGCGTTGGGATGAAATCATTCAGCAGCGGGTGAGTGATGTCGATGATCCTGCGATCGTGCTCGCCAGCTCATCGCGATACATGGCGAGGGTGATTGTGGCAGACCCGCTTTGGCGGTGGTTTCTGCAGCACTCAGGTGTGCCTGTTGATGATATGCGACAGGCGATCGGTCGGTTTGGTGCCCGGAACTTTGGTCGCGGTTTACTGTCTGGTCGGTTCAAGGTCCCGGAGTTAACCATCGCGTCAAGTTATATGTTGGGTGGCTTCGTGAATGGGCTGCTGGCCAGCTTTGATTCATCCGATCCGAACAGAACGATTGACCATATGGTTGAAATGTTTCTCCGGGTGGTAGGTCTGGAGTCGCAAGAAGCTGAGCGAATTGCCAACCTACCTTTGCTAGAGCTGGAATGAACAGCGCCCAGGAAGCCTATAGATACTGGTCTTTTCCGGTATGTGCAGCACCCTGCTAAAAAATATTTAAACGCGTATTTAACGAACACTGAGGAGAAAAAATCATGAAACTTGCCACCTATTCGACGCCTGAAGACGCTGCACCAAGAGTCGGTCTCGTCCGTGACGATAAAATTGTTCCACTTTCGGGCAATGGTATTGAGGGAGGTATGACCTCGCTGCTTGAGGCCGGGATTGATAACGATGCTATCGAGGCGGCGACAACGGGAAAACCGGGATTGCCCCTGTCCTCTGTCACGCTGCACGCACCCGTGCCGCTGCCGGGTAAAATACTTGCCATTGGTCTTAACTACGGTGATCACATTGCTGAAACTGGTTTTGAAAAACCCGAGTTTCAGATGTGGTTCAACAAACAAAGAAACTGCGCCAACGGCCCCTATGCAGCCATTAACCTGCCCGTGGTCTCGGACCAGCTCGACTATGAGGCTGAGCTTTGCCTGGTCATCGGCAAACGCTGTAAGCATGTTCCGACTGAACGAGCACATGAGGTTATAGGTGGTTATTTCTGTGGAAACGATGTCAGCGTGCGTGACTGGCAGCTTCGTGTACCTACCTTCCAGATTGGGAAATCATTCGATACGCATGGACCAATGGGACCATGGCTCGTAACACCTGATGAAGTCGGTGATCCCCATGATCTTGATATTCTAGCTACGGTGAATGGTGAACAGCGCCAAAAATCCAACACCAAACACCTGATCTTCAACTGCTTCGATGCGATTGCGCATCTTAGTAAGTCATTCACGCTTGATGTCGGTGATGTTCTGTTCATGGGTACACCGGGCGGTGTCGGGGTTGCCATGAAGCCACCCTCGTTTATGAAAGTTGGCGATGTTGTTCGTGTTGAGATCGAAAAGTTGGGTTACATCGAGAACACGGTGGTGGCTGAAAATGACGAAACCATTATTGGCTGAAGCAGAGTGTGACCAGGTGCCGTTTCTTCACTCGTACGATCTAAACTTGAGGAAGCCCGGGGAAAAGTCCTCGCCTTTCTGCCCAGGCATCGCAGAGAAGTTAGCGGCAGTTAATAATCGTTCATCCCATCTCTTTGGCGAGGACGGTAAGTTGGCTCTTTTGCGCGTCGAGCGTCTCGTTCAATGCGTCAGGCCCTGCCATTGTTTTTTGTACCGGGACTTCTGAAACCGGGTCCAGACCGACCAGCCGGGTCCAGGCATTCATGTAGGGTGACTGGAAGTCGAATGGATCAGGCTTGCCATCTTTTGGACTGTAGTCTCCACCGCGGGAATAGATCAACGTTGCCCGGCCGGAAGACAGCCCCCTTGGTCCATTCTCGTCGCTTGTGAAAGTCAGGCCGGGGTGAGTAATCAGGTCAATGTACTGCTTTAGCTTATAGGGAATGCTGAAATTCCACATGGGGATGGTAAACAGATAACCATCAGCTTCCACAAACTGTTTGACTAAATTTGTGATGGCTGTCCATTGTCTTGCTTCTTCTTCGTTAAGATCTAGTCCCATGGCGAATTTCATTTTTGCGGCAGTTATCTCCAGCGTGACTTCTGGCAACTTTGCTTCAAACAAATCCAGCTGATTGACTTGTACAGAGTCCGCTAGAGCGTCGGTGAAAATGAGGGCTGCCTGGTTTGCGGCAGAGTGGTCGCCTCTTGGGGATGCATTGATGTAAAGCAGGTTGGTCATATTCAACTCCATGACTAGATAGATAAGTTGGCTAGGGAAATTGATTATACAAAAATCGGTTGGGGTGTGGTTCTGCTGTTTGCTAACATGGAAATTCTTTAAATAAACAAGAATAACCACCTTATGTCAGTGAAAATCGGTACGCCGCTAAGCCCGCGCGCAAAGAAAGTGCTGCTGTGTGGGTCGGGAGAACTTGGCAAAGAAGTAGCGATCGAACTTCAGCGCCTGGGCGTTGAAGTCATCGCAGTAGATCGATACGAGAACGCACCTGCGATGCAGGTAGCCCATCGATCACATGTCATCAGTATGCTGGACGGCGCGGCATTAAGGGGTGTTATTGAGTCGGAAAAACCAGACTTGATTGTGCCGGAAATCGAGGCCATAGCGACAGATACGTTGGCTGAACTCGAACATGAGGGGTTCACTGTCATCCCGACAGCCAAGGCTGCGCAGTTAACCATGAACAGGGAAGGCATCCGTCGACTTGCTGCTGAGGAGCTTGGCCTGAAAACCAGCGCCTATGAGTTTGCCCAAACCAGGCAGGAGTATTTGGATGCCATTGGCAGGATCGGTCTGCCTTGCATCATTAAGCCCATCATGAGTTCCTCCGGAAAAGGGCAATCTCTGGTGCGGGATGACTCGGAAATCACAGATGCCTGGGATTATGCTCAGCAAGGCGGGCGTGCAGGGAAGGGTAAGGTGATCATCGAAGGGTTTGTCGATTTTGATTTCGAGATCACGTTACTCACTGTCAGGCACCGGGATGGCACTTCATTTTGTGCCCCCATCGGGCATCGACAGGAAGGCGGTGATTACCAGGAAAGCTGGCAACCGCAGCCAATGAGCGAAGCAGCGTTGCAGGCATCCCAGCAGATGGCAGAGCGGGTCACCAATGCACTTGGTGGCAAGGGACTGTTTGGCGTGGAGCTTTTTATCAAAGGTGATGAAGTGATATTTAGCGAAGTGTCTCCACGCCCGCACGATACAGGTCTAGTTACCCTTGTGTCACAGGATCTGTCCGAGTTTGCACTGCACGCCAGGGCCATTCTTGATTTACCCATTCCGCAGATAAAACAACTGGGTGCCAGTGCTTCGAGCGTCATTTTGGCCTCGGGGGAAAGTCAAAATGTACAATTTGGTAATCTGGAAAAGGCGTTGTCCGTACCAAATACTCAACTGCGCCTGTTTGGCAAACCAGAGGTTTCAGGTCGGCGCCGAATGGGTGTCGCGCTGGCCACAGCTGGTAGCATTGAACAAGCGCGAGAGATGGCGAATAAATGTGCACAGACAGTCGATGTCGATTTGTAGTCGACGTTGGGCCTGGTACGAGGATGCCAGAGAAAATTTATTGCTCGGGCAGGCTGCATGATTTTTGTTTCACTTTGTCGCTCAAAGTTGGTTGGCGTTCTGATGGCGATACTGCTGCTGATGTCTTGCGCCGAACACCAGGAACTGAAAGCAAGCAATGGTCCAACGAAGTACAACCTGGTTAAAGGTGTTTTACTCACTGTAACGGCTTGTCTTGAACATGCGGGTCCCCAGAGGTACAGCACACTTTATCGCGGCCCGGATTCGCCGGCCATATTCAACTGTTATAAAACCAGCGTCTAACAAACGAGGAACAACTGGCATGAACGGCAACGCTAATCTCTACGCCCATTTTCAGCAACATTTTCCTGCTGACTTGAATACGCAACTGCTAACGGATGTGGACGGTCGCAGCGTCACTTACCTGCAGGCAGACGAAGCTTCTGCGAGGATCGCGAACACGCTTTTGCAACTTGGTGCTGGCCGTGGCGACAGGATCACAGTGCAGGTTGAAAAATCGGTGGAAAATTTGTACCTCTATCTGGCTTGTCTGCGTGCGGGGCTGGTTTACCACCCGCTCAACACAGCTTACACAGCATCTGAGCTTGCATACTTTCTTGGGAATGCAGAACCAACCATTGTGATCTGTGCCAGTGATGCGCTGGTCACTATTGAATCTGTCCTTCCGGCAAACGGAATAAAAGCACTGCTGACTCTCGATGTTGATGGTAGAGGCACTCTGATGCAGCAGGCGGCAGGCGCTAGTGAGCAAGTGGGTGTGGCCCAGTGCCAGGGCGACGAAATGGCCGCCCTGCTTTACTCCTCAGGCACGACAGGGCAGCCGAAAGGTATCATGTTGAGCCACGACAACCTGCGTAAGAATGCCGAAACATTGGTTCAAACCTGGGGTTTTTCGGCTTCCGACCGGTTGCTGCACATGCTGCCTATCTACCATGTGCATGGACTATTTGTCGGCCTTGGTTGCGTGTTGATGTGTGGCGCTAGCATGGCATGGCACAGTCGTTTCACCGATAAAGCCGCTATCGCCGCAATGCAAGATTGTACAGTCATGATGGGTGTTCCAACGTATTACACTCGGTTGTTGGCAAACGAAGAGTTCGGGTCAGAATGTTGCTCTAACATCCGCCTGTTTGTTTCAGGCTCCGCGCCTCTGCTTTCAGAAACCTTTGTTGAATTTAAATCCCGCACCGGACATACCATTCTGGAACGCTACGGCATGACAGAGACGGGAATGAACACTTCCAACCCGCTTAACGGCAAGCGACGTGCCGGTACCGTGGGTCCACCGCTGCCTGGTGTGGCTGTTCGAGTGGTCGATGACTTCGGTGGGAATCTTGCTGTTGGAGAGACGGGTAATTTGCAGGTAAAAGGCCCGAATGTGTTTCCCGGCTACTGGCGTATGCCAGAGAAAACGGTAGAGGACTTTACCGACGACGGATTTTTCAACACAGGCGACAAGGCTACGATCGACCCCGATGGGTATGTCTCGATCGTTGGTCGCGCTAAAGACATGATCATTACTGGCGGCCTTAACGTTTATCCGAAAGAGATAGAACTCGTCATTGATGACATGGCCGGTATTAATGAGTCCGCTGTCATTGGCGTCGCCGATGCCGACTTCGGCGAAGCAGTTGTCGCCGTGATTATTGGGAACGGTGATCCACCCACTGTCGATGAAGTTATCAGTCACTGTAAGAAACAATTAGCCAACTTTAAGGTCCCCAAGCGAGTGGAGGTGATCGAGAGTCTGCCGCGTAATGCGATGGGTAAGGTGCAGAAAAACCTGTTGCGTGAGCGATTCCCGACGGCGTGAATGTGGGTTTATTCCAACAGTATCGTCGATCAGGTAAAGACCGAGCAAGATAACCAACCTGGCGGTCCTGTTTAACGATTGCAGGAGGTGACGCCGAGTTTCTGAAAAGGAAAGTACTTACCGTTGAATGCGACGGATTTTGTTCGCTCCCCCGTATATCGTTGTAAGGTCAACAAGTTTGCCTTCCTGTTAAACATCGATAAGGAATTGTAATGAAAAAAGTAACCCAAACATTTACGTTGATATTACTTGCAGCTGGTGCAGCACTAGCCTTCGGCAAGCCCGTGGATCGAATGATCGATAAGCTCGATAGTGATGGAGACGGTATGATTAGTGCCGAGGAATTTCAACCTCCTCGACATCGAGGCATGATTGAGCATATGGATGTCAATAACGACGGCGCAGTCACGATGGAGGAAATAGATCAGAAGATTGCCGATCGGCAAACAAAAATGGTCGACCGACAGGTAGAGCAGACCGCGAGAATACATACGTTTTTTAATGACGCTGATACTGACGGCGACGGCGCCGTTACCCAGAAGGAAGCGCAGGCGGCTGCATTCAAACGCGACGATGAGAATGGTGATGGTTACCTGACCGAGGAAGAATTGCGCAATGCAAAGCCGCCCCATGGTGGCAGACACCCTCCGGGTCGACCGAGCTGGGCCGGAACGTGAATCCTGATTGAGCACCACCAATGGTTGAGGAAGATGAGCGACAAATCATCGAACGGATACTTGCCGGTAGCGACTTTGCCTTCCGAAAGATCCTCGACCTGCATACTCAGCGCATATTCAATTATGTCCGGCGCATGACCAGTAACAGTATCGAGGCGGAAGATATTGCCCAGGAAACGTTTATTCGATTTTGGGTGTCGCGAGACCGGTTCGATCCGGATAGGGTGAAACTCACGACCTGGTTGCACCGGATCGCACACAATCTTTGTATCGATTATTTTCGACGAAGGCAGCTGCAAGAAAGACAGGTACCAGTGCAATCAGACAGCCAGGATAGTCCTGATACAGACTACGAACTTAGTATTCGTGCGGCGGTGGTAAATAAGGCGTTAATGACCCTGTCCGAAAGACAGCGCAGCGCCATTGTTCTCTGTCACTACCAGAACTTCAGTCAGCATGATGCTGCCCATATACTGGGTTTGTCTGTCGATGCCCTGGAGTCTTTACTGCGACGAGGCAGGAGTAAACTGAAACAGATACTGGCGGAGGAGTTGGAATGAACCTGGAACGATTTACGCTGATCGTTGAAAGCTATGGTGCAGATTCGCAGCAGTGGCCGGGGGACGAACGTGTCGAGGCGCTGGAATTTTCACGTACTTCCTCCGACGCTATGTCATTACTCGATCAGGCTGCAGGACTGGATCAGCATTTAGCCTTGTTTGAATTACCTAACAGTGAACTCTCAGTGCGGCGGATTGAGAAGGGTATCCTTTCCGCATTCAAACAGGAATCGTTGAAACAAGGAACGTTGAAACAAGGAACGTTGGAAGGATTATTGAACTGGGTTTTACCGGATTTTGATGATCTTGCCCACACATTGTGGCGGCCGACGCTGGTGGCGTGTATGCCGTTGCTGCTTGGCGTTGCCATTGGTCTCATGCTGACCAACAACACCTATGAATTATCATCGGATGAAGAGCTGAATTTGCTGGCTTTCACCGATACCGTCAGTGAGGAATGGAGCAATGAATAGGAAGGTACTTCTGGTAGCACTGCTGGTCTTCTCGATTGGCCTGAACCTGGCATTTATTGGCGTTGCTGTGGGACGTCATTTGTTTGGTGTGTTACCTGGTAGAGCTCACTTCGAATGGATGACCCAGGAAGTCAGTGAAGAAACCCGCAGAAAGCTGCGATCGTCCATGCGTGAGCATATGCAGGAATCCCTGCCTGCTCGCAGAGAACTGCGCAAAGCCCAGGATCAGCTTCGCTCTGCCATTACCACTGACGAGTATGTGGAGACTGATGTGGTCGCGAGGCTTGCAGAAGTT